>WNGI01003632.1_pt1 | contig 32128 bp, 22 predicted proteins | sample 5400621 | NCBI WGS metagenome assembly WNGI01 (sample SAMN13153374, study PRJNA577476) | soil metagenome | isolation source: 20 cm soil or saprolite under Garry oak tree replicate 1 | place: USA:California | collected 2016-06-15
GACCAGAAATGTCGGCTCGCCGACTATTTGCCCAAATTGGCAGCGGTCACCTTCCAGGCGAAGCTCGGCAGCTATGGCGATAAGGTCGAGCGCATGCGCACCCTGGCGCGTTGGATTGCCGAGCAGTGGTTTGCGAGCAGCATCCCGCAGGCCAGCGTCGCCTCGGCGGACCGTGCCGCCGAGCTTGCCAAGTGCGACTTGGTCACCGACATGGTCCGTGAGTTCACCGAGCTGCAGGGGATCGTCGGAGGCCTGTACGCAAAAGCTCAAGGAGAACCTGAAGATGTGGCTTGGGCGGTATACGATCACTACAAGCCCGCGGCGCTCGATGATTCCATTCCGAGAAACTTTACGGGCCAAGCCGTCGCGCTCGCGGACAAGCTCGACTCTTTGGTGGGCTGCTTCGCGGTGGGGTTGGTCCCGTCCGGGTCGAGCGACCCATTCGCGCTGCGCCGTGCGGCCATGGGAATCGTAAAAATCCTGATCGAAACCAAACTACCACTCTCGCTTTCCTTGGCAGTCGCGCGCGCGGTTCGGACGCTGGGCAGCTCGCCGCCAAAGATAAGTGTTCATGTAATGGTTGAGAAACAGGTGCTGGACTTTATTCTGGAACGGGCGCGGTACGTATTGAAGGAGCGTAGCAGTTTGGCCCATGATGAAATCAATGCGGCACTGGCGGCGGGGGCTGATGATCTTGTGGATGCAGTGCGGCGTGCCGAAGCCGTGAAGGCCATCCGCAAGACGAAGAACTTTGAGCCGCTGGCGATTTCCTTCAAACGCATCCGAAAAATTCTGGAAAAGGCGGGACCCGAATCCAGCTGGAAACTTCCGGCGGTACTCACGGAACTTTTTGCGGAGGATGCTGAACGCGAATTGCATTCGCAAGCGGCGTCCACGTCGCGTCTGGCAGAGCGCCACAAAAGGGAAGGCCGGTATCGAGAAGCGTTGCAAGATATTGCGGGGCTGCGTCCGGCCGTGGACAAGTTTTTTGACGAGGTCATGGTGATGGCGGAGGAGGAGCAGGTTCGGAAGAACCGGCTGACGCTGCTGTCGGAATTATTGGCACAGTTTTCGACGATCGCGGACTTCTCTGAAATTGTCGCGGGAGAGAAGGGGTAGGGATGTCAAGTAAAGCTTCAGATTTTATTTGTCGGCGCGCCGACAACATTCACACGCAGCATCAATTCGGGGTGCGGGCTCTTCTCAGAGTCCGCTAAAAAAAGGGGGATAGTATCCGTGAAATACGTTTATTTTTTTGGCGCAGGCAAGGCAGAGGGAAACGGCACGATGAAGGAACTACTGGGCGGCAAGGGAGCCGGCCTGGCGGAGATGACGCGCATCGGCCTTCCCGTTCCGGCTGGCTTCACCATCACGACGGAATGTTGCGACTACTACTTGAAGCACGCCGGGAAATATCCGGCGTCGCTCCGCGCAGAGGTGAAGAAAAATCTGGCTCGCCTCGAGCGCGTCACGAAGAAAAAGCTCGGCGACGCGAAGGATCCGCTCCTGGTGAGCGTGCGGTCCGGCTCGGCGCGGTCCATGCCCGGAATGATGGAGACGATTCTGAACCTCGGATTGAACAGCAAGTCTGTTGAGGCCTTGGCTCGGAACACGAAGAACAACCGCTTTGCGTGGGATGCTTACCGGCGGTTCGTGCAGATGTACTCGAGCGTGGTGATCGGACTACCTAAAGAAGAACTTGAAGAAAAATTGCGCGCCATGAAGGCGCGCCGTGGCGTGAAGGACGACACGCAGGTGCCGGCCGAGGGCTGGCGGGAATTGGTCGGGGAGTACAAAGCACACTTCAAGAAACGAACGTCGAAGGATTTTCCGGAGGACCCTGAGGAGCAGCTCTGGGGAGCGATTGGCGCCGTTTTTGGATCGTGGAATGCCGAGAAGGCGGTGACGTACCGGCGGGTGGAACGCATCACCGGCTTGCTGGGAACGGCCGTGAACGTCGTGCAGATGGTGTTTGGCAATATCGGAGACAACTCGGGCACGGGCGTGTGTTTCACTCGCGACCCGTCGACCGGGGAAAAAGTTTTTTACGGAGATTTCCTGATCAACGCGCAGGGTGAAGACGTTGTCGCTGGCATTCGCACTCCGATGCACTTGACCGAAATGGCGCGGCTGATGCCCAAGGTGTACCAGCAGCTCGAAAAGGTGCGCGTGCTGCTAGAAAAGCATTACCGCGACATGCAGGACATGGAATTTACGGTCGAGGAAGGCAAGCTCTACATGCTGCAAACACGCGTGGGGAAGCGCACGCCAACCGCGACGTTCAAGATTGCCGTGGATATGGCGAAGGAAGGCCTCATTACCAAGGTAGAGGCCATCGAGCGCATCAAGTCCGAGGATATCGAACGGCTTTTCTACCCGGTGATCGATCCGTCGGTGCCGAAGCCCGAACTCACAAAACGAAAACTGGCCACTGGAATAAACGCGGTGCCAGGCGCCGCGGTGGGCAAGGCCGTATTCAGCGCCGAGGAAGCCGAGTTGATGGCGGCCAAGGGCGAAAAAGTTATCCTCGTGCGGCGCGAAACAAGTCCTGAGGATGTGGGAGGAATGTTCGTGGCGCAGGGAATTGTGACGGCCACCGGAGGCAAGACGAGCCATGCGGCCGTCGTGGCGCGAGGCTGGGGCAAGTGTTGCATCGTGGGTTGCGAGCAGCTCGATATCGACTATGCAACAAAAACCGCGTCGGCGAACGGGCGGAAGATCCGCGAGGGCGACTGGATGACGCTCGATGGAAATGAAGGCGCCGTCTACGAAGGTGAAGTAAAACTTTCAACTCCGAAATTGCCGGATGCGTTTTCTATTTTGATGAAATGGGCAGACGGCGTTCGCAGGCTTGGCGTGAGAACCAACGCTGACACTCCACATGACGCAAAAAAAGCGCGCGAGATGGGGGCGGAGGGAATCGGCCTGGTCCGAACGGAGCACATGTTCTTCAAGGATTTCGAGCAGCCCGAAAAGAGCGTGGACCGGCAGCTGGCCATTCAGGAAATGATCGTCGCGGATTCGCCCGAGGCCAGGCGCAAGGCGCTGGCGAAGCTTCTGCCATACCAGCGGCGGGATTTCATCGGCATCTTTAAGGAGATGGATGGGTATCCGGTGACGATTCGCCTGTTGGATCCGCCGCTACATGAATTTGTGCCGCACGAAAGGGAGAAGCAACAAGAGCTGGCGGACAAAATTGGCGTGGATGTGGAGGTTGTCGCGCGGCGCGTAGCGCAATTACACGAATCGAATCCCATGTTGGGGCACAGGGGCTGCCGGCTTTGTATCACCTATCCAGAAATACTTGAAATGCAGGTTCAAGCGATCATTGAAGCAGCGGTGGAATGCAAGCAATCAGGAATTAAAGTATTTCCTGAGATCATGCACCCGCTGGTTATGGATCGTAAGGAGCTTCAGATTTTGGCGGATGCAACGCACCGCGTCGCGGGAGAGATCATTCGGAAAGCTGGAGTAAAACTTGAATATTCAGTAGGGACGATGATTGAGGTGCCGCGGGCGGCGATTCTAGGAGGCGAGATCGCGGAGGTTGCGGAATTCTTTTCCTTTGGGACAAACGATTTGACACAGATGGGCATGGGCCTTTCTCGCGATGATGCCGGGCGGTTTCTGCCGGACTACGTGGATGAAAAAAAGGCCGGCATATTTCCGAACGATCCATTTCAGTCGCTGGACATTCACGGAGTAGGGCAGTTGATGCTGTGGTGCATCGAGCGCGGGCGGGCGACGAGGCCGAAGCTGAAGATCGGGATTTGCGGGGAACATGGAGGGGAATCGGCGAGCGTAAAATTCTGCCATCAAGCGGGGCTGGACTATGTGAGCGCGTCGCCGTTTCTGGTGCCGATTGCGCGATTGGCGGCGGCGCAGGCCGTGATTGAGGAACGCGCGGCGAGGAAAGGCAGCAAGAAAAAAGGGGGGAAGAAACAATAGGGAGAATTTTTCGATGCGGTGTTGCGGTTTGGAGCGGTCGAGAATCGAAATTAGTCGGCCCGCCGACAGAAGGTTACAGGCAGCCCCGTTTTCTTCAAGTTCAAAACCCCTGAAGAAAACGCGAATTTTGCGTCGTGCCAATCCTTCCTCCGTCAGGATGAAAAGGCACAACCCGCAAAACTTGTCTTGATCGTTTGGCATTCGCAGAATCCGATGCCAAAGAGCGGCGGCGTAACTTAGTGTGGCTGGATTCAATGGGTTACCCCTAACGGAGTTTCTGGTACTCATCCTCGAATCATTTTCCGCCGTTCCCCCTTCACTTCCTCCAGCGCAAACGCGGTGGGCGAGATTTGGCGCCCCTCCGGGCCTCTCGCAACCGGAAAATTTATTCACTGCCCAGGGAAGAGCCGTGACCTCCTTATTTGAAAATGGACGGTCCGTCTCTATCCTGAGGAAGACGAGACGGAGGGGCTTCTGTAAAAACCTCTTCCTCGTGGCAGTGGATCTTGAGGCCGAACGCTCTTGGGACGGGCGCTCATGAGTTGTCTTCATAGACAAACTGATTCATTCCCTTCGGTGTAATTTTTTGTTCTCGGCTAACCATTCGGAGTAAAATCTGACGTTTGTTCGGAACGAACCGCGGCAAAGAAAATGAACACGCGCCCATTCAGTTGGATGATCTGCGTCGGCGCATTTCTCGCATTCATGGTTTCGTGTCCCTTACGATTTGCGGCGCAATCGCAGAGCCCCCTGACCGACTTGCGGGGCCAGGTTATCGACGAGAACGGGCAGCCGGTTCCTCGCGTGGAAGTTGATCTGCGTTTCGGCAGCGGCAGTTCTCAGACGATTTATACGGACACCGTCGGCCGATTCCAACTGCGGACTGCAAGCATATCTCAAGTACATCTTTCACTTTCGAAGCCTGGATTTTTTCGCATTGAAGACCGGGTGCTCGATCTGGCGCCCGGCGTTACGGAAATTACTCTGACGCTTAATCATGAAACGGAAGTTAAAGAACAACTTGAAGTACAATCTGAGCCTGTCCAGATCGATCCTGACACTACCAGTCACCAAGAATCTCTAGTACAACATGAGATTGTGAATGTGCCGGTTCCATCCTCCCATGACCTCCAGCAAAGCTTGCGGACGATTCCGCAGGTCCTGGCAGATGCGAGTGGGAGGTTACACGTCGCTGGAGGTAGGCAAGGGCAAACTGAAGTATTACTTGATGGGTTCGAGATCAACGATCCTGCGAGCGGGAACTTTACTTCCAAAGTTGATGTCGATGCTGTGAGGACCGTGACAATTGAAACGGGGGGTTACGGGGCTCAATATGCGCATGCCAGTGCAGGCATCCTGGCGCTGGATACACAATCTGGCGACGACCGGTGGCGGTTCGGAGTGACAAATTTTATTCCGGATGTGAGTTTGCAGCAGGGCCTGCATTTAGGGAACTGGTATCCGCGTCTGTCCACTTCTGGACCGTTGAGGAAGGGCAAGGCCTGGTTTTCGGACGCCTTGAGCATCCAACGCAATTTCGTTTTGGTGAGTGAGCTTCCGATCGGGCAGAACATCGATACCATTTGGTCGGGCGACAATCTGCTTCGCGGGCAAATGAATTTGACGTCACGGAACGTTCTTCAGGGAAGCTTCCTTTTTAACGGTTCAACCGATCCGCGGCGAGGCTTGGGGGTGTTTTCTCCGCTGTCAACCACCAGCAACTTCAAATCACGACGCTATTTTGTATCCCTTAAGGACCAAATCTGGGTGGGCCGGACTTTAATTGACGTAGGAGCAGCGGTAGACACCGGCGGAACGGACAGCAATCCGCAGGGCACCCTTCCGTTTGTGGTTACGCCTTCGAGCGCTTCCGGGAACTATTTCCAAAGCTATTCTCAACATTCGCGGCGATTGCAATTGGTGGGGAACTTAACCACAGGAGCCCTGGAATTGTACGGCACGCATACCGTGTCCGCGGGATGGAATGCGGATGGCGTGGATTTTACGCAGACGGCTTCTCGCAGCGGAATCGATTACCAACGGTCTGACACGAGTTTGTCCGATCGCGCCACGTTCAGCAATCGCGATGGGTCCAGCGGCCCCGCCGCCTTTCGGATGGCCAACACGCAGTTCGGAGGGTATGTGCAGGACCTCTGGAGACCGTGGAAACCGATCGTTTTTTCGGTGGGTGTGCGCACGGATTGGGATCGCTTGATCCACGAGAATGTATTCCAACCCAGGATCGCCATGAACTGGGTTCCGGCTGGCGACGGGCGAATGAAATTCACGCTGGCGTGGGGGAAGCACTACCAGCCATTGTATCTCACTGTTTTTGGGCTAGCGTCCGACCAACAGCGTACCGATCAATTTTACAACCCACCGCCTACACCTTGCATGCCGCCGGCCGCTTGCCCGACGCCCACCACTGCCGGACCGCCAGTTGTGAGTTCATTTTCGGCGCCTCTCCCCGAACTGCAACAGCCGCGGTCATACAACACAACAGCCGAGTGGCAGGAGAAGTTTTTTGAGAGCACGTTTCTAGGAGCTTCCTTTTTGCTGCGCGAGTCGCGCGACGGTTTTGCTTGGGAAACACAACCGGCGAAAACGCTACCGTGCATGCCCGCGACCGTGTGTAATCCATTTCTGTTACAGAACAACCGCCAGGACCGCTACATTTCGGGGGAAATGTGGGTGCGGCACTCCTTCGGCGACAAAGCGCAGATCGAAGTGGACTACACACGTTCGCGGGCAAGCTCGAATGAAGTGCTGGATCCGAATTTGGCGGTACTGTTCCTGGCGCCACAGGAGCCAGGGCCATTCCTGTGGGATGCGCCGCACCGCGTAGTCTCCTCGGGATGGACGCCGATCCCACTCTGGGGGCTATTGCTCAGTGAATTTTTCGAGTACCGCACTGGATTCCCTTTCAGCGTACTGGACGACCAGCGACAACTCGTTGGCGCGCCAAACCGGTTGCGATTTCCGAATTATTTTAGCCTGAACCTCGGGCTGGAGAAGCGATTCCTGTTTCGAGGCCACGAATGGGCAGTGCGTGTGACTGGAGTGAACATCAGCGGGCACGCGAATCCGGATTCGGTAGTGAACATTATCGGTGCGCCGAATTATTTGGCATTCGCAGGTGGGCAGAGGCGGGCGTTTACGGTGCGGGTGCGGCTAGTGACGGGGCCGTGAGGATGTGACTGGTGACTAGTGAATGGTGACTGGTGGAAAGCGCGTTGATGGTGCGTGGGGTGCACGCTGGATTGACCCGCGAACCGAGGAAGGGTGGGTTTTTCACCAATCACCAGTCACCGATCACTGTGCCAAAAAGGGGCGGAGGTTGCGGACATTGCCCATGTTCTCGAGGGCGATCACGTGCTGAATAACCGCTTCCGTTCGCTCCGCGCCCAGGACTGGGGCCATTAAGTCTCGCACCTTTGCGTTCAGGCCTTCGGTGTCCAAGGGGTTTTCCTTTGTGCCGGGCGGATGGCGCGTGAGGTGGCTCACGGTCTTGCCGTTGCGGAGGGTGACTTCGACCAAGCCGCCGCGTGGCGCATTCGGGTCCATCAATTTTCGATCGGCTACCAACTCCACGCGCTCCTTCACGGCGAGCACTTTTGGGTCCGCCATGCGTTCATAAGAGTGGGCGTTCGCGAAGGACATGGCGCCGTCCACCAGAGCCACCGCAATGACGTATTGGCAGTTCACGTCCGGCATGGAGCTGTTATCAACGATACCCGCGCCGTCGGCCGGCAGCCTGACGACGATGTGTTCCACGTTGTCTGGGAACAGGTTATTTTCCCGCCGCAGCGCGAGGAATGCATCGAGAGCGGCCTGGATGGGATAGCCGACAGGATAGGCTTTGATGGCCGATTCCGTGACATAAAACCGGGCGCCCAGATCAGCCACCATTTCTTCTGGACGCGGTTGTGTGGATAGAGCTTCGAGGACGTTGTGCTCGCAGTCGAACACGTCCCTGACGCCGGTTAGCCCGGCTTGAACCATGGTGACGGCCATGACTCCATTGCGGGCGCCCATGCCCGCAAAGTCAAAGGCCTTTTCTACGTGCTCGGTATCTTGCGTCCAACTCCAAAGGCCGGACACCTGCTGGGCCGCATAGGAGAGTGCGTAGCGCATTCCTGTTTCATCCAATCGGGCCAAAGAGGCTGCGGCTGCTACACTGCTGAACGTGGCGCCCACGCCTTCGGCGCTGCGGTGAGTGCCGCGCACCAAATCTGGTCCCAGCGCCATGAGAAAGCGGCAGCAGACGTCGTAGCCTAGCGTTACTGCTCGCAGCAGATCCATTCCTGAACTGCCTTCCCGCTCAGCCATAGCCAAGGCGGCGGCGACAGACGAACTGCCGGGATGGGTCTTCGTGACTAACTCGACGTCATCTGTTTCGTCGGCATGAGCGAGCATCGCGTTGGCCATCGCGGCGTTGACTGCGGAAGTCTTGATGTCCGTTGTGAGGACCGAGGCCTCGGGGACGCCGCCTTGTGCGCGTATATATTTGATGGCCATCTCTCCGGGTTTCAAATGGGCTCCTGATACGATTGCGCCGAGCGTGTCCAGGATACGATGCTTGCCCTCCAGCGTGACTTTCGGCGGGAGAGTTCGGCTACGTGCTTCCACCATGTAGCGCGCCAATCGGCCGGTGATATCCGCGGCAGGTTTCGGAGGCGCCTTCGGAGAGGCTTGGGTGGACGGAAGCGCTGAACCTACCGCTCTGGTGATTGGAATTGTGGCAGCGGCGATGAGTCCGCCGGCGCTTTGCAAGATGCGGCGTCGAGTTAGATTGGTGCCGCGTTTTTCTGTTGATGTGTTGCCGCGATTGTCGCTCACGTTGTCCTCCTCAGCTCACGCGGAATTCCCATCTTAGCTCCCAACAGCCAGAGACTTTACAATCATCCATGGATTCCATCACAGTGTTTTCTCGCTGGCCGCGTAGATTTCCTAAATCGCGGCGTAGCTAAATTCTTCGCGGGCGATTAGAATGGCGTCCGGCATGGAAACCCCTCGATTCGTTCATCTGCATTTGCATACGGACTATAGCCTTCTGGATGGAGCTTGCGATCTGGAGGAGGTGGTGGATGAGGCGGCGCGGCGCGAAATGCCCGCCGTAGCTGTCACGGATCACGGGAATCTTTTTGCCGCCGAATCTTTTTATCAAAAAGCCAAGACGCGCGGAGTCAAGCCGATCATCGGCTGCGAAGTTTACGTGGCGAAGGGGAGCAGGCACGACCGCGGCGAATCCTCGCAGCGCGAAGCGGAGAATGGCCGCCCGGATTCTCCCGCCGAACCTGGAAATCGCGGGACCAACCACTTGGTGCTGTTGTGCGAGAACTCGGAAGGATATCGTAACCTCATCAAGCTGGTGTCGGCGGGATATCTCGAAGGTTTTTATTACAAGCCCCGGATTGATTACGACCTTCTTTCCAAACACAGCGGCGGATTGATTGCGTTGTCCGCGTGCTTGCGCGGCTCGGTTACCGAAAATCTTGCGCGGCTCGGTTACCGAAAATCTGGTGGAGGAGCGCCCCGATCAGGCGCGCGAAACCGCGTACCGCTTGCGCGATATTTTCGGCAAAGGGAATTTTTTTCTGGAGATTCAGGACCAGGGCCTGGAAATCGAAAAGCGCGTCAATCCTAAAATTGTGAGCCTGTCGCGCGAGACGGGAATTCCTCTGGTCGCGACGAATGATTGCCACTATCTGACGCACGCCGATGCGCGCGCCCAGGAAGTCCTGCTCTGTATCCAGACGGGCAAGACGATGAGCGATGCGCATCGCATGAAATTCGCCACCGACCAGTTCTTCTTCAAGACCGCACAGGAAATGGCGCAAGTCTTCGGCGAAATTCCGGACGCGCTCGAACGCACGGTGGCGATCGCCGGGCGCTGCAATGTAAAGATCGATGCGATGCAGAATTCGTTTCCTGAGTTCCAGGTTCCCGAGGGCCGCACGGTCGACACGCATTTCGAAGCTGTCGTGCGCGAAGGATTCGCTTCGCGCGTCCCCGTGCTTGAGGCTCGCGCCAAGCAAGGACTGCTGCGAAAAACTCTGGCCGAATATGAAACGCGCCTGACGAATGAAATTCGCATGATTCAGCAGATGCGCTACGCGGGGTATTTCCTGATCGTTTGGGACTTCATGCGCTATGCGAGGTCGCAGGGGGTTCCCGTTGGACCGGGCCGGGGTTCCGCTGCCGGCAGCCTGGTAAGCTACGCACTGCAGATTACCGATGTCGATCCGTTGCAGTACGATCTGCTGTTCGAGCGGTTTCTGAATCCCGAACGCGTGTCGATGCCTGACATCGACATCGATTTCTGCCAGCGGCGCCGCGGCGACGTGATCGAATATGTGACCGCGAAGTATGGCCGGTCGAACGTCGCGCAGATCATCACGTTTGGAACGATGGCGGCCAAGGCGGCGATTAAGGATGTGGGACGCGCCATGGACCTGCCATACGGGGAAGTGGATCGCATCGCGAAGCTCGTTCCGAATCAGCTCAACATTACGCTCGATGAGGCGCTGCAGCAGTCGTTGCCGCTTCGCACCCAGATTGCCAGCGATCCTCGCTACGTCGATATGATGGAGGTCGCCAAGCGGCTGGAAGGGCTCGCGCGGCACGCTTCGACGCACGCCGCGGGCGTTGTTATTTCTCCCGAGCCGCTCACAAATATCGTTCCTTTATATAAGTCGAGCCGGGATGAAATCACGACGCAATACGACATGAAAGGCCTCGAGCACATCGGCCTCTTGAAGATGGATTTCCTGGGTCTGACGACGCTGACGGTTCTGGATGACGCCGTACGCCTGGTCGAACAAAATCGCGGCGTTCACGTCGATCTCGGGACCTTGCCGCTCGATGACGAAGCGACGTATAAATTGTTTGCGCGCGGCGAGACGACGGCCATCTTCCAGTTTGAATCCCACGGCATGCGGGACATCCTGCGGCGCTACCAGCCGACGCGGCTCGAGGATCTGACTGCGCTCAACGCGCTGTATCGCCCCGGCCCGATTCAGGGCGGCATGATCGACGACTTCATCAACCGCAAGCATGGCAAGAAAAAAGTCACCTACGATCTGCCCGAGCTGAAGGAAATTCTCGAAGAAACCTACGGCGTAATCCTCTATCAGGAACAGGTGATGCAGATCGCCAATCGCCTGGCGGGATTTTCGCTGGGTGAAGCGGACATCCTGCGGCGCGCGATGGGAAAAAAGAATCGCGAGGAAATGGCGGCGCAGCGCGAAAAATTCCTGGCGGGCTGCGCGATGAGAAAAGTTCCCGGGAAGAAGGCCGAAAAGATTTTTGATTTGATGGCCGAATTCGCCGGATACGGCTTCAACAAATCTCACTCCTGCGCGTATGCGCTGCTTGCGTATCAGACGGCTTACTTGAAAACGCATTACCCGGTGGAATTCATGGCCGCGCTGCTGACGTCGGAAACCGGCAACACCGAGAAAGTCGTGAAATACATCAACGAGGCGCGCGGAATGGGGATCACCGTGCTCCCGCCGGATGTCAATTCGAGCGCGCTCCATTTCACTCCGGTCGGCGAATCGATACGGTTCGGCCTGGAGGCGATCAAGAACGTGGGTGAGAACACGGTGAAGGGAATTCTCGAGGCGCGCGGGGAGCTTGGCCGCTTCACGTCTCTGTACCAGTTTTGCGATCACGTGGACACGCGGCTGCTCAACCGGCGCGTGGTCGAGAGCCTGATCAAATCCGGCGCGATGGATACCCTCGGCGCGCGCAGGTCGCAGATCTTCGCCGTAATCGACCGCGCCATGGAGCGCGCGCAGCGCCAGCAGCGCGAACGGACGAGCGGACAGCATGGACTTTTCGGCGGGGTTTTCTCAGCGGCGGCGCCCCCGCCCGACGAACCATTGCCTGACTTGGAAGAATGGCCCGAACATGAAATGCTGGCGTCGGAATTTTCGACGGTAGGCTTTTACATCTCCGGCCATCCTCTTTCCAAGTACGCCGCGAAACTGGCCGAGCTGGGCTCGATCGATCTTGCCGGCGTGGAAGGCCGGAAGAACGGGGAAGAAATCACCGTCGGAGGAATTGTGGTCGCCATGCGCAGCATGCGTTCGCGCAAGGGAGACCGCTGGGGCATTCTCACTTTGCAGGACATGACCGGAGTCCTTGAGGTGCTGGCTTTCCCGGAATCATTCGCCCGGCATGAAGCTGTTTTCAAGAGCAATGCGCCCCTCGTGTTGAAGGGGCGCGTCAATGTCGAGGAGGCTGGAACGCGGCTCGCCGTAATGGAGGCGCGGCGCCTGGAAGATATCGGGGCGCGTCCGCCGAATCTCATGCGCGTGCGCGTGGAGATGGGGGCGATGGATGCCAATTTGATTGACGAATTGAAGAAATTGTTCGCGGGGAAGCCGGGGTCGTGCGCGCTTGCCTTCGAGCTGATTTCTTCGGAGGGCGCGGTGGCCACTTTGCAAGCCGACCAACGCGTGCGGGCGGACCAGGAACTAGTGCAGGCTGTTCGCAAATTGTGTGGAGAGGACGCGGTGCAGTTGGAGGCGCGCGGGTAGTCTAGCGCACGCATTTTTGGTGGGGCATTTCGGAATTTAACACAGAGGACACGGAGAAAGGCCACAAAGGGCACGGAGAATGCGTGGCGGAATTTGAAATCTGAGATTTGAGATTTCAAAGGTCTACAACACCTGGGCGCTTTGAACTTTTGGATGCTGGCCGGTTCTTATGAAGCGAGATGCTCGGAAGCATGAACTCGAGAAACTGGGACGCGAGGTGGACAGGCTGCGTCTGCTTGCCAGGCCGGAATTTCCCGCGCAAGATCTCGAACGTCTCCGTACCGAAGTCTCGCAGCTTCGGCATGAGTTTTACGACCACATGGGCGCGTGGCAGCGAACTCTCCTCGCGCGCCATCCGCAGCGCCCTTACATGATGGATTACGTGCGCCTCCTGTTCGAGGGCTTCCACGAATTGCATGGCGATCGCGCTTATGGCGACGATCCGGCGATGATCGCGGGCTTCGCGAAATATCACGGCCGTCCGGTGGCGGTGATCGGACAACAGAAGGGAAGAGACACCAAACAGCGCGTGGCGCTGAATTTCGGGCAGGCCAAGCCCGAGGGCTATCGCAAAGCGCTGCGCGTCATGCATCTGGCCGCCAAATTTGGACGGCCCGTTTTTACGTTTGTGGATACGCCGGGGGCGTATCCGGGAATCGACGCCGAGGAGCGCGGACAGGCCGAGGCGATCGCACGCAATCTTCGCGAAATGGCGCGGCTGCCCGTTCCCATCGTTGTGACGATCACGGGCGAGGGGGGCTCGGGCGGCGCGCTGGCGATTGCCGTGGGGGACCGCGTGAACATGCTCGAGAATTCGGTGTATTCCGTAATTTCCCCGGAGGGTTGCGCGTCGATTTTGTGGCGCGATTCGGCAAAAGCGGAAATGGCCGCGGAAGCGCTCAAGATCACGGCGCGCGATTTGACCCAACTCGGCATCATCGATGAAATTGTTCCTGAACCGGAAGGTGGAGCGCACTTGGACCACGAGGGTTCCGCTGCGCTTCTGGACCCGGTTCTCGATCGCTCGCTTCGGGATCTGCTCGCGCTCACTCCCCGCGCGCTGCTCGAACAACGGTACGAAAAATTCCGCCGCATGGGGCAGTTCTTCGAATCGGTTCGAAGCTGAACGGTATTCACGGCGTGAGTGAGAAATTGATATTGGAGTATGTAGCGCCGCCTTCAGGCGGGCATGCGCTTGAACCTACAATGCCGGCCTGAAGGGCGACGCTACATAAGCGTTTCGCGCGAATTGCGAGAAATCCAGCGTTGCCACATTGGTATCATGGCGGAGTATCTCCGTTGTCGCTTTGGGACATCTCGTCTACGCTGATTGGGCGGAGAAACCCCTCTCATGTCAAAGCCCGGTGAGCCTCAGATAACGGAAGCAGTCGGCGCGAGCGTGACCAATCAGGTCTTTCGACCCTACGAACGCCTGGTCCAAATCAAGGTTCTTGGCAAAACGTTCGAGGTCCCCGAGAAGAATACGATTCTCCGCTGTTTTCAATACATCAGCCCGGAAACTATTCCCTACGGACGTTTTTGCTGGAACCAGGATTGCCAGTATTGCCGCGTGACCGGCAAACTGGCGGATGAGGACCAGCACCACGAATTGCTGAGCTGCAAATTCCTGGTTAGCCCGGGAATGGAAATTTCCGAAATCAGCCCCGAACTCAAATACTGCCTCCAAAAAAAGTTGGATAAAAAAGCGGAGAAGTAAGCTTCCGAGATTTCCGCTTTTAGCGATTCTTAACCGCTAGAGTCGCGCCGGGTTTTTCTGTTTTGTGCTCGACGGCCAGGGTGAGAAATCCCTATTTGGTAATCAGCTAATCTTGTGTGGGTGAGTTCCATGGGTGAGTCCTGCCGGGGTTTTCAGGTAATCCTCGATGCGTCTTCTCAACGCACTTCCCATCACTTCGATCAGGGCAAGCGTGGCTGACTACGTTGGGGCGTCCCTCCGGGATTCCCAGCGACGCAGGATTAGTCCAAACCTCCGAATTTTCAACGCAACTTAATTTCCGGGCGTGTGTTGTATGTGGGGAGAAACTTCTTTTTCCTCACATTGCTCGAAGCCCGCGGCTAGCTCCCCTCCGTCCCCGAATACGGGGCGCCCTCCAAATTTGCGTCACCCGGCGGTAACGGGTAATTTCCTGTTGGCAGGTTCCATTTAAGTCGGGCTGCCCTTCCGGCGTCAGGACAACCATATTGGATATAGCCCGCACCCTTATTCCTGAACCCAGTTTGCAACAAATGCTGTAATATATACATCAAGATGGAGGCGGAGGCATTTTCGATCGTGTGCGACGGATGTGGCCTTCCTGCCTCGCCTGAGCATATTGCGACGAGGATGGAGCGGCTTGAGCTAGTCACTCGATTTCGCCCGATCCACATCCATTTGCTCTTCGTTGCTTTCGATCCAATGCCGCGCCTGGAGGATGATTTCTACAGGCCACCCGAGTCACGTGACTTTTTCGATTCTTTCCTTTCGGCGCTGAACATTTCGCCCGATGCGGAGCCGCGCGGGCCCCGCTTGGGGACGACCGAAATAAGTCCGCGGGCGGAATCGAGCGGCCGTGATGCCGGCCCGGCCATGCTGCTCGAATTTCAGAGAAGAGGATACTACCTAACGTATTTGTCCGAATGTCCGGTGACTCCGGAGCATTCCGCGAATGTACACGCAGTGCGGCGAAGTCACGACCAAGATCAACTTCAGCGGCTAAAGCCGACGGAAGGAGAGTCAGGTTCGGCCGGGCTGAAGCCCGGCCCTCCGAGAAGATCCGAAACTTCCACGCACGGTACGACGAATGTGGAGGTGAAGCGCGAGGTGACGAATTTAGGGATTGCGCACGGGGCGGCGGATTCGGGGATTGATGGTACACAGGTGAGTGCCGCCCGCGAATGCATTTCGCGCCTCGCTCCTACTCTCATCAAACGAATTCGATTTAACTATAGACCCAAGCACGTTGTTCTCCTGGGAACTCACTTGAGCTCGCTGATTCGAGTTTTTGAGGACGCCGGTTTGGGCCCGCTTCTGCTCCTCGACCGGGGTACGCCGCTGACGGTTCCAGGTACAGGTGATGGGTCATCTCTGGCCCTGTTCCGAAGGGCAGTGAACATCGAGACACCTTTCTCTACAACATCATCGGGGCTGTGATAGAATTCATTCGAGGCAAGTTCGGAGAAGCTTCCGGACGAGGGAGTAATCCGTGAAAAACAAAGTGAAATTTGGAATTGGGGTGGGCATCATCCTTGTCACCCTCTCCTGCCTGGCGTACGTCGGCGCCCAGCAGAGCAAGACGTATTACCACACGATCTCGGAGATCCGGATGTCAAGGCCGGCTCGATACAGCATTTGTCCGGCCGTGTCGATTTCATTTTGATGGAGCAAGGGAAGGGCCTCCCCATCAGTTACGTGGGAACGGACCCTCTCCCCGACACATTTAAGGACGGCGCGCAGTGCCTGGTCGAAGGCAAAGTGACCCCAGATGGCCGATTTGTCGCTGAGACCCTTCAGGCCAAGTGCGCGTCTAAGTATGAGGCGGCCCCGGGGCAAGCCCAGCCCGGTTCCCCGGCTGCTTACTCTTCGGACCCAAAAAGCAAGAGCTAGTGCGGAGGGGGGCTCCGGTTGGAGCCCCCCAAAGATGAAAGCGACATTCTAGCGGGCTCCAGCACCCGATGCCGTTGAACAGGCAAGAATCGAGGAACTACAATGGACCTGTTCGGATCGTATGCTCTATTGTTGGCTTTCGCCCTCGCGATTTATGCGATCGTGGGTGGAATCGCGGCGATCATCACCCGACGCCCGCTCCTAATCAAATCCGCGCGTAATGCCGGCTTCGCGGTGTGCGCCCTCATCTGGCTGGGATTCGGCAGCCTGGTCTATCTTTTTTTCACCGACAACTTCGCGATGTCGTATGTGGCCGAACACAGCAATCGCAATCTGGGTAATTTGTACAAATCCTACGTCGGAGTGGTACTTGCCTCCGTGCAGTTGTTCTTTCTCACACTCAATAATTTTGTCGCCAGCCCGTTCGCGGTGCTGGCATTGCCGGGCGCGGGCGGGGTGCTGCATCTGGCTTCCCAGGCGGACGGGCATGGGCTGAATCCCTTGCTCCAGTATCCGGAGATGGTGATTCATCCGCCGGTCCTGTATTCGGGATACACGGGTTTCACGATTCCTTTTGCGTTTGCGATGGCCGCTTTGATCGGCCGCTACCCTGGCGAGAAATGGATTCACCTCACGCGCAAGTGGACGATGATCGCGTGGTGCTTCCAATCGGCGGGCATTCTGCTGGGCGCGCACTGGGCTTACGCCGTGCTCGGCTGGGGCGGCTACTGGGCTTGGGATCCGGTTGAGAACGCTTCGCTGATGCCGTGGTTGACCGGCACCGCGTTTCTTCACTCCGTGATGATGCAGGAAAAGCGGGGCATGATGCGCGTGTGGAACGTGTGGCTGGTCTTTACTACATTTCTGCTGGTCATCTTCGGGACGTTCCTGACGCGCAGCGGCGTGGTCAGTTCGGTGCACGCGTTCGCGCAGTCCTCGATCGGAACATGGTTCGTCGGATTCCTGATTGTCATCATCTCCGCTTGTCTGATCGCGTTTCTGAAAAATCGCGACTACCTGCGCAGCGACAATCAGCTGGACTCGATGATTTCCCGCGAGTCGAGCTTCCTGTTCAACAACCTGATTTTGCTGGTTGCTTGCGTCGCGGTTCTCTCCGGCACGCTCTTTCCGGTGCTCTCGGAAGCGATTCGCGGAACGAAAATCAGCGTCGGTCCGCCGTTTTTCAACCGCGTCAACATCCCAATCGCCATGTTTCTGCTGTTCCTGACGGGCGTGGGGCCGCTGCTGGCCTGGCGAAAGACTTCGATGGAAAGTCTTCGCAGAAATTTTGGCTGGCCATTGCTGGCTGGCGTTGTGGCGGCAATCGTGGCCGTGGCGTTCGGTCTGCGGGAATTTTACGTCACGCTGTGCCTGATGCTTTCGGCGTTCGTGACGTTCACGGTTTTTTCGGAGTTCTACCGAGGCGCGCGGGTCATCTCCGCCCGCGCCGGTTCCAATCTTTTTTCTTCCGCCGCGCAGCTTGCCATGCGCAATACGCGCCGGTATGGCGGCTACGTGATTCACTTCGGGATGGTGCTCGTCTTTATCGGCATATCCGGAACGGCGTTCAATCAGGATAAGCAGATGGATATGGCACCAGGCTCGGTGATGGGGATTGGGCCCTACACCCTTCACCTGCAGAATTTCGATTCCGATCAGCAGGCCAATTATTCCTCCGAGCGGGCCACGATTGACGTGGACAAGGGCGGCAAATCCGTGATGATGCTGTATCCGCAGCGTCGCTTTTATCCGTCGAATGAAGAATCAGGCACGATGGTGGCGATCTCCTCGACGCTGAAGGAAGACCTGTACGTCGTGTACGCCGGGCGCAGTCCGGACAGCAATCTGCCAGTCATTCACGCTTATTTGAATCCGCTCGTAAAGTGGATTTGGCTGGGCGGGCTGGTCGTGGTTCTCGGAACGATTCTAGCGCTGTTGCCAAACCGCCAAGCCGTGATGGTGATGTCGCCGTCGACGGAAAGGTCCCCTGTGCTGGGCGGAGACGGAAGGCAGCCCGCGCGGGCATCGATTTCCGCCAGATCGCAGCTCCCCAAAGATAATGTCTAAGCGACGCCGACTCGCGCTGATTTTTTCCGCGTTCGTGGGATTAGCTTCCACGATGGTGCCCTTGCACGTGGACGCGCAAAAAACCGAACGCGGCAAGGTCATTGGCACGAAGCTGATGTGTATGTGCGGGTGTGGCCAAATTCTGAGGGAATGTAACCACATCAACTGCCCGTCTTCCGCACCCATGATCAAGGAGGTCGACCAGCACGTCGCATCGGGCGAAGCCGACGATCTGATCATTCAGGATTTCATCCAGGAGTACGGTGAGAAGGTATTGAGCGCGCCGCCCTCCACCGGATTCAACAGCATTGCGTGGTACATTCCGGGCGTGGCATTCGCGCTGGGACTTGGGATCGTGCTGACGATCATCCGGATGTGGCGACAGCGGGACGTCCACAGACTGGCTTCGGCTTCCGCCGCGCCAATTCCCCCGGCAACTCTGGACTCCGAAGTGAAGAACGTACAACTGGAGCGCGCGCGCCAGCAAGCGGACCAGGAGACCGAGGACTAGATGCCATTCACGCTCGCCTACGCCGCTGTTGTGCTGCCGGACGCATCAATTGCTGGAGCGGCGTGATTCGATCTACGACAATTTGCGCGATCTAAAATTTGAAAACCGCGCCGGGAAGTACGCGGAACAGGATTACGAACAGATGAGGGACTCGCTGGAGTCGGAGGCGGCACAGATACTTCTGGAAATTGAAAACGTCACTGGAAATGAGGCTCCTGTGGCGCGGCGGGACCCCGCTGTAACGTCGCCCCCTCGCTCCTAGATTCGTGCCCAGGAAATAGCCGGCAAAAATGAGAAGAAATTTGAATTTTGGGATTGCGATTGTGAGGGAATCATCTCTTTCATGAAGACTCGACTGATTCGGAAAATTTTGCATGGGCGCGGGCTCCGCTTGGAGACCACTGGAATATTATTGCGCGTTGCGTGCGTTTTTTTGATGGCGGCCGCCACGGCGCACGCCGGCACGGTTTCCGGCGTCGTGCACAATGGCACCAACGGCAACAAGCCCGCTCCGGGCGTGGACGTCCTGCTGATTCAATTGCAGGGAGGCATGAATGTCGTAGCCAGCACGAAGACCGACGCGCAGGGCCTCTATCATATTGACAACGCGGCAATCGGCGCGGGACCGATGCTCATTCGCGCCGTGTATCGGGGCGTGTTTTTTCACCAGCCGCTCACGCCGGGAACGTCGACAGTGGACGTCACGATTTACGAGCCCACTACGAATCCCAATGCTTTGCAGGTTCCGCTGCGCCTCCTCGTCTTCCAACCCAACGGAGACAAGCTGATGGTCGGCGAGGAATACTCGATCCAGAACAACTCGAGTCCACCGGCTGCGTATTTCAAGCAGGATGGCGATTTCGAGTTCACGATCCCCGCGGGCGCCGAGCTTGACCAGGTATCCACCTTTGGGCCTTCGGGCATGCCTGTGAAACAGGGGACGATTGACAAGGGAAAGGGCCGCTACGCGATCGCCTATGCGTTTCAGCCTGGGCAGAACGGCGTACGTCTCTCTTACGTGGTTCCCTACGCCGGCAATCATGCCACGGTGCGAGCTCCTTCCAGTTACGATGCGCAGCGCGTCTTGCTCGTCATACCTCCGAGCATGCAGATTTCCAGCCCCGGGTTCAACGCCTCCGGGACAGAGCAGGGTTTTAACGTGTTTTCGAAGGATTCCATCAAGGCGGGGACTGGGTTCGACATCACTATCAATGGGACCGCGCCGCCCCCCGCGGAACAGTCCGCATCGGCACCCGCCGATCAGGTGAACGGACGAGACTCCGGCACCGGCTCTGAATCTGGCTCCGGCTCGGGTCCTACTGTCCAGGCTGCTCCCGCGCGGCTCGACAATGACAAATGGATTTTGCTGGGCGGGCTTGCGGCGATTTTTGCCGTGGGAGTGGCATTGCTGATTCGGCAACCCGTTCTGGCGGTCGCAACCGCGTCGGCGCCGCTGCCAGGCCCTGGACCGAGAAGCAGCAAGGCGAAGCGCCCGGCACAGGCAAAGCCAAGCCAGCCTGCACCGGCAGCAACGCTTGCGCCAGCGGTTGCGGTTCCACTCGTCCAAAAGATCCAGGAGGAAGTTGACACGAACCTCGACTCGCTCAAGGACACGCTCCTGCGCATCGAATTGCGCCGCCAGGCGGGCACGATTTCTGACGAGGAGTATGCCCGGGAGCGTGGCCGCGCCGAACAAGTGCTGCGCGATCTGGTTCAGGGCTGAGCCGTCTGGCGTGGCCGCTCCGCTTGCATCTTCTCCGAATGTTGGCTCGAATGGTGGCCCGCAAAGCGGGCTGCGCATCAGCTTTTCCGGCATCGAGAAGCGCTACGGAATGCGCATGGCGTTGCGAGGCGTTTCGCTCGAAATCGGGGCGGGGGAGTGCGTCGCGCTGGTGGGTCACAACGGCTCAGGAAAAACGACGTTGCTGAAAATCACGGCCCTGCTCGCGCGGCCTTCCAAGGGCCAAATTTCATTCTCCTCCGGCGGCGCTCCACTCTCTACCAGTGAAGTAAAACACCGTATTGGGATGGTCGCTCACCACACTCTTGTGTACGACGAGCTCACCGCTGAAGAGAATCTGGTCTTCTTCGCAAAACTTTTTGATTTACCGGACCCGGTTGCGCGGGCGCGGCGGTCTCTTGAACCGGTCGGGCTGGCGCGCCGCGCGGACGATATGGTCAGGACATTTTCGCGCGGGATGCGGCAACGGCTCGCGATCGCGCGCGCCCTGCTCGCTTCACCACAGTTGCTGCTGTTCGATGAGCCTGCCGCCGGATTGGACCCCGAAGGGCAGCAGTGGCTGGGCGCGACGCTTGCAAACTTGCACGCCGCTGGATGCACGATCGTGATGAGCACGCACGGGAGAAACGAAACGCAAGGCTCCGTCACGCGGGCGATACGCCTGGAAGGCGGCGAAGTCACCCACGACTCTGGCGCGAACGGAGATCCCTATGGCGTCCTGGCGATGGCGGCGGTGCGTGAGACAGCCGAAGGTGACGCGCGATGAGTTTTACGAACTCCACCGGCACGATCCTGGCCAAGGAACTCCGCACTGAGTTCAGGTCCCGCGAGCTGCTGGGGACAACCGTCGTGTTCGTCCTGATCGTCATCGTGTTATTCAGTTTTACGTTTAATCCCACGTCGTCGGAATCGCGACGTTTCGGGCCGGGACTGCTGTGGCTGGCATTTCTTTTTGCCGGGTCGCTGATGTTGCAGCCTTCTTTCCTGCGCGAGCAGACCAATGACACGCTGGCGGCTCTGCGCCTGGCTCCGATTGACCCGTTCAGCATCCTGGCGGGGAAGATGGCTGCCAACTTTCTGTTTCTGCTTCTCGTGGAGTTGATCCTGCTGCCCGTGTTTGCCGTGTTGTATAACATCGCGATCCTGCCTGTCCTTGGGCCACTGGTTCTTGTGCTTGCGCTCGGCACGGTGGGACTGGCGACAACGGGGACGGTGTTTTCCGCTGTCGCGGCACAGGCGCGCCTGCGCGAATTACTTCTCCCGCTTTTACTGCTGCCTGTCCTGGCGCCGGTCCTGGTCGCCAGCACGGAAGCTACCGCGGGAATCCTGCGAGATCCGTCGGAATTGTCCCCGGTCTGGTTAACGTTTTTGACAGCCTTCGACATAGTATTTTTGACGGCGGCATGGTTGTTCGGCGAATATCTACTGGAGGAGTGAGATGGCGGGCGAATCAGGACCGCGAACTCTATCGGGCCCGGTGATTTCTTGGCCGTCGGTCATGGTGGTCTTTCTTCTGCTCGCGGCCGCGAGCTACGGGGCGCTGATCCAGGCTCCGGAAGAGGCGACCATGGGCTTGGTCCAGCGCATTTTTTATTTTCATGTGGCGAGCGCCTGGACTGGTTTTGTGGCCTTCATCATGGTGTTCATTGGGAGCGTCGCCTACCTGCGCACCCGCGCGCTCAAGTGGGACTGGCTGAGCGTGGCCTCCGCCGAAGTGGGGGTGGCCTTTTTCACGATCGTGCTGGTGACCGGCCCCATCTGGGCCAAGCCTGTGTGGGGAATCTGGTGGACGTGGGACGCCCGGCTGACTTCCTCGTTCTTGCTGTGGGTCCTGTTCGTGAGTTATCTCATCTTGCGAACGCTCGTCGATGAGCCGGAGCGCCGCGCGATGATGTCGGCGGTATTCGGAATCTTCGCGGCGCTGGATATTCCGCTAGTGTATTTCTCGATCTGGTGGTTCCGGACGCAGCATCCGCAACCCGTGATCGGCGGCGGCGGATCGCTCGACGGGCGGATGTGGCGCGTGTTGATGTTGTGCTGGCTGGCCACGCTTGGGGTGATGACGCTGCTGATTCGCATTCGGTGCCGGCTGGAGGCGATGCGGACGGAGGTCGATGCGCTACGATTGGAAGCGGCGCGCCACGTTCGCTGAGGCCGCGACCCACAAAGCCTAAGTATGGGATGGTTTGAAGATTCCGCGGTTTGATCTTGGGAGAGAATCGATGAAGAACTTGAATTTTCTGGTGGCGGCCTACATTGCGATCTGGGCCATTTTCTGCGTCTACCTGATTTCGGTGGCCCGCAGGATGGCAGGCTTGCAAGACGACATTCGACGGTTGAAAGAAGGCGGAAAGTAGGAGGCCTGCGCTGCCTGTAGCGCGCGCCCCGCTCGCCGGAAGGACATCCTGAGTGATTTTTGAGACTGCGCCATGACCGAAAAGAAAAAAATCAGCGTCGTGCTATTCCAGTTGGGCGGACCGGATTCGTCTTCCGCCGTCGAGCCATTTCTGTACAACCTTTTTTGCGACCCCGACATTATCGATTTCTTCGGCGCGTGGTTTGCGCGGCGGCCGCTGGCGCGGTATATCGCCCGGAAGCGCGCGGGCGTGGTCCGCGAGCACTACAATGCGATCGGCGGCCACTCGCCCATCCGGATGCTGACCGAGCGGCAGGCCCGCGCTCTCGAAGCGGCGCTCGCTCCGCACTGCGACGCGCAATGCTTCATCGCGATGCGGTACTGGAATCCGCTGACAGCGGAAGCCGTAGCCGGGGTGAAAGCCTCGGGCGCCGCGGAGCTCGTTCTACTTCCCTTGTATCCGCAGTATTCGTTTGCCACTTCGTCCAGCAGCTTGAAGGAATGGAAGCGGCTCTACAACCCGAACGGAAATGCGCCGCGCGCGCACGTGATCGAGAAATTTTTCGATCACCCGCTGTATATCGAATCCATCGTTGAAAAAATTGCTCTCACTCTCACCCACTTTGACGGGCCCGATCGGGCGCACATCGTTTTCAGCGCGCACGGATTGCCGCTCAGCCTCATCGAGCGCGGGGATCCGTACGCGAAGCACATGGAAGAGACCGTGCGTCTGGTGATGCAGCGCGGCGGGTGGAAGAACGCGCACATGCTTTGCTATCAGAGCAAGGTGGGACGCCGGAAGTGGCTGACGCCCTCGCTGACGGAAACGATCGAAAAGCTGGCGGGCTCGGGAGTAAAGAAATTGCTGGTCGTTCCCATCGCGTTCGTCACCGAACATATCGAGACGCTGCACGAAATTAATATCGAAGCCCGCGAAGAAGCGCACAAACTCGGCGTCGAACAGTTTGAAATGATGCCGGCGTTGGGCGATTCTCCTACCTTCATTTCCGCGCTCGCTGACCTGGTGCGCAAAGCGATTGCGTAAGTCCACTCGCCATCCCAGTGTTTTCATTCGGAATTTAACACAGAGGGCGCGGACAAAGGCCACAGAGGGCACTGAGGGCTTGCTGGAGTGGGAGAATAACAGACGACAGAGGGGGAACAGCCGGTTTCTCTGTGGTTCTCTGCGATTCTTTGTGTTCTCTATGTTGCGCTTTTTCTGGATTTGGTTTTTCCCGAATTGGTTCTTTAAGAGTACCACCTGGTTTTGGATTTTGGATTTCGCCTTGACACAGAGGCGTGCGCAGAATATATAAGAGTGCTGATCTTGTTATACTGATTTCATCGATTTATACTTTTTATCGAGAGGTTTAATCGCGCCACTATGGCCGACCCAGTCGACGGAAGCACGACAGCACCCCCGATACCGAAAGCGGCAGTACCCCCAGCAACGCCAGCCCCCACGGCAGCCAAGCCGGCGGCAAAAAGTAAGGGCGACAGCGCGGAACCGCCGGACAAGATGCGGCGGCGCGTGATTTGGGGCATGATTTACGGCTACCTCGGCATCAATCTTCTGATGTTCTTGCGGTTTTTCTTTCCGCGCGCCCTGTATGAACCCAATACGGTCTTCAACATCGGGTATCCGGCTGATTTTTCATTGGGAATTGACCAGCGATATTTGATGACGAACCGCGTTTGGATTATTCGCGAGCCGGACCGGATTTTCGTGATCTTTGCGCGGTGCACGCACCTGGGCTGTACGCCGGAATGGAAGGCCTCGGAAAATAAGTTCAAGTGTCCCTGCCATGGAAGCGGGTACGATAGCGAAGGCGTGAACTTCGAAGGCCCGGCGCCGCGGCCGATGGATCGCGCGCATGTGGATAAGGATGCCACGGGAAAATTGATCGTCGATACCAGCAAGCTGTATATGGATGATCCGCGGGCTGGAGTGAATCAATTTAATGATCCTGGCGCGTATTTGCCTGTTTAGGATGTGGGGGTTGTAGGTTTTGGCAGTTTGCCCGGCCGGAATTGGATTTTTTTGCTTCGACGGCCGGAAGACCCCCGTGCCGGTCGAACCGGGACGGGCTCCAGTGAGCTTCTGGGATTTTCCCCAGGACTTGGGACGGACTGAGGGGGATTGGAATGGCCGAAGAAAACGGCGAAAAGAAGGGTACAGGGCTGCTTGACCGTGTCCGCCAGGACGTCACGGACCTCAAGGAAGTGATCAGGGAAAAGGGCAAGGAAGAGCTGGAGGGCTTAAAAGAGCCTGAGAAGACTCAGCTTTTCCGGTCGATCTTCCGCGTCAAGCACGATGAGACGCCGCGCAATCGGGCGCTGTCAGTTCTGTCCAACGTTTTCTTCCACCTGCATCCCGCCAAGGTCAACCGCGACGCCGTCAAATATAAATATACATGGGGAATGGGCGGGATCACGTTCTACTTGTTCATCGTCCTCACTTTTACCGGCGTCCTGCTGATGTTTTATTACCACCCGAGCAAGGTGCAGGCTTTCCGCGACATTCTCTATCTGGAGAACGATGTGCCGTTCGGCAAGTTGCTGCGCAACATGCACCGCTGGGCCGCGCACTTGATGATTATCGCCGTGTGGCTGCACATGTTCCGCGTGTTCCTGACAGGCTCCTACAAGCGGCCGCGGGAATTCAACTGGTGCATCGGCGTTCTCCTGATGGTGCTGACGCTGCTGCTGTCGTTCACCGGGTACCTACTGCCGGACGATCAGTTGGGCTTCTGGGCCGTTACCGTGGGCACGAATATGGCTCGAGCGACGCCTTTGTTAGGAACGGAAGGTCCGTTCGGCGCGCTGCTGGGGATGACTCCGTACAACGATGTGCGTTTTGCCTTGTTAGGCGGATCGATTGTGGATGCCAACGCACTTTTACGCGCGTACATTTGGCACTGCATTGCGATTCCGTTGATCGCGAGCATCTTCATGGCCTTGCATTTCTGGCGCGTGCGTAAGGACGGCGGAATTTCCGGTCCGGCGCCTGTGATGCTGGAATCCGAGATTAAGGAAGAGAAGGGGCATCGGCCGGTCATCTTGCGGCCGAGTGGCATGCAGTAGAGAGAGTTTGCGTGGATGGGCAATCCTGAATAAAGTTTGAAAACTAGGGACGGGGTTTGAGGCCGACATGAATTTCCACCAGATTTGGGAAATCGCTTCCGCACCGGACAATGTGCCGATTGTTGCGCTGCTGTTCCTTATCCCTTTCTATGTCTGGTACGCATTCCGACAGGCGTTTGAGAATGACCGCTTGATCGACAAACTGTCCGCGGATCCGAAGCTCGCCAAGACCGAACACCGCAAGACGGAGCCGTGGAATCCGAAGTGGGAAAAGGAAGTCCACACGTGGCCGTACCTGCTGCGTATCGAGCTGGTGGCGGCAGTACTGGTCACCGTGCTGCTGATGGTGTGGTCGATTACGCTCAACGCGCCGCTCGAAGAGCCGTCGAATCCCAATGTGACGATGAATCCTGCGAAGGCGCCCTGGTACTTTCTCGGCCTTCAGGAAATGCTCGTCTATTTCGATCCCTGGATTGCCGGAGTGATCATGCCGACGTTCATTATCGTCGGTCTCATGATCGTCCCGTACATTGATGCCAATCCTCTCGGGAACGGCTATTACACCTACAAGCAGAGGCGCTTCGCCATTTGGACTTTCCTGTTTGGCTTCATCGGCCTGTGGGTCTTGATGATATTCATCGGCACATTCATCCGCGGCCCCGGATGGATGTGGTTCTGGCCGGGGCAGACGTGGGATGCGCAGCGCGTCGAGTTCGCCGTCAACCGAAACATGGACCAGATCTTCGGCGTCAATGGGGCCTGGATGGTCCATTTGCTGCCGGCGGCGAACGCGAGTTACGCGCCCATTTTGGCGCGCATCATCTTTGGAATTTTTCCGCTGGCGCTGTATTTTCTGGTCGCTGGATATTTTTCACACCGGCTGCTGCTGCTCACTGAATTCAGCAGAAAGATTTTCAAGCGCATGACGCTGCTGCAGATGTTTACGACCGAGTTGTTTGTTGTGCTGATGCTGAGCCTGCCGATCAAGATTCTGCTGCGGCTCGTGTTTCGCGTCAAGTACGTTTGGGTGACGCCTTGGTTCAGTATTTAGATGTGGCTCGACAGATGACGAGCCGGAATTAAAACGCGCAGGTGCGGGCTCTACTTGGAGCCCGCTAGAATAAAAGGAGGCACTGGGTGCCTGAGCTTCCTCCTGATGATCCCGTTACAACCCGGCCGATGGCCGGGCTGGTGCTGATTTCCGTATTCTTGTTGATGCTGACCGTTTCCTGGTCGCTCTACGACGAGTTCTACGGGCTGCGGCCGTGGCGCAGCTATCAGTCCGAATTCTCGAAGGTGTATTCCTCGTACCTCGAGAAGCAGTACCAGAAGCGCAAGGCCGACGAGCAGAAATTCTACGCCACGCCGGAATATCAAAAACTTTTTGCCGATGTGAAAGCGGCGCATGACGCGGCGAGAGCGCAGGACCAGCAGATCGGACAGCAGATCGATTTGCTGGACCGCCAGCGCGCCGCCATGACCGACATGTTCCAGTTGGCCCGCGGCCTGGTCGGATCGCTCACTTATCAATGGGAACAGATCGACGAAAAAAACAAGAGCGCGAAAGAATCCAAGCTGAAGGAGTTGAACGACGCCAAAGCAGTGACGTATGAGGTCGCCTGGCCGGTCGAGGGCGGGAAAATTGTCCCCACAAAATATAATTACCAACAATTAAATGATCTATTCACTTCGATCATGTCCGCGAAGGCCAAACTGGTCGCTGACCGCGGCAAAGTCGATCAGCCGGAAAAAGACGCGCAGGATAAGCTCAGCGAATACGTGAAAGAACAACTCCCAGGCTTGGCCGCGCGCGATCTGCAAACCCTCGCCGGGAGCATGGAAAAACTCGATATCAAGCTCCGGCAAGTCAACGTGAACCCGTCCGGCGCATCGATCAATAACCTCGGCGGCACCGGATTGGTCGACCGCTGCCAATCCTGCCATCTCGGAACGGATCCGCTGATCGTGCCCGTGACGATGACGGTGACGAAAGCCGACCTCGGTCTGGGCAAGAGCAAGGATGCGCCGTATGCAAGCCATCCCGATCCGGATATGATGAAATATCATTCCCTGGAAAAATTTGGCTGCTCGCCGTGCCACGGCGGGAACGGGCGCGCGCTTGACACCGTTGAAAAGGCGCACGGCCGGTACGAACACTGGCTCTGGCCGCTGAATTATCCGGAGAACTTCGAGGCCGGGTGCCAGCAGTGCCACGCCTCGGATATGGTCACTGAGCACGCTCCCGTTCTGAACCACGCAAAGAAGCTCTACCGGGAAAAGGGCTGCATCGGTTGCCATCGATTTCAGGGCTTCGACAATCAGGACGAACAACTGGTGAGCGCGCGCCAAATGATTGCGCAGCTCGAAAATCAGAAGCAGGATGACCGGCTCCAGATCGCGGAACTCAACAAGAAGGGCGACGCTGCCACCGACAACGACGCCGCGAACGCCTATTACGCGCAAGCCACGAATCTGACGGTCACAATCTCCAGCATGGATGCGCAGATCGAGGAGCTCGAGCAGCGCTCCCACAACCTGCTGCAGGAAATCAAGAAAGTCGGTCCGGATTTGAAAGAAGTCCGGATGAAGATTCACAAGGAATGGATTCCGTACTGGCTGAAGCACACGCACGAATTCCGTCCCACCACCAAAATGCCGCAGTTCCGCCTGCAGGACGACGAGATTCAGGCGATCGCGGCTTACCTCTGGCAATCCGCCATCACCGGGCCGGCGCTGGCGAAACAGACTCCGGGAAACGCCGCGCACGGCAAGGAATTGTTTGAAGCGCGTGGTTGCGAGGCCTGCCATTCGATTGGCGAAGGCCCGAATCTGGTCGGCGGCGATTTCGCGGCGAATCTTTCGAGAGTGGGGGAAAAGGACAACTACGATTATCTGGTTCGTTGGATCCTGAACCCGCGGGTCAGAACGCGCCCCTATAGTCCTTATGAAAAAAAGGACCTGGGCCCGGAGGATTACGCGAAGCACGACCTGCCTTTCGTGTTTGACCAAGATCATTCTCGAAGCCCGACCGATGGTCACGAGCTTGTCGTACACCAAATGACCGTCATGCCCAGCCTGCGCCTGACGGTGGATGATGCACGCGACATCGCCAGCTTCCTGCTCACTCAGAAGCACGCCGACGCTACGTACGAGCCGGCCGATTTCATGGATGACCCGAAGCTGAAGGCCCAGGGCAAGCCGCTCATCCAGCACTACGGCTGCGCGGGCTGTCACGAAATCTCCGGCATGGAGGACGAAGGGCGTATCGGAACTGAACTCACGAACGAGGGAAGCAAGCCGATCGAGCGCTTGGACTTCGCTCTCTATGCCGAGGACGCCAAGCTGGGCATTCTTCCCGACGGCAAAAAATCGCCACGCGGCGCATGGTACGATTTGAAAGGCTTCTTCGAGAATAAGCTCACCGACCCGGCAGCATTCGACCACGGGAAATATAAGCCGGACCCGATGGACCGTCTGCGCATGCCGAAGCCGAATGTCACCAAGGAAGACATCGACGCTCTGACGACATTCCTGATTGGCTCGACCGATCCTTCGCTGCCCCAGGAGTACATGTACAAGCCGGCGGACCAGCGCGCGGCCATCCAGAAGGGCTGGTGGATCGTCACAAAGTATAACTGCATAGGTTGCCATCAGATCGGGATCGGCCAGAAATCCGTCTTGATGGGGCTGCCGCAATTCCAGGGAGAGAACAAACAGAACCTTCCTCCAGTGTTGACGAGCGAAGGCGCGCGTGTGAACCCCGAATGGCTGAAGGGTTTTCTTGCTAACCCTTCGCTGAGCACGACCGACGTAAACCGCAACGGCGTGCGGTCGTATCTGCAAGTCCGTATGCCGACGTTCTTTTTGTCCGACGATGAAATTCGCGCGCTGGTGCTATTCTTTGAGGCGATGTCCAGCCAGCCGCAGCCGTTTATCCCGCAGAAGATTACGCCGATTACGACGGCTGAAAAGGATATGGCGCGGCAGCTTTTCACCAGCACGGCCGCACCCTGCTTGAAGTGTCATGCAACGGGCGACCCCGCGCACGACAAGACAGCCATCGCTCCGAATTTCTTGTTCGCAAAGGAGCGTCTGCAGCCTGCCTGGACCGCAAGGTGGATCACCAACCCGGCCTTGATCGCGCCGGGCACGGCCATGCCATCGGGCTTGTTCAAACGCGATGGCGACCATTGGGTGTTCGCCGGCCCGCTCCCCGCAAGCTTCCGCGGGTACATGGGGGACCACGCCGACTTGCTGGTGCGGTATATGTTCCAATTGACTCCGGAAGAACAACGATCCCTGATGGGGCGGACGTCGTCAGGCGGATCGGGGAATTAACCGAACGGCCGAATTTGGTTGGCGGGGTTCTTGTTGCGCGTAATTGAAATGTCAGTCGCGCTGTTAGCAATGCTAGATCAGGGGTTTTATCCACTGAAGTCTTCGCATTCGTACTTTTTTGATAGGAGGAACTTTTCCGTGAAGAAAAGCAGATTGGGAATTTATTCCCTGGCAATTGGGGCTTTTGCTCTGGCCATCACCGGTTGCGGTGGGAAGAATGAGACATCGGAAGCACCGGCGCCAGCCGCAAGTGCTGCTGCCGGCAAAACAGTTGATCCTGCTACCGCCGGCGAGGTCACCGGGTCGGTGAAACTCGATGGCGCGGCGCCCAAGATGAGAACGATCATCATGGCGGCAGAGCCCGCCTGCACTAAAGGGCACACCGGGCCCGTCACCAGCGAGGAAGTTGTCACGGGAGATGGCGGCGCCCTCGCCAATGTGGTGGTGTACGTCAAATCTGGGCTGGATGGATATTCGTTCCCGGTCCCGTCGACTCCAGTAAAAATTGATCAGCAGGGATGCCAATACCATCCTCACGTCGCGGGTGTTCAGGTCGGACAGACCATCGAGGTTGTGAACGATGACCAGACCACGCACAACATTCACCCCATCCCGAAGGAAAACCGCGAGTGGAACGAGTCGCAGCCGCCTGGGGCTGCCCCCATCGACAAGAATTTTGCCCGCGAGGAGGTCGCCATCCCGGTGAAGTGCAACGTCCACCCCTGGATGAAGGCGTACATGGCCGTCCTCTCCAATCCGTACTACCAAGTGACGCAGAAGGATGGCAAGTTCAACCTCAAAAACCTTCCTCCCGGCACATACACACTGGTCGCGTGGCACGAGCTCTATGGCCCCGGCGAGCAGTCCGTTACCGTTGGCCCGAAAGAGACCAAGGCCGTTACGTTTACGTTCAAGGCGACGGCGCCAGCGGGGGACTAGAGCGGGACCTTCAGGATATCTGGACCGCCGGAGGCGTGAAAGCAGCCCTCCGGCGGTTCGATGGACATGGACACTGCACCCAATCTGAATTCCGGCCTCCACAAATACGCCGTCTTCACGGCGTGCTCCACCTTTTTGCTGCTGATCGCTGGGGCACTGGTTACTTCGAACGACGCAGGGCTTTCCGTTCCTACTTGGCCGCTGGCCTGGGGGTCAGTGACTCCTCCGATGGTAGGGGGGATCGTTTATGAATGGTCGCACCGCGTAATTGCCTCTTCCGTGGGCTTCCTGACGATCATTCTGGCCGGGTGGCTATTTCGGGCCGAGAAGCGCGGATGGATGCGCTGGCTGGGCTTGGCGGCCCTTGGCGGGGTAATTGCGCAAGGAATCCTTGGTGGCTTGACCGTTCGGATGTACCAGCCCCCCGCAGTCTCCGCGGCGCATGCCACGCTGGCGCAACTGTTCTTTTCCACCGTTGTGGCGATCGCGTTTTTTACGAGTAGCTGGTGGCTAAGCAACATTCCCGAACTGGAAGACGCCGGATCACCGCGCGTCCGCTCCCTGACGATTTGGACCCTCGCAGCCGTCTTTCTCCAGTTAATCCTGGGTGCGGCCTTCCGCCACAAGGGGTTTGGAATTATTCCTCACCTGATTGGCGCCGTCATTGTTACAATCCTGGTTTTTATGACGGCGGGAGCGTTGAAGCGGCGCTATTCGAACGTCCAACCTTTGCGGAAGTGCGCGCGGTTCCTGCACATGTTGATCGGCGTGCAACTTTTGCTGGGCGCTGGGGCGTGGTGGTCCCGTGTATATGCGGCGCGCTTCCCGCAGCCAATAACGATTATGGTCACACTTACAGTCGTGCATACGGTCACGGGAGCCCTTTTGCTGGCTACCACACTAATCACGGCGCTGGTGAGCTACCGGATGCTGCGGCCGGGATCAGTCCTGGCGGATTCTTCCGCTACTTCGGAACAGGCCGCGTGATGAGAGA
>WNGI01000381.1_pt1 | contig 32082 bp, 24 predicted proteins | sample 5400621 | NCBI WGS metagenome assembly WNGI01 (sample SAMN13153374, study PRJNA577476) | soil metagenome | isolation source: 20 cm soil or saprolite under Garry oak tree replicate 1 | place: USA:California | collected 2016-06-15
TCGGAGACAGCCGAGGCTTGGCGAGCTGCGCTCAAGCACAAGAAAGGGCCCGTCGCGCTCGTCCTTACGCGACAGAAGCTGTCGTTCATCGACAGAACGAAGTACGCGTCGGCAGGTGGATTGGCGCGCGGAGCCTACGTACTGGCTGACGCGCCTGGAGGCGCGCCGGAGGTCATTTTGATGTCCAGTGGCTCCGAAGTCGCGCTCGTGCTCGACGCGCAAAAGAAACTCGAAGCAGATGGCATTCGTGCGCGCGCAGTGAGCATGCCCAGCCACGAGTTGTTCGCGCGGCAGGACGAGACCTACCGCAACACTGTATTACCCAAGGGCGTCAAGCGGATTGCGATGGAAGCCGCACATCCGATGTCGTGGTATCGTTGGGTCGGCGACGACGGCGTCATCCTCGGTATCGAGCGATTCGGAGCGTCCGCCCCTGCAGCGACCATTTATACGCACCTCGGCATCACCGTAGATCGATTGGTCGATACGGCGAAGAAACTTGTGGGCAAGAAATAGGTGAACGGGAGCGAGCCCAACCTCCGCGACATCAGCGTTACGCTCAACCCTGACACTCCGGAGTGGCCGGGTGACACTCCCTTCACCTGTGGGTGGGCATCGCTGATCGGCGCCGGCGCGAGCGTCAACGTGTCGTCGTTCGCGTCGAGTCCTCACGTTGGCACCCATGCCGATGCGCCACTCCATGTTCGCGAAGGATGGTCAGGTTCGCACGAGCTTTCGCTCGACGCTTTCTACGGTCCAGCGATCGTCGTGGATGTCTCGAGCCTCAGCAAAGAGATCGAGATGGAGGACCTCGAGAAGATCCAGTCGCTGCCGTTCGTAGAGCGGCTGCTTCTTCGTACGGGGCGAACCATCGCCAGCGGCGCCTTTCCTGAGGACTGGCCAACGCTCTCCGAGGCGTGCGTTCGTACGCTGCTCGGGCGTGGTCTCCGCCTGCTAGGCGTGGACTCTCCATCGGTCGACCCGAGAGAGAGCAAGAACCTTCCCGTGCACAACATGCTTTTTTCCGGCAATGCGGCCATTCTGGAAAATCTCGACCTGAGGCGAGTCACTCCCACCATGTACGAGCTGATCGCGTTTCCGCTCAAGCTCATGGCTCTGGATGCCGCTCCGGTACGCGCGGTGCTCCGGCAGATAGTCGCCTGAACGATGACACGCGCCCTGAAACGACCAGCACACACCCGCCAGGATCATCGAGCTTGGGGTTGATCTCTCCTCGGTTGATGATTCACGGTGATGTTTAGACGCACGCTGCTTCTGTCGGTGGCAATGGTATCGCTGGCGTTTCTGATCGAAGCGCGGCAGCAGCGATCTAAGCGCGCCAGGAAAACCACACAGACGACCGAACGCCACTCCAGAAAGAAGCCGACACGTCCTCCGGTCACCAGCCTTGTCAACGATTCGGGCGGCCGAGAGCTGATCGTGCGCTTGCTGGACGTAGGCCAGGGAGATGCGACGTACATAAGGAATGGATCGAGCCGGGTGATCATCGATGGTGGGCCGGACCCGGACACGTTCGGCAGGTACCTTGATTCTCTCGGTCTCGATAACTCGACGATTGACGTCGTGATCCTCTCGCATCAGCACCTCGATCACTACAGCGGTCTTCGCGAGCTGTTCAGAACCGCGCGCCATATCCGTGTGCGCTACTTCTTCGAGAACAAGGATCCCGCGCCTGCCGTTACTCTGGCGACGCTTCGGGATTCCATACTGTCACGCATGGATCACGACAGCCTCGTCTATCGCGACACTGACGATCCGTGCTCCGATGGACGGAACATCTGCACGATCACGATGACCGGAGGAGCAAAGCTGCACATTCTTGCTCCATTCCCGAGCGGTGACAAACCCAACAATCGCTCGGCTGCGGTGAAGCTGGTTGGGCCGGATTCCGCGTCGTTCACGATGTGGCTCGCGGGGGACGCGGAGCATGAAGAGATCAACTGGTTCGAAGCCGTTGGTTACAGATGGAATCCCGGAATGAGCGTTGACGTTCTCAAAGCGGATCATCACGGAAGCTGCAACGGAGTCACCCCGCGTTATCTCACGCTCATCACGCCCAAATGGGTTGTTGTATCGGTAGGCGCACGCAACGGCTACGGGCACATGCACGAGCAGGCAAAAAATATCTACAGGACCGCAGGTACACCGTGGTACCGAACTGATCAGAACGGAACGATCACGATCCGATCGCCGGGTACCGTCAGCGGAGGATTCACCATCACGCCTGAGAGAAGCGGGGCGAACCTGGACGGGCCCGGCGATCGCATCTCACAACAAGCTGGATGTATGGCAGGAACTGGATAGACGATCGCCTAGAGCTGAATATCTCCCGCGCGATCGTTCCTTGATTTCCTCGTCACTTGTTTTTCCGACCGCTCCAGCGCTTTCCTTTTCGCCTCCGGGTCGGTCTCGATCACGAGCTCTGACTTCCCTTGCTCTCTCTCGTGCGTCACCGACAGGACATCACCTTCTTTCACGCCTTTTGGCAGCATCCATTCAGGGATCGGTGTGACGGTGCGGCCATCAACTTCGATGGACGCCGATCCACCCTCGATCACATCCACTATCCATGTATGTTTGGAACGTTTGCTCATTGCCGGCTCTCCCACTGGTAACCACTGATCGCCAAAGACTCACAGCTGTTCACTCACAGCTTGAATCCCCCATGATCGACCCCGATGGTGTGCCTTGTTGCATGGCATGTCGTATGCGCCACTGACGAATTTCCGCAGCACGACTCGCACCACTCATCGCAAATATCGCCTATGCGTAGCGACTCAGGTCACACGACCTCCGTCTGGATGGACATAACTGAAGTCCCGCAGTTCGAGCCCCTTACCCAGGATCTGCGCGCGAACGTCTGCGTCGTTGGAGCAGGAATAGCCGGAATGACGACAGCCTATCTTCTCGCGCGCGCTGGCCGCGCTGTCGTCCTGATCGACGACGGGCCCATCGGTGGCGGAGAGACTAGTCGCACGACCGCTCACCTCACCGCCGCACTGGACGACCGCTACTACAACATCGAGAAGCTCCACGGCGAGGAAGGCGCCCGGCTGGCTGCTGAGAGCCACATGTCCGCGATACATCGCATCGAGACGATCGCGTCGATGGAAGACATCGATTGCGACTTTCAGCGTGTCGAGGGCTTTCTTTTCCTTGGCGGGAACAGCAAGCGTGCGGAGCTTGAGCGGGAGCTTGAGGCAACTCATCGCGCCGGAATCAACGACACGCAGCTGGTCGATCGCATTCCTTTCAGCTTCTGGGACAGCGGCCCTGCCCTCCGGTTTCCGCGGCAGGCCACCTTCCATCCACTGAAATACCTGAAGGGTCTGGCGCGGGCGATTCTCCGCGACGGAGGCAAAATCTACACCGGGGTCCACGCTGAAAAGATCGAAGATGGTGAGCCGGCGCGAGTCACGACGAGCCAAGGCCACGTAATCAGCGCCGACAACGTCGTCATGTGCACGAATACACCGGTCAACGACTGGCTCATCATCCACAGCAAGCAAGCGGCGTACAGGACCTATGTCATCGGTGCCCGGATTCCGAAGGGAGCGGTGCCCGATGGTCTTTATTGGGATACGCCGGATCCGTATCACTACATCCGCATCCAGCAGGGTGAGGACAACTCCGGCCGCGAGCTTGATTACGATATCCTGATCATCGGCGGCGAAGACCATAAGACCGGCCAGGCTGCTGATACCGAAGAGAGGTTCGTACGTCTCGAACAGTGGGCGCGCGAGCGCTTTCCGATGATCGAGCGCGTACAGTACCGTTGGTCAGGCCAGGTGATCGAGCCCGTCGATTACATGGCCTACATCGGAAAGAATCCCGGCGGTGACGAACACATTTACATCGCCACCGGTGATTCGGGAAACGGGATGACCCACGGCACCGTAGCGGGCATCATCCTCAACGAACTGATTCAGGGCCGGAAGCACCAGTGGGCGAGGCTGTATGATCCTTCGCGTGTCACGCTCCGTGCAACGCCCGAATATCTCAAGGAGAACATCAACGTCGCCGAGCAATACAAGGATTGGTTCACCAAAGGCGACGTCGATGAATCAGCTGAGATCAAGCCTGGTGAAGGCCGGGTCATCGGCACCGGGAGAGGAAAGATTGCCGTCTATCGCGATGACCGCGGTACCGTCCACCAGCTCTCGGCCGTGTGCACCCATCTCTATTGCATCGTCCATTGGAACGACACCGAGAAGACCTGGGACTGTCCCTGCCACGGATCCCGGTTCGACCCGTACGGCAAAGTCATCAATGGCCCTGCTATAGTCGGGCTTTCGCCTGTTGACTCGGCACCGAAGCAGCCGCAGAGCGCAAAGAAGCAGTAGCACGATGGTGCTTCCCATCGTCGACGAGGTGAATCGCTTCCTCCCCAGTGTTTCCGTCCACTGTCAACTCGACGGCGCCGCTCTCTAGGCCCTCAGGATTCTCAACAGTTATTTCGTACGTCGACGCTCCTACGCGGTAATCGATCGTGAATTCCTTCCAGCTCGCTGGAATACAGGGCTCGATGAACAGCATCTCGCCGCGCTGCTTGAATCCGAGCATCGACTCTAGGGCGACGCGATACATCCAGCTCGCCGAGCCCGTGTACCAGGTCCACCCGCCGCGTCCAATGTGGCCCTTTGCCGTATAGACGTCCGCCGCTACGACATAAGGCTCGACCTTGTAGATGTCGACCCCGCCGGGACTGTCGGCATGCGTGATCGGGTTGAGCATTTGAAACAGCTCAAACGCCCGGGTCCCGTCGCCCTGAATCGCTGTCGCCAGCACTGCCCATAACGCGGCGTGTGTGTACTGCGCCCCGTTCTCCCGCACGCCGGGTAGATATCCCTGGATATAACCGGGATCGTGCGGGGTTTTGTCGAACGGCGGGGTGAGCAGGATCATGATTCGCGCATCATCGCGAACGAGATACTTGTTGAGAGACTGCATTGCGATTCGGGCTCGCTCCGGCTTGCCCGCGCCCGAGATCACGCTCCAGCTTTGCGCGATCGAATCGATCTTGCATTCATCGCTCGTGCGTGAGCCGAGTGGGGATCCGTCGTCAAAGTACGCACGGCGGTACCACTCTCCATCCCAGGCAGAGCGCTCGATCGCCTCGGCGTAACCATCCGCTTTTTCCAGCGCCTCGTCGCGCATCGACGTATCCCCACGCCGCCCGGCGTGTACGGCGAACTTACGCAGCGTCGTGATGAGAAACCACGCGAGCCACACACTCTCTCCCTTTCCTTCGATGCCCACGCGGTTCATTCCGTCGTTCCAATCGCCGCTTCCGATCAGCGGAAGACCGTGCACTCCCTTGGTGCATGCTCTTCTGAGCGCCCGAACGCAGTGATCGTAGATGTTTCCGCTCTCCGAAGAAGCCTTCGGCATCTCGTAGATCTCGTGCTCATCCGGATTGAGCTGCCTCATCGTCAGGTACGGGATCTCGATGTCGAATATTCCCTCGTCGGAAGTGACCGTGACGTAGTGATCGACCACGTAAGGGAGCCACACCAGATCGTCGGAGAAGCGCGTGCGCACCCCTCTTCCCGTCAGTGGATGCCACCAGTGCTGAACGTCGCCCTCGACGAACTGGCGTGATGCCGCCCGCGCTATGTGCTCCCTGGCCACTGCGGGATCGGCATAGACGAAGGACATTACGTCCTGCAGCTGATCGCGGAACCCGAACGCGCCGCTCGACTGGTACAGAGCGGATCGCGCCCACATTCGGCACGACAGCGCCTGATACAGAGACCACCGGTTCACCATCAAATCGAATGTCGGCTCCGGAGTGCGGACCCTTATAGTCGCCAGTCTTTTTTCCCAGGCCTTGGTGTTCGAGGTGACGGATTGGATCGCCGCGGTGGATGTGCGATGGCGTGCAATGATCTTCCTCACGGCTTCTTCGCTCTCGGCTGCTCCCAGAAGCATCACGACGTCGCGCTTCTCACCTGGCTCGAGCGTCACACCCACTTGCAGGGCACAGCACGGATCGATCGTTGCGCCTATTGCCCCCGACAGTCCCGCGCGCTCGAGTGCCGCCGGGCTCGATATCGTCCCGTTCCTGCCAAGAAACTCGCGCCGATCCGCGGTATAGTAGGCGACACGCTCACTGACCGATGCGAAGGCAACCATCTCCGCAAAATCCGCGTCGAAATAGTTTCGCGCGAACATCGACTGCGTCTCCTCGTCGAATTCCGTGCGTACCTGATACTGGGTCTTCTCCCGCGTGACTCCGAGAACCCACTCGAGATACCACGTGAGCGTCAGCTTCTTGCGTGTCGCGCCGTTGTTCCAAAGAGTCAGAACGCTGATCTTCACCGGGTCGACCTGATCGACTCCCAGTCGCAGCGAGCTGGATATCCTCTTGTGATCGTGATCGAACACGGTGTAGCCCGCGCCATGTCGCACCTGGTACGGCGTCGGCTCGCGGATTGGGCACGGCGTCGCCGTCCATAAGTCGCCGTTCGTGTCGTCGCGCAGGAAAACGCAGTCGCTCGACGGATCGCGCACCGGATCGTTGTGCCACGGAGTGATACGGAAGAAGAAGCTGTTGCGGGTCCAGGTCGTGCCGCTCCCGCCTTCGCTCACCAGAAATCCACCCACCTCATTGCCGACGACGTTGATCCATGGCGCCGGCGGAAGATCGCTCCCCGTGAGGTGAATCTCGTACTCACCATTCGTGTTGAATCCACCCAAGCCGTTGAAGTGCCGCAGACCCGTGCCTGGGTCTGGTTTTGCCGCGTGGATCGGCACCGTACCAAGAGGCACGATGTCGCGGTTCATGATCTCCAGCTTGGGAGGATACCTATCCTCGACTCCGGGGAACTCGAGGAAGTTTCCGAGACCCAGTCCATCACAGTTCACCTGTACCCTGGCCATGGCCTTGAGCAGCGTGATCTCCTCGGGCTTGAGGAGATCCGCGCGCCGCACGAATACGCCGCCCGGCCGGTCGAGCAGTCCGGCTTCGCTCGACGCCATTGTCGTAGCCAGAAGCTCGTCGCTCAGCTCCTGCATATACGTCGCGGGATGCATGTTGAGGATCACGAGGTCGCATGCGATCCCCTTCAGGCGCCAGTAGTGATGCGTTCGCAGGAGCTGCCGCACGCTCGGCATTCCGATTCCGCTCTCGATCGCCGCGAGGAGAATCGGCCAATCGCCCGAAATGCCCAGCGCCCAAAGCGCCTGCTGGCCGAGTCTGTTTTCCTCGACGGCGCTCTGCGCCGGACGGAAGCCCGGATGCGGAAACATCAAATGCCCGGCGAGATCCTGATACAGTGCGGCGTCCGCCGGTGCAATTCCCAGGTCGCGCAGCTCCGCCTGCGCCTGTGCCCAGGACAGATCGAGCGCGCGTCGTGCGCTATATGGATCGTGGTACAGATCCGCGAGCTCGATTGCGCGCTCCTTCTGCTCGGTGACGAAAGTCGTGAATGCGATGTGCGCCGACCCCCCTGGCGGAATGCGAACGCGCACGCGCAATGAGAAGATGGGATCCAGCACCGCCCCCACCGTTCCCGTGAGCTCCGCGCCTTCATCGAGCGCTTCCGCGTTTCTCACCGAGCGGCCGCGGCCGACGAACTTCGCCCGATCAGTCTCGCAGGTGATCTTGCCCATCAGTTCAGGGCCGGTGGCAACGACGTGCGCGCACCAGATCGACGCTTCCGTCGCCGAGCGCGGGCGACGAGTCGCCAGGATTGCCGCCTTCCCCTCCAGAAACTCCGTCTGGACGAACAGGTTCTGGAACGCCGGGTGCGCTCTGTCCGCATCCGGCGGCGCCAGGACGATCTCCGAATAACTGGTCAGCTCGATCTCTCGCGGCTGAAGCGCTCTGTTGGTCAGGACCACGCGGCGCACTTCGGCTGCATCGTCGGGTGCAACCGCGATCTCGGTCACCGTGTCGATGTCGCCATCGCGGCGGATGAACGTGATACGGTCGCTGGCGAAAAGCACTCGGTACCATTGCGGCTCGGTGCCCGTCGGCTGGTGCGCTGTCGACCAGACGTGACCAGTGCTCAAATCCTTTATGTAGCACCACTGACCGTAGTTGTCGCGCGTCGAATCGTGGCGCCATCTCGTGACAGCGAGATTTCCGTAGCGGCTGAACCCACCCCCCGCGTTGGTAAGCAACGTCGTATACGGCACATTGCCGAGGATGCCGACGACGGGTTGGGGAGTGTGTGGTGTCTCGACCTCGCGTACCGCCGGCTTTTCCATTTCGCTCGGTACACGTGCCGCATCATCCCCCTGGACATCCTGCACCGTAAGACGACGCGGAATGCGCTCCTGTAGCACGAGCTCCGCTGACCGTACGAGTGGATCCAGGTGGAACCGCCGCGGCCATATCTGGCGGTTGAGCGCGTTGTTGAGCGCGACGATGCTCATCCCGATGTGGTGCGCCATGAAGGTACACACGATCGTCTTGCGCGAGCCGGGCGAAGGCCGCGTGTAATCGAGCGCGTCACGGAACCCGTACGGTCCGAGAGCTCCCTCCGCCTCGAGCACTGTAAGATTTTTCAACGCCTGGCGCGGCTCCACCAGCATCGCCAACAACGTCGCATAGGGCGCGACTACCAGCTCCTTGCTCAGCCCGCGCTTGAGCGCGAGATCAGGCACCCCAAAGCCGCGATACTGGTAGGTGTGCAGCCTGTCTCGTACTGCATACGCGGACTCCGAGACGCCCCACGGAACTCCGCGATCCGCGCCGTAAGCAATCTGACGCCTGACGCTTCCCTTGTGAGTCTGATCGAGCAGTGTGAATGGGAACGTCTGCATCACCAGCGCCGGCATCAGATACTCGAACATGCTGCCGCTCCACGACAGCAGCGTTCTCGTTCCCGCCGCCGCCGTGAGGGAGCGGCCCAGCCTGAACCAATGATCGACGGATACATCGTCCTTCGCCACCGCCATGAACGACGCAAGCCGTGATTCGGAAGCGAGCAGATCGTAGTACGAGTTGTCCACCGTGTTGCTTCCGATGTGATAACCGATGGTGAACAGCTTCCGCTTGGTATCGTATAGAAAGCGGAAATCCATCTCGGCGGCGTAGGCGTGCGCGCGCTCGGCGATCGCCCGCAGCCGCTTCGCATCGAGCTCCGTGCCGGACGGATCCTTCATCATCTCGAAGCAGGCTTGCTTCAGCGCGATCAGATGTCCGGCCAGGTTACCGCTGTCTACCGTCGACACGTACGCGGGCTCGAGCACACGCAGCTCATTCAGGTCATACCAGTTGAAGAAGTGCCCGTGAAAACGGCGCATCCTCTCCAGAGACCGGAATACCTTCTCGACGCGGTCGATCATGTCCGAACGCGTGATGAAGCCGAGGTCGACCGCGCTCACGGTCGACAGCAGCTGAAGCCCGATGTTCGTGGGTGACGTGCGAAGCGCTATGATCGGCTCGGGGTCCTCCTGGAAGTTGTCGGGAGCCAGCCAATGCGTTTCTTCGCTCACGAACTTCTCGAAGTACGTCCAATGCAGCTTCGCGTACCGGAGCGAGGCCTGTCGCTCCGCGTCGGTGAGATGGATTTCACCGAGAATCGCGGGACTGCTCAGCGCGAAAGCGATGCTCGGGCTCGCCAGCCACGCCAGTACCAACGATAGAGCGCCCATGACGAAGAGGAACCGCTGATCAGAGCTCGTAACTTCGCCAACGGTGACCTGAAGCCCTATCAGCGCTGCAAGCACGATGCAGAGCGCCGTCACCGGCCACATCTTGCGCCACGTCTCGAGTTGCGAGCCGACGCCCATCGTCCGCTCCACCTGCGAAGCGGTCTGCCATTCCAGGAGCTTCCGGTGGCTGATGAACAGCCTGTAGAGCGTGCGCAGGATCGCATCGGCCGACACGACCGCCTGGTGCGGGAGGAACACGACCGCCAGGGTAAACTGCTGCACGTTGGTAATGGCATCCCGGCCTACCGCGAGATAATAGGCGAGCCATGATTGGTCGCGCGGTGGCCGCAGCAGCGAGATCATCAGCGAGAAGAGCCACGGGAATGCGATCGTTGCCAGCACGATCGCCGTCCATTCGATCACCAAAGTCGGTACTAGCAGCCAACCGGCGATCAGCATCGCGAGCTGGGCGATCTCGACGAGACTGCGGCGTAGATTGTCGAATATTTTCCAGCGGGAGATCGCCGAAAGTCGGTTTGGCATCGGCCCGTCGGGCCCCGGGACGGTTCCCTTGAGCCAGCCGAGAAGCTGCCAGTCTCCGCGAATCCAGCGGTGTTTGCGGCGCGTGAATGTCAGGTAGCGCGCCGGATAGTCATCATACACTTCGATGTCGGTGGCGAGACCAGCGCGCGTGTACGTCCCCTCGATCAGATCGTGACTGAGAAGCGTGTTCTCGGGAAATCTTCCGTGAGTGGCATCCTCGAACGCATCGACATCGTAGATCCCCTTTCCGGTGAAGCTGCCCTCGCCGTAAAGATCCTGGTACACGTCGGATACTGCGGTCGTGTACGGATCGACCCCCGGATGCCCCGAGTGGATCGATGCGAAGTACGAGCGATGCGCGCTCGTGAGCGCGACCCCGACTCGCGGCTGGATGATCCCATAGCCCTGAGTCACGCGTCCCACCTTGGGATCGTACTGCGCGCGGTTCAGCGGATGCGCGATGGTGCCGACTAGCAGCTGCGCCGCATCCCGCGGCAGCACTGTGTCGGAATCGAGAGTGACGACATAACGAACGAATCCCAGCCGACTCGTCTCGCCTACGATCGTGGTGAAAGCGTCCTTCGCTCCGCCACGAAGGAATTTGTTGAACTGGGCGAGCTTCCCACGCTTTCGCTCCCAGCCCATCCACACGCCTTGCTTCGGATTCCAGAGCCGGGGTCGGTGGAAGAGAAAGAACACATCCTCGCCGGCGAGTCCGTACTTGGCGTTCAGCGCTTTGATTCCACTTGCCGCCGCCGCCAGAATCTCTTCGTCACCGGCCCTGTGCTCTGTGGGCGAATCCGTGAAATCGCTCAGGATCGCGAACTGTAGATTGGGATCACGATTCGCGAGATACTGCACTTCGAGATGCTCAAGCGCTTCCTCTACGCCGTGCATACTTGCGAGGAGTGTCGGCACCACCACTGCCGTCATGTATTCTTCGGGAATTCCTTCGTCGCGCAATTCGAGCTTCGACATCACACGGGGCGGCATCAGCATCGTGATCAGCTGGTTGATGACGCTGATGCCGATCTCGCTCGCCGGGATCAGTGAGAAGAGCGCGATAATGACCTGTATTGTCGCTGGCACACTCTCGACCGCTTCTAGAATCATGGCGAGCGCAGCGATCGTGAACAGGACTATGCCGCCGAAGTACAACGTGTTCGGATGCCGCTGGATCCAGCGATACAGCCATTCGCCCGGTGGCGGAGTGTAACCGACCTTTTCCTCGAGAACTGCGCGACCCTTCTCGACCAGGAAGTAGCCGACGTGCGCGTGCCTCGCGTCGGTCGGGTCAGCCAGCTTCGCAAGGGCGAGAACCTCGCTGGCAATCTCATCTTCCGGCCGCTTCACGCGCTTCGCAATGTGCTCGACGATGTGGCGATAATGGTCGCGGGTTCCGAACGTCATGGACGGGTAGTGACCACTCGGATCCTGGCGCAGAAGTTTTTCAGTCGCGCTCTGCGCTTCGACGAAGTCCTTCCAGTCGAGCCTCGAGATCGTGCGGAGACTGGTGATGCTGTTGGCGACGGTGACCTGAGTCAGCGCCACTCTCCGATTCGACCGCGTCGCGGCTTCCTCGGCGCTCGGGCCATCCTCGGCAATCCACTGCTCCAGCCAGATCAGTGGCGTGAAGTTCGTCTGGTACGACCTTACCTGCTGGAGAAATCGCGCGACCCATGTCGGGGTAAACGGCGGATGATTGTCGACGAATGAGGCAAGGGCCTTTGCGAGCGCTTGCTGGGACTCTTCGCTCGCTTCACGCAGTGTGGTGGCAGCCCGATCAGCCGACTCCACTTCCTGAAGGCGCGCGGCAACGCGCAGCGCCATGCGCCGGATGTTCTCGACGAGACCGAGGCGAAGCATTGTAGGAATCGCCCACAGCTCACCCATGCGAAGCGCAGTAACCGTTTGGTACTCGCGCACGAAGAGGGTGATGTTGTCGAGATCGAGGTGGCCTTCGGTGTGTGCGATCAGCTCGATGGCTACTTCGTACGCGCGCGGGTATCCACCGAGTGCTCCGGTGGCAAGCTTGGGAAGCTCCTCGTAATACCCCTTCGGAAGATTTGTCCGGATCTCCCGAATGTGTTCCTGAACGATGTAGAAGTTGTCGAGAAGCCAGTCACCCGCGGGGCTGATGTCGAGCCCGTGCTCCGCGCCGGTGTTCAGCTCGTGATAAACCCGATCGAGAACGTTCTTCGTGTCCTCGAGGCGGAGCAGTAACGGGCCCGAGCCGCGCTGCTTTTGCGCCGGGAGAAGGTGGTGCCCGCGGGCGACCGCCCGCGCTCTTTCACCAAGTCGCTCGGCGCCAAGCACTTCGCCGCGAATCGGCCCGACGAGCTCTTCGCCGGCGCCGTCGCGCGAACGGCTGAACCATCGACCTAGAATTTTTGCGGGAGCCTTGGGCGGGATTGCTGTTGCCACGTCACTTACTCAACGCCAGAGATGTGCCGCTCTCGACTGGGGCACGCCCCGCAAAATATCCTGATTGCGCTATTCGGCGTAATACGCCTGAATGCAAAGAGTCACCAGACGCTGGCGGACACGTTCGTATTGATCCGCATTCTGTGGTCGCAGCGATTCTGCGAGAGAGTTCCACAAGTGCTTGAAAGTAACGATCAGCTCTTCGGGAGGAATGCTGCGCTCGCGCGCTTCCTTTGCGACTTTCCGGAGAAGGCTGGTCAACTCTGGCGTCGGTCCGTCGGGCCGTTTCAACTGCTCGGTAAGCGCCGTCCGCAACTCCTTCATAGTGCTGTCCGAGAGTGGGCTCACGAGCGTTCGAGCAAATAGTTTTACCGACCCTCCGACTGGTGCCGAAGAGGGTGGACATCTGTTCCTAGAATATCTAAGCGCGTCACGCGATGCGCCAGAGAACCCCCTAAAGGTCCGCAAGTTGCCGATTAGGTTCGTCCTTTCTTGGATGGGTTGTGGCGGGTACGGTGCTGATTCTCGCGCGCGAAGAAGTCGTCGCCGCCCTGTTGGGTATGATGGTGGAGCTTCGAGGATTGAAGCCCAGGTTTCTCGGAAGGACGGAGGCTGCCGAGGATGCAATTCTCCGGGAAAAGCCCCGTACCGTCATCATTGACTGCGATCATCCCGACTGTCGGGATTCGCTCGTGGAAGCAATCATGCGGGCAGGAGCTGTCCCTGTTCTCTTCAGCCCGTTCCGAATGCAATCGGAAGTGCGGTCAATCGCAGCCCGTCACGGGGTGAAATCTTTTACTCTTCCTACTGACACGGATACCTTCGCAAGAATGTTCGACAGCTGAACTTCTATTCCTCTTTGTCTTCGAGTTGCTGATCGCTCTGTTTCGGAATGAGCTGAGGATCCTTTTCGGTTTCCTTCAGGTGCTTCTTGTCCAGCTCATGCAGGTGCTCGTCGTCAGTCCTGAACTTCTGATCGGTAGTGATTGCCTTCTTCTGGTGCTCCCAGTTGGTCTTCACTTCATCCTCGTCTGAGTGTTCTGATTCCACTCGTACAGGAACTGTGCCCAACTGAGGCTCGAAAGATTTGCCCTGCTGTTAGCGAAATCGAATTCCACCATTCAGTCGGAATAGCGTCGCATCCGATGGGACCGAGTAGACCTGGGCGCCGACATCCAGGATTCGACGAAGCACTGCCGTGAGCCCACCAAAGACCGATGCGCGCGTAAGAGCTCTTTCGAGCTCCACCTGAGTCATGTCGACGTTTCCATTTAGATCGGTGAATCCAACCTGGAAATGGGGGTCGATTCTGTTGGCTCCCGCACCCGCGTAAAAGGAGATCCCGCCGGATCCAGGCGCGAATCCCGCCGCGATCTCCCCGCCGAACATGTCAGGATGAAACGTGTCCTTCGAAGGGCTCGTTCCGTAGCACGGACTCGAGGGTGCGCTTTGTTGCAGCGAAGATCGGGGACAGGTTATCGCGCCCTTCACGTTGCCGAACGTGCCATGTAACCGCAGTATGAGCGTCGTTCCACTCGAAGCGGGACCGAAAGCAAGATGGCGGGCGTGCGAGATTCCGAAGCTGAAGAGATTGGGCTTCGCGCGGGCAATGGTCACTGGCGGAAGGTAAGCCGCCTCCAGTGCAAATCCGAAGGGACCGGCGACCGTGATCCGCGGTCTGCCAAACACCGGTGAGAGAGAAGTCTTCTCGCTCTTTTGGGTGAAGCACGCGCCCGTCTGCTCGATCGCGGGATCTGGCTTGGGGATATACTCGCCCTCAGCACCGATTCTAATGCTGCCCGGTGGCATTTCTTGCGGGGCGGTGGCCAGGGAAAACACAATTGGCGCCGTGTAGAAGGCGAGAAGTTTCCCTTCATTGCTGTTCGCTTTTACTTTGCACTGCGCTACTGCCTGCTGCTGCACGGCGAACAATGTTACTCCGAGGACCAGACCTTCACGCATTATTGCTCCCGTTGTAACCACATTTCGGTGAGACACTAAAGTAGGGAAGCGATCCGGGCTAGGTGATGATGAGCCGGCAAACACAGGAATCCGCGGTGTCAAAGGATATTCCTGACTGGCGAAGGTTCAACCCGCACTACCCCGAACACAAAGTGAGTGCGCCAGCGGCGTACTCACTTTGTTAGATAAGTATATTACTGCCAGGTCGGTCAGCCTATTTTAACCGCCTGAACCTCGAGGCTGATCTTGACCTCGTTTCCGACTACCACGCCTCCCGTTTCCAACGCCTGATTCCAGGTGAGCCCAAACTCGCGGCGATCGATCTTCCCAGTCGCGCTGAATCCAACGCGCTCCCCACCCCACGGATCCTTGGTCTCGCCCTCGAACTCGACATCGAGCGTGATTGGCTTGGTTACATCACGGATCGTAAGGTCTCCGCTAAGCTTGAAATTCGGCTTGTCACCCTGAATCAGGGTGCTGCGGAAGCGTATCTCAGGATACTTCTCAGCATCCAGGAAATCCGCCGACCGCAGGTGCTGGTCTCGTTGGTCGGTCCGAGTATCCAGGCTCACGGCTTTAAGTGTCGCTTCGACGGAAGAATTCTTCGGGTTCTTCTCATCGGTATAGATGATTCCTTCGATATCTGTGATCCTGCCCTTTACAGTCGTGATCATCAGGTGCTTGGCGGAGAATTCGACGATGCTGTGCGCCGGATCAATCTTCCACGCTGTCTTGGCTCCCCTTGCGGGAGCTGACTGGATGGTTGTCGTCATGGTTTCCTCAATCTGCTGAAGGTTGAACTCTAGTTAACCCCTATTTTCGGGCGCTAACTGTATGAATGGACTTACGTTTAATAAGGTAGTATATTTAAGTAAGTTACTTGTGTCAAGCACTGATTACCCTAACTTTTCTACCATGGCCGGAATCGTGCCCCCTGTTTGTTCTCGTTTCCACCGCGCTGTCGAGCTCATCGGCGGCCGCTGGACGGGTGCTATCATTCAGACCCTGTTGCAGGGCAAGACGCGGTACGCGCTAATCAAGGCCGCGATTCCCGACATCACGGATCGAATGCTGTCCGAGCGACTTCGTTCACTTGAAGCCGAGGACTTGTTGACTCGATGGGTCATCGCTGACACTCCTGTTCGCGTCGAGTACGAGCTCACCGACAAAGGTCGGTCTCTCGAGAACGCCCTCCATGAGATCAGCACTTGGGCCAACCGGTGGATTCCCGCCGCAAGCGATCAGGATGAAGATCTCGCTAGCCACTCCGATTCAGGCGATCGTGCGCCGCGCGGCCGCGCCCGTGCAACCAGAGATAGATGACCAGGACCAAACACTGCGTGACTGGGGTGATAAAGACGCTGCAACACTGGCAGCGCCTTTTTTTTTGCGGTTTGGCATCCGGCAATTACGTTTGACAATCGATCCGCTTCCCGAATCGACATCCATCCACGTGGAGAACTCCGAATGCGTACGCTGCTCTCGTCGCTCCTGGTTTCCGCAACCGGTCTCGCTCTCTCGCCTGCAGCCGTCGACGCTCCTCTGCGTGGCTTCTTTCCGCAGTCCGTTCAGGCGGAGCGTGATATAGAAGCGCGGTTCAAGGCAATGCCCGATCCCGCGCGTATGAGAGAGGCCATGCGTCGTCTCAGCGCGCGTCCGCATCACGTTGGCTCTCCTTATGACCGGACCAACGCCGAGTGGATACTCAACGAGTTCAAGTCATATGGATGGGACGCGCACATCGAGAACTTCGACGTTCTCTTTCCCACGCCGACGGAGCGCGTGGTCGAGCTCCTCGCGCCGACGACGTTCAAGGCATCGCTGCAGGAAACTGCGCTGCCGCTGGATCCGACATCGAACCAGCAGAACGAGCAGCTCCCTTCCTACAACGCCTATTCCGCTGACGGTGATGTTACTGGGCCGCTGGTCTTCGTGAATTATGGAGTGCCTGCCGACTACGAAGAGCTCGAGCAACGCGGCATCTCTGTGAAGGGTGCGATTGTCATTGCGAAGTACGGCGGTTCCTGGCGCGGCATCAAACCGAAGGTGGCAGCAGAACACGGCGCCGTCGGATGCCTGATCTACTCGGATCCGAGAGATGATGGCTACGCCGGCGGCGATGTATTCCCCGTGGGGCCGATGCGTCCCGCGCAGGGTGTCCAGCGCGGATCGGTCGCAGACATGCCCACCTATCCCGGTGATCCACTGACCCCTGGCGTGGGCGCCACGAAGAACGCAAAGCGCCTCAGCGTCGCTCAGGCTCCAACCATTACGAAGATTCCCGTTCTTCCAATCTCCTATGGTGATGCGCAGCCGTTGCTCGCTGCGCTTGGCGGCCCGGCTGTTCCCGCAATGTGGCGCGGCGGGTTGCCCATCACTTATCGCTTCGGCCCCGGCCCCGCGAAGGTTCGCCTGCGCGTGAAATCCGACTGGAGTCTGAAGACGCTTTATGACGTGATCGCGAAGCTTCCGGGCACCACTGAGGCCGATCAGTGGATCATTCGCGGCAACCACCACGACGCGTGGGTGAACGGCGCTGAGGATCCCATTTCGGGCCTCGTCGCCGAGCTCGAAGAAGCACGCGCGATGGGCGCATTGTACAAGCAGGGATGGCGGCCGAAGCGCACTATCATTTACGCCGCCTGGGATGGAGAAGAGCCGGGCTTATTGGGTTCGACCGAGTGGGCCGAGACGCACGCCGACGAGCTCAAGGCGCACGCTGTCGCGTATCTGAACAGCGATACCAACAGCAGAGGATATCTCGATGTCTCTGGATCACACTCTCTGGAGAAATTCATCAACGGCGTAGCGATGGATGTCGAGGATCCGGAATCTGGAGTCAGCTCGTGGAAGCGCGTGCAGGCATCAAGGATCATCAACGGATCTGCAGACGTTCGCCGCGAAGCCCGTGATCGTGAGGACCTTCGGATTAGCGCTCTCGGATCAGGGTCGGATTACTCGACATTTCTCGATCATCTGGGCGTTGCATCTCTCAACCTGGGGTACGGTGGGGAGGATGAGGGCGGTATTTATCACTCGATCTACGACGACTTTTACTGGTACACCCATTTCAGCGACACTTCTTTTGTCTACGGGCGTGCCCTCGCCCAGGTAGCCGGCGTATCGGTGCTGCGTCTGGCGAACGCCGATCTGCTTCCCTTCGCCTTCACGAATCTCGCGGAAACCATCCAGACCTACGTGAAGGATCTGCAGTCTCTCCGCGACAAGCGCTCGGAGCAGATAACGGAGCGCAATCGGCAGATCGAAGAAGGCGTCTTCAAGTTCACGAGCGATCCGCGTGATCCCGTTATTGCGCCGCAGCGGCAGCGCCCCGCTCCCCAACTCAACTTCGCGCCGTTGCTCAACGCGCTCGATTCACTCAATCACGCTGCGTCACGGTACGACCGAGCCTACAACAGCGCAGTATCCGAAGGACGCTCCGGCGTCGCCAGGAGTGTGAACGCCCGCCTGGTCCAGGCGGAGCACGCCCTCACATCCACTGAAGGATTGAAAGGCCGACCGTGGTATGTGCACATGCTGTACGCACCAGGCTTCTACACAGGCTACGGCGTAAAGACGATACCGGGAGTTCGCGAAGCGATCGAGCAGGGTCAGTGGGAGGATGTCGATCGGGAGATCGCGAGAGCTGCTGCGGCCGTTGAGCGGGAGGCAACACTGATCAGCCAACTTGCAACGACTCTTTCTGCACGCGGGTGAGCGGAGTGGCTAGGGACGGAATCGAACCGCCGACACGCGGATTTTCAGTCCGCTGCTCTACCAACTGAGCTACCTAGCCGCGCCGGACTTCGACATCCGGATTGAACAATTAAAACTTCTCGTTACTCGTTATCAACGGGTGTGTCGAGCTACTTCGCCACCGGTATCTTTCCATGAACCGCGGTGATCACCGACTTGACGCCACCGCGGACGTTGAAGTCGCCTACCACCCGCATCCACTTCGGCTTCGAGCTCGCCACGAGATCGTCCAGTATCCGGTTCACCGCCCGCTCGTAGAAGATTCCATCGTTTCTGTAGCTCCATAGATAGAGCTTGAGGCTTTTGAGCTCGATGCACTTCTTCGCCGGAACATAGGTAATGCGAATCGTGCCGAAATCGGGAGCGCCACCCTTCAGTAGCGCGAGATCTTCCGCGTCGCTCTCGATCCCCCCGAGCGGGCACAGTGAGGTGAACTCCGAGCAATCCATGTGGATCTCGTAGTCACGGTTCTCGTAAGGGTTATCGAATGTCTCGAGGAGCTCTGGCCTGGGCATCCTCGAACGATGCACAGATGATTGGCGCGGATCAATCCGCTCGCACTACTCGTCGCGCAGCTTTCGCGACATGTCTTCGAGGAGCCGGCGCTCGTCTCTGGTCAAGCTCTCGATTCCTCGTTGAGAGATCTTGTCCAGAACGCCGTTGACTCTCGCGGCATATTCCTGCGGCGTCTCCTGTTTTGGGACGTGCGCGAGCGGCTTGCTCTCACGGAGAACGACGGCATTGCTCCGGGCGACGACTTCATCGACCGTGCGCCCGCGATCCTGCATTGAGGATCGCGTGCGAGGTACGGCGCGAGGCATGTCCTCCGATTCATCCGGTACCGATGACACCCAGCCCCTCACGCGATCCAGGCCGCCCAGCGAGTAGAGCTTCAGAAAGAGCCATCCGAATCCCATCCCACCGACGTGAGCAGTCCAGTCGATCCGTGAGCTCGGCGACAGTGCGAAGATGATGTTCATTCCGATCATTGCCGCGATGAGCCAGCGCGATTTCATCGGGATCACCCCGAACAGAAATACTTCGTCATCCGGCCAGTGAAGCGCGTAGGCGACCAGAACGCCGCTGATCGCGCCGGATGCGCCGATTACGGCGGAATGCTGAGCGAACAGCAGATGCGCGACCGCCCCGCCCAGTCCACACCACAGATAGAACTGAACGAAGGCGCGCGTTCCCCACGCGTGCTCGAGCCTCGGCCCAAACATCCACAGCGTGAACATGTTGAAGGCGAGATGCGCGAGCCACGCATGCACGAACATGTACGTGAGAATGGTCCACCATGAGCCGGGGAACCGAGCCGGATCCAACGCCAGCGCCGAAAACACCGCATCCGGGCTGAACAGCGTCAGCTGCAGGAAATACACGCCTATGTTCAGCGCCAGCAGCCACTGAACAGCGCGTGTCATGCGGGGAGATTCCGGTGCCTCGTACAGCTCGCTCATGCGGACCTGCTACAAAGGTGGCTACATCATAAAACACAGGGCGGGCCGAAGGGTTCCTGAAAGGAACTCCTATTCGAGTGCGAGCTTTACTATCCGCTCACAAAGCTCAGGGAAGGATATTCCCATCGCCGCGGCACCCTGTGGTATCAGACTGAGTTCGGTCATTCCGGGCAACGTATTTGCCTCGAGACAGTAGAACTCGCCTTCGCTTGTCAGTCTGAAATCGATGCGGGCGTAGCCCCTCAGTTTGAGCGCGCGGAACGCTGCCAGGGCTTGCTGCTGCACGCGCCCTGTTGCTTCGCGCGAGAGCTTGGCGGGAAACTCCTCCACCGCCATCCCCGGCGTGTACTTGCACTCGTAGTCGTAGATCTCGTGTTTCGGGATGATTTCTCCCACCGGTAGCGCAACGTCCCCCAGAACACCGACGGTCAGCTCTCGCCCCGGTACGAAGCTCTCTATCATGACTTCGTCGTCGTACTTGCTCGCTTCGGCAATGGCGGCCATCAGGTCTTCCCGCTTTTTCACGACCGAAAGCCCCACCGTCGATCCTTGTTTCGACGGTTTCACCACTACTGGAAGCCCCAGTATTCCTTCGACCTGCTCAATGGTGACAGGCGCCATCAGCCAGTCGGCGGTTTTTACCTCCTCGCTCCGGAACAGCTTTTTCGAGAGGTCCTTGTCCATCGCCAGCGCGCTCGACAGATGTCCGCTTCCAGTGTACTTCACCCCCGCCATGTCGAGCAGCGCCTGGATCGTTCCGTCCTCCCCCTGCCCGCCATGGAGTGCCAGGAAGGCTACGTCCGCGTCCTTCACCTCTTTCATCGATGTGAGGTTGGGGAGAAACGCGCCCTCTGCTACTTTCGACAGCGATTCAAGAGAGGGGGGCTCCGTGCCGACCTTGCCGGTGCTGAGCGCCAGCTCCTCTTTCGCGTTCAACACACCACGCGCCGGATCGAGCGCGGTCACCTTGTGTCCACGACCACGTAACGCCTGAACAATGCGGATCCCTGACGCAAGTGAGACGTTGCGCTCAGAGGATGTGCCGCCCATGAGTACTGTGATCTTCATTTCGTTCTGTTTTCCTTGGTTAGCGCGACATCATGAAGTGCAGCATGTCGGATCGCGTAACGATTCCCTGCACGACGCCGTGCTCCTGCACCAGAACCGCGGGGTTCGATTTCGAGAGCAGTTTTACCACGCTGTCGACCGGCTGGTCTGATGCCACCATCGGAAAGGGCGAATCCATTATTTCGTTTACCGCGGTGTCGAGGAGTTTTGGATTCTCGAGGCTCTTTTGTGATAGGGACCAATCGCTCACCGAGCCGATACAATTCGCGCCATCCATAACCGGAAGCTGCGAGACATCGTGCAGGCTCATGAGCCCGATTGCCTGTCTAACCGTGGCACCGGGCGCGACACTCACCACGGCTGGTGCAACCCCATTCTTCCTGCCGAGGACACTGTGAAGAGCGACTTTGGGCGTGTCGAGCATCTGGTTTTCACGCATCCATTCGTCGCTGTAAAGCTTCGAGAGATAGCGCTCGCCGGTGTCGCAGAGGAGCGTCACCACCATCGCATTCGGGTCGTCGAGCTCGCGCGCAATCTTGAGCGCGACTGAGGTGATTAGTCCTGACGATCCGCCGACAAAAAGTCCTTCCTCTCGCGTCAGACGCCTCGCCATCGCGAACGATTCCTTGTCGCTGACGGTGTAGTACTCGTCGATCACGCTCATGTCGAGCGTTCCCGGCAGTTTGTCCTGACCGATTCCTTCGATTTTGTAGGGCGTTCCCTCGATTCTGTTCTTCCCCTTGCTGCGCCAGTACTCGGCCAGTATCGAGCCGGCTGGGTCACCAGCAATCACCTTGACCTTCTTGTTGCGCTCTTTGAGGTAACGGCCGGCGCCAGTGAGGGTTCCTCCAGTTCCAGCGGATCCCACGAAGTGAGTGATTTTTCCCGATGTCTGCTGCCACAACTCGGGGCCCGTCGTCGCGTAGTGAGCGTCCGGATTTGCCTCGTTGTCGAACTGATCGGCGAGAATCGCGTTGGGTGTTTCCTTCGCGATCCGCTTCGCCATCATCACATAATGCTCGGGATGATCGGGAGGCACCGCTGTCGGAGTAACGATTACCTCCGCGCCAAACGCCTTCAGTAGCCGCACTTTCTCCTGCGACATCTTGTCCGGCATCGTGAAGATGCACTTGTATCCGCGAAGAGCCGCGGCTATTGCCAGACCGACTCCTGTGTTTCCGCTCGTACCTTCGACGATTGTTCCGCCGGGCTTCAGCCTGCCTTCCTTCTCCGCGCGCTCGATGATGGGAAGACCTATTCGGTCCTTCACCGACCCGCCTGGATTGAAGAACTCCGCCTTGCCGTAGATCGGTGTTCGTATTCCGCGCGTGACGTGATTCAGCCTGATTAGCGGGGTCCAGCCGATCGTGTCGAGGACGTTGTCGTAGGGCAGACGATTTCGTTCGTTCTTCATTTAGCGCGTAGTCCCGCGCTTCGTCGTTCCGCGCACTGCCGGCTTCGCGCTCGAAGTTTTCGCTGTGTCCGCCGCGGAATCTCGCTTGATGATCGAGTCGCCCGCGAGAGGCGGCGCATCTGGATGCCTGAAGAATACCGGCAGAAGGATCGACACCGGCACCGGAATACCCTGGGTTTTCGCCGGCTCGAATCTGAGGTCTCGCGAGCCCTTCATGGCGGCCGAATCCAGCGCGTTGAAACCTGATGTCTCCGCGACTCGAGTCGAATCAGGTACAATGGATCCATCCCTGTCGATGTAGATGCGGAGAGTGACGTTGCCTTGCACTTTCTGGGCGTAGAGCGCGGGCGGGTATCTGAACGGCAGCTCCTTGTTGAGCATCACCGGAGCCACATCGGGCTGGCGGCCGACCGTCTGAAACGGAAGGTTCGACCCTTCTCCCTTCTTGCAGGCAGTCGCGCACACCAATGCCAGGATCGAGAGGCAACTCCGTACTCTCGCGCTCGTGCTCACGCGATTCCCTTCTCTCGCTTCGCTTCATCGACGAGCCTGCCAAGCAGCTCGAGCGCTTGAATCGGTGTCATCGTATTGGGCTCCACCTTCCTCAGTTGTTGCACCACCGGATGCGTCATAACCCCAAACAGAGCCAGCTGGTCATTGGCGGCGTTGTGCTGTACCGGCGAAGAGTGACCAGATCGGGGCACGATTTGTTCCGCTTCCAGCAGTCTCAACAGCTCCCTTGCTCGCTCCAGCACGGCAGGTGGGAGGCCTGCCAGTCTGCCGACCTCGATTCCATACGAGCGGTCCGCTCCTCCGGGTTGGAGTCGGTGGAGAAATAGTACCTGATCTCCGACTTCGCGCACCTGAACGTTATAGTTGCGAACGGCTACTAAACTGTCCGATAACTGGGTCAGCTCATGATAGTGCGTGGCGAACACTGTTTTGCACCCTACGACATCGTGGAGGTGCTCGCTCACCGACCAGGCGATCGAGATGCCATCGTAGGTCGAAGTGCCACGCCCAATTTCATCCAGCAGTACCAGACTCCGCCGGGTGGCCGTATGCAGGATGGCACTTGTCTCCGACATCTCCACCATGAAGGTCGACTGTCCGCGAACCAGATTGTCGCTCGCCCCGACACGAGTGAAGAGCCGGTCCACGATTCCGATGCGAGCCCGCGATGCCGGAACGAAGCTGCCCACCTGGGCCATCAGCACGATCAGTCCCACTTGCCGGAGAACCGTTGACTTCCCCGCCATGTTCGGTCCGGTCAGTATGATCATCCGCGCGTCTTCCGTGAGCGAGATGTCGTTCGGGATGAATTTCTCTCGTGGCATCATCCTCTCGACTACCGGATGGCGCCCGGCTATGATCTCGAGCGCGAATTCATCGGTCAGCACCGGACGCGTGTATCCCTCCCGCGCGGCGGCCTCGGCAAGCGATGCGAGCACATCCAGTTCTGCGATTATCTGTCCGACCGATTGCAGCCGTGCTACCTGCGATCCAATCGCTGAGCGTAGCGCCTCGAACAATTCCCGCTCACGTTCCTCGACCCGCTCAGCAGCTGTCAGCACCCGCTCCTCAAACTCCTTGAGTGAGGGCGTTACGTAGCGCTCTGCACCTGCCAGGGTTTGTCTCCGCTGGTAGTCCGGGGGAACGAGGTGAATGTTGCTGTTCGTCACCTCGATGAAGTAGCCGAAGATCTTGTTGTATCCGACCTTGAGCGAGCTTATGCCGGTTCTTGCACGTTCGTCAGTCTGGATTTTTGCGATTCCATCTTTCCCACCGTCGCGCAGTGCTCTCCATTCGTCCAGAGCGGTGTCGACGCCGCTACGAATGCTCGGCTCGTCCCCAATGGTGATCGGCGGTCTGTCGACCAGCATCCGCATGAGCTGATTGGAGAGATCAGCGCAGTCGTCCCACAGAGTGACGTGCCTCGCGAATGCCGTTTCTCCTTCGCTCAGTCCCGCCGAACGTGCGCGCTCCAGCGCGGACTGAACGAGAGGTAGGCGGCCTATGGAATCGCCGAGCGCTCTCAACTCTCTGGGAGAGGCGCGCCCAGCCGCTGCTTTCCCAGCTAGCCGCTCGATGTCCCGTACTCCGTCCAGTGCCTCTCGCATCGCTTCACGAACTAGGACGTCTCCCAGGGCCGCTATGGCGCTCAGGCGCGCTTCGATCGGTCCACGCTCGACGAGTGGAGCAAGCAACCAGTGGCGGAGTAAACGCGCTCCCATCGGTGTGAGTGTGCGATCGAGGACTCCCAACAGCGTTCCCGAAATTTCTCCGCCCCGCATCGACTCGATGAGCTCGAGGTTCCGGCGGGTCATTTCGTCGAGAGGCATGATGCCGTCTTGCCGTTCGATCTTCGGTCGGGCGAGATGTGGCGTGCCGGCGGGCTGCAATTCGTCCAGATACCGGAGTAGTGCCCCTGCTGCTCCTACCGCTGTCCTGTCCCCGTCTTCGATTCCGAACGATTCCAGCGAGTTCACCTTGAAGCGTCCTATCAGCTGGTCGCGGCCTAGGTCGGGATCAAATTCCCAGCCCTCGCGTTCCGTGACCATCGGCCCTTCTTCGCCAGCCGGCCCTCTTGGCACGTTCGTCGGATTTTCGCCGCGCGCCACGATCACTTCTCGCGGCGTGAATCTCGATAGCGCGGAGTCCAGATCGTTGAGCTGGACGACGGCGAGCCTGAGCTCACCCGTCGAGAGGTCGGCTGCAGCTATTCCGACGGAATCACCATCACGGCTCAACGCACACAGGTAATTGTTACGGGTTCCGTCGAGGAGGTCATCGGAGAACGCTGCACCAGGCGTGATCGTCTCTACGACTTCGCGCTTGACAATGCCTTTCGCAAACTTTGGATCTTCAGTCTGTTCGCAGATAGAGACACGAAATCCGTGCTGGATCAACCGCCGCAGATACTCGCCCGCAGCTTTGACAGGAACGCCTGCGAGTGGTACTTCGCTCGCGCCTCCGTTATTCCTTGATGTCAGCGTGAGCCCAAGCGTCCTCGAGGCTACCTCGGCATCCTCATAGAACATTTCGTAGAAGTCGCCCATCCGGAAGAACAGAATCGCGTCCTGATGACGCGACTTGATCTCCCGATACTGCTGCATCAAGGGTGTTGATGAGACTCGCATCACCGCTCGGGCGCTCTTACAACGAAGCCATCCATGTGCTTCGCCTTGATTCTTCTCAGTGCGTCTTCGGCGTCCTTCTGCGTCGCATACCGGCCGATCCTCACCCGGAAGGGCGCGACATTTCCATCGACCCGCGCCTGATAGCCTCGTTTCGTGAGGCTCGATGTGAGTTTGTCCGCTTCCGCCTTGCGAGTGTACGCGCCGACCTGCACGGAATAGCTGATTGGACGCGAGACCGGCGAGGATTTCGTCGCCGGCATTGCCGTCACCGGCGACTTTGCCTGATCGACAGTGATCGGCTTCATGTCATTGGCTTTGATAGGCGCCTTCGGCCGCTGGCTCTTAATCGCTGTGTCGGACGGAACCGATACAACAGCAGAAACCGTGTCGGTAACCACCCCTTTCCCTGTTGCTGGCGGGCTGGTAGGAGCGGGCACAGTAGCGATGTTCGGTGCTGGGGTAGCCGCGCTCGCGGGTGTATTGGACGCGATTGCGGCAGTCGACGGACAGCGCTGGCCTTGATAACGTATTTGATTCCGGAGCTCTATTTCCGCGTCTCCTGCTTGTGCGAGCGCATTTGCGTTTGCGGCACAGGCGTTTGGAATATCATTCTTCTCGAAAAGGACTCTGGCGGTCCAGTAGCTCGCCCTCGCGAGTGACTTGCTCCGCGGATAATCGCGTGGGATCCGTTGAAGATGGATAAGTGCACCTTCCCGGTCGCCGCGCGCGAGCTCGAGTTGCGCCAGACGCAGGAGAGCATCTTCAGCCTGGGGTGCGAGTGGATAGTCGACCACTATGTGCTTGTAGTCGCTCTCCGCATCCGCCGCATTTGATGCAAGGCTGGCTCGCCAGTACAACGCCTCAGGATACAGCCGGGCCGTAGGCGAGGTCGCCGCAATTACAGAATCGATCAGTGCTCTTCCTGCCGCGCCATTTCCATCGCTCACCAGCCCCTGAGCTCTTACAAAAACCGGATCGGTCGGACGAACCGGCGTCTGCGCAACCGCCAGCGTGGCCGCACATGATACAAGTGCGCCGGGAAGGTATGCCCATCTGAACATCTCACCACTCTCCTATTGGCTCATGCGGCAGCGTTTCTTTCGTCAGCTGCACACAGGCTGAGTACTACCGTAGTCAGCAATTGTTCTTCGGACGAGACTCTGCTCTCCTTTAGCGCTACATCGGCCTCGAGCAGCGTATCAAGCGCGTGGTCGAGTGCTTCGCGACTCCAACGCTCCGCTGCACGAGCCCAAACGGCGGTAGCCGACCCGTATGGTCGCCCCGTAAACGCTCTCGTCTCCCTCAGAAAGTCGAAGTACTCCTGTGCAAGGCGGGCCCTTGAAAGACCTTCGTCCAGTCGGGCGCGCCCCCACGAAATTGCCAGCATCTGTGTGGACAATGCCATGACTACCGACACAGCCGTTGTCTTCGGCTGAGCTAGAACATGGAAGACCAGTTCCAGCGAGCGTGATACGTTTTGTTCAGCGATCGCATCGAGTAGATCGCCCTGCGTTTCACCACGCCTGACGCCGACGATGGCTGCAACAGCATTTTCGTCGATTTCCTCATCTCGGCCTTGTACGTAGCTGGCAAGCTTGTCCAGTTCCCCCGCTAGTTGGTGCAGGTCACTCCCTACCGCCGCCTGAAGAAGCTCTGCGGCAGGCGCGGAGATAGGGACACCGAGCACGCTCGTGGCGTAGTGCGCGATCCATTTTGGGATCCTGTCGCCGGTCAGAAAGTCGAATTCAAGTACTGTAGTCGAAGCCGTCAGGTCGGTATCTACACCAGCGCCCGCGGCTCCTGTCATGATGAGAAGTAGGTCCGGCGCCGGGCTTTTCAGGTACTGGTCCAGGGCTTTCCGCGCATCCGTCCTGAGAGCGTCCACGTCACGAAGCACTATGACCCTTCGCTCAGCCATCATCGGTGGAGTAGATAGAAGGACCCCGAGGGTCTCGGAATCGAGCTCCGTGGCCCGTCTCGTATCCAGATTGAAATCCCGCAAGGCAGGCCCAAGAGCGGCGTCGACAAGCTGCCGTACCGCATCGTCCTTCTGGTAATCGTCCTCGCCAGTTATGAAATAAGCGCCGTCGAAAGACCGGCGCTTAATAGCATCACGAAGTGTTTTGAGTGGGGAGGCAGACATCCTCGAAATATACGGTCCCTCTGGGAGACTGCCGATGGTTCTGAGCTCCTAACGAGTGTAGTTCGCGAGCTCGAGGCTGGAGTGGGCGAACCGAACCGGAACTTGCTCCGCGAACAGCGCGGCAGGCCAAATGGTCAGGCCGGCTGAAACGGACGCGACGATTGCCGGGGTCGAGGTCGTAATGGAATTGAGCTCTGGCTCAGGAACGGTTGCGACCACTGGTGGCATCACGAGATCACGGGGAGCGTCGGAATGGAAGAGCGTCGATCCTATGTATGCCAGCATTATTGCGCTGGCCACTGTTGCTGCGATCGCGCTCCGTCGGAGATTGCTCTGTGTCGTGACGAACAGATTGTCGTTCTGACAGGTCCTGAGACGCGCTTCCAGCCGCTGAGAAAAGTCTGCGGATGGCTCTATTGAGGGCAGATTTCTGAATAGAAGAAGGGCGCGGCGGATCTTTGCATCATGCCTGGCGCACGCTTCACATTCGAGGATATGCCGCTGCATGCGAACCAGCTCAATACCGGCGAGGGTATCGTCTACAAATGCAAGGTGCTGATCACAAAACTCGCGGCAGTCCATGTAGATAGGTTGAGGGTTCGGTAACAGGTACCCACTAGCAGGGTGCCTGTTCCCGACCCGTCGGACCTAATCTACATATGGGGCGATAATTTCCGCGAACGAATTCCTTGCCCGGTTGAGGCGTGACTTTACCGTCCCGAGATTACAATCCGTGATCTCCGCGATCTCCTCGTAGGATTTACCCTCCAGCTCGCGCAGGATGAACACATTCCTGTGATGCTCGGGGAGTTTGGCCACCGTCTCCTCGACTATCTCCCTCAAGTGTCGCTTGCGGTACATGTCGTCCGGACGTGAGGTGGTGTCCTCAAACTGCAGTGGACGATCCTCATCCTGGAAGTTCTTCTGAACGGTCTGGAAGAGGACCAGGGGATTGCGGGAGCGGTTGCGGAGCTCGTTCTTGGCCAGGTTCGAGGCAATCGTGTAGACCCACGTCGAGAACTTCTTCGACCTGTCGAAGCGGTGCAGATGGCGGTAAACCCGAATGAATACCTCCTGCACCAGATCCTCGGCTTTCTCTCTATCACCGATCGTACGGTACACGAAGTTCAAAAGGCGCGTTTGATACCGAGTCACCAACTCCGAGAAGGCACGCTCTTCACCACCAAGGAAAGCAGTGACGACGGCTGAGTCATCCATCGCCTGCAGGCGCTCCCTGACGGTCGCTCCTTCAACTGAGACTTTCTGCTTACGGACGATGTCAGCCATTTCTTCTCTCCTATTAGTGGAGACTCTCACGACACAGGATCGTGCACAGTTCTCATGGAACTTCCTGCGCTACCTTATAATGCACGCGCCATGCCGGATGCTTATTAGACTTAACTGTCACCCAGACAAGCACTTAGCGAATTCGCTAGGAAGGCTGAGCTTGTCCAGATTCTGCCAATCTGTCCCCTTTACATGACATGTCAGCGTCTTTCCTTGATTAGACGCCAATTTGGCCCAAAGAGTTAACGACCAGCGCGAAACCCAGCGGCGAAGAGGAGACCGAGCGCTGTCTTGGCGTCCTTGATCTCGCCGGCTTCCACGAGTTCCAACGCTCGCGACAGTGGCATCGGCTCGAGATCGAGAAACTCATCCGATTCACGCTCGGCCTCTCCCGCCAGTAGACCCGTTGCCATAAAGAGATGGATCTTCTCATCGGTGAATCCGGGAGTCGTATACATCGTGAAGAGATGATCGATCTGCTCGGCTGAACAGCCCGTTTCCTCTTTGAGCTCCCGCCGGGCACAATCACGAGGATCTTCTCCGGGGTCGAGTCGCCCAGCCGGGATTTCGAGGAGATAGCCCTCGGCGGCATAGCGGTATTGTCGAATCATGAGAACCTGGGGATCCTCTCCACTGGGATCGCTCAGGAAAGGCACGATAGCGCTGGCGCCTGGATGTCTTATCATCTCGAGCTCACCGACGGATCCATCGGGAAACCTCACGACATCCACGTCGAGTGAGATGATCTTGCCGCTGTAGACACGGCGTGATTCTATCCTTCCGGTCTTATCCGCTCTCTCCTCCTCTCTCATTGTCCTGCTCTTTATCCGTTATGGACAAGCAGCTCACCGAATCTCGAATCGGCAAGAGAGCCCTGTATCATTTTCGCGTCACCTACTATTACTGTTTGCAATTCAGCCGGATGGAGATGAGAGATCGCTGCTTCTAATACCGCGTCAGCCGAGACCTTGTTGATGTTCTTGCGATAGGTATCGTAGTAGTCCGCCGGCAGGTCATGGATCACCAGCGTCGCAAGCGCTGCCGCTATTGCCGCCGTTGTCTCGTAGCGAATCGGGAAAACTCCCTCGAGATAGTCGCGAGCAAGAGACAGCTCTTCGTCGGAGATCCTGTCGCTGCGGATTCGTTCGATCTCGAGAAGGATTTCCTTGAGCGCCGGTGAGGTGACTTCGCTTTCTACTGCGGTTGATACGACGAATGGACCTGCTCCGCGACGCCAGTCATAGTAGGACGACGCGCCATAGGTGTAGCCGTGAGCTTCTCGAAGATTGAGATTGATCCGAGAGCCGAAAAGACCGCCGAGTACCGCGTTCATTACCATCGTCGGGAAAAAGTCGGGATGCTTGCGTGGCAGGCCGACGTGTCCAACCCGAAGCTCGGATTGCGGCGCTTCGGGCTTGTGCACGATGTGAACGCGTCTGGTCTTTGTCCGGGGAGTCGTTGTAAGCTGAGGCTTTTGAGCCGATCCCGAGGGCCAGTTCTGGAAAGCATCCGCTACCACTGCGCGCGCTCGTTCTGGTGTCACATCTCCCGCAACGATTACGGTCGTAGCTTCCGCTCGGTAGTTCGATCGGTAGAACTGATCCACATCCCGACGTGACAGCGCGCTGACGCTCTCGGTACTTCCTTCGTCTGGCCTGGAGTACCGGGACTCGGGTGAATAAAGAAACTGCGAGAATTTTTCGTCCGCCAATCCGCGCGGCTCGGTCTCCAGCTGAAGAATCTCCGCCAGGCGTTCGGCTTTGAGGCGTTGAATCTCGCGCTCTGGAAAGACCGGACTGCTGATCACCTCGCCCAGTAGCCGTGTCGCTTCTTCCAACTTATCGGACAAAGTGGTGATCTTGATGAAGGCGCTGTCCCAGTCTGCTCCGGATTCGAGTGAAGTCCCAAGCTGCTCGAACTTCTCCGCCAGTTCGCCCCCATCAAATCGGCCGGTTCCTTCGAGAAGTCCTCCGGCTGTGAGAGATGCGATCCCTTCCTTCCCGCGTTGCTCATTCGCAGACCCTGCATCGACGATTACGAGAACAGTAGCCAGTGGAAGCTTTTTGACGGGAGCCGTCACCAGTCGGATCCCGCTTGCCAATGCTGAATCGTGGAAGTCCGGGAAATGATACTGGCGTACCGGACCTGACTTTGGGCGGAGAGATATAACCATCAGCCCGTGCTTGTTGCGACCGCCAGAGTGCTTTCAGACTCGATGGATTCTCTCGGAACGTAAAGCAGGCTTGCCCGGTTATCCTGTCCGAATCTTTCGGATACCAGGTCATTGACTCGCTCCGCGGTAACTTCCCGGTACCGATCGGCTTGCTCGTTGATGAGATCCGGCCGAGTGAAGTACGTGGCGAACATTGAGAGCCTGTCGGCGCGTTCGCCCGCAGACTGCAATGAGGCTACCAGATCCGTTTCAATCAGGGAGATGGCTCTGTTCACCTCCGGCTCGGTTACTCCCTCGCGATATAGAGCATCGATCTCCCGCTCAACCTCTTCCTCGAGTTGCGCGAACCCGGTTTCCGGCCGTGCAGTCACATCGATCACCAACAGATCCGTCCCTTTTGCCAAATCGAACGTAAATGCGGATGCATCCGCCGCTATCTGTCGCTCGCGTACCAGAGATCGGTACAGTCGGCTCCCTTTTCTGAGCCCAAGAATGGCGGATGCTACACTCGCGGCATAATACTCCCCGCTCCCAAAAACAGGGGAGCGAAAGACTATGAACAGTCGGGGAAGACTCACATCGTCGTGGACCACTTCGCGCAAGCGTTTTCCGAATACGGGCGGAAGGTCCATCGGTGGCAGTGGAGGTTTCCCTTTCCCTCTTGGGATCAGCCCGAAGTACTCGGAAATCAATCGGTGTGCATCCACCGGATCGAAATCTCCGGCGATCGAAAGAACCGAGTTATCCGGTGTGTAGTACGTGGAGAAGAACTGCGCGACGTCGTCGAGCGATGCCGCAGTCAGATCATCCATCGACCCGATCAACGAATGCTGAAACGGGTGCGATGGCGGGAACGCCAGCTCCTGCATTTTCTCCAGCATCGTGCCGTACGGCTGATTGTCGACCGACCATCGCCGTTCGTTCTTTACCACATCTCGCTGGGTATCCAGCTTCTCCTGCGTCATGGCGGGCAGTAGCTCACCCATCCGATCGGCTTCCAGCCATAGCGCCAGTGCGAGCTCGTTTGACGGGACGGTCTCGAAGTAATTCGTCCGTTCGAGCCACGTTGACCCGTTCAGCGTTCC
>WNGI01002982.1_pt1 | contig 32050 bp, 32 predicted proteins | sample 5400621 | NCBI WGS metagenome assembly WNGI01 (sample SAMN13153374, study PRJNA577476) | soil metagenome | isolation source: 20 cm soil or saprolite under Garry oak tree replicate 1 | place: USA:California | collected 2016-06-15
CCCATCTGGGTCCCGTCGATCGGGCCGCGATCGAAGAAGGCGATCTCCCTGGGATGCGCCGGATCGGTCCAGTCGAAGATCGAGATCCCGCCCTGATACCACGACTGCACCATGATGTCGCGCCCGGGAATCGGAATCAGGGACCCATTGTGCGCGACGCAGTTCTCGTTCGCCGTTTGCGGCGCGAGCATCTTGTAATAGCTCTGGAACTGCATCTGGCCGTTCGTGAGCGTGAACAGCGCGTCCGCGCCCCAGTGCGGGTTGTCGTAGTCGCGGCACTTGGGCTGCCCCCCGCCACCCCACTCGTCGGTGAAGAGGATCTGCGTGCCGTCGTTGTTGAACGTCGCGGAGTGCCAGTACGAGAAGTTCGAGTCGGACACCGCCCCGATGCGCCGCGGGTTTGCGGGGTCGCGGATGTCGAGCAGCAGCCCGTAGCCGCCGCAGGCGCCGCCTGCCAGTCCGATCGAGGGATAGACTGTGATGTCGTGGCACTGGTTCGGGCCGGTGCGCCGCCGCTGGTTCACCTGGAACAACCGGTCGAGGATACCCTGAAGGTTGTCGTGGAGCACCTGGCTGTCGGCCGCCGTCGCCGCGCCCGTGCCGCCCCGTGCCTTGACGATGCTGTCGAGCATCGGCGTCACGAACCGGTTGTTGACGACCCGCTCCTGGCCGAACAGCCGGGCGACGTACCCACCGTGTGCCCGCGCCGAATCCACCACGCGCTTGGCTTCGTCGATATCCTGCTGCATCTCGCCATGCTGCGGCGGCGGCGCGAGCGAATCGAAGATGCGCGGTGAGCTCACGATGGCGGCGGTCTGCGGCGCGGCGAGCGGCACCTTGATGACTTCGATCCGGAACAGCGAGCTGTTCGGATTCGAGTCGGGGGACTGCCGCACGCAGCCCGGCAGCTCCGTCGGCGACCGGACCGGCGCCGAGCCGGAGACGTAGACGTAGACGTCGCTCGAGTCGTTGGGATCGATCACGACGGTGTGCGTGTGCGAGCCGCGGCACGTCTGCACGTTCCCGATGTACTTCGGATTGGCGATGTCGGTGATGTCGAAGAGGCGAATGCCGCGCAGCCGGTCGTGCGACACCGAGTCGTGCACGCCCGCGGCGGTGCAGTCCAGGCGGCCGCCCGTGCCTTCCCCCGACACGAACAGGAGGTTGCGAATAGAACGCGAGATCGGAATTGGTCGAGCTATCGAACGGGGACGGCGACGGGTTGTTCGAAATGAGCCGCATGTTCCACTGTGCCTGGCCGGCGTCGTAGCGCCCGGGCTTCAGACCCACGCGAGGGTCCGGGGTGGGCGCGACAGTGGAATTGTTCGCTCCGCCGCCCGAGGCGCAAGCGGTGAGGGACACGACGGCGACAACCTGAACCAATGCCTGAAGCGATTTCATTGCCAATCCTATTTGGGTGTGGTTGGTGCGAAGATGTCGGCGGCGAGCATCCGCTGCATCCGCTCGATTTCGGTCGTCTGATCGGCGTATACGTTGCTCGCCATCTTGTAGACCGGCTCCTCTTCACCGGCTCCCGAGGCGAACAGCTGATTCACCATCGTGATGGCGCCCTGGTGATGCTGAATCATCAGGCGCAGGAACAACTGATCGAAGTCCGGCCCACGCGCCCGATCCAGCTGCGCCAGCTGCTCGACAGTCAGCATCCCCGGCATCATGTGTGTCGCATCCATGTCCGGCATCATCATGTGCTCGGGATCGGGGTGCGGCACCGCTTCGTGCCGCGTGGCGAGCCAGCGCGAGAGCAGCGCGATTTCGTCTTTTTGGCTGGCCACGATTCTCTCGCACAGCGTCTGCACCGACGGACCCGCGTTGTGCGACGCCGCCCAACCCGCGATCAACACGGCCTGCCCATGATGGTAGATCATGCCCGACATGAAATGAACGTCGGCGGTCGTGTAGCCACGGCGTCCGCTGTCGCCGACGGGAGGGGCAAACGCCTGGGCTGCGGCGGGGGCGGGGAAGGGCGGGATAGCCGCGGCGACGGCGGCGCATAATATCCAGGGGATGAAGCGTGCCATGCTATCGGATTCTACAGCCTTCGCCGACGAGTGCAAAGCCTCGATGAGATCCCTCGGACAAGCCTGCCTCGTGATCGCTCTCGCCCTCGTCGTCCCCGCATGCCGGCGCCCACCGGTGGCCGATGCTGCCGCCGACCGTGCGGCGGTGGATGCCGCCCTCGAACAGTACCGTCAGGCGTGGCTCCAGGGCGATTCGACGCTGGCGCTCGGGCGGCTCTCCGGCGACGTCAAGTTTCTGTTCCCGGGTACTCCGGACCTCGATAGCGCGGCTGTCCATGCGCTGGTCATCGACGAGATGGCGAAGTACCGCATTCCCTCGCTCATCTTGAAGCGCGCCGATTTCTTTGTCACCGGGGATCAGGCGGTGGACGTCGGGACGTACGAAGAGACTCAAGTCCCGAAGACCGGCGCACCGATCCACGGCACCGGCCGCTATATGACCGTCTGGCGCCGGGAGCCCGGCGGCTGGCGGATCTGGCGCTTCATGATCAACGAACTTCCCAAGAGTTGAGGATGGTTCGAACACTCGCGCTCCTCGCAGCCCTTGCGATCCCGTCTTCACTCCTCGGGCAACGCAAGGGTTGCAGCGAGACCAAGAAACCGACACAGCTGCCGCCTGTCAGTGTGCTCCTCGATTCCGCTGATGCGATTCTCGAGCTCCAGCAGTTCAACGTGCTCCGTGACGAGATGGGTTTCAGCCTGCTCTTCGACAAGACAGACTCGCTTCCCAAGGTCCGCGCGCTCGATAGCACCGACGCGAAGGCTGCACTCGTCCTCGCACGCTCCATGTGGCCTAAGAAGCCGTCCGATGTCTGGGCGGTGCGGGTGCATGTCGTTGGGGGAGCGTCGCCGGCACTCACGCTCGAGCGAGCGATGTACTGTCCTCCCTCTCTGAGGCCAGGATCGAACCCTCCAATCCGGATCGCAGTCGGCCCTATACAGGAGCAAAGGGCGCGTGTGCCAGCGGTCCGGGGACCTCCCAGCTCTTTCGTGCTCGAAATACTCGTCGCGGAAACGGGGGACGTCGTCAACGTCCGAGTGGCTCAGTCGTCTGGAGTAGCTTCGCTCGACGAAGAACTCCAGCGGCGAATGCTGCCCCAACACTTTGAGCCGGCGCTGATCGATGGATTCCCGGTCCGGGCCATCTACCGGACGGATGGACACTCGCCGAGGCTGTAAGACCAGTCGCGACGACATCTTGAGGACCCTAGTTGCATTTTTCAACGCGTTTACAATGTTGTGTACCGCTGAAACGCGCCCCCCCGTCCACTTCGCGCACTCTAATTCGCTGGAGGTTGCATGTCTGCGCGCTCGATGATTTGCCGTCTCGCCGTTTGCCTCGGGCTTCTGCCCGCGGCCGCCGCGGCGCAGCTGGACAAGATCCCCTGGGCCAAGGGACCGACGAAGGGCGTGCTCGGTTCCGAGGCGACGATCACCGTCCCGGCCAGCTGTCTCTTCACCGGCATGGATGGCGTCAAGGCATTTCTGGAAGCGACGCAAAACAATGCGTCCGGCAACGAGCGTGGGGTCTTGTTGTGTCCGGCGAACGGGACCACCGACACCTGGTTCGTGCTCTTTTCCTATGACGAGAGCGGCTACGTGCGCGACGACGAGGGCGCGAGTCTTGACGCCGACGCGATCCTCGAATCGGTGCGCCGTGGCACGGAGGCGGGAAATCGCGAGCGGAAGCGCCGCGGCTGGGGCACGCTCACGGTGGAAGGCTGGGCCACGAAGCCGTTCTACGATCGCGCGACGAACAACCTGACCTGGGCGATCACCGCGCGCGACAACGCGGGCGGCCGCACCGTCAACCACTCCGTGCGGCTGCTCGGCCGCGGCGGCGTCATGCACGCGGACCTCGTCACAACGCCGGTGCAGCTCGCCGCGCTCGTGCCCACGTTCAACACGATGATCGGCGGCTACACCTACACCTCCGGGCACAAGTACGCCGAATGGCGGAGCGGGGACAAAGTCGCGGCGTACGGCCTCACCGCGCTGGTCGCGGGCGGCGCCGGCGTCGCGCTCGTGAAGTCGGGCCTGCTCGTCAAGTTCTGGAAGCTGATTGTCATCGGCTTCGCGGCGCTGGTCGGCGCGCTGAAGCGGCTGTGGTCGCGGATCACCGGGAAACGGAGCGAGATCCAGCCGCAGTGACGATTGTTTTTCTCGCGCTGCTCACGCTGATCGAAGGCGTGCGGCGCGTGCCGCGCGGGTCCGTCGTCTTGCACCGCGTGCTCTTCGGGCCATGGACCGTCGAGCCGCCGGAGGCGGGAGAGCGGGTGCGTCTCCTCGCATGGTGGTCGCCGCTGACGAGCGCGATCGTGCTCGCGCCGCGGCAGAAGTACCGGCGCACCGATGCGGACGCGGTGCGCGCGCAGCTCGAGGGACGCGACGTCTACACTGCGCTGTTCGACCTGCGCGTGCTCGGCATCGTCGAGCTGCTCGCGCTGGTGCTGGGAGTGCCGTTCGCACTGCAGCGGTTCGGCGCGCTCGGATTCTTCGCTGCCCTCGGCGCGGTGTTGCTGCTCTGTCTCACGATCTTCGCTGCCTTGGCATTCAGCGCGCACGGCCTCGGCAAACCGTGGCGCGCGGCGCTGCGCTGGGCCTTGCCGTACATGTCCCCGTTCGCCGCGCCGCGCGCCGCCGACGTTCTGCTCGAGGAGACGCTGCGGGACGTGCCGCCGTCGCTCGTCACTCGTGCCTTGCTTCCCGGGGACGCGTTTCTGCGCTGGGTTCGCCCCATTGTCTACGATGCCCGCAACGGACGAGAAGTCGATGGGCGCTTGCTCGAAGGACTCAACCTGAACGAGCTGGGTGCGTCCCTGGCGTCTCAAAATGGATCGGGGATGTGGTGCCCGCGTTGTGGTGCGACATTCGTTCAAGGAGAATCGTGCTCCGAATGCGATATTCACCTCGTCCCAGCGGGAAGCCCGTCCCCGTAACGGAGACTCTCATGCGTGCTATTACCGTCCTCGTGCTCGCCGCCGTCGCCGCGTGTGGGAAGGGGTCCAAGAGCGCGCCACCACCGCCGGCCGCTCCTCCGGCCGTGCCGACGGGCCCCGCCGAGTACACCGTGATCATCAAGAGCACGTGGACCAAGACGTCGCACCCGTTCGAGTATCCGTCGGGCGCGCATTTCTCCGGGATGATCGGCGCGTCGCACAATGCGAAGTACTCGATCTTCGCGATCGGCCGCCGGCCGACGCCCGGGCTCGAGCGTCTATCCGAAGAAGGGAAACATTCGCCGCTCGACACGGAGATCCGCGCCGCGATCGATCAGGGCAACGCGCTGATGCTGTTCGAATCGGGTGGTCTCAAGAATTGGAAGGACTCGATGGTCGCGAGGGTGCGCGTCGATCCCGCGCATCCGCTCGTCTCCGTCGTGAACATGATTGCCCCGAGCCCCGACTGGTTCACGGGCGCGTCCGGCATCACCCTCGCCGACAACGGCGCCTGGATCACCCGCCGGACGGTGACGCTGTATGCCTACGACTCGGGCGGCGACGACGGCACGACCTACAACGCTCGCGACAAAGACACCAATCCCAAGAAGCCGACGACGCGCGCGGCGAACCGGCACTTCGTCATCAACGGCCGCGTGAAGCCGGTGGCGACGGTCACGTTCGTCAGGAAGGCCTCGTAGGAGACTACAAGGTCCTCAAAAACCGCAACAACGTCCGCCGCTGGAGCGGCGTCAAGCGCATGAATCGGTTGCGAGCGCGCTGACCCTCTCCCCCGTGCAGCTCGATCGCCCGGCTGATCGTGGTGGCGCGGCCGTCGTGCAAGAACGCCGTGGCGAACCGCAATCCCATCAGCGGCTCAGTCCGGAACTCGGACGGCTGCGCCTCACCGAGGCAGATGTCCGCCAGGTCGGGCCCCATGTCGTGCAGCAGCAGATCGGTGAAGGCCGTCACGACCCGGAATCGCAGCGCGGGCACCGGATTGGCACCGGTCACGAGCGCCGGGACGTGGCATGAAGCGCAACCGATCCTCCTGAACGTCACCGCTCCGATCGCGGCAGCAAAGTCGAGCGGCACGCGTGGTGGGGGCGCGAGAAACCGCACGAAGGCATCGGCGGCGTCGAGCTGCTCGGCGCCGATCTCGGGCTCGGGCAGCGGGTCGATACCGGCGGGGAAGGGAAGTCCTCCGACGGTCTGCTCCGTCTGATTCACGGGGTTGGTGATCCCCATCTCCATGACGAACGCGTCCGCATTGAATTCGCGCAGCGTCGCCGCCTGCGCCTTGCGCCCGAACCGCCCGAGGCGACCGTCCGCCGTCCGGTTGGGACGACCGGAAATGCCGTCGCGGTTGAGGTCGAGCGGATCCGCGCGCGCCAGAATCTCCGCGTCCGGCACCGCGTCGAGCAATCCGAATCCGAATAGGTCGGGCGTCGTGCGGTGGCCGGAATCGGTGGCCGCCGCCGGAATCGGTTCCGACGTGAGGTTGAGGTACGCGCTCAAAGCGGGCGTGAGCTGTTTCTGTATCACCTGGCCGCCGACGGCAGCGAGATCGTCGCAGCGTGCCCCCGAACCGTGGAATGCCGTGGCGTGAAGCTCGATGTCCTCGCTACCTTCCGCCGGGTCGTTGTTCCCGCCGCCGCCGACGACCGGCTGCTCGTGGCAGGACGCGCAGCTCGGGGCGTTGAACAACGGCCCAAGCCCCGTCTCCGGCGTGAAGACCGTTGCAAAGACGACGCGACCGGCCTCGAACTGGCGGAGCCGCGCCGCATCGAGATCCCGGAGCGCGGTGCCCAGCGACGCGGGCACAACCGCGAATTCGGGGGTGGGGACCGGCGCCGTAGGGGGCGCAGCCGTCGGCGCATTCCGATCGCAAGCCGCGACGCCGATGAGCGTCGCGAGGAGCAGGGTTCTCTGATTCGGGTACAGCACGCAGCCCTCCGGGAAACGGAAAGAGGGCGCAACGCCACCCTACGGCGGGGCGGGAAGAAGGCGCGGGTCATATGGGTTTTGTTCGGGAAAATCGCGCACGTGACCATTGACGCGCCGTGCTCAGTTGTGCTTGATTTCTTCTACTTTGATGAAGAAACGACTGGCAGGCTTCGAGGAGCTGGTGCTCCTCGCCACCGCGAGCCTCGGGAAAGAGGCCTACGGTGTGACCGTCCAGCAGCGCCTCGAGGCCGAGACGGGGCGCGCCGTCGCGCTCGGCGCGGTCTACGCCGTGCTCGACCGCTTGGAGCGCAAGGGCTACGTGCGCTCGGCGTGGGGCGAAGCGACGCCGCAGCGCGGCGGCCGCCGCAAGCGTATGTTCCGCGTCACCGCGCCCGGTATCACGGCGCTGCGCGCCATGGGCCGCATCCGGTCGCGCCTCGCGCAACCGATTCCCAAACACGCATCACGCTCTCAAACCTGAAGGGGGCATCGAGTGGTACCCGCGGCACTTCTCCTCGCGCTGATTCAAGGACCGCCACCCGAGACCACGGGCAGGATCGTCAGCGCGCACCAGTGGGTCGTGCGCCTGGGCCGGGACATGAGCGATTCGATCTGGCCCGGCTTCCGCCCGGACACGATTCCGGTGGCCTACGTGGTCCGGGGCCAGGGAACGCTGCTGCTCGGCTGGCGCGGCGAGCTGCCGCAGGGGTTCCTCCCCATCAGCGGGCTTGCCGGCGGTGGCTGGCTGTCGTCGGCGGATCGCGGTGCCGCGAGCACCGGCACCGAGCTCGAGGGTCGTCCCACGGCGCAGGTGGTGGTGAACGACTCGCTGGGCGTCGCCGCGCTCGTGGGACTGACGACGCACGAGGCGTTTCACGTCTTCGAGGCGGCTTCCAAAAAAGAGGACAGCCGATTCGGCCGCGGCGAGAATTCCTTCCTGGTCACGAGTTATCCCGTCTTCGATCCGCAGAATGAAGCCGGGATGGCGCTCGAGGGGCGGATTCTCGCCGCGGCAGAGCAGGCGGAGACCAAAGTCCGCAAGCGCGCCCTCGCCCGGCAATTTCTCGCGGTGCGGGAATCGCGCCAACGGACGCTTGGTGCCGAGCTCGACGACTTCGAGCAGCTCGCCGAATTGAATGAAGGGCTCGCGGAATACACGCTGGTCCGAGTGCTGATGCTCGCGGCGCGACAACGCGATTTCCCCGATCGCGCCGGTGCGGGGCGATTGCAGACGAGCAAGCTCATCGGTCTCCACAAGCTCACCGAGGATGTGACGCTCTCGATCCGGCTGCGCTACTACGCGACCGGTCCCGCGCTCGGCCTGCTGCTCGACGCGCTCGAGGGACCGTCCTGGAAGACCCGCCTGATGAATCAGAACCTCACCGTGCAGGACGCATTGGCCGACGCGACGGGGTATCGCTCGCAAGAGCTCGGCTTGCGGCGGCAGGCCGAATCGACGTTCGTGATCGCCACCCTGCGACGTTCTGCCGATTCCGGCGTCGCCGGGCTGCGTGCATTCCGCCGGGCACAGGTGGACAGCGTGCTCGCCGCGCCCGGCGTCCTGCTGGTCGTCACGGTCGAGGGCCGCTACCTCGGCCTGTGCGGGATCGATCCGCAGAATCTCCTGCAGGTCGCGCCCGGCGTGCTCCTGCACACGCGCTGGCTGCACGCCTGTGCCGGCGACGCGTTCCAGGCCACGTTCAATACGCCGGTCGTGCAGGATCGCAATGGGCAGAGCCTGCGCGCCGTCGTGGGCGCCGACTCGACCGTGACCGTGACGGTCGGCGCGCAGGGCGATGTGCGGATCGAGTCACCGCTCGTCTCGCTGCACGCGACGAAGGGCGACGTCTCTCGCGATGGGCGGGTGTTGACGGTTAAGATCAAGACTTAGTGGCAGCCTCTTCCTACGACGCGATCCCCGACTTCGGTCTGCTCTACGACAGCGTGCCGTTGTACGCGGCGCGCCAGGACGTCGCCTTCTATGTAGAGGAAGCGAAAGCCGCCCGCGGCCCGGTGCTCGAAGTGGGGTGCGGCACCGGCCGGATTCTGTTGCCGATCGCGCGTGCCGGCGGCTCGATCACCGGATTGGACGGCTCCCGCCAGATGCTCGAGCGTTGTCGCGCGAACCTCACGGCCGAGCCGGGCGCGGTGCAGGGGCGCGTCCGACTGGTGCTGAACGACATGCGCACCTTCGACCTCGGTGCGACGTACGCACTGATCATCGCGCCCTTCCGCGTCGTGCAACATCTCACGACGATCGACGATCAGCTGCGCTTTCTCGCGACCGTGGCGCGCCATCTCGCGCCACAGGGGCGCCTCATCTTCGACGTCTTCAATCCGCGATTCGACATGCTGGTGGGCGCGGACGGTGTGGAACGTGAGGATACGCCCGAGCAGCGTCTTCCCGACGGACGCACCTTCCGCCGCGCATATCGCGTCGCGCGGGTGCGCTGGCTGGATCAGGTGAGCGAAGCGGAGCTGGTCTACTACGTCGATGGCACGCGGTACGTGCAAGCGTTCGAGATGCGCTGGTACCTGGTCGCCGAGCTGCGCAACCTGCTCGCGCGGGCCGGCTTTCGCGTGCGTGAGATGTACGGCGACTTCGCGCGGGGCCCCGTCGTGGACGGGTGCCCTGAGCTGGTGATTACGGCTGAATTTGGGTCAGCGTGATCGCGTCCGCATGCGCGTTGACGACGTGTTGGCGGAGGGTGTGGCCGCTCGCGCTCGCCTTCACCGTCACGTCCCCCGCCGCGACATTCGCAATGTAGGCGACGCCGTCGTCCGCGGTGGATGTCGCCGTCGAGCTCGGCACGCCGCCCGCGTTGTAACGCACGGTGCCGGCCGGCGTACTCGACACGGTGGCACCCGCCACTGGCGTGCCGGCGCAATTCGTCACGACCAGGCCGATGAATCCATCGCCCGCCACAGGCGTGATGCCTGCCGCTCCGGCCAGAAATGAAAACTCCGAGCTCGTGATCATGAGCACGTTCTCGGTCGCGTCGGCGGCGAGGGGAACCGCGGGATACGCATACGTAGAAATGTGCGCGCTGTCGGTGACCCGCACGTATCCGTTGACCGGCGTTCCGCCCGTGGTGATCGTCAGGCTGTAGAACCCCGGCGTGTTGCTGGTGTCTGCTGCCAGTGTCGTTGTGTCGCCGGTCCGAAACGCGAAGACGTAAGCGCCGCCGAGGGCGTTCGGCGAGAGCACGTTTTTCTTCACCTGTCCCGTCACCGTAATTATGGTTGGCGCCGTCGTCGGGAGGGCCTGACCGAGACATTCGAAGCCGACCGCGGGCCCGCTGGAGTTGCTGCAGGCGGTCAGTCCGGCGGCGATGAGAGCGAAGGGGAGCGTCGGCGTTGCACGATGCATGAACCCAGGCCTGTTGTGGTTTGTGCAGAATCTACCCAGAAAAAGCATCTTTGTACGCATGACGGAGAGTCCCTCCCGCGTCGAAGCGTTCAGCGACGGCGTCTTTGCCATCGCGATCACGCTGCTGATCCTCGAGATCCGCGTCCCGCACGGCGACCACGACCTGTGGGCCGGCCTGGTCGCGCTCTGGCCCTCGTACATCGCGTTTCTGATGAGCTTCGTCGTCATCCTCATCATGTGGGTGAATCACCACGAGCTGCTGCGCATGGCGAAGGGCGTGAATTACCCGTTCCTGTTCGCCAATGGCTTCCTGCTCCTGACGGTGACGTTCGTTCCGTTTCCCACCGCCGTGCTGGCGCAGAACCTCGCGACCCCCGACGCGAAAGTGGCGGTCGCCTTCTATTGCGCGACGTTCGTCGCGAACGCTCTCCTCTGGAACGTGTTGTTCGCGACCATGGTGCGCGGCGGCTTGCTGCGCCCGGAAGTGACTGCGGAGGCCGTGACCAAGGTGCGTCGCGCCTATTACTTCGGTATCCTGGTCTATGGGGCGGCCACCGCGCTCGCATTCGTTAGGCCGGTCCTCGGCCTGCTGCTCAATGTCTCGCTGTGGGGTGTATGGATCACACTCGGATATCGCGCGGAAGCATCTGCCTCGTCGCGGCGCTCCTAGCCCCGGCCTGCAAGCGCTCTGACGGAGACTTCGCCGCGATGCAGACTCGCGGCGCCCACGTCATGGGCGTCGACCAGTACACCTCGGCGCACGTGTTCGAGGATTTGCCCGACGGCGGCCGCGTCGTCCTGGAGCGCGACGATCTCGCCGACAGTGCCGCCATCGCCACAATTCGCGTGCACCTGCGCGAGATTGCTGCGTCGTTCCGTGCGGGCGATTTCACCAAGCCGTTCCAGGTGCACGCGCAGGCCGTGCCCGGCACCGCGGTGATGCGCGACCGGCGCGCGGCCATCAGCTACGCGCCGATCGATCGCCCGCGGGGTGGGGAAGTGCGGATCACCAGCCGCGACTCGGCTGCGGTCCGCGCGATTCACCAGTTTCTCGCGTTCCAACGCGACCAGCATCACGCGGCGGCGCACTAAAAAACGTTGCGGCGCCGCCACGCCTGAGCGTCGTGTTCCGCCTCAACAATCGGCGCATGGAGCTTGCAGACCCCTCTGGTATCCCCCCAGAGGAGTCGCGATGCGTTCGTACGTTTTGCTGGTCGTCGCTGCGGCGCTGCTGGCGAGTGCCTGCAACAGCGTTGAACGGACGACGGCCAGTGCCAGCCCCGCGTTTGCTTCGACCGGCAACGTCCCCGATCTCGATGGACTGCCGGATCTCACCGTGGACGCCAAGAAGCTCGACCACTCCTGGCTCATTCGTGACGAAGACATGAGCCAGTGCAGCGTCGTTGAAGGCGGTGTCAGTCCCGGCACGCACCGCGTGCTGCGCTTCACGGCGACGACGCCGAACATCGGCACGGCCGATGTGTTCGTTGGCGATCCGCTCGCACACGTCGCCGCCAACGACGGCATGTTCGAATACGCCTTGTGCCATGACCATTACCACTTCCGGCACTACGCGACCTACGAGCTGATCTCGGTCGCGACCGGCGCCGTCGTGCAGGCGGCGAAGCGCGGCTTCTGCATGGTGGACGTCACACCCGCAGCTGGCGGCCCTCCCGGTGGCAAGCGCACCTACGACAGTTGCGGCACCCGGTCGTCCCCCGGCTTTCAGGGCATCAGCGCCGGTTGGGCGGATTCCTACAATCGGGTCCTAGACGGGCAGTTCTTCGTGCTCGACGAGCCTGCCGCGCCCGTCTCGCCGGGCGAGTACATCCTGCGCGTCACCGTGAACCCGGCGTTTATCTGCGGCGCCGGCGATGACGCCCGGCCGCGCGACGCGGATGGGTTCTGTCACATGTTTGCCGAGAGCGATTACGGGAACAACGTCGGCGAGGCGGACATCACGGTTCCCGCCGACGCGCACACCGCGGTGGGGCCGGGACTGTCGGACGCGCTCTCACCCGCGGAGCTGGCCGCGATCATGACGAAGACACAGCAGAACTAATTCCCGCAGTGTGGCTCGCGTCGCACGTCGTTGCGCGCGCGCCCGAAGCGCGGCTTCAACAAAGGCCGGTGTCCGAGCACGCGAGTGCTCTGGCATCGGCTTTGCATTTTCGGCTGACGGTTACGGGGAGTGCGGTCGAACAGCGGTACACCAAAAGGAGGAGTTCTCATGAACCACGCGAGACATCTCTCACTGGCGCTGGCGGCGATCGCGGCGGTGTGGCTTGCCGTGGCGTGCCATGACGCCGCGAGTCCGCGAGGTACCATCACCGCGGGCATCCTGCCCGGGCACGACAAGGGAGGGAGTCAATGCGCCAACTTCCGGCTCACCGGCGGCGGTCGCGTCGACCAGCGCGATCATCTGGGCTACGCGAAGAGCACGCCGGAGTCGCATGACTTCGCGACGTTCGGTTTCCAGGCCCGCCCTAGCAGTTCGTGCCCGCCGACCGACGGCAGCGGCAACATCGAGTGGAACGAGCACAACCCGGACGAATTCGGGGGCGGCTTCGCGTTCCACGGCCGCGTCACGTACTTCACGACCACGACCGACGAGACCGTCGGCGATTCCCGGTGCGGCCGCTTCGGCGGATCGGGCCGGCTCAACACACGCAACAACGGCACGTTCGAGGACGTGATCTTTGAAGTCAATCACGCGTGCGATGTCGCCGAGCCGGGTGTCGGCAACGACCACATCAAGATCACCATCGGCGACGTGTACACACGGCACGGCATTCTGTCGGGCGGCAACATCCAGCAGCACCGCCTGACCGGCAATAACTAAGCTCTCTGAGGAGAACGACCATGACTCTCAGAATCCTGATGGCGCTCACCCTCCTCGCGGGAGCGGTGCAGGCGCAAAGTGTGACCGGCACGGCGTTCGGGACCTACGTGAACGTCGCCGGCATCGTAACGCAGTCACCGGTGGCCACGCTGCCCAACTCGGGCGGCATGGCGACCGGGCAGGCCGACGCGTTCGGCGTCCCCGGCTCCGTGGATGCACAGCAGCTCAATGCCGTGACCACGGGCGCGGTGGATAACAAGAAGACGGGTGCACAGAGCACGTCGGAAGTCGAGAACGTGAGCACGGCGGCGGGTGTCATTACCGCCGATATCGTCACCGCGGTTGCCACGAGCTACTTCGGACAACTCACCGGCGGGAGCGACGCAACCGGCTCGGGCTTTACGAACCTCGTCGTGAATGGCGTCCCGGTGACGGAGGACGTCGCACCCAATACCCAGGTCGATCTCCCAGGTGTAGGCTACGCGATTCTCAACGAGCAGATCTCGACGGGGAATGGCGTGACGTCCTGGGGCATGACGGTGAACATGATTCACGTAGTGTTACAGGACGCGCTGACGGGGCTCACGACGGGCGAGATTATTATCGGATCGGCGAGTAGCTCTGTAGCGAGATAGAGACGACGGTAAAAACGGTAAAGGACGGTAAGGGACGGTAAGGGCTGTTGACCTTTACCGTCCTTTACCGTCTCTTACCGTCCCTTACCGTCTTCTTTGAGGTTCTCATGCCCACCCCGGTCGTTTTCATCCATGGCCTGTGGCTCCACGCCGACTCCTGGAAGCCCTGGATCGACCTGTTCCGCGCCGCCGGTTACGATCCGATCGCACCGGGCTGGCCCGGCGATTCACCCACCGTCGCGGAATCGAATGCGCACCCCGAGCGCATTGCCAATGTCGGGATCGACGACGTCGTGGAGCACTACGCCGCCATCATTCGCAAGCTGCCCACCAAACCGATCGTGATCGGCCATTCCTTCGGCGGTCTCGTCGCGCAGAAGTTGCTGGGCATGGGGCTCGCGGCGGGAGCGGTCGCGCTCGACCCCGCGCAGATTCGCGGCGTGCTGCCGTTGCCGCTGGCGCAGCTGAAGAGCGCGTTTCCCGTGTTGGGAAATCCGTTCAATTATAAGAAGGCCATTCCGCAGACGCCGAAGCAGTTCTTCTACGGCTTCGGGAACGCCGTTTCCGAGCAGGAATCGAACGCGCTGCATGCGAAGTACCACATTCCCGCACCGGGCAAGCCTTTGTTTCAGGCCGCGCTCGCAAACGTCTTGCCGAACACGCCCGCAAAGGTGAACACGAAAGCCGCGCGCGGGCCGCTGCTGATCACCGGAGGCGGCAAGGACCATACGGTGCCGGAGGTCGTGTCGCGGTCTGCGTACAAACTGTATCGCAAGTCGCCCAGCGTGACCGAGTACAAGGTGTTCCCCGACCGTGGCCATTCGCTCACCGTGGACAGCGGGTGGAAGGAAGTGGCGAACGCGTCGCTGACGTGGCTCAAGAGCAAGGGCCTTTGAGAGGGTTGGTCCTCGTGGTACTGGTGGCAGCCTGCCTGCCACCACGTACCGCCCCGGTTGTCCCGTGGCAGCCGCCGCCTCCCGGCAGAATGTTCGATAGCGTAGTCGCGGTCCTGCGGCGCGGTTATTACGACACGCTGTTCGTGCGAGACAGTCTCAACGCCTTAGCCGCCGAGTTCCGGCCCGCCGCGCTCGCTGCAAGCGACGACTCGATCGAGCGCGAGGTTATTCGTCAGTTCCTTGGGCGCTTTCCCGCCTCGCATCTCGCCCTATTGTCCGGACCGGAGCGCGACGCCTTGTGGTACGATCTCGCGGGCGAGAAGCACCTGATGTTCGGCATGCAGCTCATCGAGTCGAACGGCCGTTATTTCGCCGCGATGGTCCTGACTGGTGGCCCGGCGTATGCCGCCGGAATTCGGGACGGGGACGAGATCGCCGCCATCGATAGCGTGCCTCCCGCACGCAGCCCGCATCGGGATTGGCGCGAGGACGACATCTATCTTCCCGACGAGCGTGACCCACCCACGTACGGTCTGCGTTCGGTGCCCGGTCCCGCGCTCGCGCTGCAGGTCGTGCGCGTGCCCGGTGGTGACACTGCGACAGTCCGCGTCGCTCCCGGTTCTTATTCTGCCCTCGATGCGACACGGGCCAGCGTCCGGGTCGTAACCCGCGACAGCATTCGGGTTGGCTACATCCGCTGGTGGTACATCCATTGGAAGGACTTGGTCGCGGGATTCCGACAGGCGTTGCAGGGGCCGCTCGCGCCGAGCCAGGCGCTGGTCCTCGATCTGCGGGGACGTGGCGGGAGTGGATCCGCAGCGCGGGATATCCTGCGACTGCTCGCTCCAGGCAAGAAGCAACGGTTCAGAGGGCCGATCGTGGCGCTGATCGACCGGCAAACCCGGAGCGCCAAAGAGCAGCTGGCTTATGAACTGCGCGCGCAGGGGCTCGGCCGGCTGGTCGGGGAGCCAACCGCGGGTGCGTATATCCCGGCGGGGTTCGCGGACCTCGGCCGCAATGTGGTACTGATGTTTCCCCTGGGCGACAAAGTGCCGAATCCGTACACGCCCCTGATCGAAGGACATCCGATACACCCCGATGTCACGGCGCCATGGGTCGGTCCATACGCCGGTGGACAGGATCCGCTGATGGAAGCGGGGATCGCGGAAGCGGTTCGACTCGTGCGGGCGGGACGCGGGCTCGACTCTGTCAGGAAGCGGTAGAGGCTGCCTAATGCCCTGGCGGCCAAGCCTAGCGGCGGTAACTCTATCTACAGGCATGAAGATCACATTGCTTGCGATCCTGCCGCTGTGTCTCGCGTCGCCGGCTCGCGCCCAAGCCCCTGGCCACTTCCCCCCCGACTCGCTCATCAACGTCAAAGTCATTCCGAAAAGCACGCCCGTCATGCAGGTCGTCGGCATGATGCGCAACTTCGCCGGCGCGCTCGGCGTGCGCTGCCACTTCTGTCACGTCGGGCAGGAGGGACAGCCACTCGCCCAATTCGATTTCGCCAAGGATGAGAAGCGCACCAAGCTGACGGCGCGGCAGATGATGCGCATGGTCGAAGAGATCAACCGCCGGGTCGACACGCTGCCCGAGCACGCGCAGCTGGCGAGCCACGTGGAAGTGACGTGCAACACCTGCCACCGCGGCGTCAGCCGGCCCATGTCGCTCGAGCAGCTGATTCAGGAGACCGCGCAAACCGCGGGGGCGGACTCGGCGGCGCGCGCCTATCGGGCGCTGCGCGAGCGCTACTACGGCCGAGCGGCCTACGACTTCGGCGAGCCGACGCTGGACATCGCGGCGTCCCGTCTTGCGCGCGCGGGGAAGTTCGACGAGGCGTTCGCGATCCTGCGACTCAACGAAGAGCAATTCCCGATGTCGTCGAATCTCGCGACCTTCCGCGCGAACATCCATCTGATGAAAGGCGACACCGCCGCGGCGATCGCCGCGTTCCGCGAAGCGGTGCGCCGCGACTCGACGAACGGCGAGGCACAGGGACGGCTACGGCAGCTTACTCGACCGTAGCCTTGGTGATCTTGTCGAGCTTGGGGAATTGACGGGCGAGATACTTCTCGCCCTCGACGTTCAGCCGATATTGCTCCGGCCCGCGCCCCTGGGGCGCGCCCTCGCCGTACCCGCCGAACAGCTTGTCCACGACGTCCATCCCCTCGACGACCTGCCCGAACGGCGCGAAGCCGCTCGCGTCGAGCCGGTTGTTGTCGCCGTAATTGATGAAGATCTGGGTCGTGCGCGTGCCCGGCCCCGCGGTCGCGTACGTCACCATGCCGCGTCCGTTGGTGCGCCGCACCGGATCGTCGGGAAAGACGCGCGGGCGCCACGCCGCCGTCACCCCGGTATCGCCGTGGATCCCGAACTGGGCCATGAATCCGGGAATCACGCGAAAGAAGCGCACGCCGTCGTAAAAACCGGAGCGGACGAGGTTGTAGAAGCGGTCGGCGCCGCGCGGCGCCCAGGCGCGGTGCACCAGGATGACGAAGTCGCCCGTGGTCGTGCTGAAGCGGGCGCGGAAACTGTCGGGCGCCTGCTGCGCGAATCCGGGATCGGCGGGGTTATGGAAGTCGGGGGCGCCGGCGGCGGCCTTCGGGGCTGGCTTTTCGCAGGCCCCTGCCAAAACCGTGAGCGCCATCACGGAGAAGTATGGTAAGGATCGCATAACGCTATGCTAGCCTGTAGAAAAGTCATTCGCCATAGTATGGCCACTCCGCGCCAGGGGGATTCCGATGGATGGCTGGATCGTCGATCGCATTCGTGCCACTTCGCTCCGCCGCGTCATCGTATGGAGTCTCGTGCTCGTCGGGGGCGTGCTGCTCGCCACGAGCGATCACCGCTACATCGCCAACTTCCTGCGCGGTCCCTACCCGCTCGCGCAAGCGGATCTCGATTCGATCCGCGATGTCACGCTCACGCCCCGCTATTACGCCCGCATCGCCGGCGACAGAGTCATCGACACGGGGATCCGCCAGTACACGATTCACACCCGGAGCGGCATCGAGACGAGCCGTGAGGAGTCGGGCGCGTATAACGCGCTCGCGATCGGCAAGCACTTTCTCGTGGTGCGCACCGCGGGCGACGAATCCGCGACTGCCGAAGGGAAGCTCGCCCCGTGGCCGGATGATCTCGAGCACCAGCTGTTCGACAGCAAGGAGATGCACTCGCTCCGCAGCAGCTTCTATCCGTTCTATCTGGAAAGCGAGTCGTTCCGCCAGCCGGGCTACGTGGTTATCGGTATCGGCGTCCTGTTTCTCGTGCTGTTCGCCTGGCAGGCACTGCCGGCCTGGCGCGCGTGGCGTGATCCGGAGCGGCATCCCCTGGCCAAGCGCATCGCGCAATGGGGTGATCCGATGGGCGTGGCGGTCGGGGCGGAGCAGGAGTTCGAGAATCCGTTGCTCCAGGGCAAGGCCGGGTGGCGCTTTGGGAGCAAATATCTCGTGCGCTCGACCTTCTTCACGTTCAACGTGCTGCGCTTTCAGGACCTCCTGTGGGGCTACAAGAAAGTCACCAAGCACAGCGTGAACTTCATCCCCACCGGTAAGACGTACGAGGCGATTGTCCACTGCACCGGCGGTACAGCCACGATCCCCGGCAAGGAGAAGAAAGTGCACGAGCTGCTCGCCTTCGCGCAGCAGCGCGCGCCGTGGGCGATGTACGGCTTCACCGCCGAGCTCGCGGCGCTGTTCAACAAGCGTCGCCAGGAGTTCGCGCGCACTGTCGAGCAACGGCGGCAAGAGTATCGGCCGTGAGCATCCACTGGCGGAATCGGATCGCCGCGGGCCAGCGGTCCTTGGACGGTACGGTGCACGATAGCCTTCGTGCCCGAAGGCATCAGCACGAGGATCGACGATAACGGCACCTTCATCATTCCCGGCGTCACGCCGGGGACGCAGTGGGTGAATGTGCAGGCGGATTGGGACCAGCTGCAGACCTCCAAGCCCAAGGACCTCGTGGGCGTCGTATCCCCGCGCCTCCAGCGCCCCGATCCAGTACCAGCAGGTGGCGACCGGCTGCGGCGTGGTGCTGGTCGGGACCAAATACCTGAAATAGGGCTGAAATCGGTGATTTGGGGCCCCGCGCGCAGCGCTCAGGAGCGTTATCTTAATCGCGCATGGCCGATAGCGGTCAACCCAATCGTCCTTCCCGCGGGTCGGGTTCTCTCACGGTTCACCTCGCCGACGAGCTCGACGTCTACTTCAATGAAGTCGCCCACGGCCGACCCGTCGGCTTTGTCGCGTCTCCCAAGTGGAAGCCGCGCACCGATGTCTACGAAACCGACCAAGAGTTGATCGTCCACATGGACATCGCCGGGATGCAGGCCGATGACTTCAAGGTCGAGCTGGACGACGGCATTCTGAGAATCTCGGGCGAGCGCATGGCGCGGCAGCAGGGCCGGCGGCACTACCACTCGATGGAAGTGCAGATCGGGCCGTTCGAGCGCCGCTTCCGGCTTCCTGTCGTCGTCGATCCCGCGTCGATTCGCGCCACCTACGAGCACGGCTTCCTCGAGATCCGGCTCGCCAAGCAACCGCCGCGTTCGTCCGGCGCGCAGTCGGTGCGAGTGACCTAATGGAACGCCTGCCGGTCCTTCCCCTGGGCCAGCTCGTCGTCTATCCCCACGTCGTCTTGCCGTTGGCCCTCACAGATCCCAAAGCCGTCCAGTTGATCGACGAGATCATCCAGGGTGAAAAGCGCCTGCTGCTCGGCGTCGTGAAATCGATGGGCGGTATGGAACCGCCCGAGGGCGCGGTGATGAACACGCTCCCGCACCAGCTCTACGACGTCGGGACGCTCGGCACCATCGTGCGGATGCTCAAGCTCGGCGACGGCTCGGTGCGCGTCATGGTGCAGGGATTGGAGCGCGCACGGCTCAAGGACATCGCGCAGGGCGAGAAGTGGCTGATGGCGGAACCCGAGCCGCTGCAGGAAAACCTGCTCGAGGACTCGCGCACCGAAGCGCTCAAGCGCACCGTCATCGCGCAATTCTCGCGCGTGATCGACATCGCGCCCTACCTCGGCGCCGAGCTGCACGAGGTGCTCGCCGGCATCACCGAAGCGGGGAAACTCGCCGACTTCATCGCCGCCAACCTCGACCTCGCCTTGCCGGCCAAGGCCGAGCTGCTCGCGATCGACGACGTGACGCGCCGCCTCGAGCGGTTGGCCGAGTTCCTGGTGCAGGAGCTGCAGGTCCTGGAGGTGGGAACGCAGATCCAGGAAAAAGTGAAGACGCGGCTCGATCAGAATCAGCGCGAGTATGTGCTGCGCGAACAGCTGCAGGTGATTCGGCAGGAGCTGGGAGAAGGTGAAGGCGACGATGAGCTCGAAGAGCTGGCGAAGCGCCTCGAAGAGGCGCAGCTCTCTGCTGAAGCGAAGAAGGTTTCCGACCGCGAGCTCAAGCGCCTGCGGCAGATGTCGCCGCAGTCCGCCGAATACCAGGTGGCCCGCACGTATCTCGACGTGTTCGCCGCGCTGCCGTGGAGCCGGGTGACGCAGGACCGGCTGGACTTGAAGGCGGCGCGCGAAATCCTCGACCGCGATCACTATGACCTGAAGACGATCAAGGAGCGGATTCTCGAGTACCTCGCCGTGCGAACGTTGAACCCCGACGCGAAGGGCTCGATCCTCTGCTTCGTCGGACCGCCCGGCGTCGGCAAGACGTCGCTCGGCCAGAGCATCGCCGAAGCGCTGGGGCGCAAGTTCACGCGCGTCTCGCTCGGCGGCGTGCGCGACGAGGCGGAAGTGCGCGGCCATCGCCGCACCTATGTCGGAGCGATCCCGGGCCGCATCATCCACGCGCTGCAGCGGTGCGAGACGCGGACCCCGGTGCTCATGCTGGACGAGGTGGACAAGATGGGCTCCGACGTCCGCGGCGATCCCACCGCGGCGCTGCTCGAGGTGCTCGACCCGGCGCAGAACTCGACCTTCGTCGATCACTACCTCGAGGTGCCGTTCGACCTGTCGGGTGTGATGTTCATCGCGACGGCCAACAGCACGATGCCGATCCCCGATCCGTTGCTCGACCGCATGGAGCAGTTGACGCTCGTCGGCTACACGCCGTCGGAGAAGCTACAGATCGCCAAGCGCTACCTCATGCCGCGCCAGATGAAAGAGACGGGACTGGGCAAGGGCAAGGAGGAAGAGCGCGCCCACATCGCCGACGGCGCCCTCGAACGCCTGATCGGCGAATACACGCGCGAAGCCGGTGTCCGGCAGCTCGAGCGCGAGATCCAGGGCGTGCTCAGGAAGGCCGCTCTGGAGGTTGTGGAGGGCGGGGCGAAGATGGTGAAGGTGTCGTCGAAAAACCTCGAGAAGTACGCCGGCCAGCCGAAGGTGCAGAGCGAGGTCGCGGGCCGCGCCCCGGAGGTCGGGGTGGCGACCGGACTCGCGTGGACGCCGACCGGCGGCGACATCCTGTTCATCGAGGCGATCCGGATGCCCGGCAAAGGGCAGATCACCCTGACCGGCCAGCTCGGCGACGTGATGAAGGAGTCGGCACAGGCGGCCTGGAGTCTGCTGCGCGCCCGCGCGAACACGCTCGGCATTCCGCTCGACGCCTTCACCGGGTCGGATGTCCATCTGCACGTCCCGGCCGGCGGTGTTCCCAAGGATGGTCCGTCGGCCGGCATCACGATCGCCGCGGCGCTGGCGTCGTTGCTGACGCGGCGGCCGTCGCGCCACGATGTCGCCATGACGGGCGAGCTGACGCTGCGGGGCCGGGTGCTCCCCATTGGCGGTTTGAAGGAAAAGCTGACGGCTGCGGCACGGGCCGGCGTCACGTCGGTGCTGGTCCCCGAGCGCAACAAGAACGACCTTATTGACTTGCCTGAAGAGGTACGGAAGTTGCTTGATATAAAGCTTGTGGAAACGATCGACGATGTGCTCGCATTGGCGCTGCTGGACGCCCCCGATGACCGGACTGAACGCCGCTCCGGTGGTATTCGTGTGGTGACGACGCCTCCGCCGGGGCCTCCGGCTCCGCCAGTGCCTCCCGGGCAGGCCCGGCGATGAGCGACGTCGCTACCCTCGACGCTGCGCTCGCGGAGATCCGCCGTCGCGACGGCAAGTTCAACGAGCGCGCCTACGTCTTCGTGCTCGCCGCACTCGAATTTGCCCAGACCCGCCTCCCCGCGCGCCGCCACTTGAGCGGCGTCGAGCTCGCGTGGGCCTGCCGCGACTTCGCGCTGGAGCAGTTCGGGATGCTGGCGTCGGCGGTGCTGACGCATTGGGGCATCCGTACCACCGACGACTTCGGGCAGATCGTCTTCATGCTGATCGATGTGGGGCTGCTGGCGAGCCAACCCACTGATCGCCTCGAGGACTTTGAGCGGGTCTACGAATTCGCCGAGGTCTTCAAGGCTGGGGCCGGCTATCGTTGGCCCGGAGTGTCCTCTTCGGGGTGAGCGTCCGCCCGCCCGCCGTCAGCGGGCGATTCTATCCTTCCGATCCCGTCGAACTGCGGGCGACCGTTGCTACACTCTTGGCAGATGCGCGCAAGGCCGTCCGGCCGTCCGGGCGTCCGGCCCTCGGAGTTGTCGCGCCCCACGCCGGCTACATCTACTCCGGTCCAACGGCGGCGCGCGTGTTTGCCGACGTAACCGTTCCTGCCCTCGTCATCATTCTGGCTCCCAACCACACTGGCATCTCCGCCGCGGAGGGTGGCGTGTCCCTCTGGGAGGCCGGCGCATTTCGAACTCCATTGGGCGACGTGCCGATTGATGCGGAAATGGCGGAGGCACTCCTCGAGGTTTCCCGCGGGGTCGTGGCGGTGGACCACGACGCGCATCGGGCCGAGCACGCCGTCGAGGTCGAGCTGCCGTTTCTCCAGCTGTTGCGTGCCGATGTGCGCATCGTTCCGCTCGTGCTCGCGTGGGATGCCTGGGACGCCGCGCGCCTGCTGGGAGAGATGCTGGCCCGGCTGATCCAGGCGGCCGGCGAGCCCGTCCTGCTGCTCGCGTCGAGCGACATGAATCACTATGAGCCGGCGGGTCTCACGGAGCAGAAGGATGCCCAGGCGCTCGACGCGATACGCGCGCTGGACGGTGCCGAGCTGCTCGCGCGCTGCCGGCGCGATCGGATCTCGATGTGTGGGCGCGGGCCGGCGGCCACCGTCATCGCCGCCGCGCGCGCGCTGGGCGCAGAGCGAGCGGAGGTGGTAGACTACCGCCACTCTGGTTGGGTGTCCGGCGACAACGCGCGGGTGGTGGGATACGCGGGGGTGGTGATTCCGTGAATCCGATTCCGGTGCTCTCGGCGAGCGAGGCGGCAGCGTGGGATGCCGCGGCGCGCACCCAGTACCGGGTGCCGAGTCGCGTGCTGATGGAGGCGGCAGGCCGGGCCATCGTCCAGGTGCTCGTGGCCGAGATGTCCGAAGCTTCCACTGGCGGTGTGCTCGTCGCGGCGGGGGGGGGCAACAACGGCGGCGACGGGTGGGTTATCGCGCGCGCGCTCCATGCTGTCGGCATTCCGGTTTGGGTTTCGGCGGTCGATCCCAAGACCGACGATGCCATCGACAATCGCGCGCTGGCGCGCCTCGACGGCGTACGCGAATTGGGCCGCGAGGAAGCGTGGCCCAAGGCCGCCGTCGCGGTGGATGCGTTGCTCGGCACGGGCGCTGCCGGTCCCGCAAAAGGCGACGTCCTTGCGTTGGCGCAGCGCCTCGTGGAGTACGGGGCCCCAATTCTCGCGGTCGACGGGCCCACGGGCCTCGATCTCACGAGCGGTGAAGCCCACGGCCCGGTGCGCGCGCAGCTCACGGTGACGTTCGGCGGTCCTCGACGCGGGCATCTGCTGGCGCGCGAGTGGTGTGGGAAAGTCGTCGTCGTCGACATCGGCTTCCCGCCTCCCGACGGCGCGTGGCCTCTACTCATCACCGACCGGTGGGCTGCCGAACGGCTACCACGGCTGGCGCCGCAGATGCATAAGGGCGATCGCGGTCGCGTCTGTGTCATCGGCGGCGCAGATGGGATGAGCGGCGCCGCGCTCCATGCCGCCCGGGCCGCCCTTGCCGCATTGGTGAAGCTCGTGGCCGCCCGCGAGACGATCGCCGCCGCCCAGGCCAGTCTTCCGGATCTGCTCACCGTCGAATCGTCGCTCTTGGACCAGCTCGAGTCGGCCGCTGTCGAAGCGCTCGAGTGGGCGGACGCCCTCGTGCTGGGGCCGGGTCTGGGCCGTGAGCCGCGCGAGGCGCGAAAGAGTTTTGTCGCAGCCGTTCTATCGCGCCGGCTCGTTCCGACGGTCGTAGATGCTGACGCACTCCATCTGCTTTCGGATGCCAACCTGACACCAGGCACCCGACACCTGGTCTTGACACCCCACCTCGGCGAATTCCGCGCGCTCGCCGGCGACGCATTGGCCGACGAAGCGGCGAACGATCGCTGGTCGGCTGCGGCGCGCGCGGCGACGAAACTCAAGTGCACCGTTTTGCTGAAGGGTGTGCCGACCGTCATCGCCGATCTGCGCGGCCCCGAGCACGTCGTCGCGAGCGGCAATCCCGGCCTGGCCACAGGCGGCAGCGGTGATCTGCTCGCCGGGTTCATCGGCGCATTCCTCGCTCGGGGAACGGCGCCGGCGGAAGCCGCGGCGCTCGGCGCGCACGCCCTGGGGAGAGCCGCCGAGCAAGGCGCCCGGCAATGGACGGCCCGCAGCCTGCGCCCAGCCGATGTCCTGGCGGCTCTTCCGGATGTGTGGCGGGCCTGGAAGGACGTGCGGCCCGCCAGACCTCCAGTTCTAGTGGAACTTGAGGCTCCAGAGGTGTTGTAAAAATGAACGTCCCATGAATCTCGGTCCCGGCAAAGAGTTCGATCGCATCCGCGGCATCATCGAGCGGATCGCTAAGATCACCGGCGACGGGTCGGAGCTCGGTGATGACTGCGCGGTGATTCCCTTGGGTTCGACGACGCTCGCGATCAGCATCGACAACTCGCTCGAGAACGTCCATTTCCGCACCGATTGGCTCGACTTCAAGGAAATCGGTTTTCGCGCCGCAGGCTCGGCATTGTCCGATCTCGCGGCGGAAGGCGCACGGCCGCTGGGTGTGCTCGTCTCTCTGGGCATCCCACCGGACGGGAAGAAGGAAGGCGACCCTGCGGCCGAGATCATGGCGGGCGTTGCCACGATGGTGCACAACCTCGAAGCGAAAGTGCTGGGCGGGGATTTGACCCGCTCCGCGCAATACATCGTCGATGTGTGTGTGATCGGTGACGCCGTGCGGCCGGTGCGCCGCGCGGGTGCGCGCGAAGGCGATGGACTTTGGGTGACCGGGTACTTGGGAGGTGCCGCGGTGGCACTCGAGCATTTCCGCGCCGGCAAGAGCATGTCCACCGCGTTGCGCAACCGCTACGCGTGCCCGGAGCCGCGCATCCAGGCCGGCAGGTGGCTGGCCGATCATGGCGCCACCGCGATGATCGATATCTCGGATGGCCTCGGCGCCGACGCCCAGCATCTCGCCGCGGCGTCCGAAGTGGGCATCGAGATCAGTCTCGAGCGCATCCCCTGCTGGGAGGACGTGGACGCGATGGCCGCGGTCGCCAGCGGAGAAGAGTTCGAGTTACTATGCACCATGCCGCCGACGTTCGGTGACACCAACGTATCCGCTTTCCGCTCGGAGACCGGTCTTCAGTTGAGCCGGATCGGCACGTGTCTGCGGGGCGCGGGCGGACGCCGCGGGGGCGTGCGACTCCTCGATCACAGCACCCCGGTTCCCCTGCCTCCAGGATACGATCACTTCGCGTGAGTCTCCGCACCCTTTGGTACTATGTAGTTCTCATAGCGTCAGGAATCGTTCATGCAGGCGGTGCCGCCGTCGCCGGACTGTTGCGCGTGCGCAACCGGCGGGGCGGCGTGTATGACTGGGCGGGCACCGGCTGGTCACGGAATATTCTCCGGGCCGCCGGGACCCCGGTCATCGCCGAGGGCCTCGAGCACATCCCGCGCGACCAGCCGGTGATCTACGCCTCGAATCACTCGTCGATGTTCGACATCTGGGCGCTCTTCGCGATTCTGCCGGGATCGGTCCGGTTTGTAGCCAAGCGGGAGCTGTTCAAGATTCCGCTGCTCGGCCCCGCGATGCTCGCCGCGGGCCACATTCCAATCGATCGAACAGCGCGGAAGAGCGCGTTCGAGGCCTACGATGAGGCGGCGCGAACGATTCAGCGCGGGACCTCCTCCATCGTCGTGTTCCCCGAGGGGACCCGCAGCCGCACCGGCGAGCTGCTGCCGTTCAAGAACGCCCCGTTCGGCCTCGCGATTGCTGCCCAGGTTCCCATCGTCCCCGTTTACGTTCATCACACGTTCGAGATCCTGCCGAAGGGCGCCTGGCGCCTTCGTCCCCGTCCGATTCGCCTGCTCGCCGGCCGTCCGATCATGACGACCGGACTGCGGCCGGAGGATCGCGAGCGGCTCCGGGATGAAGTGCGAGCGGCGATGGTTGCCCTTCAGTCGAAGGCGCGGTAGGGTTCGTTCCACAATGAGCACCGTCATCTCGGTACACGCGCGAGAGATTCTCGACAGCCGGGGCAATCCCACCGTCGAGACCGACGTCACGCTCGCGAGCGGGGCGAGCGGCACGGCCGCCGTTCCGAGCGGCGCATCCACCGGAGAGCACGAGGCGGTCGAGCTGCGCGACGGCGACAGCAAGCGCTACGGCGGCAAAGGCGTGCTGGAAGCGGTCAAAAACGTGAACGAAGTGATCGGCCCGCGGCTCGAGGGCCTGTCCGCCGAGGATCAGATCGCGGTGGACTACGCGATGCTCGACCTCGACGGCACACCTAACAAGAGCCACCTGGGCGCGAATGCGATTCTCTCCGTCTCACTCGCGGTCGCGCGCGCGGCGGCCCAGGATGCCGGTCTGGCGCTCTATCGCTATCTCGGCGGTCCGGTCGCTCACGTCTTGCCCGTCCCGATGATGAACATTCTGAACGGCGGGGCCCACGCGGCGAATACCGTAGACTGCCAGGAATTCATGGTGGTGCCGATCGGCGCGGAGACGTTCGGCGAAGGACTGCGCATGGGGGTGGAGACGTTCCACGCGTTGAAGAAAGTCCTCTCCAAGCGGGGCCTCTCGACGGCGGTCGGGGACGAGGGAGGGTTTGCCCCGGACCTGCCGAACGACGAAGCGGCGCTCGAGGCGATCATGGCGGCGATCGAGGCAGCGGGCTTCGAGGCGGGGAAGGACATCGCGATCGCGCTCGACGTGGCGGCGTCCGAGCTCTACGGTGACGAGGTCTACACATTCAAGAAGAGCAAAGGCGGCCAGAAGAGCGCGGAAGAGATGATTGCGCTGTATAAAGGATGGATCGACCGCTATCCGATCGTGTCCATCGAGGACGGCCTGGCCGAGGACGACTGGACCGGATGGGCAAAGCTCACAGCGGCCCTGCAGGAGCGGGTGCAGCTTGTAGGAGACGATCTTTTTTGCACCAACGTCGAGCGGCTCGCGCGGGGGATCGAAGAGAGCGTCGCGAACGCCATCCTCATCAAGGTCAATCAGATCGGCACACTCACGGAGACGCTGCAATGCATCGAGCTGGCGCGGGGCAACGGCTACGGCTCGGTGATCTCGCACCGCTCGGGTGAGACCGAGGACACGTTCATCGCGGATCTTGCGGTGGCGACCGGGGTCGGGCAGATCAAGACCGGCAGCGCGTCGCGCAGCGAGCGGATCGCGAAGTACAACCAGCTGCTCCGCATCGCCGAGGAGCTCGGCGACGTGGCGCACTACCCTGGCCGTCACCTGTACGGCTTGTGACCCGAACCCGCATTGCCGGGATCGCGGGCGGGGTCGGGTTGCTCGCGCTGGCCGTGTGGGGTGGGGAGTACGGCACGGCCGACTGGATTACGATCCGGCGGCAGCTCGCGGAAGAACGCACCCGGGTGGCCGCGCTGCGCATCGAGCTCGATTCACTCGCAAAGTTGGCGCACGATCTGGAGACGAATCCCGCGGTGCAGGAGCGTGTGGCGCGGGAGCAGTTCGGCATGATACGAGACGGCGAGGTACTCTACCGCGTCGTGCCCAAATAAGAGGAGGCACCATGAACACGCTTCGTCGGTTCGTGCCCGTGGCCATCGCCGTGCTGATCGCGGCCGCCGCGGCATGCGGCAGTAGCACCGACGCCGGCCCGGTGGCGGCATCGGTCACTGGCATTGCTGGCGACAGCCAGACCGCGACCACCGGCGCGGCGCTCGCTTTTCCGCTTAGCCTTGTGGCCCTCGGCGCGAACGGCCAGCCGGCGCAGGGCGTGCACGTGACCTGGAGCGCGACGCCCAGCGCCGGCGCCTCGTTCACCCCCGCGACATCGACGACCGACGTCAACGGCGCAGCCGCGACGACCGCAACGCTGGGCTCGGTTGTCGGAAACATCACGATCCACGCCGCGGTGCCCGGTGTCGCGGATGTCGTGTACCACGCGACGGCGCTGGATCGCTGCACCTATCTCGCGCCCTACGCCCTTGGGCAGACCGTCAATGCCGCCCTCACAACGAACGATTGCAACTACCGCAACGCGGGGTGGTACTACGATTTCTACGCGCTCGACCTGCCCGTCGGGCAGCAGAGCATTCGCATCGCGATGAACTCGACGGTGTTCGACACGTGGGTGGACTTCTGGAGCGTCGACGGTCCGCTGTTTGGATTCGATGACGACGTCGCGCTAGGGACCGTCCCGAACTCGCAGCTCGACATCATTCTCCCGGGCGGCAGCTATGTGATCGGCGCGAACTCGTACAACCCGGGCACCACTGGCGCGTACTCGGTGTCGGCGACCGCGCGGCCTGCCGGCATGAACGGCTGCCGGCAAGTCTGGGTCGCCCGCGGTGTAACAGTAAACGACTCGCTGACGGCGACGGACTGCGCCGACAGCTCGGCGACGCCGCACTACTATGACGTCGCGCGCATTCAACTGACCCAGGGCTCGGTGTTGACCATCTCCATGCACTCGACCGCGATCAATCCACACCTGGCCCTGTATCGCATTACGGACCTCAACAGCTATCCGCGCTCGCTGGTAGTCCAGAACGACGACAGCTCGGCGGGCAATCCGACCGCGTTCATCAAGGACACCGTCGCGCTCACCGGGCCGTACGACATCGTGATCAGCAGCAGCGCGCCCGGCGAAATCGGCGCCTACACGTTCGACGTCTCGTCCCTCACGACGAGTGCCCGACGGGTGGCCCCAGTCTCTGGTCGGCGTGAGTGGTGGCGCGGAGACGTCCTCGGATTGACAAGGTCCGCGAAGCACTAGTCCTCCTCGCCGTGGCGGCGGGGATTTGCGAAGGGCAGACCGTGGGGGGAGGGCGGGCGCGACCGTGCGACCCGCCCACTCCACTCGGCCCCAGTCACGATCTCTATTGCGTCGAGCTCGTCGCCGCGCCCGGGGTCAGCGGGGTTTCAGGACGCGTCGAGCTCGCCAGTCCTCCCGGTCCGTTCACGGTGGCCGTCACCGCCGACGGTCATTCCCGCTTCATCCCCATTTTCTATCTCAGCGGCCTTCCATCCACCGGCACCTACATCGCCTGGGCCACGACGCCGCAGATGGATTCGCTGATCAAGCTGGGCGAAGTGAACAACGGGAGCGTCACGCTCCGTCCAATCGACTTCGACAAGTTCAACATCCTCGTCTCTGCCGAGCGCAGCGCGCGAGTGCGCGCGCCGCGCGGCCGCATCATCGTGCGCGGCCAGTCGCCGAGTACGCGGCCGTTTCCGCCCGACTTGCTCGAGTTTTCGCTCGGTGGGATGGCGGCAGGCACAGCAGAACACGTTCACGACGTTGCAATGCCCCCCGTGCCGCCCGGCCTCACGATGCTGCCGGCGGAAATGGCTCTACGCCCTGACGTCGCCCCCTTTCTCCCCGCGGCGGACGCGCCGATTCCAAACGCAGAATCGAACGAGGTGCTTCGGCTCAGGGACGGCGACTTCATCGATCTCGATGCCGAGCTCGTCCGCCGCACGATCAATGGACAGACGTACACGATGTACAGCTACAACGGGCAGTATCCCGGACCACTGATCGAAGTCACGCGCGGCTCCGAGATCATGGTGCGGTTCACGAATCATCTCGCAGACTCGACGAGCGTTCATTGGCACGGCATCCGGCTCGAGAACGCGTTCGACGGCGTCGATGGGGTGGCCGACGCGTTCACGTATAAGCTTCGGTTCCCGGATGCGGGGATCTACTGGTACCATCCGCACATTCGCGAAGACATCCAGCAAGCGCTCGGCCTGTACGGCAACATTCTCGTGCGGCAGCCCGGCGCGAAGATCCCCGCCAATCGCGAACAGATCTTGATGTTGCAGGACCTTCTGGTCGGCGATGCAGGCCTGATTCCGTGGGGACAGGAATCACCAACTCACGCGTTGATGGGGCGGTTCGGCAACGTGTTTCTGGTGAACGGTGAGCCGGGCTATCGGCTCTCGGTGCGTCGCGGTGAGGTGGTGCGCTTCTACTTCACGAACGCGTCGAGCACCCGCACGCTGAACCTGTCATTCCCGGAAGCGCGCATGAAGCTCGTGGCGACCGATGCCGGGCCGTTCGAGCGTGAGGCGTGGGTCGAGAGCGTCGTGATCGCGCCCGCGGAGCGCTATGTGGTCGATGTCCAATTCGATCGGACGGGCGAATTCGCGCTTCTCAACAAGGTGATCGGACTCGACCATCTTTTCGGTCGCTTCTTCCCGATGGTCGACACGCTGGGCCGCGTGACAGTCGCGGCTGCGCGAGTGCACCGCGACCTGAGCAAAGCCTTTGCCGCCCTTCGCCGCCACCCGCCGCCCCTCGCCGACCTGCAGTCCTTCGTGAACCGCCCACCCGACCAGACGCTCGTGCTCACGCTCCAGACTCACGGCTTGCCGTTCGTGACGGAGCGCTTGATGCAGCTCGACTCGATCTACTTTGCGCCCGTCGAGTGGGGCGGGACGATGCCGATGATGAATTGGGCGTCCACCGGCCGGCAGGTGCGCTGGGTCCTGAAGGACGCGGCAACCGGCCACGAGAACATGGACATCGCGTGGCACTTCCGGCGCGGCGAGCCGGTGAAGCTGCGCCTCGTCAACGAGCGCCGCGCCTTTCACGGCATGCAACATCCGATTCATCTGCACGGCCAGCGCTTCCTCGTGCTGGCGGTGAATGGAGTGCCCAACAAGGACCTGGCGTGGAAGGACACCGTGCTGGTGCCTGCCGGTGCGGTGGTGGATATTTTGCTCGACACCGCCAACCCCGGCGAATGGATGCTCCACTGCCACATTGCCGAGCATCTCTCGGCCGGGATGATGATGCACTTCACCGTCGATTAGCGAGGAGACGTCATGTACGCGCTCACCCTCCTGCTCGCGCTTGCCGCCCCGCCACAACGTCCGGACTCACTCGCGGCGCAGGTGCGCGAGTACGTCGCGGTCGATACGTCGCTGCTCGCCCTGACGCACGTCCTGCTGGTCGATGGCACGGGCGCCGCACCCAAGACCGATCAGACGATCGTCATTCGTGCCGGCCGGATTGCGACCGTGGGTCCCGCGGCGTCGGTGCCGATCCCCGCCGGGGCGCGCGTCATGGACATGAGCGGGTCGACCGTCATCCCCGGGCTCATCGGGATGCACGACCACCTGTTCTATACCGCCGCCGGTGGCCGGGCCGTGCAGATGGGTTATACGGGACCGCGCCTGTACCTCGGCTCCGGGGTCACGACGATCCGCACGACGGGTAGCCGGTCGCCGTACGCCGAGATCAACCTGAAAGACGCGATCGATCACGGTTTGGCGCCGGGCCCGCGTATCCATCTCACCGCGCCGTACATCACGGGTGAGCACGGCGGCGGCGCGATGGCGATTCTGAACTCTCCGGAGGCGGCGCGGCGCTTCGTTGCCTATTGGGCGGCGGAGGGCGCGACCTGGATCAAGGCGTACACCGACATTCGGCGCGCCGAGCTGGGCGCGGCCATCCAGGAAGCGCACAAGCGCGGCATCAAAGTCACGGGGCACCTGTGCTCGGTGAGTTTCCAGGAAGCGGTGTCGCTCGGCATCGACAACCTGGAGCACGGGATGCTGACCGCGTCCGACTTCACGACCGGGAAGCAGGCGGACGTCTGTCCCGTCAACCTGATGACGCAGATCAGCGCGTCGGATCCGAAGGGAAATGCCGGGCAGGCCACGATTCAGTCGCTCGTCCAGCACCACGTGTCGATGACCTCCACGCTTGCCGTCTACGAGCCGTTCGTAGCGAATCGTCCGACCAAGGACGAGCGGGTCCTGCAGGCGATGGATCCGGGAGTGCGCGACAGCTACATGAAGATGCGGCAGCAGATCGATTCGAGCGGCAACGGCTGGGTCTCACTCCAGGCGTTCCACAATTCGATGGCGTTCGAACGGGCGTTCGTCGCCGCCGG
>WNGI01000383.1_pt1 | contig 32031 bp, 25 predicted proteins | sample 5400621 | NCBI WGS metagenome assembly WNGI01 (sample SAMN13153374, study PRJNA577476) | soil metagenome | isolation source: 20 cm soil or saprolite under Garry oak tree replicate 1 | place: USA:California | collected 2016-06-15
GCTACATTCCAGGGCGCCCGCGGCGACTACATCGATCTCGGCTTCAACACTTTTGGATGGCGGATCGCGGCATGCCTCTTCGGAACGCTGTGCATCCCGATGATGTATCTGCTCGCGAACCGCTTATGGCCGAACCGAATCTTCGCCATCGCGGCGGCGACTCTGGCGTGCTTCGACGGCATGTTCTTCATCCAGTCGCGCATCGGCATGATCGACATCTTTCCGATCTTTTTCATCCTCGCCTCGTACTTCTTGTTCCTGGTCCATATCCAGAGCCGCTCGTTCAACGCGTCGATGCTGTCTCTGCTCGCACTCGGCACCGTGCTCGGCATCGGCATCGCCGCGAAATGGATCGTCCTCGCCGCGTGGGCCAGCATCGTCTTCCTTCTCGTTTTGCGTATCGCGCTGCGCAGCCTCAAGGTCGAGTTTGGCCCGTCGGGCTGGCCCTTCCTCTCGTCGCGCAGTGGTGAACGAACGGCGATCTCCAGTGTGTATTGGCCGGCGTACCTCTCGGTGGCGATCATCGCGCTCGTCATCATTCCGCTCGGGATCTACATCGTGGCCTGGTATCCGTTCTTTGCTCGCGGCCAGTTCCAGAACATCTCGGATCTCGTCAAATACCAGGTCGAGTCGTTCAACTACCACCGCAACCTGAACGCCACGCATCCATATGGTTCGCCCGCGTGGTCGTGGCCGTTACTCGCGCGGCCGGTTCTCTACTACGCCGAATACACCAATCTGGGCATTGACCACTTCACGGGGCAGCCGCTCATCGCCCGCATGTCGAACCTCGGCAACCCGTGGATCTGGTGGACGAGCCTTCCCTGCGTCGCGGCACTGCCGTATTTCATCGTTCGGCGCCGAAGCTTCGCGGCCACATTGATCCTGCTCGGATTCATCACGCAGTACGCGCCGTGGTTTCCGATCACGCGCGTGCTGTTCATGTACCACATGTTCGGCGGCCTGATCTTCATGATCCTCGCGCTTGCTTTTGTCCTCGCGCATGTGGCGGAAAAGGTGAGGCGACCGAGGCGCGAGCTCCTCGTCGCGGGATACCTCGGCATCGCGGTGCTGTTCTTCGGATATTTCTATCCGAACTGGACGGCGCTGCCGCTTTCCCAACCCGCGTATTACTTGAGCTCCGGCACGCCGATCTGGGGCCCGAAGCTCTGGCTGGTCAACTGCAAGCCGAACCTTCCGCCTTCCCAGCCTCAGCTGTTCTGTTGGAACTAGCCGCCGCCGTTTTCCTGGCCGCTTCCGCGGCGGCGGGATTCGGTGTCACGTACCTGTCCGGTGTTCCGCTCGGGCTCGAGGAGCGCGTTCTGTTCGGCTCCGTGCTCGGTGCGATGGCCACCGCGGCGGCCACGTTCGTCCCCTCGCTAGTCGTCCGGGATGTCACGTTGCCCACCGTTGCCCTCGGGTTTGCGATCGCCATTGCGTTGGGTGCATTCGGTTTTGTGGTTGGCCGCACCCGGCTTCGCGCCGATTGGCGCGAGGCCCGGGGCCGATGGTCCTTGCCAGTGGGGGCCAGCGGTCATCCATGGCCTTTGCTTGCGGTGATGGTGGTGTGCGGCGCCTGGACCATCCACTTTCTGCACCAGGCGTACGTGTACACGCCGGCGGGTCTGTACGCGGGCTACGTCAACGTCTGGGGCGACTGGGCGGTGCACCTGAGCTTCGCCGGCTCATTCGCCTACGGCCACAACTTTCCGCCGGAGTATCCGATCGATGCGGGCCACCGCATGGGCTACCCGTTCATGATCGACTTTCTCGCCGCCGACCTCGTACGTGTGGGCCTTTCGCTCACCGAGTCGATCACAGCGACGAGCGCGATGCTCGGCCTTGCGTTTCCCGGGGTCCTCTATCTCGCGGCGCTTCGCTTCGCTGCGAGTCGGGTTGTGGCGGCCGTGGCCGTGTTCGTGTTCCTCCTGAGCGGCGGCCTCGGTTTTGTGTACCTCTTGTCCGACCTGCAACATGGCGGGCTGGCCGCGCTCGAACATCTCCCGCGCGAGTACACGCTCAACCGCGACGTAAACCTGCAGTGGCTGAACCCGGTGCTTGCTTACCTCGTGCCGCAGCGCTCGACGCTGTTCGGGTTCAGCCTGGCGCTGATCCTGTTTGTCGTGCTCTGGATCGCAGTGCGAAACCGGCTGGGTTGGCGGCCGTTCATCTTCGCCGGCGCCGTGGCGGGGCTGCTGCCGCTGTTTCACGTCCACGCGTACGGCACCGTCGTGGCGCTCCCAGTCTTCTGGGCCCTCTCCTATCGCCGCCGCGAGTGGTTGGGCTTCTTCGCTCCCGCGCTCGTGATGGGAGTGCCGGTGGTCCTGTGGATGTTGCCACCCGACAACACGAGCGTCTGCGGTGATCTTGCATCGATCAACGGCTACTGCCTTCAGCCGGGATGGCTTTCCTTCACCGACTGGCAGCGCGACGGGATCTGGTTGTTTCCCCTCGATTTCGGCGGATTCTGGATCTGGAACACATCGCTGCTGCTGCCGTTGGTGATTGCGGGTCAGGCTCTGGTCCGATGGTTTCCGACCGCTTTTCCAATGTGGTTTGCGCCGATGTGGCTGTGGTTTGTGGTTCCGAACATCATCGTTCTGCAGCCCTGGCCCTGGGACAACACCAAGTTCTTCATCTTCTGGGCGCTGCTCGGCAGCGTGCTGGTCGGCGGTGTGCTGGCTGGACTGCTGCGCGCTGGACGCGTCGCCGTGACGGCGGCGGTTGCGATGATGGTCCTGTTGGGGCTGTCAGGAGTGCTTGACCTGACGCGGGCGTCAGATTTCACTCAGAGCAGGGTGCTCTTCACCGATCCGGGCGGCCTCAAGGTCGCGGATTGGGTCCGGCACAACACCAACCCGACCGCGATCTTTGCCGTCGCAGGCGAACACAACAGTCCGATCCCGACGCTCGCCGGTCGCCGCGAGCTCATCGGCTATCCAGGCTGGTTGTGGACGTACGGGCTCGCCGACTACATCCAGAAGACGGATGACGACAGCAAGATCCTCCAGGGCGACGCGTCCGCCGAGGAGCTCGTGCGTAAGTACGGCATCGGCTACGTGATGATCGGCCCGCAGGAAATATCGCGCGGGGGCAACCGCACCTACTGGGAGCAGCACGGCACCGTGGTCTACGACGACGGCGAGTACGCGGTCTACCGCGTCGGCTAGGCGACGGCCTGACTTACGGGGCCGGGACGCCCACCGGTGGACGGTCCGGGCCGGCGAGCTTCGGCGCGGGGGTTTCGCTATTGGAGGCGATCGCGTCCTCCAGACGCCGTGCCAGGCGCTTCATCTCGCGGTCGCCGCGGTCGAGCCGGTTGACGATCTGGAGGAGTATCTCGTCCTGGTGCATCAGGTGATTCATCAAAGCCTTGAGCTCCTCCTCGGCCTTGACGTTGAGCTCGTAGTCCTGCTGGGCGCGCAGCCGATCGCGGTCGGAGAGCCTGTTGAGGGCCATCAGCACGACTGAGACCCAGATGGCTGCCTCGAGGCTGAGGATGAAGTTGAGGAAGAAGAAGGGGTAGCGGTCCCACGGGCGGATCAGGTTGAACACGTTGAGTCCGATCCAGACGACCATGATCCCCACCTGGACGAGCACGAACACCCAGCTCCCGACCAGACGCGAGAAGTCGTCGGCGACGCGGTCGGGGAATGTGAGACGGCGTTCGATCTCGCGGTTCAAGTCACGCACCGGGGGATGGTCGTGCTGGTGCTTGATCAGGTCGCGGGCGATGTCTTCAAGTTCTCGAGCGGTCGACATTTCGGTGTTTTCCTTTGGGTTGCTACGACGAATTCGGCTCTAGGCCCATAGCTTGGGGCAAAAGGCCCGCCGCTGGCTACAGAAAGTAAGGAAATTGTCCTAGGCGATTTTGACGGCGCGCCACATCAGGAAGAGCGGTAGGCGGTGCCAACGCTGGTCGTCATCGGCTGCCGGCTCGCGCAACGCCTGGACCATGAAGCCAGCACCCTCCAGGGCTCGGAAATAGGCTTCCATTGGGTACGCCCAACCTGAAAAGTCCATGCTCAGACCGTCGCGATCAACGGTCGGGAGCTGGAGCCAGCGTCTCGGCCCGAGGTAATTGCCCTCGACAAGGAATGTGGCGTTGGCGTCGCTCGACTCGAATCGTCCGGCGTCGGCGATCGGATGGGTGACGCAGGCGCACAGCACGCCATGGGGGCCGAGCACCCGGGTGGCTTCCTGCAGGGCAGCTTCCATATCGTCGACATCCATTAGTGAGTTGTAGAACACGGCGAGGTCGAAGGATCCGTCCGCGAACGGAAGTGCGGCGGCGTCGCATCTCAGGTACGTACTAGCGGCGTCCGCGTCGCGGGCGAGGCGTATCAAGTCAGCTGTGGCGTCGACCCCCACGACGCGATGGCCTCGTTTCGCCAGGTCTCGTGTGACCCTCCCTTCGCCGCAACCAACTTCCAGCGTGCGGCCTCGCGGTGGAGGGACGAGCTCAAAGAAGGCGGGTGAGTATTTCCAGTAGGCGTCGAAGTCAGGAGTACGCGCCCAGGCTGCCCAATTCGACGCCTGCTTTTCCCAATGTTCGCGGGACATCGGCACAGAATCATGTCTTATCGGTAGTCGTGCGAGCGCTGGGCCGGTCGGGGCACGCCGTCGAGAGCCTGGATGTGGTTTGCAAGCACGGAATGCACACCGTCCTGGCGCTGCATCACGCCGTCGATGATCAGGATGGGCTGACGGTTGGCCACCTGGCGGTAACGATCGTAAATGTCGGGTTTGATGGTCACGTTGACCTGGCCGAACTCGTCCTCGAGGGTGAAGAAACGAATCCTCTTGGCCGTGCTCGGTGCCTGGCGGGTGATGACAAGTCCCGCGACACGGACCTTCTTGTTATTGCCGATCGAGGAGAGCTTGTTGCTTTCGAGCGCGCCGAGCGCCCTCAATCGGTCGCGGCAGAAGTGGATCAGGTGATGGCCGGTCGAGAGATCTGAGATCCGGTATTCGAGCTGGTTGGCATCGAAGGCGTCGATGTTCGGCAGCGCGGGGGCTGTGCCGTTGAGGCGCAGCTCGGATTGTTTGTCGATGCCGCGCCTCAGTCCTTTGCCGTGCCACCTCTCCTGCCAGCCCCACAGCAGCCCGCGACGGGGCTGTCCGAGCCGGTCGAAGGCGCCGACCATGACGAGGTTGCGGACCGCACGAGGACCTATCGGTCCGCCGCGGAGCCGGCTCAGGTAATCATCGAAAGTTCGGTAAGGTCCGCCGCGATCGCGCTCCCCGACAATCGCTTTGCGGCCCTCCTCGCCGAGATCGCGGACGTAGTTGAACCCGATACGCATGGCGAGGCCGGATTCGAGACGTTCAGGCAAGCAGCGGACGTCTGAGCGATTGATGTCGACCGGCAGCGCTTTTACGCCGTGCCGCTTCAGGTCTTCAACCAGCACACTCGGGTGGTAGAAGCCCATCGGTTGATTGTTGAGCAGCCCGCAACCGAACTCGACCGGGTGATGCAGCTTCATCCACGCCGTCTCGTATGCGGTGCGTGCGAAGGCGGCGGCGTGCGAGCGGCAGAACCCGTAAACAGCGAATCCCTGCACCGCGGCGAACAGCTGGTCCGCCACCTCGCGCGGAACATCGTTGGCGAGGCAGCCGCTGATGAACTCGTCCTCGAGTGATGACATCTCGACTCGATTGAGGTGGCGGGTCATGGCCCGGCGGAATCCGTCGGCCCGCCCGGGCCTCATGCCGGCGACAAACATCGCGATCTCGATGATCTGTTCCTGGTACAGGATCACGCCCAGCGTGTCTTTGAGAATGGGCTCGAGCAGCGGATGCGCATAGGTGACCTGCTCGCGTCCCTGCTTGCGCCGGATATAGGGATGGACGGCGTTGCCCTGGATCGGTCCAGGCCGGATGATGGCCACCTCGACCACGAGGTCGTTGAAGGTCTGAGGCCGCGTTCGTGGCAGGGTCTGCATCTGCGCACGTGACTCGATCTGGAAGACGCCGATGGTGTCCGCCTGGCTGCACATCTCGAACACTTCACGGTCCTTCAGCGCCAGCTGGTCGAGGTCCGGCCGCACGCCGGTCGTGTCCTTGATCAGCTCGAGCGCTTCCGCCACAACCGACAGGGTCCGGAGGCCGAGCATGTCCATCTTGATCAGGCCGAGGTCCTCGACGTCGTCCTTGTTGAACTGGACGACGCGCCGCCCCTCCATCGCGGCCGGCTCGACAGGAGCGATGTCGACAAGGGGCTCGCCTGTGACCAGCATGCCGCCGTTGTGAATCGACAGGTGGCGAGGGAACTCGATGACCTCGCGGCACAGCTCGAGGAACTGCTGCCAGCTCTGCGGCCGCATTGCCGGCGGCGGAACCGAGCTCAGCATCGAGTCCTCGACGTCCTCTGTGAACCATCGGTCGACGCCTTTGGCGAGGCGGTCCAGCAGCTCGGCTGAGAACCCGAGCGCCTTGCCGACCTGCCGGATGGCCATCCGAGGCTGGAAGGTGACCACGTTGCAGACCATCCCGGTCCGCTCCCAGCCGTACTTCTCGTAGATGTACTGGATGACCTGCTCCCGGTGTTCCGTGGAGAAATCGATGTCGATGTCCGGCGTGCTGGTCATCTCCTCGTGGAGGAAGCGCTCGAACAGCAGGTTGTGCTCGATGGGGTCGACGCGGGTGATCCCGAGCACGTACGCGACGATCGAGTCGGCGGCCGATCCACGGCCCTGCCCCGGCACGCCGTGGTCGCGGGCGAAACGCATGAGGTCCCAGTTGATGAGGAAGAACTCTGCGAGGCCGGTCTTCTCGATCACCTCCAGCTCGTGCTGAAGGCGGTGGGCGACCGCCGAAGTGATCGGTCTGTAGCGCTCGCGGACTCCTTCGAAGCAGAGGTTGTAGAGAAATGAGAAGGGCGTCTCGCCGTCTGGCACCGGGTAGCCCGGAAATCGCACCTTGCGGAAGTCGAGGTCGACGTCGCACTCCTGCGCGATCTCCCACGGTGTGGCCAGGGCCTCAGCGTGGCCGGCAAACAGCGGACGCAGGGCCGCACCGTCTTTGAGGTGGTGCTCGGAGTTGAGGAAGAGGTGAGGCCTTGCCTCCTCCAGCGTGGCGCGGTGGCGGATGGCGACCATCACGTCGTGCAGCCGCCGGCGCGCGGATACGTGGTAGTGAACCTGGTTTGTGGCGACCACGCGAGCGCCACAGCGCTTCGCCATGGCGGCTCGACCTTCCAGCACCCACTGGTCCTGCGGCCGCAGGTGGTGGTGGAGTTCGCTGAATACGTTCTCCTTGCCTAGCGCCTCGAGGAGATCCCGCAAGCGCGACTCGCTGTCGGTCGCGCTCAGATAGAAGAGATCGCCGCGATGCTCGGCAACCTTCTCCAACGTCGTCCGCGCCTCACCCTTCGGCTGGTCTGCGTGGGCGTGACTCAGGAGCCGGCAGAGATTCGAATAGCCACGGAGATTGCGGGCGATGAGGATGAGCTCCTCGCCGTCGACCTCGAGGGCGGTGCCGATGATCGGCTTGACGCCGAGCTTGCGGCAAGCCTGGAGGTGGCGCACCGCGCCGTAGACGCCGCCCCGGTCCGTGATCGCGAGTGCCGGCATCTCGAGCTCAGAGGCACGCATCGCCAGCTCGTAGGGATGTGAGCCGCCGTCAAGGAACGAGAAGTTCGAGTGGCTGTGAAGCTCGACGTAGGGCGTCGTCCTCAATGCTGGATCAGGTCTGGTACTCGGCCGGCAGGGGGATGTGGAACTTCTCACAAAGGGCGGAAACATCCGCCCGATCGGTCTCGTGCAGCGCGTAACCGGTGTGGAACTTCACCAGGTACTCGGGAGAGATGCAGACCACAGCACGTCCTTCGACTGTGCCTGTGCCCCCAAGCGCTTCGGCGGGATACGAATCGCCGTCCTCGGGGGGGCCATAGATTCCCCGGCCGGTCTCGTCGAGCACGATGACGTGGAAGTCGATCTCGTGGCCTTCTGGGTCGCCCATCGCGAAGTTCCAGAGCCGCGTGTCGTCACGTGGAGCAGGTCGATAGCCCAGTGCGCGCAAGGCTGAGACGGCGAGATCGAGGTGGCGGGCCTCGATGACGATGTCGAGGTCGGCATGGCTTCGGGTCTGACTGCCGAGGCAGGCATCGACAGCCCAGCCTCCATCCAGCCAGATTCGAATGCCACGAGTCTCCATCAAGTCGATGAAGTCGAGGACGGCCGAGGCGGTCATCTCAGTCATATATGCGTTCCACGAACCACTCATTGCGGAAGGTGTCGTGGTAGAGCTCGCAAAGGAGGGTGTTGTTGAGCACGGCTTTCCAGTACTCGCGGACGACCGGCTTATCCCACCACGACGTCTCGACCTTCCAGCGAGCTATGGGTTCGATCGAACCGGTGAACGCGCCTGAGATTGACTCTGGCGCGCCGCCGGGGCCGAGGATGACATCAATCGCCGCTGGCGGGCTGATGAGCCTCGTCATGCAGGCAGCGGCTGCCAGATCACATCGCCGAAGCGTTCCTGCAGCCGCTCCAGTGCTGCGGTCACCTCTTCGCTCGAGCCGTCGCCGCCCGCCCACAACCTCAGCTGACGCCGTCCCGCGGCTTCGAGCACCGGAAGGTCGATCCAGAGCTCCGCGATCGGCGCGCGGGGCTGCCATTCCTTGATCCATGACCCGACGAGCCCGAACAGCTCGGTTGCGCTGCTGAGTGGATGCCGAACGATGGACTCTCGCTTCTCTGATTCGGTGGAGTCGAAGATGAGTCGAACCCTCACGTGCTTGGCCCCAGCCCCACGGAGCCCGAGCTCGTCGGCCAGATCGCCGCACAACGCGCGCGCGACGAAAAGGAGCGCTTCGCGGTCCTCGACAGGTTCTCCAAACTGTCGGTGAGCGCTCGTGAAGAGTGGTGGGCGCCAGGCATCGAGCTGATCCGGTTCCAGGCCGCGCGCGAGAAGCACCGCACGCCGCCCATCGCGACCGAGCTGGCTTTCGAGCTCGCGCGGACCGACCGACGCCACCGCGCCGAGGGTGCGAAGGCCGAGAAGGTCGAGCCGCTCTCGTTGCTCCGCGTCGAGCGGCAGCTCGTGGGAGGGAAGAGCGGCGAGGAATTCCCGCGCGTCTGCGACTCGCAGCAAACGGCCGGGTCTCGCTCGGGCCGCCGCGAGACGGGCCGAGAAAGGACCAGGCGCAAGGCCGAGTCGTGGTTCACGCCCGATCGCCCTCAACAAACGATGCCTCGCGGCGCGAATCGATTGGCCTGGGTTCGTCACGCCGCTGAGGTCGAGCCATGCGATGCCTTCATCGCGCACCTCAACGACCGGGGCGAGGTCGTAAAGCGCGGCCGCAATCAGCTCGCGGATGCGAACGACCGCTTCTTCGTCCGGTAGGACGAAGGTCGCTTGAGGACACAGGTGCTCCGCCTGGCGCAGAGCCATGCCGTGTAGTACTCCGAACGCCGATGTCTCTTCGGATGCCGCGACGACGTGCTCGTCCCATCGCCCGACGATGACCGGGGTTCCGTACAGATCCGGCCGCCGCGCGAGCTCGAGGTGCGCGGTCAGACCACAGCAGACGCGCATGACTCCATCTCAATGACCTGGATCGGTGCTTCATTGATTCGTGGTGTGTAATCGGTGAGCGGTTGAGCGGATAGCGGATAGCGGATCTCCAGCTCTGTCTCGCTCAGAGGCGGAGCGACGCGGTTCTTCACGCATCGCGCCGATGCTCGGAGTCCGACGAGCTGGCCGCGCTCCCAGATCCAATCGCTACGTGAGAACCCGAGGCTGAAGCTCGATGCATGGGCCAGGGCTCGGCTTGGTGCGTCGATCACACCTACGACCACGGTCCCGGATCGATTGGCGCCAGACTCGAGCGGGCCGAGCCAATGCTCGGGGATCTCGCACATCAATAGAAGGAAGCCGGCGCCGGCCCTCGCAAGCGTGGCCGCCGCCTCGCCGGCGATTTCAGGAGCCGGCGCGCGGACGACTGTCAGCGCGCCGAGCTCAGGGGAGAAGGAAGTCAGCGTCCAGGGATCGAACCCGCCGCCATCGATCACCATCGCGTGAGCAAACTCGCGTGTCGCGCCGGCAAGCAGCGATAGGCCGAGCGAGAGCTTGCCGCACGTTCCGTTTCCGGTGAACAGCGCGAGACGGCCCCGCGGCAGGCCACCGATCCCGGTGAGGCGATCGACCGCTGTTCCGCTCGGCCATGGTCGTGGGGGCGGCAGCTCAGCCGCCCTCGTCAGCGCCTGGCTGCCGAAGCGAATTCGAATTGAATCAATCGCCAGTTCAAGGTTCTGTGCCTGCATCTTTCAAGGGGCCTCGGAGCAAGACGCAGGGGAGAAGTGGAGGCAACTATGACTCTATCGAACGAATGTTCGCGAGTCAAGAGGTTAGTTCTCGGTGGGTTCACTTCACCAGCATTGCTTTGGCGGCCGGGTTTATCCCGGCCGCGACTTTGTCTCTGATGTCACCAGCGTTGCTTCGAGTGACTACTAAAAAAATCCGAACCGCATACCGGAAGGAGAGCAGCGCCTGCGGCGAAGCCGCACGCGCGATGAGAGGAAACCATCTGGGTTTCCTCTCATCCCAAAAAAAGGGCCGGGGCTCCACAGAACCCCGGCGCGTAACGGACTTACGAAACGATTGAAGAGAAGTGTCTTACTTCTTCTTCGAGGTCTTCTTGGCGGCCTTCTTGGCCGGCTTCTTCGCAGCCTTCTTCTTAGCCATCATGCAATTACCTCCTTCTCCTAAAGATATGGACCCGATAGGTTCCATTGGTTTGGCGGGTTCCATGTGGTGGTGAGACGTGGTCTGGATTCGCTCCTGCACGCACCTCCTCTGCAACCCCACGGGCTTCGCCGCGGACCCTTATGTATAAGGACTCCGAGACGTTGGCGGTTGAACGAAATGACTCGCTTTCTCGCGTCGGGTCCGTCGCCTCTGTGGTGGCAACCACGAGCAGCATCGCCATACAAGGTGTTGTGATACTCGATGAACCCCTCTCACGTCAATCCCTCGTGAAGATTTTTTTTTCGAGAGGGTTGTGGAAATTTCTGCGGAGGTCGGCCTTGATGACGACGAATCGCGACCTCTGAAGACTGCGACGATAGACGCATGCGAGTCGTCCTCGGTCATGGAGCATCAGGCAACGCAGCGTCGATGAAACCGTATGTGATGGGCTTTAAGCGACGCGGAATCGATGCCGTCGCGGTCGATCTGCCTCGCGGAAACGCTGAGAAGGCAGTGCCGGTGTTCATCAAGACATCCGGTCGAGGTCATGAGGTCATCGGTGGTGGTCAATCCTTTGGTGGAAGGGTCGCGAGCATGGCAACGATCGAGGCGGACTTCGGTGCTCTCATCCTTTTCTCGTATCCGTTGCACCGTCCGGGCTTCCCCGACCAGCTCCGCACCGACCACTGGCGCCAGATCCGCTGCCCGACCCTATTTCTGAGCGGCGATCGCGATCCGTTCGCCCGCATCGAGCTGTTGAAGGAGAAGATCAAGCTGATCCCCAACGCTCGTCTCGAGGTTTTCGAGGGTCAGGGGCACGGTCTGCTCGCAGTTCTCGACCAGGCGCTCGACGCTGCAGCGGATTTCATCCGAAAGAATGTGAGGTGACCGCCAGCCAGCACATGGTTCAGGCCAACGGTCTGCGCTTTCGAGCGATGGCCGACGGTCCGGCGAGCGGAGAGATGGTCATCCTCCTCCACGGATTTCCCGAAGGCGCCGAGTCTTGGTCGAAACAGATCGATTCGATCGCGCGCGGGGGCGCGTTGGCCGTCGCCCCGGACATGAGGGGCTACGGCCTGAGCGATGCACCGTCCGAAGTCGACGATTACCGCATCGACCACCTGGTCGAGGACGTCGCCGGAATCGTCAGGGCGTTCGGACGTCCGAGCGCTCACGTGGCGGGTCATGACTGGGGCGCAATGGTGGCGTGGTTCTTCGCCGACCAGCATCCTGAGATGACGAAATCGCTAACAGTTCTTTCGGTTGGTCATCCCGCGGCCCTCGCTGAGGCGACGGACCAGGACGAGGATCAGAAGGAACGGTCGCGCTACGTCGGTCTCTTCCTGCTCGAGGGTAAAGCCGAGCACGTGCTCTCCGAGGATGACTTCAGGCGGTTGCGCCGCATGTTCGGCGAGGCGGTGCCTCGCGGCGCGGTCGAGCATTTCGTCCGCTCGTTGACGAGGCCGGGCCGCCTGACCGCGGGGCTCAACTACTACCGCGCCAACCTGTCTCGCGACAACTGGTGGGCGGGCATGCGCCGTGACGTGAAGGTCAACGCGCCCACAACGCTGCTTTGGGGAGATCAAGATCCCGCGCTGGGGCGTCTGCAAGCTGAGAAGACCGGCGAACACATGACTGGAGACTATCGACTCGAGGTTCTCGAAGGCGCCGGACACTGGCTGCAGTTCGAGCGTCCCGACGAGGTTGGGCTCTCGCTCAGGAAAGCCATCAGCAAGTAAGCTGTCACCGATGCTGCGGCCCGGCGAATCGGAGAGGCGGGGCGGATTACGCCGCCTCGATGACATTCTGGAGAGTCTCGAGCAGCTCAATCTTCACGACAAGACAGAGCTGCCCGACCACGTAGCCGAGGCGCTCGTGATGCTCGGCATCGAGCAGCCGCACTCGATTCCCATCCCGCAGCTGATCGAGCGCGTGTGGGCGATGCAGCAGCCGTATCTGATCACCATCGTCGTCGAGCGCAGACGCCGCCGCCGGCGCAAGGTGACGACCGAACCCACGCTGCCCGACCAAACGCACTGAGACAAATCCCCACCAACTCAGAGTCGGGGCCGTGAGTTCGCGTGGGCCCCTGACCAGCGGCGACTGGCTCGACGTTTTCTCGCGCATCGGCGCACGCGTGCGCAGCGTGGTGCTGCCGCTGTCCGGCACGGAGGAGGGTCGCGCGGCCCTCAGCGTAGGCGCGGGGGGCGACACGACGATGGAGCTCGACCGCGCCGCCGAGGCCGCGGTCTTCGACGAGCTGGCTGCGCTGGCCGAGCGGGGCCAGAAGTTTTCTGTGCTTTCGGAGGAAGCGGGCCACCGCGCCTTCGGCGCCGACTACCCGTTGATCCTGGTCGATCCCGTCGACGGGAGCCTCAACGCGAAACAAGGCGTTCCGCTTTTCGGTCTCATGCTGGCTGTGCTCGACGGCCCGACCGTCGACGACACGTACGCGGGGCTTGTCCTGAACCTCAACACCGGTGAGGAGTGGACTGCCATCCGTCAGCAGGGCGCACAGCGTGGTGGCAAACCACTGACGGCAATCAAGCGCTCGGAGCGCGGGCGGATCGAGCTGCTCGGCCTCGAGAGCACGCCCCGCGCCCTCAAGGTCGCCCAGCCTCTCATTGAGCGTGCCTCCAAGGTACGCATACTGGGCTCGATGGCGCTCTCCATCGCGTTGACGAGCGCGGGCGGATTCGACGCTTTTTGCGCTCCGCTCCCGGTCCGGGTCTTCGACATGGCTGCGAGCCTCTTGCTGCTGCGCGAGTCAGGCGGAGTGGCAACGACTCTGGTTGGCGAACCGCTCGGCCGATTGCGCTGCAACCTCGAGACGCGATCCACGCTCCTCTGCGCGCCGACGCGGGAGCTTCACGGCGAGGCTATGGAGATCCTCGGACAGGTTCGGTGAACCTCGATCCACGCGCCACCACCTTTGTTGTTCTCAGCTTCGAGGGACCCGACGCCTACAGCCAGGCGGGAGGTCTCGGCGTGAGGGTCAGAGGACTCACCCGGGCGCTCGCCCGACTGGGGTACTCCACATACCTCTATTTCTGCGGCGACCCCGACCTTCCCGGGGAGGAGGACGTCGAGGGCGGCCGCCTGCACCTGCGGCGGTGGTGCCAGTGGATCTCCGCTCAGCACCGCGGCGGAGTCTATGACGGCGAAGAAGGCAAGATCCGGGACTGGAACTACAGCCTGCCGTCGAGCCTGATCGAGAATGTGATCGAGCCGGCCGTCAAGGCTGGCCAACACATGGTGATCCTGGGCGAGGAGTGGCATACCTCATGGTCGATGAGGCTCATCTCCGACGCCCTGTACTACCGTGGGATCCGCGACCGCGCCGTCATGCTCTGGAACGCAAACAACACGTACGGGTTCGACCGGATCGATTGGGCGGCCCTCAACCTCGCCTCGACCGTGACTACGGTCAGCCGGTATATGAAGTTCCGGATGTGGGAGTGGGGCCAAAACCCGATCGTGATCCCGAACGGAATCCCGTCCGAGTCGATCGTGGAAGCGGATCCTCAGGTCTCGTCGGGGTTGAGGTCCGCGGCGGGAGCCGAGCACCTCTGGTTCAAGATCGGCCGCTTCGATCCCGACAAGCGTTGGCTCATGGCGGTCTCGGCGGCGGCCCTGCTCAAGCGCCGCGGCCGCTCCGTGAAGCTCCTGATCCGAGGTGGCCGAGAGCCGCACGGCGCCGAGGTGATCGGCCATGCGATCAACCAGGGCCTGATCGTCCGCAGCAGCGCCTCGCCCGCCAACGCCGAGGAGCTGGGCACTCTCCTGAGTGCCACAAATGGCGCCGATGTCATCAATCTCACCAGCTTCGTGGACGAGTCGCTGGTCCCACTCATCTACTCGGCCTGCGATGCGGTGCTCGCCAACTCCGGACACGAGCCGTTTGGGCTCGTCGGACTCGAGGTCATGGCGGCGGGGGGCATCGCGGTCACCGGTGCCACGGGTGAGGACTACGCGGAGGCGTACCGAAATGCCGTGGTGGTCGAGACCGACGATCCGGTCGAGATCGTCACCGAACTCGCCGCATTAAAGGAGAAGCCACGGCTGGCCGCCCACATCCGCAGGCGGGGCAGGGTTACGGCACGCGATTACCGTTGGCCAAAGGTGATCGATCAGCTGATGCTGCGGATCGAATTCGCCGCCGAGCGTCAGGCGGTCAGCCTGCCGCCGGAGCCCGCGCCTAGAAAGCCGCGCAGGGTCGTCGGTGCGACGGTTCCCAGGACTTGATCAGAACGTGGTCCGACTGATGACGCTGCGATCATTGGACTGAGTCATGAAGCCTCTCCAAGTCGCCTTCATCTGGCACATGCACCAGCCGTATTACAAGGACGACCTCACCAGCACGTACCTGCTGCCGTGGGTTCGCCTCCGATCGGCCAAGGACTACTACAAGATGCCCGCGCTCCTGGATGGCTACCCGAAGGTGCGCGCGACCTTCAACCTCGTGCCCGCATTGCTCGCCCAGATCGAGGACTACGGGAAGGAAGAATCGGTCGACCTCTTCCTCAACCTCAGCCAGCGTGCCGCGGGCGACCTGTCAAGCGAGGAACGCGACTTCGTTCTGCGCTGGATGCGCGAGTCTCCCCGTGCGCTGCGCGTACAGCAGTCGCCGCGATATGTAGAGCTCGCATCGCGCCCGATCGATGCGCAGTTCACCATCGCCGATATCCGCGACCTGCAGGTTTGGTTCAACCTCGCTTGGTGCGACCCGGTTTGGGTCGAGAACGATCCTGACCTGGCGGAGCTGAAGCGCAAGGATCGCGACTTCACCGACGAAGACAAGGGCATCCTGTTCGCCGCGCAGCTGGAGCGGATCCGCAGCGTCATCCCCAAATATCGCGAGCTCGCCGAGCGCGAGCAAGCCGAGCTCACCTTTTCTCCTTATTACCACCCGATCCTGCCGCTGATCTGCCATGTGGACTCCGCGCGAAGCGCCAACCCGCAGATCCAGCTGCCTGAGCGTCACTTCTCGCATCGCGAGGACGCCGAGCGCCAGATCGAGCTCGGCATGGGATTGTTCGAGCGCATGCTCGGCCGGCGGCCGAAAGGCATGTGGCCTTCCGAGATGGCCGTAGGTGAAGCCGTCATCGGGCTTGCGGAAAAGGCGAAGGTGGACTGGATGATCAGCGACGAAGAGGTCCTGGCCCGTTCCCTGGAAGGCCACTTCGATCGCGACGACAACCTCTATCAGCCCAAGCGCGTGGCACGGGAAGGCGGCACGGTCTCGATGGTGTTTCGAGATTCACAGCTCTCGAACGTCATCGGCTTCGACTATCAGCGCCTGTCCTCAGTCGACGCGGCACGCGACTTGATCGGACGCTTGCGCCGGATCAGGGACGTCCAGGGCGACCGTGACTTCCTGGCCGTGATCGCGCTCGACGGTGAGAACGCGTGGGAGTTTTACCCGCGCGACGGCCACGACTTCCTCAACTCGCTGTACACCGAGCTCGAATCGACCTCCGATATCGTCACAACAACGGTTTCCGATTTCCTTGCCGAGCATCCTCCGCAGCAGCTGCTCCACCATCTGCACACGGGCAGCTGGATCGGAGCAAGCCTCGACACGTGGATCGGCGACCCCGAGCACAACATCGCGTGGGACCTGCTCGCAGAAACCCGCGAGTGGCTCGACGGGCAGTCGCAGCAGCGACCCAAGGACTCGCAGCAGGCCGCGCTGGCCTGGCGAGAGATCCTGATCACGGAGGGCAGCGACTGGTTCTGGTGGTTCAGCCGCAAGCACGACTCCGGCATGGATCCCATCTGGGACAACCAGTTCCGGCTCCATCTGCGCAACGTGTACAAGTTGATGGGCGCGCGTGCGCCGGCACGGTTGTTCCAGCCGATCATCAAGCGCGCTCCAGCGCCGGAGCGTGGAATACCGGCGACTTTGATCAGCCCCCAGTCCCGGCAGGACCCGGTGTGGACCAAGGCCGGCTACTACCTCGTCGGGTCAGGGTTCGGCGCACTGCACCGGCCGGCTGGCGTGGTCGAGCGCGTCATGTATGGCAACGACGAGGAAAAGATGTATTTCCGGATCGACTCTCCCCGCTCGGGCGCCGAACTCGAGTCGCAGAATATCGAGTTCTGGCTCTACTGCTCTGGACCGCCCGCGATCGACGGTAAGGGCAACCTCGAGCTGCCCCTGCCGGCCGCCGCCCTCGGAGAGCTTGGATTCGATCCGGCCTATGTCATTCGCATCACGCCGCGCGCGCAGGGCGCCACGGTGACCGTGGCAAGGGTCGTCGATTCTCAGACCAGGGCGACCGCCGAATCGAGCTGGGACACCGAGGATCCATTTGCAGTCGGAATTCCGTTTCAAGAGCTGGCCAAGCGCCCCGGCGACGCCGTCGAGATTGCGCTGGTTGTGAGCAGGGAAGGCCGCGACATCGAAGTCGTGCCTCCCTCCGGCGCGCTCGGTCTCCGCGTTCCCGGCCAGGCGGCTCCGGTCGAGGTCCCGCATGCGCAGCACCTCAAGGTCCTGGTCGCGACGGCGGAGCTTGCGCCATTCGCGAAGCTTGGCGGCGTGTCGGATGTGGCGGCTTCTCTGTCCAAGGAATTGCGCCGCCTCGGCCACGACGTGCGCGTCGTTCTTCCTCGGTACCGCCAGATCGACATCGGCCGTTACGGTCTGAAGCCGGTCGTGACCGACCTCTCCGTCCCGCTTGGAACGGACAAGCTCCCTGCGACGATCTTCGAAGGCCGCCTCGGCGAGATGGTTGTCTACTTTGTCGACTGCCCTGCGCTCTACGACCGCGACGGCATGTTCGGCTTTGGCGATGATGACGCGCGCTCGGTCTATTTCTGCCGCGCCGCGCTGGAGATGCTGCCTGCCCTGGACTTCTTCCCGGACATCATCCACGTCCACGACTGGTACGGCGCGCTGATCCCCAATCTTCTCGACCGCGTTTACGACGCCGAGCTGTACGCGGACATCGCGACGACGCTGACCATTCACAACTTGTCCGCACAGGGCGTCTTCGGGTTCGGGGCGCTTGGTCTGGCCGGGCTGCAGGAGTGGGGGCTGATCAAACTCGGCATCCCCGGGCTGGACAACGTCGTCAACTTCTTGGGCCGCGGCATTCACTTCGCCGACGTCGTCAACACCGTGAGCGAGCGCTACGCCAAGGAGATCCAGACGCAGGAGTACGGCGAAGGGCTGGACGAGCTGCTGCGACGCAACACGCAAAAGCTGCACGGCATCCTGAACGGGATCGACTACGAGATCTTCGACCCGCAGCGCGACCCGAACATCCCGCACCACTACTCGGCGGACGCGCCGCAAAACAAAGCCCTGTGCCGCGCGTCGCTGAGGACCGAGCTCGGCCTCGAGGACGTCAACAAGCCGGTTTGCGCGATCGTCTCGCGCTTCTACGACGTCAAGGGCATGGACCTGATCGAGCAGGCCATGCCGGAGCTGGTCGAGCTAGGTCTGCAGATCGTGGTGATTGGGACCGGGGACCGGCGCTACGAGGACATGTTCCGGCGCTGGGCCGGCGAGGCTCCGCGCCAGGTCGCCGTCGCGCTCGGCTTCGACTCAGCGCTTGCGCAGCGGATCTATGCGGGCGCCGACATGCTCTGGATGCCGTCGCGATTCGAGCCGGGCGGCCTCGCGCAGCTGATCGCCCTGCGCTACGGCACGATCCCGGTGGTGCGGGCGACTGGTGGCCTGGCGGACACCATTCGCGACTACGAACCGGTCGCGCAGAGCGGAAACGGGTTTCGCTTTGGTGCCTACGACGCGTGGCAGTTCTTCGCGGCGGTGGTTCGGGCGGCCGAGAACTTCAGGCACCCGGCGGTGTGGGCCTGGCTGGTCCAGCACGCCATGAAGGAAGATGTGTCGTGGTCGAGCTCGGCGCAGAAATACCTGCAGCTCTACCTGGCGGCGATCGCCTCGAGGCGCGAACGCCGCGGCCTCACCACGGTAGTGCCCTCACCCGCCCCAGTCGGGGAGTAGTCGCAGCTGTTCGACTCGGCGGGCGCCGGGGGCGTAGGCGGTGTTGAAGTAGTCGATCACCATTCGTCGTGCCGCGAATTGCGTGACGACGTTCCGCATCGACGCTTTCATCATCTCGACCCAGCGTCGCGGGATGCCCGCTTCGTCTCGGTCGTAATAGAGCGGCACGACCTCCCGCTCGAGGACCCTGAACAGGCCCTCGGCCTCAGCCACGTCGTCGACCTCCTGACGGTCGAGCGTGGCGCCGGACGGGATCGCCCAACCCAGCTCGGGGCGATACGCCTCATCCCACCAGCCGTCCAGAACGCTGACGTTGAGACCTCCGTTCGCGCCCGCCTTCATGCCACTCGTGCCGCTCGCCTCCAGGAAGCGGCGTGGATTGTTCAACCACACGTCCGCGCCCTGGACAAGGTGGCGGGCAAGCGTGATGTCGTAGTCCTTCATGAAGACGACTCGCGGTTCTTCGCGGGCCAGGGCCACGATGCCGGCGACGATGTCTTTACCGGGCTGGTCAGCAGGGTGGGCCTTGCCGGCGAAGAGGATCTGCACCGGTCGCTTCGCATTGCGGAGAAGCTTCGTCAGGCGTGCCCGGTCTCGGAGCAGGAGATTGGCGCGCTTGTAGGGGGCAAAACGGCGGCCGAAACCAATCGTCAGCGCATTTAGATCAAGTTCCCGCGGCGTCTCGGCCCGCTCGTCCGAGAGTACAAAGAGCCTGCGCTTCAACTCGCCGTGGACTGCCCACAGGTCGGCGGCGGGAATCTCGTGCACGGCGTGCCAGCGGCCGTCGGCGGGATCGAGATCCCACCAGTCAGGCCCAACGAAACGACCCAGGAGCTCGGCGATCTCCGGTGCCACCCACGTCGGCATGTGCACGCCGTTGGTCACCGAGCCGATCGGAACCTGCGTTTCGGGCAGGCCGCGCCACGCGTCCTTCCACAATCGCCGCGAAACTGCTCCATGCAGGCGGCTGACGCCGACAGACTGGTCCGCGAGGCGCAGCGCGGCATAGGTTGTGCACAGCCTCTCGCGCGGATCTCCAGGCCGCTGCCGGCCCAGGTCCATGAAGCGGTCGAACGAGATTCCGACCTGGCTCAGGTAAGGCCCGAGTAAGTCCCACACGAGGCCGGAGTCGAAGTAGTCGCTGCCGGCCGCGATGGGCGTGTGGGTCGTGAACACGATTCCCGCGCGGGCGACAAGCCGTGCTTCCTCGAGCGTCATCTGGCGCGAGGTACGCAGCTCGCGGATGCGCTCGATGGCGCAGAGGAAGCTGTGGCCTTCGTTCAGGTGGAAGACGCCCGAGTCGATGCCCAGGGCGCGCAGCGCGCGAACCCCGCCGATGCCGAGCACGATCTCTTGGCGCAACCGGCGGTCGGGTTCCGGCACGTAGAGGCGGTCGGTGATGTTGCGGAGGTCTTGAGGGTTTGCCTCGAGGTCGGTGTCGAGCAGGAAGAGCGAAACCCGGCCCACCTGTGCGCGCCAAACGGCGATGCGCACGTTGCGCGTGCCCATCGGCGCCTCGACCTCCACTCCTTCGACTTTGCGCACGGGCAGGTCGGCGCCGCGGTTCTCGGAGTACACCTCGAACTGCCGCCCGCCCGCATCGATGTCCTGGCGGCCGAAGCCCTGCTTGTAGAGAAGACCAACGGCGACCAGCGGCAGGCCCAGGTCGCTCGTGGCCTTCAAGTGGTCGCCCGCCAGGACCCCGAGCCCGCCGGAGTAAATCGGCAGGCACTCGGAGAGCCCAAACTCGAGCGAGAAGTACGCGATGGCCATCGGCGCCTGCGCGTCCATGAAGCGAGGGTGGCGGTCGTAGTAGTCGTGGTAGACGGCGCGAGCTCCCTCGAATGCCTGACGCACCTCGTCGCGCTCACATGCCCGCTTGACGCCATCCTCGCCAAGTTGGCTCAGCAGGAGCACCGGATTCTCGCGCGTCGACTTCCAGAGCTCGGGGTCCAGGGCGCGGAAAAGAGCTTCGATGCGAGGCTGCCAGGTCCACAGGAGGTCGTAAGCGAATTGTTTTAGTTCGTCTACCACGCTAAAGGGTTGTCGTTCGGGTCTTGTGGCCGGAGCCTCGGCGCCCATGCGGCCGCATTGCGTTGTTGCCTCCTGCGCGCGCTCGGTCACGCATCCACGGGATGCGCTCCCTCGCGTGATCGGAGTCGCCTAGCACTGCGGCCACCTGGATCACCGATTCTCTCGACCAAAGCCCGATCGCCAACCCTAAGATCCTAGTGAGGAAGAGCGGATGAAGGCTGTTGTCATGGCTGGGGGAGAGGGTTCGCGTCTCCGGCCGCTCACGAGCAGCCTGCCCAAGCCACTGGTTCCCGTCGCGGGCCGGCCAATCATGGAGCACATCCTTCTCCACCTCAGGCGCCATCAGCTGCGCGACGTGGTGGCCACCGTCCAGTACATGGGCGCCTCGATCCGCAACTACTTCGGCGACGGTTCCGACCAGGGCGTCGCCCTGACCTACTCGGTGGAGGACTCGCCGCTTGGCACCGCCGGCTCGGTGATGCTCGCCCGCCCCCAGCTCGCCGAGACGTTCGTGGTTATCTCAGGAGACTCGTTGACCGATATCGACCTCGGCGCGGCCGCCAGATTCCACCGCGAGCGCAAGGCGATCGCCACCATCGTGCTCAAGCCCGTTCCGAACCCGCTCGAGTACGGCGTGGTCGTGGTCGACGAAGGCGGGGCGGTGCAGCGCTTCATTGAGAAGCCGAGTTGGGGCGAGGTCATCTCGGACCTCGCCAACACAGGCATCTACATCCTGGATCCCGCAGTGTTCGAGTTCTTCCGCCAAGGGGAGATCACCGACTGGTCGGGCGACGTGTTCCCGAAACTCCTTAAAGAGGGCGAGCACGTCTTTGGCTGGATCGCCGACGGCTACTGGGAAGACGTCGGCAGCCACGCGGCCTACGTGAAAGCGAACTTCGACTGTCTCGAGGGCAAGGTCAAGGTCCAGCTGCCCGGGGACCGGGTTGGAGACTCGACATGGATCCACCCCGACGCGGAGGTGTTCGATGGTGCACGCATCGACGGACCGGCGCTCATCGGAGCTGGGGCAAAGGTGCGCGCGGGCGCGTGGGTCAACGGGCCGGCGGTCATCGGCGCTTACACGACGGTCGACTCGGGCGTCAAGATCTCCAACTCGATCGTCTGGGACCACAGCTACATCGGACTGAACTCTCGCCTGCGTGGTTCGGTCGTGTGCCGTTCGGTGACGGTGAAGAACGGCTGCCTGCTCGAAGAGGGAACCGTCATCGGCAGCGACGTCACCATCGGCGCGGCCTCCACCGTGAATGCAAACGTGCGCATCTGGCCGAACAAAGAGGTCGAACCGGGCGCCGTGGTGCACGAGTCGATCATCTGGGCGGGCTCATGGAAGCGGGGGCTCTTCAGCTCATACGGGCTCACCGGGCTCATCAACATCGAGATCACGCCCGAATTCGCTTCGCGGCTTGGCGCAGCAATCGGGGCGCTGACAACCAAGGGCACGGAGATCGCCTTCTCGCGTGACTACACGCGTTCGGCACGCATGATCGGGCGCGCGTTGATGTCCGGCATGATCTCGTCGGGCACAAACGTCATCGACCTCTCGGTTCTCCCCGCCCCGATCTCCCGCTACTGGTCACGGCACAACCATGTGTCGGCCGTCCACGTGCAGACCTCCCCGGTCGATCCGCGATCCGCGGACGTCCGCATCTTCGACGACCACGGGCTTGACGTCGACAAGCGGAGCGAGCGCAAGCTCGAAGGCCTTTTCTTCCGTGAAGACATCCGCCGTGTCTCCCACTACGAGATGGGCCGGATCACGCGGCGCGACCAGCAGACCGAGCGCTACCTCGAAGACCTGATCGCAAAGCTCGACCTCGAAGCGGTGCGGGGCGCAGCCTTCAAGGTCGTGATCGACTACAACAATGGCGGGGTCGCGATGGTGTTGCCGCAGATACTCCGCGAGCTGAACTGTTCCGTGATCCCGCTGAACGCCGCGCCGGCCGAGATCGTGATGGAGCAGGACGATTCGACCTTCCAGGCCCACCTCCAGGAGATCGGTGTGATCACCTCGGCCGTGAAGGCAAAGCTGGGCGTGTTCATCGATTCGCCCGGCGAGCGGTGCTTCATCGTCGACGAGAGCGGTACGGTGCTGAGCCACGATCAGGCGTTTGCGGTGCTGACTCACCTGGCGTTGACCGCGAAGAAGGGCACGGTGCTCGGTCCGGCGTCAACGTCGCTCGCCTTCTCGATGATCGCCGAGCAGCTTGGCAGCCGCTTCGTGCCGACGAAGATCACGCCGGGGGCGGTGCTGCGGGCCGCCCAGCACAGCGAGACGGTGCTTGCGTCCGATGGCGTCGGAGGCTACTGCTGGCCGGACTTTGCGGTTTCGTTCGACTCGATCTTTACCGTGGCGCGGGTGCTCGAGCTGTTGGCCAAGACGGGAACGTCGTTGGCCGCGCTCCGTTCATTGATTCCGCAGGTCACGCACCGCACGGCGGTCGAGTTCTGCCCATGGGAGGTGAAGGGGCGCGTAATGCGCACGATGATGGAGCGGCACCTCAAGGACCGGGTCGACCTGACCGATGGCGTGAAGCTGTTCGTCGACGATGGGTGGGTCCTGGTCGCGCCCGACCCGGACCGGCCGGAGTACTACATCATCGCGTCGACGACGGACGCCGGGCACTCGAACCGGCTCGTCGAGGAGTACTCGCAGCTCGTGCGGTCAGTCGTGGCCGAGGCCGCCCCCCAAGCCGAGGCTGTTGTCGAGACCTAAAATCGGAGGTCGGCCGAGCGGGAGTAGCTCATCTGGCAGAGCGCGACCTTCCCAAGGTTGAGGTAGCGGGTTCGATCCCCGTCTCCCGCTCCAGCTTTTCTCTCCCATCAGGCGGGGCAGCGGTGACCGAGGGCTTCGGCCCATAGAATCGGCCCGTGGGGAAACCGACACTAGGTTCGGCTGCTGCGTTTTTCCTGGTGACTTTGGGGCTCGTTGATTCAGCATGCGGGAGTCCTGGCGCGACAGCGGTCACGAGCGGTTGTCACCAACGGCAATCGGGCCCGGGCGCGGCGGGTCTTAACTCGTTGCACTACACGGAGTACTGCACCTCCGCCCAGGCTCAGGACATGGCCGCTGGACCGGATGGCGCTGTCTGGTTCGCGGAGGGGGGATTGGGTTCGCCCAACGCTTATGTCGACAGGATCGGCCGGATCACCAATTCTGGCGTGACGACCGAGTTCCCCATTCCCAAGACGGATTGGTTCACCTCCGCCTTAACTGGTGGCCCTGACGGGGCGCTCTGGTTTGTGGGCTACGGCGGGGCTCGAGTTGGACGGATCACAACATCTGGCGTTGTCACCATGTACGACGCCAAACCGTTCCCTGACACCATTCTCTCGACAATTGCGATCACCTCGGGGCCAGATGGTGCGGTGTGGTTCACGATTCAAGGCGGATACGTCGGGCGCATAACCACGTCAGGTCAGGTCACAACGTTCCTGTGCAATCCGTGCTCGGGCCGCGATCCGACAAGCATTGCAGTGGGCTCCGATGGAGCCCTCTGGTTCACCGTGTACTGGTCGATATACCGCATGACAGTTCGGGGTTCGCTTGATCCGAAACCAGAAGCGACGTGGCATCCAGACCCTCAGCCGGACGACGTATGGGCTAACAAGATCGCAGTTGGGCCTGATGGTGCCCTCTGGTTCACCGAGAGTGCCAACGAGATCGGACGGATAACCAAATCTGGCGTCGTCACCCAGTACCCGATACCCGCCGAGCAGGCTGTGCTTGGCCGGGAGCCTTATCCCAGCAGCATCACGGCTGGTTCCGACGGCGCGCTGTGGTTCACCGAGCCTGATAACAAGATCGGACGCATTACGACGTCGGGTGCGATCACGGAATACCCGGTTTCCGCGCAGCCGAGCGCCATCACTTTGGGGCCCGACCGCGCTATCTGGTTTGCCGAGGCCGGCAACAGGATTGGACGCCTGTCACTTGCCTGAGGCAACGCTCGCGGCGGTTCAACGGACTGCGGATCAGGGTTCGAATCTGTAGACGAACTCAACGCGGTGATTGGTACTGTGGGCCGCGTCTCCCGTCTCCCGCTCCACCTTTGTCTCCGCCCTCCACGAGTGTGCAGCCGATAGGCATTCACTGGAGGTCGATTGCCTCCTTTTCGCACACGCGTTGGCTCTCTGATCCGGTACCCGCTCCCTCAGCGCAGAAACGTCAGGATTTCATCTGCGACGGCGTGCGGCTGCTCAAAAACAAGAGCATGGCTCGCTGCGAGATTGGCGACCCGAATGTTTCCTTGTCGCCCCGCCAATTCCGCCAGGTCGCGTTGGATTCCCTTGCGGTAGGCAGCCATCAGCTCCTTGATCCAATCCGGCCCTGCCCCGAGCTCGGCGGCCGTGCCGTTGATGATCAGGACCGGACATCGGACGCGCGCATAGAGGTCGAGCATGTCAAAGGCATCGGCCTCCGCCAGGATCTCATTTCCGAGCCCTCGCACCTCCGGCCTGATGCGTGTGTCACCGGCTTGCGTGAGAAAACTGCGCTGAGCCGCTTCGACCAGGACAGCGTCGGCTACTCCAATACGCGCCGCCAGCGCTCGCTGCTGGGCAAGCAGCGCATCCACCTGGGCTGCCTTGAGCGGCCCGACGAGAGAGTTCAGGGATTGCTGAACGACAGCGTCAAGCTGCTCCTGGCGCTGCTTAGCGTCCATTGGGTCAAGCCCGACATACTGATCGGGTCGCTTCCTGCCGTGGCCGTCCAGGTTGACGACGCCCCGAGAATCCGGATGGCCGGCGCCCCACATGACCGCGAGCATCCCGCCGAGGGAGTGACCGGCAATCGCAGGGTTGACCAGTTGCAGGTGCTCCGCGACGACGCCTACGTCGCCCAGCGCATCTGCCCATGACCACGGTCCATCTCCTGACCGACCATGGCATCGCAGGTCAAATGCGACTACATGGTGATCGCCGGTGAGAAGGGGAGCGACGAGCTGCCAATCCAGGAGCGAGCGCCCCAAGCCGTGCAAAAGGATGATGCCTGCACCCGAGCCGCCGAAGTCGTGTACGGCGAGCTGCACTCCGTTGGAATCCACAACGAGGTCTGTCGCGTCGTTCGGCAAAGTGGTGGCGACGGTACCACCTCCCAACGGGTCGGTCAGTCGTACCCGAGCCGATAACTGAATTCAACTCGGGAGTTGGTACTTGGGACGACAACCCCCGTCTCCCGCTCCACCTCTTCATCTCCGCGGTCATCGAGTGTGCAGCCGATCGGCTTTTGAGAGCAGTCGATCTCTCTCTTTTCCCACCACTCGCTGCGCTTTATGGGCTGAGTTCCATTTGAAGGTCGCCTTGCCCACGATTCTTGGCAGTGTCTCGGGCTCCAATGATTCCAACAGCGCTCACCACGGGTCCCTTCAATCTTGAGGAGGCCCGGCGCCACGGGCTGACGCGCTTCTAAGGAATGAGCACGTCGGCGCAGTTCTAGTTGCCGGGGGCGCTGGGCCCCGTCTCCCTCTTTCACCTCGGCTTCGCCAGCGCCTCCACCTTTCGAACTCGAAGGGGTTCGAGTGCGCCGACTGGTCCCTCAATCGCGGCGCACAAGGGCGGGCGAAGTAACCTGTCGGAAACCGTCCTCGCCCGTCAGGTGGCGGGGGCTTGCCGATCATCGGCACGCCTTCAGGCATGTGGAAGGCGAACTTTGCCACACCGGCAGCGTTGTAGCGGGGAGTAATGTAGGCATCACGCCACGGCCCGTCCATGTTGGCCGGGCTCATGCGGAAGGTCGTGCTGTCGATCAGCACCCGACTCCGCCCGGACTTCTCGACACACTCGGCGAATTTCGTCAACCAGACCTGACACTCGCCCGCCGACATGTCCGCAGTGGTATCGACCCGCGTGTAGATGAACACGGTCGGGCTCTCCCGGCTGCGCGCGGTAGCAGCCGCGCCAATGCCTCAGCCTCGCATCCGATGTCGCTCGGCCAGCCCCAATCGCAAAGTCGGCCGGGCGCAAGAGCATGGTTACTGCCCTTTTTATGGGCTTCGAGCGATCGTTGCCGCGAAGAGGTGATTACATAGATGGCAATTCAACATTCGGCTAGGAACAAGAGAAGGACCCGGCCCCGATGGGGGCCGGGTCCAAAGCATCGGTCGTTAAGCCGCGGTCGGCGCAGGCATGAGACCGAGCTGGGTCATCTGGTCGAGCTGGTCGAAGTAGATGCGGGCCTCCGCAATCTTTCCGTTCTCGACCCGGAGGAGCTGGACGCCGTAGCCGACGACCTTCTTGTAGGTCGGCGCGATGGTGCCAGTCGGGCTCTCGAGCGGGGCGGTGTGCGTGCCTTCCATCAAGATCTCCTGGACGACCCAGGGGCCGCTCGTGATCTCGCTGCGGACTTTCATCTTGCCGTCCGGGAACGCCTTCAGCCAGGTTGTGGCGTAGGCAGTGGCATCCTTGGCGTTGGTGGCCTTGAAACCGCCCGGCGCGTTGAACTTGATGTCGTCGGAGTGCAGCTCATTCAGCGCCTTCTCATCGTGGGCGTTGAACGCGGCTACGAAACGGGCAGTCGTGTCTTTGGATTCGGTCATTGCGTCTCCTCCTAAGGAGTACCGCGAGGCGGAGGGCCAAGAAGGCTACTGCCATCCGAGGCCGGCAACCGCGAGGACCGATACCAGCCCCCGACTCAGTCCAGAACAGTTGCCACCATAGCAGAAAATGGTTGCGAGTGCGTGCTAATATTCCGCGGATCGAGCGCCCACGCTTGCTATCCGTTGCCGAGGCTGCCGCCGAGCTCAACGCATCGGAGGCCTACGTACGCCGGATGCTGCTTCGGCAGCGACTGTACGGAATCAAAGTCGGAATCGTGTGGGCCATTCTCCCGGACGACCTGGAAGCTTTCCGGCGCACGCGTCGCCCTCCTGGCCGGCCGCGCAAGCTACCGGTAAGTGCCATTGACCAGGCCTCGGCCGTCCGCGTGGTCGGGGAGCGCAAGCGCGCCGCGACCAATCGACTCCTCAGAAAGCCACGACGGCAGTCGTAGGAAACCGGACCGCCGCCCGCGCGATCGCAGTCGATACGTGACCTGGTCGCGGACGAAACATCATGAGCTTGGAGTTAAGCGGGCCGCTCGGCACTTCCGCCATCAGCTCAAAGGTGTAACGGGCTGGGGAGCGGTCCGCTATCGCCACCATACGCCTCAATTGGTCGGTGTGCGGAGTACATGAGAATTCTTGCCGAGGGCGGTGGAAGGCGGCTGCGGAATGCCGGCGAGTGGCCCCGGCCGGGTTCGTCGACCACTGTCAACCGAATGTCGCGATCGCCCACCCGCAGGGTTCCTGAGTAGCCAGGCTACGGAAAAAAGATGCGTGCGCAGAACCGTTGGGATTGGAGCACTATGAGCGACGGCCCCGAGGGACACGTTCACCGGAGTCGGAGTTGGTCGCAAGACTGGTTCCGAAGCCGGAGAGGCGATCCGTTGGGGTCGTTTTCTTTCCCGGCGACTTGGCGCGGTAGTCGGCGGCACCTGTTCGACATCGGCCCGTCAGTAGGCCGTTATCCGAGCTGATAAGTGAACTCGACACAGGGCTTGGTACTCGGGACCGTGTGTCCCGTCTCCCGCTCCACTTTTCGATTTGGGGCGTCTCAAACCGCGTCGATACGCCCCTTCCGCAACAGTCGTCAGACAGGCACTCCTCATTTAGACCGATTCACCAACGAGGCGTGACGTACTACAAGGCGGGAATCCTGCCCTAGCCGGAGCTCTGCAAGCGGTCGGGAATCCGCAGCGACACCGCGCCCCACGCCATCGCGCCCGCCGCGAATATGCCCGGGGCAAACGCGAATGCCGCCTGCCCTGTGGCGTCCCATAACGCCCCGGCGAGCAGCGGAATTACGAATGCGATCGCGTATTGCAGCGTGAAGATCGCCGCGCTCATGCGCGCCACGTCACCGACGGGGGCCACCCGTGGAGGAAGGCTGAGAACGACCACGAACGCAAGCGCCGTTGAGAAACCCAGGACAAAGGCTGCACCGACGACACCGACACCTGGCGCCAGCACCAGGCCGAGCTGTGCCGCGGCCATGATCACGGCGGACCCGACAAAACCCGCACGACCGGTCAGAAGGCGCGGCCAGAGCGCCACGGCCGGCGCCGTCAGCAGCTGCGACCCATTGAGGACGGCGAGCGTGGGGGAGATGAGGTTGTGACGACCCGTCTGTTGAAGAAAGTCTGGGATGAACGCATTCGCGCCGAAGTACGCGGCTGACGCCATGCCCATGACCAGGCCGATGCGGATCGCCTGGCCCTGACGCCAGTCGGGCCACCATCGCGGCCGAGGTGCTGAGCCAGGTGTGCGGGACGGTGCAACGGCAGCGATCGCGATGGCGCTCACCAGCACCAGCGCGGACCACGAGGCGAGGGCCCAGCGCCAGTCGCCGTGCGCGATGGGCAGTACGCCGACCGGCGTCGTGAACACCGTCGGCAGCGTCTCGCCGATCAGGATGCCGTTGGCGTACACGGCCGTGGCGATCGCGATCCGGCGCGGAAACCATTCCCGGACGAGAGATGGAAATGCCGGCTGCGACAGGGCTACGCCGACTCCCATCAGGAACGTGGCCGAAAACAGGACCGGAATGCTGGGACCGTAGCCTCGCACGGCGCCGAACAGCGCCACTGATCCCAGGCCGATGACCAGGGCTCCGCGGACGCCGAGCTTGGCGATCAGCAGCGATCCTGGCACCGACGCGAGGGCGAGAATCAAGACAGGCCCGGACACCAGCGCGCCCACCGACTTCTCATCGAGGTTGAGCTCGTGGTGGATCAACGGGATCAGCGGCGGAACGGCGAGCATCGTCAGTCTCAGGTCGATGCCTCCGAGCCAAAGCAGGAGGAGGCGCACCCAATCGACGCGCGTCAACCTCAAGTCGACGCGCCTGGATCGACGATACTGGTCGCCATGGCCGGACTTCTGATCGTTACCGCGACGGGTCCTGAGGACCCGACGCGTGCCAGCGTGCCGTTCCACATCGCGGTCAACGGAGCGAGACCCTCAGGAACCGAGGTCGGGGTCGCACTCGCCGGTGACGCAGCGGAGCTGATCAAGCCCGACGTCATCGCCAATGTGCTCGGCCTGGGCGTGCCGCCACTCCGCGAGCTTCTCGACAAATGCATCGACCAGAACGTTCCCGTCTACGTTTGAAAAGGCTGTGCGGAGGCCCGTGGGGTCTTGGTGGAGATGCTCACACCGAACATGAAATACATCACGCCGCCGGACCTCGTCCGGTTGACGATGGAGGCAGACAAGGTCCTCAGCTTCTAGTAGCGCCGATGGCAGCTAGCGCGCTTGGGTTTTCGAGCGCCGACAGGTCACCGGGGTCCCTGCCGATATAGACCGACTTCACGACGCGACGCAGGATCTTCGCGTTGCGCGTACGCGGTAGGTCCGTCACGAAATGGACCGCCTTGGGGCGCAATGGCTTGCCCAGCGCGGCGGCCACCAGGTCCTGCAGCTCCACGGCCAGCTCCTCGCGCGGCGTCTGGTTCGGCCGCAGGATGACGAAGCAAACAAGCGCCTCGCCCTTCAGCTCGTCGGGAACGCCGATCGCCGCCGCCTCCGCGACCGCTCCATGTCCGACGAGCACCGACTCCACCTCAGCCGGCCCGAGCCGCTTGCCGGCGATCTTGATCGTGTCGTCCGAACGCCCCAGCACGTACCAGAGGCCATCCTCCGGGTCGACGTATGCCCAGTCGCCGTGCAGCCACACGTTTTCGAAGCGGCTCCAGTAAGTGTCGAGGTAGCGCTGCCGGTCGCCCCAGAATCCGCGGGTCATACCAGGCCACGGGTTGCGGATGACAAGCTCACCGACCTCACCGCGAACTGAACGACCCTCCGCGTCCAGGACATCGGCCGCCATGCCGGGCACCGGACCCGCGAACGAACAAGGTCTCAGGTGCGTGATCACGTTGCCGCACAGAATTCCGCCCGAGGCCTCGGTGCCGCCGGTGTAGTTGATGACCGGAATTCGGCCGCCTCCGATGTGCTTGAAGAACCAGTGGAACGGCTCGGGGTTCCACGGCTCGCCAGTGCCTCCGAGAATGCGAAGCGAGGAGAGGTCGTGGTGCGCGGGCACTTCGTCGCCATGCGTCATAAGTCCGCGCACGAGCGTCGGTGACACGCCGAGCACGGTCGCCTTGTGGTGGTCGACGATGCGCCAAAGCCGATCCGCCGCCGGATAGTCCGGGGTGCCTTCGTACAGGACCATCGTGGCGCCGAGCACGAGAGTGCCGAAGATGAGCCACGGGCCCATCATCCAGCCGATGTCCGTGTACCAGAACACGACATCGTCCGCCCCGATGTCGAAACCGTGCGCCATGTCCTGCGCCGCTTTAATGGGAAAACCGCCATGCACGTGCAGCGTGCCCTTCGGCTTGCCCGTCGTCCCTGAGGTGTAGATGATCATCAGCGGGTCCTCGGGGTCGAGCTGCTCTGTCTCGGCCCGGTCGGGGTGGTCTTCGAGAAGCACCTCCCAAACCACGTCGCGTCCATGCGTCCACGGGATCTCGCGTACGACGCGTCGGTGCACGATGACCTTCTTCACGGTCGGACAGCTGACCAGGGCTCGGTCGGCCGTCTCTTTCATCGCCACGACGTGGCCGCGCCTGTAGAAACCGTCGGCGCAGATCAGCACCTTCGCCTCGCCGTCACGCAGGCGAGTGGCTATCGCGTCAGGGCCGTAGCCGGAAAACAGGGGGATGATCACCGCGCCGATCTTCGCCGTGGCGAGCACCGAGACCGCGACCTCGGGGCACATCGGCATGAAGATCCCGACCCGGTCGCCCTGCCTGATTCCCATCCGGCGAAGCGCGCCCGCGAGCCGCGATACCTGCTGGTCCAGCTCGGCATAGCTCAGCTTGCGCACGTCACCCGGCTCGCCTTCCCAGATGATCGCGGTCTTGTCATGGGAAGGGCCGTTGCGATGGCGGTCGAGGCAGCTCTGGATGATGTTCATGCGGCCGCCGACCCACCACTTCGCCCAGGGCTTCCCCTGCGACAGGTCGACCACCTTGTCGTAATCGCGATAAAACGCGACGTCGATGTCCTTGATCGCCGCGTCCCAGAACCATTCGATATCGTCGTCGGCACGCTTCAGCAGCTCATCGAAAGTCTCGATCCCGTGGCGATCCATGAAGCGTTTGAGACGGCTCCGTTCGATCACCTCGGGGCTCGGCTCCCAGATCACATCCCCGATGACGACAGGCTGCATCGCCGGACTATTGTCTCCAGAAGGCCATGAGCGAGCTGCCTGACGACTTCGCGGACAGCCTGAGCCGGGTCCTCGATCCGAGGCACCGCGAAGCGGCGGCGGAG
>WNGI01001651.1_pt1 | contig 32019 bp, 26 predicted proteins | sample 5400621 | NCBI WGS metagenome assembly WNGI01 (sample SAMN13153374, study PRJNA577476) | soil metagenome | isolation source: 20 cm soil or saprolite under Garry oak tree replicate 1 | place: USA:California | collected 2016-06-15
GTGTCCGGATTGCGGACCGGCGTGACCTCGGTGCCGTGCTCCCATGCGGTCGCGACCGGCGCACAGCCGGCCGCCTGGCCGCCGACGTACTTGATGGGCCGGCGCTCGATCAGCCCCACCTCGGCGAGCTGGTCGAAGCCCCGGGCAAGTTTGGTGAACATCGCTCCTGAGGCGATCGGAGCGACGACGACATCCGGGCTGCGCCAGCCGAGGGACTCGGCGATCTCGAAGGCGAGGGTCTTGCTGCCCTCGGCGTAGAACGGCCGGAGGTTGATGTTGACGAAGCCCCAGCCAGTCTCGTCGGCGATCTCGAGGCAGAGCCGGTTGACGTCATCGTAGGTGCCATCGATCGGGACGACGGTTGCGCCGTAGGCGAGGGCATGGTCGACCTTGGCGGGTTCGAGATCGGACGGGATGAAGACATAGGCGGGCAGCCCGAGGACGGCCGCGGCGGCGGCCGTCGCCCCGGCCAGGTTGCCGGTCGAGGCGCAGGCCAGGGTCGTGATACCGAACTCGACGGCTCGTGCTGCTGCGACGGCGACTGCCCGATCCTTGAACGACAACGTTGGATTTCGGGTGTCGTCCTTGATCCACAGCCGGTCGATCCCGAGCGCCGCCCCGATTCGTTCTCCGGCAAGGAGTGGTGTCGAACCGACGGGCAGCCCTCGTGCGGGAGGTGCGCTGACCGGAAGCAGCTCGAGATACCGCCAGATCCCGGGCGCTCTCGCTGCGATCCTCGCCCGATCGAGCGTCGCTCGTACGCGGGACAGGTCGTAGGCGACCTCGAGCGGGCCGAAACAGGCGGGGCAGACGTAGCTCGCACCGAGCGGCTCGGCCCGGCCACAGTTTCGACAGGCGAGGCCGAGGACGCGGTCATCGGCGCCACCGGAGGCAGCGGTCTGGATGGCCGCATCGGCGGCAGGATCGGACGTCGGGGTCGTCGTCGGCGTCGGCAGGGTTTCGGTCGTCATGGTCTTGGCTCCTGGTCCCGGCGCGTCTCTCGGGGCGCGGCACGGGCGTGGGGATCGGGCGATGAGACCGGAGACGGGAAGACCCTTCCTGCTCGGAAGGGTCTCGAAGGGAGTTCCCTTATCGTGCAGGCGGACCTGCCCGGAATTGGCACCTTGCCGACTCGACGTCAGTAGGTTGTCGTGGCTTCAACGGGCCGGTCCCTCCGCCACTCTTGATAAGAGCTCTTCAGTTGTCGGCACATAGTGCCCCAGACCGCCGAGATGAGCAAGAGCCCGCCGTGCGACCATCCTCGCCGTGACGAGCATGAGCAGATGAAATCGAGCTTCGCAGCGGCCCGAGCCGGGAGCGTGGCGCGGAGCATCGGCCCGGCGGGTATCGCGGCGATCGGCGTGTTCGGGGTCGCTCTGATCATCTATCTCCGGACGCTGCTGCCGGGCCCCAGCTTTGGCGACTGGGCGGAGATGCAGTTCATCCCTGCCCAGCTCGGCATTCCCCACCCGACGGGCTACCCGCTGTACGTCCTCCTCGGCTGGCTGTTCAGCCTGTTGCCGATCGGCTCGTGGGCGTACAGGGCCGATCTCCTTTCGGCGGTGGCGGCTGCCGGTGCCGCCGGCACGTGCGTCCTGATCGCGGGTCGACTCGGGGCCAGGCCTGTGATCGCAGCGGTCGCCGGGCTGAGTCTGGCCGTGAGCGGCACCCTCTGGCTCGAGGCGACCTTCTCGGAGATGAACGGCCTTCACCTGTTCCTCGTCGCCGCGGTCATCCACCGTGCCCTCGTGTGGCGGGCGGAGCGACGCGACCGGGACCTTCTGCTGGGTGGCCTGCTGGCGGGCCTGGCGGTTGCCAATCACCTCCTCGCGGTAACCGTCGTTCCGATCGTGATCGTTTTCGTCCTCATCGACGCCCGCGCGCGCCTCCGCGAGCGCCCGATCATCCTCGTCCAGGCGGCGCTCCTTGGGCTGATCGGCGTGTCGCTCTACCTGTTCATCCCGCTTCGGGGGCTGGCCGGCCCGCCGTCGATCTACGGCATGTTCACGACGTGGGAGGGATTCTCGACTCTCGTCTCCGGGGCGCAATTCCGCCGGGACATGCACTTCAACTCCGAGGAGAGCTTTGCCAACGCCCTGCGCGACGTGCCGAACGTCCTCGCGCAATTCGCGGCGAAGTCGAATGTCGTCTTCGTCGGCCTGGCTCTCGTCGGCGGCGCGATCGAGCTCGTCCGGGACCGCTGGGCCGCGTTCATGCTCGCACTCGTCGCCGTGTCGAGCATCTTCTTCTTTGCCAACTACCTCGGCGACCTCGATCACTATCTGCTCGTCGCCTGGCTCGTCTTCGCGGTCTGGCTCGCGGTGGCCCTCGAGACCGTCGTCTCCTGGATGGAACGGCGCCTTGCGGGCCTCGGCGATCTCGTTCGCCTCGATGTCCTCGCCCTGATCCTGCCGCTCGTCATCGGCCTGAGCAACTGGACGGGCCACGACCAGAGCGCAAATCATGTCGGCGAGCAGTTTGCGACTCTTGTCTTCAGCAAGCTGCCGCCGAACGCCGTCCTGCTGACGTACTGGGACGCCCTGACGAACCTGACCTACGCCCATTGCGTCGAGGGCCAGCGACCCGACATCTCACTCCGCGCCTACGACGTCGCTGCCAGGGTCGTCTGCGATCCTGTCACGGGGTCGCTCGATGATGTCGCGAGGGATCGCCCGGTCTTCGCCTTGTTCGTGTTCGACGGCGATGTTGGCCCGCTCAGAAGGTCATTCGACCTTGTGGCCGGCCCGCGCCTGCCGCTGCCGTACGGCAACCGCGGCCTCGATCAGGGCGGGACGCTGTATCGCCTCGTGTTGAAATGAGCCCCCTGAGCATTAAAGAGCGAGTGCCCGGATCCGATCGTCGACCCGGTCCGGGCCCCCACCGCTAGCGAACCGTGAACGGCGCGAGGTGCGCCGTCGCGTCTGCGCCCGAGATCGTGAACTTGAGGTTGTAGTTGCCGGCCGCCAGACCCTTCGTGCCGACGTTGACGATGTAGCCCGCGAGCCCCGAGTCATACCGGAACGGGGTTGTGAACGGCCTGCTGGTCGGACCCATGATGAGACTCGGGGTCAGGGTGATGCTCGGGCTGGAGAGGTTGACGTTGTTGGCGTCGCAGATCTGCAGCTTGATGGCGATCGTGCCGTTTCCGCCCTTTGGCGGATGGGTGGGGTCGTACAGCAGGCAGATCTTGTAGGCCACAAGGTAAGAGACGCTCGAAGTGTTCAGGTTGCCGGCGACGTCGGACGCGTTTACGGTGAACGTGTGCGAGCCGAGGGGTGCGGTATCGAATGGGCTGCCGCTTATGACCGGCCCGTCGCACGTGGCCAGGCCGGATGTCGCATCGGAACACCCATAGGTGGAATTGACCACCTGGTTCAAGAGATACGTGCTGCCGTTGATTGGGCTGGTGATGCTGATCGACGGAATCACAGTGTCGAGGCGCACCACAATCGTCTGCGAGGACGACGTGTTGCCAGCGTTGTCTGTCGCGGTGTACGTGATCGTTGTGATGCCGTCGATGGTGATTGCGACAGCTGCCGATGAGCCCGACACGTCCGTGGCCGCGATCGGCTGAGCGCCTGTCGCGCTGTACGTGATCTTCTGGACGCCCGAGCCGCACACGCCGTCGGATGCCGTGATGTTCGCCGTAGCCGGGCTGGTCTTGTTCCAACCCGCTCCATTTGGCGCTGGCGACACGCTCGCCGATGCCGTCGGCGCGGTCGTGTCCGCGTTGAACGTGTACTGATCGCCGGCGTTCGTATCGCTTGTGCCAGCGGGCGTCGTGACCGTTACATCCACGTTCCCAGCGACGTGAGACGGAGGTTGCACTGTCAGCGATTCAGGCGTTGCTACGCTAACCGACGAGGCCGACGTCGTACCGAACTTGACACTCGTCTGGCCGGTGACGAAGTCGGTCCCGGAAACGGTCACGGTAGGTGCGCACGCCGTGTTCAACTCCGGCCCGTTCGTCGGGGCGATCCCACTGACGGTCGGCGGAGCCTGGGTGAACCGGCCGATGGCGGTGCCCCAGAGATCCGTGTTGGTCGAGCTGGTCGAGCCATACTCCTCGGCGAACCAGACATCCCACGGATTGGCCGGATCGCGTTGCGCACCGGAGTAGTCCCCCCACCGGTTATCGGTCGGGTTACCGCTCTCGTCGAAGCAGAATGTGCAGTTGTACGGGCCGCTGCCCGCGAAGTAGTCGATGCCGCTCAGGCTTGACGGGAGGGTGCCCACCGGCGCGAACGACATGCCGGCCGTGCCGAACTGTGTCGACGAGGAGACGCTATGGCCGATGAACAGATTGCCACCGGCGTCGGTCATTACCGACGGATAGATGAGATATGCGCCGTTCTGGCCGAGGTCGGCGTCCTGGACGAGGGTCCCAGTATTACCCGACGTCGTCAGCTGATCCAGCCGGATGCACGCACGCTGCTGGGTGTCGCCTGGCGGCTGGCACGAGTCGTTGCCCGATGCCCAGAGAACCCCGTTGTCCCAGACCGCCGATTGGACGGCCGGCACTCCTGAATCGAGCGTCCTGGTGTCACCGGACTGCATCGTTCCCGGTGGCGTCGAGTAGGTGCCGATCGAAAAATCCTGGGTCGTGAATGCGGCGTTGTTGCCCGCTGGCGTCCCGGTGAAGGCGAACAACGTGAGTGTCGAGGAGTTCTGATTCGCGCTTACCGCGAACTCGGTGTTCGTCGACGACATCGACATGACCGGGATGACGTTGAAATGGTTGTTGTTCAGGGAGAAGAAGAACTCGCGGACCGTGCCCGCCGCCAGCAGATCCGACTTCTGGAGCATGAGGAATTGATACGGACCGCTGAAGCCGTTGTTGTTCCAGGTCATGACGACCTTGTCGTTGCTGACCCCGAGCTTAGGCTGATCGGCCAGGACGTTGCTCGTATTTGTGTACGCCGCATACACCGTCCAACCGCCGGGCGTGCTACCGCTGCTGACGGCAATGTCGACCTCGCTGTCGGAGCTGGTCGTACAGCCGGAGCCCTTCGGCGGGGGACGCGAATCGCAGCGGTCGAAGATCAGGATCGAGGCAAAGAAGCGGCCGCTCAATGGGTCGTACATGACGCGCGGATCGCTGTAGGCCGGGGTCGTCATCGCGTTGACCGGAGCGCCGAAGAAGTCGCTGAGATTGAAGGAGGCACCATCCGTCGTGCCGGACTTCATATAGACCTGCCCGGTAACGTTGGTCATCTCGACGACCCGTGTCGGACCCACCGCGACCTGCGTGTCCGGCGGCGTGTTATTGACGAAGCCCAGGGCATCGAATGCAGTCAATTGCTCGAGTGCGCCCGGCGACGTCTGCGCGGTCTGGATCGTCAGTCCGCTCGTGAGCGACGTGAACGACGTACCGGCTCGGCCGATGCCGGACGCCCGTCCAACGACGGCCGGCCGCGGACCGGCTGCCTGGGGACTGGCCGGCTGGCTCCTGCCGATCCGGGGCAGCGCCTCCGCCTTCTGCCCGCGCTGCGCCGATCGCAGGTTCTTGACCTGGATGTGCTGCTTGAGCGTGGCGTGGGAGGTTCCGCGGTTCGGTGGCCCACCGCCCAGCGCCTGAGCGGGTATCGCGAGCGCGAGGGCCGCGATGAGGGCCAGAATGGTGCCGGCGCGCCCGGCGTGGGTCACAGATCTCATTGCGCCACCCTCCGCTTGGTCGAGTCCCCTGGCCGACCGAGGACACGAGTGAACCAGTCGACTGTCTCCTTCGCGTCTCGCAACTCGTTCGCGTCGCCTTATTGGATGAGGGAGATGTGATCCACCGCCCCTGGCCCGGGAACCGTCGAAGACACGCGGGCGTCGCGCGTGTCGTGAAGCGCAATCGGCTGGCGTTCAGCCGCCGGATAACCGTTCTCGCGTTCGTCCTGGCGGCCGTCCTGAGCGTGGGAGGATGTGGGCCTGATGGCGCAATCGGCTCATCCGCCCCAGACGCCGACAGCGGCGTCAGGGGCGTGACGGTGGCAGGACCCCAGTGCCCCGTTCAAATCGCCGGCCAGCCATGCCCGCCCAAGCCAATATCGGCACATGTGGTCGTACAGGACGCTGCCGGACACCAGCTCGCATCGTTCACGTCCGATGCCGATGGCCGATTCCACGTCCCAGTGCCAGCGGGGAATTACGTCCTGGTTTCCGGCGGCGATCCTGGTGCCCCATTCCTGAAACCGGTGCAGGTAACCGTCCCCCTCGGTGGCTACGTCGACGTCCAGCTCATGTTCGACACGGGCATCCGTTGAAGGAGCAGCTGTCATGACCGCCGAACGTCCGCCCGTCATCCGTCTCCAGCACGTGAGCCTGCCGATTCCCGCGACGCCGGAGTCCCTCGACGAGGCCCGCCGCTTCTACGGCGAGATCCTCGGGCTCGAGGAACGGCCGCGCCCGCCCGTCTTTCCCGGGACGGGCATCTGGTACGCGGTCGGCGACCAGGAGCTGCATCTATTCAGCGAACCGACGGGGGTAACCGTGAACCCCCAGTCCCGACGTCACCCCTGCTTCCAGGTCGACGATGTCAGCGCGCTTCGAGCGCACCTCACCGCCACCGGCGTGACAACGCGTGACCACGATGGGGAGATCCCCGGTCGGCCGCGCTTCTTTGCCGTCGACCCGTGGGACAACACGCTGGAATTCGTCCAGTTCGAAGCGAATCACTGGTAGGCGGAGGATGAAGGCGCTGAAGCTGGAGGCGGACTGGGACCCGCGGCCGGAGGCCATCGCCACGCTCGTCGCGGCTGACGTGTCGGCCCGCGTTGCACGCCGAGGGAACCAGGTCTGGCGCAATCCCCGGATCTCGGTGGCGACCGTGCCCGACCCATCGCCCGGCCCGGATGACGTCGTGATCCGGGTCCGGGCCTGCGGCATCTGTGGCTCTGACTTCCACTTCGTCGAATCGGACAGCGACGGCTACATGCTCTACCCGGGTCTGGTCCGCACGCCTGTCGTCACGGGTCACGAATTCGCCGGCGTCGTCGATGCCGTCGGTACAGCCGTCAGAGACTTCGCTCCCGGCGATCTCGTGTGTGCCGAGGAAATCGCGTGGTGCGGCGATTGTCTGGCCTGCCGGGCCGGCCGACCAAACAACTGCACCCGGATCGAGGAGCTCGGCTTCAGCTTCAACGGTGCACACGCACAATGGGTTGTCACGCGAGCTCGCTTCTGTTGGTCCCTCTCGCCGCTCGTCGAGGCAGGAATCCCGGCGGACCGAATCTTCCAGCTCGGTGCCCTGGTCGAGCCGACGGGCGTCGCCTACATCGCGATGTTCGTGAGCGCGGGCGGCTTCATGCCCGGCGCGACGGTCGGCGTCGTCGGCGCCGGACCGATCGGCCTCGCCGCCATCGCCCTTGCCAGGGCGGCCGGGGCGGGCCAGATCGTCGCGTTCGAGGTCCTCGACCGTCGCCGGCAGCTGGCGTCGGCGATGGGTGCGGACCGCGTCCTGGACCCGCAGGCGCTCGGGCCGGACGGTGTCGTCGATGCGGCACGAGAGGTCTCCCGCGGCCAAGGGATCGACCTCTGGGTGGAGGCCAGCGGCGCCGCCGGAGTTGCCGAGATGATGGCCGCTTCGCTGGCGCCGGCCGGACGAATGGTGCTGGTCGGGCGCGGCCCACACATGATCGACCTGGACCCCGAGCTCCTCATCGTCCGCGGTGCCGCCATTCACGGCTCGATCGGCCATTCGGGATCCGGCGCGTTCGGTCGGGTGATCGATCTCATGGCCGCCGGGAGGCTCGACATGACGCGGCTGGTCAGCGCAACGGTGGATCTCGAAGCCGCCGCGGGATTGCTGGATGGCACCCCTCGTCGCGAGCCTGGAAAGATCCTGGTCGCCCCCTAGCAAGCCCTTGGCGGCCCTGAGCCGGTCAACCAACCATGTACGGGCCTGTGGACCGACTGCACCGGACATTTGTCCCAGCCTCCCACTACCCCTTTCGTACCAGATGACTGCGGTGTACTCTGCCGGCCCGGGGGCGGCGGATTCTGATCAGGGTTTGACGTTCGATTCGGTCCCGGCGCGCCAGCAGCACCAGCCGTCGGTCTTGCGCAGCCGCCGCCTACGCCTGGGGGCATCGCCGTGCGGACGATCGCTGTCGTGAACCGGAAGGGGGGAAGCGGCAAGACCACGACCGCGGTCAGTGTCGCTGCCGCGCTCGCCGAACGGGGACAGCAGGTGCTCCTCATCGACCTCGATCCGCAGGCGAGCGCCTCGGCCTGGCTTGCCGAAGCCTCCGACGATCGTGGTCCGTTTGACGCGTTCATCGGGACGCGTGACCTCGGCACGCTCGCCGTGACGACACAGGTCCCCGGACTCCAGATCGTGCGCTCCTCGGCATGGCTCGTGACGGCCGAACGCACGATGATGGGCGACATCGGCGTCGGTGTCCTGCGCGCGGTCGAGCGGTTGAAACCTGACTGGGGCTTCGTGATCATTGATTGCCCGCCGTCGCTGTCATACCTGTCCGTCGGTGCACTCATGGCCGTCCGCGAGGTGATCATCCCCGTCGAAGCCCATTCGATCGCCCTGCCCGGCGTGGCCGCGGTGGTCCGCGAGATGGGCCGGATCCAGTCCTCGCTCAATCCCGTCCTCCGGAATCCGCTCATCGTGGCCTGCAGGGTGAACCGGACCGTTCACGCCAGGCGCGTGATCGACGAGCTCGATCGGGTGTATGGCGGGCTCCTCGCGCGCGCGACGATCCGGGAGAGCATCCGCCTGGCCGAGGCCGAAGCGGCTCGCAAGCCGATCACGGCCTACGCGCCCGAGAGCGGCGCCTGCCTCGACTATCGGCTCCTTGCGGAGGAGCTCCTCGAGCGCGAGGAATTCGTCGCGCCGCATCCGCGCGCCGAGTCGCGCTGGCGCCACCTGTTCAACCGGACAACTCACTTCGCCGCCTTGAAACGTCACGAGGCCTGAGCGTTGCCGCAGGATCAGCTGCTCCTGACGATCCTGGGTCTGGTCGTTCTGGCGAACGTGTTGCTCATCGCGCTGATCCCCCTTCGGATCCGCGGCCAGCGACGGCCCCCGCTCCACGCAGTGGTCCAACCGGCCCGGCAGGCCGGGATGGGGAACCGCGATACGCGCCTTCCGGCCAGGCAATCGAACGGACCTCGCGTGGATCTGCCCGGTCGCGGTGATCGCCGGGGCGCCGAAGATGTCCGTGCCGCGGCGGCGATCGAGGCCTTCGTCGCAGACGTCTCACCCGATACGGCCGGGCGAACCCGTTCGCCCGCGCCGTCGGAGGTAAGCTGGGCGAGGCCGGAAGCCGCGACGAGAGCGGTTCCGGAGAGGAGCGCCATTCCGCTGCCGCGGATGGATCGTCCCGATGCCGACGGTGGCGGGCAATCGTCAGATCAGGCGCTCGCCGCGCTCGCCCGTACACCCGACGGACTCGCAGATCCTGTCGCGTGGGATCGATCGCTCCGCGAGGAGTCGGCGCGAGTGGCGCGATTTGGGCGTCCAGTCACCGTCGTGATAGCCGAAATCCCCGATCTTGACGGCGTCATCGACCGGTTGGGTCGGGGTGTTGCCGACCTTGTCGTAACGGAGACCTCGCGTCTGTTGGTGACGAATGGACGTGCCGCAGATCGCATCGCCTGGCTGGGTGACGCGCGATTCGGGATCCTCCTGTCGGAAACTGAAGAGATCCGTGCCGCTGGCTACGTGAACCGCGTGCGAGCCGCCACGGACGGCTGGCTCGAGTCCGCAGGCTTGTCCGTTCGGCTGTCGCTCGGCTGGGCGAGCCCAGCCGACGGAGCGGACGTCCTTGCGGCGGCGGCCACGGCCCGGCAACGTGCGCACGATGCCGACCGATCCTCGATGCCGGGGCGCACATCCGGAGCCTGAGGAACTCGATGTCAAATAGCCGATTGCGCGGCTGCGGATAATCGAAGGAGACGCGCTCCGGCACATAAGTCTTCGATCGATAGAGGACCATGCCCAGGGGGTGGCGAAATGCCGGTCAACGGCACCGTTCGGGCGGTCCGTACCAGCCCATTCTTCGCGCCGGAACTTCGGTTTCGGGGGCAGTTGCATGGACCCCAGGCCGTCCGGCTTGTTGTCCTTGGGCTTGTCGTAGTTCTCGGTTTCGGTTGCTCCCCAGCTTCAGAATCGCCAATTGCTGACACCAAGTCAGCGAGCCCTCCCGGTTCGCCGCCGTCCGCGCCCTCGTTCTCGAGCGAGCCGTCATCGAGCGAGCCGTCGATGATCCCGTCGACCGTGCCCTCGCCGACGAGGGCCGCTGTGACCGTCGCGTTCGTCGGGGCCGTGGCCACGAAACACTGGGGCGACCTGCCGTTCACCGTCAGGGCCAAAGCGACCAACGGTGCGAAGCTGTCGTTCAGCGCGACGGGCGGATGCGCGGTCGGCAAGGCGAACGGCGTCGTCGCAATTAACGCCGTCGGGAACTGCACGCTCGTGGCGAGGACCGCCAGCGGGCCGGCGGCGAGCGCATCGCTCACCTTCGCGATCGGCCGTGCGACGCCGAAGATCCAGTTCGGCGACCAGGCGGTCCGCTACACGCGGACGTTCTCGTACAGGGTGAAAGTCAAGATCACACCGTTGATCGATCTCACATACCGAGTCCTGACCGGCACCTCGGACCCGGAGTGCCGAGTCGGGAGCGCGACCGGGAAATTGACCCTCGCTGGGGACCAGCCGAACCTGACGGCTCAGTGCACCATCGAGGTGTCGGCCACCCGGCAATCGGCGAACTACACCATGCCCTCGCCAGTTCACGCGAACGTCAAGGTGGACTTCCCGGCGTGGGACGTCCGGGCGACGAGCCCGCCGACCGTCCATTGGAACACGGAGGGGCCGACGGTCACGGTCGTCGTCAGGGAAACCACGGGCAACGCATACGGCATTGACGTAGAGCAGAACGGTGGTGGCGGCGAATGCGCCTATCAGTCAGAAACGCCCGCGAACCCCCCTGCGGGCACGAAGCTGTACTACGTCGTGCTCGATCTCCAGGAGCCGTCCACCCCTGAGGGCTACGTCTGCAACATGACGGCCAAGGGATCGCCGCCGGATTACTTCGATCCGGGCGGTAATGCCGCCGACAACTTCACGGTGACTGTCGTTCCATGACGATCCCCGGGCTCGCTGCTTGAGCTCGATCTTCATCAGCTATTCGTCCAAGGACGTCGGGTCCGGCCGCCGACTTCGGGACCTGCTCGAGGCGCGCGGGTACGCGACGGTCTTCCGCGATCGGGATGAGGAGCGCGGTATTCCGGCCGGGACGAAGTGGGCGACCGAGCTCTTCTCGAATCTCGACCGCTCCGAGATCGTCGTCTTCCTGGCAAGCACGGCGTCGCTGAAATCGCCGTGGTGCCACACGGAACTTGCTGTCGCCGTTGCACGCGGCAAGCATGTCGTCCAGGTCGCACAGACGAAGGTTCCAACCCACCCGCTGCTGACGGACCGCCAGACGATCCCGCCGGAGGCAGATCTCGAGCGCCTCATCGATAAGCTCGTCGCTGCGCTTTCCCGCGTCGGCTTTCCTCCGGGGGATCCCTTCACGTGGGATCCCAATCGTTCGCCGTATCCGGGCCTCCGTCGCCTCGACACCGACCATGCTGCTGTCTTCTTCGGCCGAGATCCGGAACGCGCCCTATGCCTCGAGCGCCTTGCCGGACCGCGACCCGCTCCACTGCTGGTCTCAGGACCATCAGGCAGCGGCAAGTCGTCGCTCATCCGTGCCGGCGTTCTGCCGCGGCTCGCGTTGCAGGAGGGGACCCTGGTGTTGCCGGTCGTGGAGCCCGGCAATAGCCCGCTCGAGCGCGTGGCGCTTGCCTTCGCCAATGCCGACAAGGAGCATGCGCGGCCGGCGATCGACGACCCGGGCAGCTTCGGATCCGCCGTCGATCGCCTCCTGGCCGGCGGTGCCACGCGCGTCGTCCTGTTCCTCGATCAGGCGGAGGACCTCGTCACGCGGGCCCCGAAGGCCGAGGTCAGCGACCTCGTCCGGCGACTCGAAGCGATCGATCCGGAGCGCCTCGTGCTGATCGCGGCAGTCCGCAGCGCCTCGCTCGATGGATGGCTCCAGGAGCCGGCCCTGGCATGGCTTTCACGTGCCGATCCCGTGTGGGTCCGACCGCTGGATCGGAACGCGCTGCGCGAGGTCATCCTCCGGCCCGCACAGGTCGCGGGGATCCGATTCGACCCGCCCGAGCTGGTAGATCGCATCCTCGACGACACCGGCGAGGGGAACGCGCTGCCCTTGCTGGCAGCCCTGCTGGGAGAGTTGACCAAGAGCCACTCGCGACTGTCACCTGTGGTCGTCACCTCGAAGCAGTACGACACGATTGGGCCCGTCGGCAAGGTGATCGAACAGTGGGCCGCCGCGGCCACGGCCGACATCCGTGCCCGTCGGGGCGTCGACGAGGCGGGTGTCATCGACGCCTACCTGCGCCTGGTCGAAATCGACGAGGACGGCCAAGTCACGGCCGCCGAGGTCCGTGTCGACGAGCTGCCGACCGACGTCCGCGAGATCTTCGCGGATCTCGAGCAGCACAGGCTGGTCGTTCGTGATCAGCGGATCGTTGCGGCGCGGGCCGCCGAGATCGACGGCGGGAACGGAACTGGCAGTCGGTCGGTCGAGGTTATCAGCGCGGTCCACGAAGAGGTCTTTCGCTCATGGCCCGCGCTGGCGGCCTCGATCAAGTCCCGTCGGACGGACCTCGAGATCCGGACCTGGCTTCGTCGTGACGCCCGCCAGTGGCGCGAGAGCGGGGGCGGCCAGGTATCGCTGGCCGGGGGCCGTCTGGGGTTGGCCCGCGAATGGTCGGAACGGCATCCCGCCGAGGTAACGACCGACATCAGGGCCTATCTCCGGACGGCGCGAAACCAGCTGATGCTGCGTCGAGTGTTGACTTTCGCCGTGCCGGCCCTGGCGATCGTCGCCATCGTTGTCGGTGCCCTCGCGGTCCAGGCGATTCGCGAAGCGCAGCGGGCCAACGCGGCGCAGACGGAAACCGACGCGCTCAGGATCGCCGGGGAGGCTAGGGCGGCCTTTGCGTCGCGGCTGGACCTCGGACTCCTCCTTGCGATCGAGGCCGCTGCCCGGAGCCAGGATCTCCAGACCCGCTCCACACCGCTGGTCGGTCTCACCCAGGGTCCTGGACCGCGCCGGTTCGAGATCGTTGGACAGCCAATTGAGGGAGGGGCCATCGATGACGCGGGACACCGGGCGATCCTGTTGATACCAAACGGCGTGCTTCTCTGGGACGTTGACGCGGGTCATGCGGTCGCGACGCTGCCGCGGACCGGCGGCATCGTTGCCATGTCAAGTGACGGATCGACGGTCGCCGTTGGTGGTTCCGCCGGAGTCGATGTCGGCTCGTGGCCGTCGGGCCAGACTCGACGATCGTGTCCGATCGCGGCGGGGTCGATCACCGGTTTGCGGCTCTCGGCGACAGGCGACAGCATGGTCGTCGTCGCAGACAACAACGCCGACGTCGACAACAGCTGGGTCGCGGTCTTGAACGTATCGGACTGCGGTACAAGAGTGCTGAACGGCGTCGGTGGTCCTGTGAACGCCGTCGCCATCGACACTGCCGGCGATCGTGTTGCTTTGAACTCGACTGAGAACGGCCCCGGTGTCTGGCAGTTATCGACTGGCTTGCCATTCACGGATTTCCGCGCCGGCGACGACGAGGTCAACGCCATGGCCTTCGGAAGCGGCGATCGCCTGGCGGGCGTGACCCCGAACGGTGAGTTGCTGCTGTGGGATCTGAACGACCTGACCCAGGATGCGCGGCGGTTTCGGGTCCACGACACTGGGGGGGCGGTCGTCGCCGTCGCGTTTTCGGTCTCCGACGCGAACTCGGACTTATCCATGGTTGCGGGAACCGGAGACGGCCAGCTGCGGCTCATCCGTCCGAACGCGGATCCTTCAGTCGCGCCATCGGTCGAGGCGCTGCCGGGCCTCGACTACGAAGCGGGGCCCGTCGGGCCGATCGCTGCCGCACTCGACGGTTCGAGGGCGGTGACGATCGATCCCAGCGGCCGAGTGATTGTCTGGGATCTCGAAGGGTCGCCCCCGCTTGGCCCGCATCTGGCGGCGGACCGCTTCATCCGCTCTGTCGCGCCCTTGTCCGACGGGTCCCTCCTCGTCGCGGATGGCCAGGGCGCCTACCTGATGAGCGGCGCGGATGGATCGCTGACCCCCCAGGTGGCCAGCGAGAGCGTGTCCGCGCTCGCGGCGGGGCCCGGACGTTGGGCGGCGGGGATCGGTGACAGCCTCTTCGCCTCAACCGATGCGGCGGCAGGCCTTCGTTCCATCTCCACGGTCCCGAAGCAGCAGATCGTGGCGATCGAGGCGCTGCCGGATGACCGCTGGGCCGCCGCCTTCACCGACCCGTTCGATGGGGGGACCCTCATCGACGCGAGTGTCACGGGCGGTCGTCAAGAGCGTGACCTCACGTTCCAGCCGACGGCGCTGGCAACCGACGGGAAGCGGCTCTTCCTCGGTGACATGAAGGGAGCGGTGCATATCATCGAGAACGCAGATCTTTTGCGTCCCGAACGCACCGTCCAGGCCCACGCGTTCGAAATTGCCTCGATTGCAATAAGTCCAGACGGCTCCACGGTGGCGACCGGCAGCGACGATCGGACGATCGCCCTTTGGAACGTGGCCGCAAATGGGGCGCTGACCGAGCGGATCCGTCTTCACGGACACAACGAAAAGGTGACGTCCCTCACGTTCAGCCCGGATGGTCATTGGCTCGCCTCAGCCGGCGAGGAACCAGCCGTGATTCTCTGGAATCTGGACCTGAACCAGCAGATCGGGGATCGGATCCGGGTGGGATTCAACCCGGAGGTGGCCTTCGCGCCAAACGCCGATCGGCAGCTCTACGTGGCCGACGGCCGCCTCGACCAGTGGGACATGCGCATCGAGGGTTGGCCGAAGCTCGCCTGTGAGATCATCGGCGCTCGCCGGCTGGTGGCCGCGGAGCAGCGGAGTTACCTGAGCGGACAGGCTCCGGTCGCCAGCTGCCCGTAATCGAAGGGCCGCTGCGGTCGTCAGTGGGACGCTTCGACGGAGAACGTTGCCGCCGATGTCTTCGGCACGACCTGGATGAAGATCTGGCCGCGCGGGAAGGCGATCTCGTGACCGGCGGCGTCGAGGAATCGTGTCCTGTCGGTCGGCGTCCGCTTGTGCCACGTACCTTTCGTGACCCGCCCGTCGGCGAAGACCCAGGCCGCGTTCGTCCCGAGCGAGTCGGCCTCGAGCCGTCCGAGGGCGGGTCCTTCGATCGTCTTCGATCGACGGATGGGCACGACCATCAGCACGACCGTGGTCGGCGCGATCCGCGCCCCGGATCCGATGGTCCCGTTGCCGCGGTTCGCGGTTGCCAGGGCGTCGTGCTGCTCGCGGCCATCGACCGAGCGCAACCATGAATTCGACACGCGATCGTAGCGATAGCTCACCACCTCGCTCGTGTAGGTCACGCGTATCGTGCTCCGGTCCGGACCGCGATCGGCCTCGGGCAGGGCATCGCGGAATGCCTGGAGGCGACCGGGCTCGGCGGGGTTGTAGGCGAGGCGTGCGCTCGTGGCGCGCTTCGCGCGCTCGACGAAATGCCGCAGACGTACGCCCTCCGTGTAGAGGTTGTGGGGCGCGGCCCGGAAGGTGAGACGGCGCGTGGCCCGGCCCGGGACGTCGAGCACGAGCGTCTGACGACCGGCGAGGAAGGCCCGCAACGGCGGCGGGCCGCCCGCGTGAAGATAGACCGCCTTCCATTCGGCCGCCCAGCGCACGAAGTACAGCCGCGCGCTTCGAACCGGCCCGATCCGCGGCGGCGTGCCGGACTGGAAGATCGCCATGTAGCGGGGTATGCCACCCTCGGCGGGGGCCTGCCAGACCATACTGGCGGCCGACAGCCCGGCCTGCTGCCGGGCCGCGGGCGAGTCGTCGATCATGACCGCGATCGGGTATCGATGGGCAAGCTGCGCAGTGGTCGGGATGCCCGACAGGTCCTCGTAGACGCCGGGCGTCGGGCTGGGCGAAGGAGATGAGCTGGCGGACTGGCTCGCGGGGGCGGTCGGGGCCGTGTAGGGCGCGGGCGAGTTCGACGGCGTGGCGGTCGGCGGTGTCGGCTCGACCGCGGCGACGGCGGCAGGCGTCCGCCCGAAGGCCGACGCAAGGAGGAACGCGCCGCCACCCAGAGCGACGATCAGGAGAACGATGGCCCCGGACAGGAGCCGCCGATCAGAACGCAGGCGCTTTGTCATCGCGCGCAGTATGTGACCGCACCCTGCCGCACACCACCCCCCGTAAGTACCCCGCGCGACTAGGTCGTCGGCGTGGATCCGTCCGGCTTCGCCCCGTCGCCCGAGGCAGGCGTGGACTGCTCAGTCGGCACGCGCACGCGCGGCTCGAGGTACATGACCGTCCGAAACGGTGTCACGCGCCGAACTCGAGCTTCGGCATCGACGATGGCCCGGGCGATATCGGAGGCGTTGCGCGAGGGATCGATGGCGATACCTGCCGCAACGACGAGGTCATCGGGTCCGACGTGGATCGTCCGCAGGTCGACGACGGCATCGACCCCTTCTGTGCTCCCGATGGCTTCCCTGATCGCAGCCACAACCTCGACGGCTGCCGATTCGCCGACGAGCAGGCTCTGCGTCTCCCGATTCACGATCAGCCCGATCGACATCAGCAGGACGCCGATGGCGATCGACGCCCCCGCGTCCCAGACACCGTTGCCGGTGACCGTCGTAAGCGTCACCCCGAGCAGTGCCAGGCCGATCCCAATCAACGCGCCGAGATCCTCGAGGAAGACGACGATGATCTCCGGAGCCTTGGTGACCTGGAGAAGCCGCCGCCAGCTCAGGGCCCCTTTCGTCGGTCGTCCGGCGAGGACCGTCGTTCGCAGTGACCAGCCTTCGAGGATTGCGGCGAGGCCGAGTACGCCGAACGCCCACCGCGGGTCAACGAGCGATTCGCGGTGGGCGAGATGGCTCACCCCCTCGATCACCGCGAGGACGCCACCGATCCAGAAGACCGTCAGCGACACGACAAAGGCATAAACGTAGCGGTACCTGGCATGGCCGAAGGGGTGCTGCACGTCTGCCGGTCGCCGTGACCGGCGGGCGCCGAGGAGGAGAAGGATCTCGTTGACCGAATCCGCCAGGGAGTGGAGCGATTCGGCGAGCATCGCGGAGGAGCCAGTGATCGCCGAGGCACCGAATTTGGCGATCGCGATCGCCACATTGGCTGCGAGGGCGGTGATGACGGCGGCGCGCTGATCCGAGGCCGGAATGGACACAGACAATCGCCCCTCCTCCGGTGGGCACGACGCGGAAAGTTCCGCTGGTGATGGGCCTCGGCAGCGTACCAGCCGGGGCACCAGACAGCGCTCGGCCTCACCGACAAACGCGGGAGGCGCTGAGGCACAGTCCTCAATCTGGTCGCCTGGACCGTGTGAGCCAAAGACGAGACAGACCCGCGGTCGGGAGGACCGCGGATGTTCTCATCGAAACGATTCGCGGGCTCGGTTACCGCTTCGCCGCGTCCGGGTGAGCGGGGACACCGACTAGCCGACGACGCCGCCGGAGCGCATCACCTCGACGATCGATGAGGGTTGCGTGAGGAGCCCGAGGTCAACGTCCGGTCGACCGTCGACGACGACCAGGTCGGCCGTGGCGCCGACGGAGACCCGCCCGAGATCCGAGCGGCCCAGTGCGGCCGCCCCGCCAACGGTTGCCGCTCGGAGAGCCTCGGTCGGGGAGAGGCCGGCCGCCGCGAGGCGATGCAGCTCGTTCGCCGATGCGCCGGGCGGGCCGCTGTCATAGCCGAGGGCCAGAATGACGCCGGCGGCCCGAGCGGCAGCAACCGTCAGTAGCGCCTCCTCGAGCTGCCGTTTGGCCTGTTCGACGAGCGGCGGTGCGAAGTCGGAGGCGAAGCGATCGGCCAGGTCGTGGAAGGTCGAGAGCGTCGGCACGAGGACCGCGCCGCGCGCCGCCATCGCATCGAGCAGCTCCGGGGCGCGATGGAGCGACAGACCGTGTTCGATCGTGTCGGCGCCCGCTTCGATGGCCCATCGCGTCCCGGCGAGGCCCTCCGCGTGCGCGGCCACGCGTCGACCCATCCGGTGTGCCTCATCGACGATCGCCGTCATCTCCTCGAGCGTCATCTGGGCTGGCTCGGGATCCTCGGCGAGGACGGAGCGGGCGCCGGTCGCCATGAACTTGATGTAGTCGGCGCCTCGACGGATCTGCTCGCGCACCGCCTTGCGCATCTCCCACGGTCCGTCGGCCTCGCGGTACATCGATCCGAAGATGGCGCCGCCGGGCGCCGTCGCCGAGACGATCCGCCCGCACGTCAGGATGCGCGGGCCCGGAACGATGCCCAGGTCGACCGCAAGCTTCAGCGCGCTCGCTTCGCCGTCGTGGCTACCGACGTCGCGGACCGTCGTGAATCCGGACTCGACGATCCTCTTGCCCGCCGCGGCGAGGATGTAGTGCCCGAGCGCCGCCGGTCGTGGGGCCTCCCCATGGAGCAGCGAAGGCGGCCCGAAGCCCGGGCTCCGCTCGGTGTTGGACAGGACATGACAGTGCGCGTCGATGAACCCTGGCAGGACGGTCGCGCCGTCGAAGTCGCGTGCCTCAGGGGGCAGCTGCCCCGCGGCATCATCTATCGCCGATATTCGCCCGTGGTCGATGGTGAGCGCGCGGCGCTCGGTGGCGAGGCCGGCCTCGAGGTCGAGTAGCCGGACGTTCCAGAGCACCTGGCTCACAGGCGAGCTACCTCCAACGAGAACGCGAATCCCAACCGGTCGGGAGATCTTGGGGCCTCGCAGGGTGACGCGGCAAGGCTGCGAGATGCCGGAGTGGTCAGATCACGGTCGCCCTGACTCATTGGCGCGGACCGGGGCCACGACGCCAAGGAGGGATGACCATTGCCACCCATCGCCAGCGCAACTGACCCGTTCGTTCTCATCGGCCGCGTCGTCACGATGGATGACGCGAACCCGGTCATCGACCGCGGCGCCGTCTACGTGCAGGGCAATTCGATCGCACATGTCCTCGACGCCACCGATCCGGCACCGGCCGGTTTCGAGGCCGCGGAACGGATCGATACGCACGGCACGATCTACCCGGGCCTGATCGAGCTCCACAACCACCTGAGCTACAACGTCCTCCCTGTGTGGGCCGTCCCGGAGCAGTTCGCCAATCGCGACGGGTGGTCGAAGGGTCCGGTCTATCGCGGCACGATCAGCGGGCCGATGAGCGTACTCGGCAGGACCGCCGGCATGGGCGAGGCGGTCGTCCGCTACGTCGAGACCAAATGCCTGCTCGGCGGGACGACGACCTCTCAGGGGATCGCGCTGGCCGGCGACGCCGGCATCCAGAAGTATTACTTCGGGGCGATCCGCAACGTCGAGGAGACAAAGGACAAGGCACTTCACGACGCGCTGACCCGGATCGCCGACGTCGATGCGAAGGACGCGAGCAAGTTCCTCAAGCGGCTCAACGGATCGAGCTGCCTCCTGCTCCACCTGAGCGAAGGCAAGAAGAGCAACAAGCCCGCGCGCGACCACTTCCTCGCCTTGCAGCAAGGGGACGGCACCTGGGCAATCACGTCGCATCTCGCCGGGATTCATTGCATCGCGTTGACGAAGGCCGACTTCGGCGTCATGGCCGAGCGCCAGGCGAGCTCGGTCTGGTCACCGCTGAGTAACCTCCTTCTGTACGGCGAGACGGCCGACATCGGGGCAGCGCGCGAGCAGGGGGTGAAGATCGGGATCGGTTCGGACTGGTCGCCCAGCGGCAGCAAGAACCTGCTCTTCGAGATGCGCGTCGCCTCGATCGTCGCGGCCGGGGCGATCTCGCATCGCGAGCTTCTCGCGATGGCGACGACGACGGCCGCCGCCATCCTTGGCTGGAAGAAGATCGGTTCGATCACCCCGACCAACAGGGCGGACCTGCTGGTTGTCTCGGGCCGAACGCACGAGGCCCACGAACACCTCTTCACGTGCGCCGAGACGGATATCGCCCTTGTCGTGATCGACGGCGTCGCCCGAGCCGGCACGAAAACGCTGATGGGTCGGTTCGCCTTCAATTCCGCCACGGAATCGGTCCGGGTCGGGTCGACGACTCGCGTCGTCTTCCTGGCCCAGGACGGCGTCGATCCGGCGATCGCGAACCTGACCGTCGCCGAGGCCACGAACCGCCTCGTCGACGCGATGAAGCGCCTGCCGGAGTTGGCGAAGAAGCTCGAGAGCCCCATCGCCGCAGCCCTCCCGAAGCCGCGCATCAGGCTCGTCCTCGACCACGACGAAGAGGACGACGAGGTGTCGAATCTCGCGCAGCGACCGCACCTTCCCGGCCCGGACGGGCGCCCGACTGGCGAGCTGAGTCCCGATCTCAGCGCGGCCGCATCGAAACCGTTGTCGGAGCTCGTCAAGCCGATGAAGGTCGATCCACTGACGGTCGTCGACGACGGCGACTTCCTCGACACTCTGATCGCCGAGACGAACCTGCCGCAGGCCGTGTCCGACGGGCTCAAGGCGTTCTGAGCCTTGCCGGCCGTCGCCGACATCGTAAGTGAGCGAATCCCCGGCATCGCCACACTGTTGCCGTAGGTCGAGGCTTTGAGACGCCCCGCCCCAGGTCGCCTACCTTGGGACGAGCCGCAGCGTGGTCGTGGCGGACTCCCCCGACACGACGGTGCCGACGATGCTTGGGCCGTAGCGGTCGTACTTCTCGTGGTAGGCCGCGGTCACCGCGGCATGGACCTGGGAGCCGGCTTCCTCGAAGGCGACGTCACGCTCTGCACCGCCGGCCCGGATCTGACCCTCCCGAGCCGCCAGCGCGTGGCGAAACCACGTGCCGGATCGCCCATTGACAGACCGCACGTACAGGTCGTCGCCCGAGCGCACGACCCAGATCGTCACGAAGGGTCGCAGGGTCCCGTCGGACCGGCGCGACGCGATGGCAAGCTCCTCGGCGTCGCCGATCGACGCGAGCTCTTTGCTCGTCCACGATGTCATCGATCCATCTCCTTTCCCGAGCGCGACTCGGCCTGCGGCTCGCTCGCTCACGGGAGCAATTTCGCACCATGTTCAGACCGTCCCGACTCGCACGAGCGACTTGATCGCCCGGCGCTCGTCCATAGCTGCGTAGGCTGCCGCGATCGCCTCGAGGTCGGTCTCGAAGTCGAATACCCGGCCGGGATCAAGGCGTCCTTGCAGGACGTCGTCGAGCAGTTCCGGGATGTACGTGTGCACCGGGGCGGCGCCGCCGCGCAGCCCGACATTGCGGAAGAACATGGTGTTGATCGGAACCTCGACGCCATGGGGGACGCCGACGTAGCCGACCATCCCGCCGGGTCGGGTAACCGCCACCGCCGTCGTGAACGACTGGGCGGTCCCGACGCATTCGAGAGCGCCGTCGACGCCGACCCGATCGGTTAGTTCGAGGACGGCCTCCGTCGCAGTGTCGCCCCGCTCCGCGACAACGTCCGTGGCCCCGAACGACCGGGCCAAGGCCCGACGGGCCGGCTTGCGGCTGAGGGCGATGATCCGCCCCGCGCCGAGACGCCGAGCGGCGAGGATCGCGCACAGGCCCACCGCGTGGTCGCCGATCACGGCGACCACGCTCCCGGGCTTAACGCCGGCGCTCAGGGCCGCGTGGTGACCCGTGCCCATGACGTCGGACAGCGCCAGCAGCGAACGCATCGTTTCCTCCGAATGACCCGAGCCCGGGACCCGGACGAGCGTGCTCTCGGCGAAGGGCACGCGCAGAGCCTCGCCCTGACCACCGTCGATGCCACCGACCGCCCAGAAGCCACCGGCGAGGCAGGCATTCGCGATGCCGGCGCGGCAGTTTGGGCACGTGCCGTCGCTGTATGCGGTCGGCGCAATGACGAGATCGCCCTTGGTGATGCCGCGGACCTCGCTGCCGACGTCCTCGACCACGCCGACGAACTCGTGGCCGATCGGGCCCGGCTCGAACGGCGACTCGCCGCGGTATTGCCACATGTCGCCGCCGCAGACGCATGTCAGCACGACGCGGACGACGGCATCGGTGGGCTCGACGACGACGGGGTAGGGGCGGTCCCCGACCTTGATCTCGCCGGGGGCTTCGATGATCGCCGCACGCATCGTGCGGCCGGGTCGGGCGCGCTCCATCGTCAGGCCTCCGCCACGTCGAGCGAGATGAAGCGCTCCCGGTTGAGGTCGATGTCGGCCTCCAGGTCGGCGGCCTTCTGCTCGGTGGAAGCGATCGAGTCGGCGCCGGCGATGAACCGGCGTCGCGGCGGCTCCTCCTGGGCGATCGTCAGGAGCGTCCGGGCGAGCTTGGCCGGGTCGCCCGACTGCCGGCCGTTCTGGGAGGTCCACCAGTCGATCTGGGCAGCGCGTCGCTCGGCGTAGTCGTCGATCGACGTCTGAGCGAAGTTCGTCGACTCGGGCGTCAGCAGCTCGGTCCGGAAGAAGCCAGGATTGACGATCGTCGTGTGGATGCCGAACGGCGCTATCTCCGGCCGCAGGGACTCCATCCAGCCCTCGACCCCGAACTTTGACGCTGCGTAGGCCGTCCCGAACTGGAAGCCGATGAGGCCCGCGCTCGACGAGATGGTGATGACGTGCCCGGATCGCTGCCGGCGCATGACGGGCAGGACGGCGCGAGTGACGTTCATCGGGCCGACGAGCGTCGTCGCGAGCTGGCGCTCCATCTGCTCCGGCGTCAGCTCCTCGAAGAACCCGGCGTTGAAGTTGCCGGCGTTGTTGACCAGGACATCAATGTGTCCGAAGCGCTCGACCGCAACCTGCACCGCGGCAGTGGCATCGGACAGGCTGGTGACGTCGAGCTTCGCGCCGAGCAGGTCATCGGATTCGCCGACGGCCTTCCTCACGGCTTCGGGGTCGCGGCCGGTCGCCACCACATGATTGCCGGCCGCGAGGGCAGCCTTGGCGATGTCCACGCCCATACCGCGCCCGGCACCGGTGATGAACCAGACCTTCTTGTCGGTCATCGGAATCTCCTTCACGTTGGGGGTTGGTCCGTCTGAGGGCCATCCAACCACCCGCCGTGCCAGTCGGAAAGGCACGCGTTATCGGGGTATCGCGAATGCCTCGATACCGGCACGAGAGGGGCGTAGGGTGGACGTGACATGAGCAGCGCCGACGAGATCCGCGAGTTCCTGACGACGCGTCGGGCGAGGCTGTCTCCGGAGCATGCCGGCGTGCCGAGGTACGGCCGCAAGCGAAGGGTGCCGGGCCTCCGGCGCGAGGAGGTCGCGCTGCGCGCCGGGATCAGCGTTGAGTGGTATACGCGCCTCGAGCGAGGGGTCGCGCGGGGCGTCTCCGATGAGGTGCTCGACGCCATCGGCAGCGCGCTCCAACTCGACGAGGCCGAGCGCGCCCACCTGGCTGACCTCGTCCGAACCGCGAACGCGGAGCGGCCGCCCCGCCGGAGTTCGACCCCGCAGCGCGTCCGCCCAAGCGTCGCCCGGCTCGTCGACGTGATGGGCGAGATCCCAGCTTGCGTAACGAACGGTCGGCTCGATGTCCTGTATGCGAACGACCTAGCGGAGGCGCTGTTCTCGGATGTCTTCCAGGATCCGGTCCGGCCGGCCAATCTCGCCCGCTTCGTGTTCCTCGACCCGCGAGCGCGGACGTTCTATCGCGACTGGGGGAAAGCTGCCGGCGACACCGTCGCCGTGCTCCGCACGGAGGCCGGTCGGAACCCGTACGACCGGAGTCTGTCGGACCTGGTCGGTCAGCTCTCGACCCGGAGCGACGAGTTCCGGGTGCGCTGGGCGGCGCACGACGTCGGCTTCCATCGCACGGCCACCAAAGAGATGCACCATCCGCTCGTTGGCGACCTGACCCTCATCTTCGAGATGCTGGAGCTGCCTGCCGACCCGGGACTGTCGCTCCTCACCTACTCCGCCGAGCCCGGCTCACCATCCGAGGATGCGCTAGGCGAACTCGCGCGTTGGAGCGAGACCCGGACCAAGCTCTCGGCAGCTCGGGCCGAATCTGAGACTTGACGCGCCCCTTGGACTCGCTCTGCAGCCAGGCCGTCTCGCGGCGCTCGGCGACACCGATAGCTTAAGCCGTCCCATGGTGGGAGCGTCGCGGAAATGCTTGACAACGCAATTACTTTGGCGGATAGTTGCGTCCGCAAGTACACATGAGTCACTTGCGTAGCTCAGGAGAGAAGGCCATGACCACGGCAATCATCGGGACAGGCAACATCGGCGGACAAGTGGCACGCCACCTCGTCGCCGGAGGGGAGCAGGTGGTTGTCGCCGCCCGCGACGAGTCACACGCCACCGCACTGGCAAACGAACTTGGCCCGCTGGCGAGCGCGGCGTCGGTCCGGCAGGCGATCGCCGGGGCGGACGTTGTGATCCTAGCCGTCTGGCTCGACACGACCAAGGAGCTGATCGCCGAGAACCTAGATCTGCTCCACGGCAAGGTCGTCGTCGACCCGTCGAATCCTATCCAGCTCGACGGCAAGGGCGGGTTCAGTCGAACGCTTCCGGACGGCCAATCCGCCGCGTCCGTTATCGCGGGTCTCCTCCCCGCCGACGCTCATCTCGTGAAGGCTTTTGGCACGCTCGGCGCGGAAGCGCTCGCCTCGAGCGCAAATCGAAAGCCGCGGCGCGCGGCCTTGTTCTACGCGACGGATGACGAGGGCGCTGCCGCCACCGTCGAGCGCCTCATTACCACGGCCGGTTTCGACGCCGTGAAGGCGGGCGACCTGAGTGAGGCGGCACGCATCGAGGTGGCTGGCGACCTTCACCAGTACGGCGGGTTAAACGGGAACGTGGTCGATGCGGACGAGGCTAGGGCTGCCGTCGCACTGGCGGCGTAGCGGTTGACGGCGAGCTGCGCTCAACTGTGCACCAGCTGACGAATGACGGGCACCGACCTCAGCCAAAGGTGCAGTCGACACTGACCTTGTCCAGGGCGCTCTCGAGAACGGCCAGCTCCTGATCATCGAGGCGGGAAACGAAATGCTCCGCGATCCCGCGGGTGTGGACCGGCACGGTCTCGGCGAGCCGGGCCACGCCAGCATCGGTGAGCCCAACCACTACGCCCCGTCCGTCGGCGTTGGCCTCGGACCGACGAACCAGGCCTTCATCGACCAGCCGGGCCACCCGGCGCGTCATGCCCGAGCGTGAGATGAGCGCCCGGTTCGCCAGCTCCGTCATGCGCAGCTCGCCGTCGGCGATCGCCAGCTGAGCCAGGACGTCGTAGTCGGCGAGCGCAAGACCTGTCTGTTGCTCGAGTTCCGTCTCGAGCTGGCGCATGAGTGTGGCGTGGGCTCGCAGGAGGGATAGCCACGCACCCATCCCACGCCCGTCGGGTAGCGCGTTCGCGACTAGCCCGTCGACGAGTCCTGCGATGTCTGTTTCGGAAAGTACTTGCATGTGCAACCAGATAGGCGTAGGGTGTTTGCAGTCGCAAATATACCAGTGCAGCAGGCGGAAGGAAAAACTGTGATTGCCGAACTGCTCCCCGACGTCGATCCGGAAATCGTGCGCCGTTTCGGAACCTTAGCCGAGGACGCACGCGTGAGGCGGGCCAGCGCCGCCCTCGAGGCCAACGGTATCGGCGTGCTCAGGGCTGCCAATGCCGCCGAAGCGAAAGAGATCGTCCTCGGTCTCATCCCCGACGGCTCAGAGGTGCACCACGGCGCCTCCATGTCGCTCGACGTCGCGGGTATCACCGACGAGATCGACAAGTCCGGTCGATACGAGTCCGTCCGGCCGCGGATCTTCAGCATGGACCGCCAGACCCGGGCCGATGAGATCCGCCGCCTGAGCTCAGCCCCAGACGTAATGCTCGGCAGCGTCCACGCCGCGACGGAGACCGGGTCGTTGATCGCGGCTTCGATGGGCGGGAGTCAGCTGGGACCGTATGTCAGCGGTGCCGGTCGAGTGATCCTCGTCGTTGGGACCCAGAAGGTCGTGTCGGACCTCGAGGAGGGCCTCCGGCGGATCCACGAGTACGCCTTTCCCCTCGAGGACGCTCGCGCCCAGGCTGCGTACGGCATTCACAGCGCGGTGAACAAGGTCCTGATCATCAACCGGGAGATCACGCCCGGCCGAATCACCGTCGTCTTCGTCGACGAGGTCCTCGGGTTCTAGCGCAAGCAAGAACACCGAAGGAGCGACGCGATCATGGCCCCGTTCTCGCGACCTTCCCCCGCCGCTCGCGATCCGCGCTGGCTTGCCCTCGTCGTCGTGTGCGCCGGAATGCTGATGGTCGTCCTCGATGCGACGATCGTGAACGTCGCGCTGCCCTCGATCCGGAGCGATCTTGGCTTCACGCAGTCGAGCCTGGCCTGGGTCGTCAATGCCTACCTGATCGCCTTCGGCGGTGGCCTGCTTCTGGCCGGACGACTCGGCGACCTCCTTGGTCGGCGGCGACTGTTCGTTGCGGGTCTCGCAGTGTTTACGGCGGCCTCCCTGGTCTGCGGGTTGTCCAGCGGCCAGGAAATGCTGGTCGCGGCACGGTTCGTCCAGGGCGTCGGCGGCGCGATGACGTCTGCGGTCATCCTCGGCATGGTCGTGACGATGTTCAGCGAGCCGCGCGAGCGGGCACGCGCGATCGGCATCTACAGCTTCGTCGCGGCGGCGGGTGGATCGATCGGGCTTCTCGCCGGCGGCTTTCTGACCCAGGCGCTCAACTGGCACTGGATCTTCCTGGTCAATGTCCCGATCGGCATCGCCACGGCGTTCTTTGCCTTGCGGTTGCTCGAGTCCGACCGCGGGATCGGGCTCGGGAAGGGCGCTGATGTAATCGGTGGGTTCCTGGTGACGGCGGCGCTGTTGCTCGGGGTGTACACGATTATCCGGACGACCGACTTCGGGTGGGGCTCCGCACATACACTCGGGTTCGGCGCGGCCTCGATCGCATCTTTGATCGCCTTCGTCGTCCGCGAGTCGCGGACCGCGAACCCGCTCGTCCCGCTGCGCAGCTTCCGATCTCGCAACGTGTCCGGGGCGAACGTCGTGCTGTTCCTGATTTTCGCCGCGCTGTTCGGGATGTTCTTCCTGGGCAGTCTCTACTTCCAGCGGGTCCGTGGGTACGATCCGCTCGGCATCGGGCTCGCGTTCCTGCCGTTCAGCCTGGCCATCGCATTCCTGTCAGTCGCGTCCGGGCCGCTGATCACCCGTTTCGGCGCCCGCGCGGTGCTCCTGCCGAGCCTCGTACTGATGGGCACTGGCCTGGTGCTCTTCGCGCGGGTGCCTGTCGATGGTGACTACGTCGTCGATGTCCTGCCCTCGATCCTCCCGCTTGGCGTGGGCTTCGGGCTCGCGTTCCCGTCGCTGATGGCGGTTGGGATGTCGGGCGCGAGCGGGCGCGATTCGGGTCTTTCGTCGGGGCTGCTGATGACGACCCAGCAGGTCGGTGGCGCGTTGGGCTTGTCGGTCCTGGTTTCGCTGTCGGGGTCGACGACGAACGGGCTGCTCGCGGCGTCAGTTGCCGAGCCGGCGGCGTTGACAAGCGGTTACCGGCTGTCATTCGCCATCGGCGCGGGACTCGTGCTGGCCGCACTTGTCGTCGCGGGCGCAGTCCTGCGGCCGGCCGAGGAAGCGGAAGCGGACCAAGCGGCGCTGCAGGAGCGCGACTGGCCGCTCGGCGATGCGCCCGACGGCGCGGGCGCCGCGGCGCGGATCCGCTAGCGATGCGTGGATCGACGCTTGGCGTGGGGATTATCGGGGTCAACCCTGCCTGGGGCTGGGCGGCCACCGCCCACATCCCGGCCCTGCGCGCGCTGCCGAACTACGAGATCCGGGCATTCAGCGCGACCAGCTCCGAAGCGGCGCGGGCCGCCGGGGAGGCGTTTGGAGTTGCCGCGGTCTTCTCGCACCACGAGGAGCTGGTGCGCCAGCCGGACATCGACCTGGTCGCCGTCACGGTCAAGGTGCCGCACCATCGAGAGCTCGTCTCGGCCGCGCTGTCCGCGGACAAGGCCGTCTACTGTGAGTGGCCACTTGGCCGCGATCTCGGAGACGCGCGAGCGATGGCCGCGCTCGCCGCCGAGCAGGGGCTGCGAACAGTCGTCGGGTTGCAGGCCCGCCAGGCCCCGGCGATCGAGTTCGTCCGGGACCTTCTAACCGACGGATATGTCGGCGAGGTGCTGTCAACGACGATGATCGGGCTGTCCGTCCCCGGCGACGTCGTCATTCAGCCCAACGTTTACATGCTCGACAGGACAAACGGGGCCAACCTGCTCACGGTCGCCGTCGGCCACAGCCTGGACACCCTGAACCATGTCCTGGGCGAGTTCGCGGACCTGTCGGCCGTATCGGCCATTCGCCGGCCGCTGATCACCGCGGAACAGACTCGGGAGCAGATCGTGAAAACGGCGGCCGACCAGATCGCCGTGGTCGGCACGCTCACATCGGGGGCAACCGCCAGCGTCCACGTCCGTGAGGCAGTCGCCGGCGGTATCGGCTTCCTGTGGGAAATCAATGGAACGGATGGAACGCTCCGGATTACGGCTGACGCGGCATTACCCGAAATCTATCCTTTGACGGTCGCGGGAGCGCGCGGCGGGGGCGAGCCGGCCGAGCTTGCCATCCCGGTGGCGCTGACACAGAAATGGCCCGCTCTCACCAGTCTCGAAGGCACGCCCGCCTACAACGTCGGGCGTGCCTACGCCACATTCGCGGGAGACATCGACAACGGGACGCATACCGTGCCGGACTTTGCCGAGGCCGTCCGACGCCACGAGCTCATCGCCGCGATCGAGAGGTCGGCGGCATCAGGGGAACGGGTGAAGGCGTAGCCCACGGCGCCGAGCCGAGAGCAGAGCGCCGACCAAGGCTGAATGAGACCCACTGCCACGAACGCCCAATTTCGTCCAGTTAACAGACCTTCGCGAGTTAGCAGGTCTTCGCGTGGACGGGACGGCCCCGAGGACGGTGCTACCGCTCGGATAGCTGCTCTTCGTGAGCACGATTCGGGGAGTGGGAGCCGACACTCGGATTTGAACCGAGGACCTGCTGTTTACGAAGTAGATCGGGCTAAGCGTTGTGGCATGAGCGTGGAATGCCGAGCGTAGGCCGCTCAGTTAGCAGGGCTTGGATTCGAGCCTGACTGCCGCGCGCGGTGGCCAGGGTCGGGATCGCCAGGGCGGCGACCGCGAGGTGCAACAGGGTGGCCATCGTCCGAACCGACGGCGCGTGGAACCGCTGCGTCCCGTGTCGCAACCCGCCGACCAGGAATGCCAGCCCCAGGACCAGCAGGGTGTTGGCCAGGATCGAGCCGATCAGCGCCGACTGGACGACGACGACCAGTCCGGCGTGGAGCGCGAAGATCGAGATGAACAGTTCGGGCAGGTTGCCGAGCGCCGACTGGAGGACCCCGGTAGCGCCCGGTCCGAACCGCTGACCCAGCTGATCGGTCCCTGACCGATCAGGACGGCCAGCGTGGCGAGCGCGACCGCGCTGACGACGAAGACCGCCGTGTGACTGATCCCGAGGCGATCGAGCGCGAACGCTGCGACGCTGGCCACGACGGCCACCGCGAGCGTGATCACCGTGGTCCGGCCGAGAATGGCCGCGAATCTGAGGAGGGACGGCATCCGGAGAGGATAGTGGAGCGGGAGACGGTCTCGAACCCTCGACACAACCTGGAAGGCCGGGCGGCTACGCGTAACCGCACCTGCTCACAGGTCCAAGCGACTACGGGTAGATCTTGTCACCGCGATCCAGCATCGCCGTGAACTTGGCGATTCGTGCCGCTCTGGTCTCGGGGCGCTTTGCGTCCTGGATCCGGTACAGAATTGCGTAGCGATTCGCGCTGTCGAGCGTTTTGTAGAACTTGAGCGCGGCCGGCTTTGCGGCCAGCGCGGCCATCAGGTCCGACGCCTCCTGGGCGTCTCGCTGACCGTCATAGGCGTTGGCCCATCGGCCGTCCGCCTTGGCCCGCTCAACCTCGGCAAGCCCGCTGGGCTCCATGAGGCCTGCATCGATCAGGGCCTGCGCCTTCTCGCAGTTGCGCTTCGACCAAACGCTCCGTGGTCCCCGACGGGTGAAGCCCTGCAGCCAGAACGTCGCGTCCAGGGCTCGCTTCTGCCCATCGATCCACCCGAAGATCAGCGCGACTTCGAGCGCCTCGTCGTACGTCAGTGTGGAGACGACGACGCCCTTCTTCGCGATCTTCAGCCAAATGCCCTCGGAGGTGGCGTGATTGGCGGCCAGCCAGGATCGGAACTCACCCTGGCTCGCGAATTGTTCGACCGTCCGATCGTCTGCCATGCGGCCCTCACCGGCTGTTGCCTCGCTGTCCTAGACGAGACCGTTCTTTGGTCTATCCCGCTCTACGTTTGGCGACCCAGCACGATGGGCCGGCTGCCCGCGACAGCCGTCTCGCCGGACGAGCTTCGAGGTCTGGACCCGGCGAGCCTCGAAGCGTCAGGCGGCGCGGCCCTCGCGGCGCTCCGCTGTCGCTCGCAACGCCAGTCGCAACGTAGTGGAGCCGACACTCGGATTTGAACCGAGGACCTGCTGTTTAAGACCCAGATCGGCCTGCCTTCGAAGCTCATGTTGGGATGCGATATCGGAGATGCACGACGCCGTTTCCGAACCGGCGCTCGTCGAGGAGCTCCAGGTCGCCGCGATTGCCACTAGGCAGCGCGGGCTTGCCTCCACCGATGATCACGGGCCAGACGAAGAGCCGGCACTCGTCAACCAGCCCGGCCTTGAAAGCTTGTGCCGCGAGGTGTGCGCCCCCCACGGTTAGGTCACTTGTAGCCGAAGCCTTCATGTCGCGTACCGACGCAGGGTCGAAGCGGTGTTCGAGCCGGGTTCTTGCGGTTTGCACCCCGGCCAGGGTTGTCGAGTAGACGACTTTGTTCGCTGCTTGCCAGGCTGTCGCGAAGTCGGCCATGAGGTCGGACTGCGCGGCGAGGGCGGCGTTGGTTTCCCAAACGGCCATCGTTTCATACAGGCGCCGCCCGTAGAGGAACGTGCCCACGGAACGCAGGAGATCGGTGTAGGACGCGAACACGTCGTCGTCGAGCGGGCCCAGGTCGTAGGCGCCGCGTTCGTCCTCGATGTAGCCATCAAGAGACACGTTCGTTGCATAGATCAGCTTGGCCATACCGCTACACCTCGACAACCGGTGCCGACCCAGCCCGAGCGCCATTCAACATGGCATCCAGTTTGGCAAACGCCTCAAGCCAGCCACCTTCGCTAGGGCCCGTCACGTGTTCGGGGAGCCACTGGCGGATCTCGAGTCGCGTCCGTGCGTCGACCTCGTCGTGGAACTCGAATCGGAACTTCGTCTCGAACGGCTCGATGCCCTCCTGCAGCTGACCAGTTACGTGCATGACGCCTTCGAGCAGTTCGCCGTCGGCGACGTCGGTGAGGTCGACGTAGATGTGGACACGAAGGTCGGGTTCGGATGCAGAGACCTCGATCCACCATTGATAGCCGCCGGGACGTACGTCGAACTCGATTTGGTCGCGCGGTAGTGAGTTGCCGATCGGGCCCCACCACGCGGCCAACTGGTCCGGATCGGTAAAGGCTCGGTTTACGAGCGCCCGCGGCGCGCCGAACACGCGCGAGATAGCGAGTTGCGGAATTCCAGCGTCCATTAGCGCTCCTTGTCGGGGACGTTGTTGTCGGGGACCTTGGGGTCGTTGGCCGTCCGTTCCGCTGCGCGCTTGGCGGCCTGCACTGCCGCAAGGTGGGCGTCGAGACGAGTGAGCGACGCGTCCCAGAATCGCTGGAGACGCTCGATCCAGTCAGCGGCGTCGCGCAGGGGCGCGGTCTCGAGGCGGCTGGCGCGCCACTTGCCCGATCGCGTTCGCGAGATGAGCGCGGCGCCCTCGAGCACCTTCAAATGCCGCGACACCGCCGGCATCGAGATGGGGTGGGGAGCGGTCAACTCGGTGACCGTGGCGTCACGCTCCGCCAGCTGGGCGAGGATCGCACGCCGAGTCGGATCCGCGAGCGCCGAGAACACCATGCTGAGCTCGTCGGTGCCGGCCACCCATCTCCTCATTTAACGAGTACGTGAAATGTAGAGGGA
>WNGI01000817.1_pt1 | contig 31976 bp, 26 predicted proteins | sample 5400621 | NCBI WGS metagenome assembly WNGI01 (sample SAMN13153374, study PRJNA577476) | soil metagenome | isolation source: 20 cm soil or saprolite under Garry oak tree replicate 1 | place: USA:California | collected 2016-06-15
ACTTGGTCTTCAAGGCGAGTCTTAGAAGCAAATCCGTGTCTTCGGCAACGACCATGGCTTCATCAAATCCGCCGAGCTCGTTGATTAAGGACCTCCGAACCAGCAAGCTCTGAACGTAGATGACGGCATGACGTGCAAGTACGTAGTGCACCGGATTGTCGAGAACACCGAACGATCCGTACTTCTTCAAGCCTCCAAGTTCGAAGGTAGTTTGGTGCAAGTCGCGATTTCCCGTGAACTGACAATCCGTGAAACAGGCGCGAAAGTCCTCACCGAGCGCACCTAAAGCTTCGAACTGGCGCTCCAGTTTCGTGGGCAGCCACTCGTCGTCAGAGGCGAGAACTGAAATCCATTCTCCCTTCGCGAGTTCAATCCCCTTGTTCTGTGCCGCACTAGCTCCTTGATTCTGCTGATAGAAGTACCGTAGCCGTTGGCAGTAGGGCTTCATGATTTCTCGCGTGTTGTCCACTGAACCGTCGTCGACGACAATCACTTCATAATCGTTATGCGTCTGCGCGAAAACGCTCTCGATCGCTTTGACGAGGAGGGCAGCGCGATTAAAGGTTGGGATGATTACAGAGACTATCGGAGTCATAATGCTAAGATTTGCAAGCTCCCGGCAGATAAGTGAAAAGAATGAAGTGATCGCCGTATCTGCGGTTGTTCAATGTCAGCGTTTTGTAAAAATGGAAAACTTCATTTTCCCGTCCGCCGACTTAGATTCAGAGCCGCCGAATTCTTCCGCGAACTGTAAAGCTTTCCTTTTGTCGTAGCTATCTTGGGCCTCACTCCGATCATCCGCCCTCAGCCAGTTTGGATCGCAAATCAGCGACGCTCCGTTGTGAACCATATACTCGACAATGCGACAGTACTCCTTGTAATCAGCCTCAAGTCCTGGCACCAGTCTTCACTTGATTCGTTTATTGTTTTGCTGGACCATCGGTCCTTCCCTCAGTAATCGCAGACGAACGCAGGGGTATTTGGCGGAATGCAGCCGCATTTGCATCGCAGCCTGTTCCCTCGCGCTAGGAAGCGAGGATCGAGCGACATCTCACGTGAGCGGCTCGACGAATCCAGCTGTTCTGTAGGAGCATTCATGGCATTAGACGACTCTCATAGACCCGAAGGAGAGTAGCCGAAACCCAGGAGCAATCGCTGTATGGGACCGGGAATCTGGTTCCACGAGATAAGTGTGAAGAGAACTCGAAGCGAGTAAGCACCGCCCAGAAGTGCCGCCACTCCCCCAAGGCAGCTGGCCCAAAAGAGTGGCAGTATGTAAAATGCGCAGAACACCACTGCTATTGAAGTTAAAAAAACTAGGCCCGTTTGTATGTTGGCGGTGGACCAGCGAAAACCGCTCAGCCGGTTTACAATCCAGTATAGCAGAAATCCGTAAACAACATACGATCCAAAGAACGCAATGCCGGCGCCGTTCAAACCGAAAAATCTCACACAGAACCAAGCGAGGACGACACTGACCAAAGTCCAAGCCAACTCACTGCAGAAAAATATGGTCTGCTTGCCTTTTGCCATGATGATGAAACCCATGGGCCACGTAATCACTTGGAGGGTTGTGCCAAGGCATATCCAACGCAGGACTCCAACCGCCGCACCGAATTTCATACTGTAAAACAGTGCGATGACCACGGGAGCAAACGTGAGGGTAGCCATCACGCCCGGACCCGCTAACAACAAGCCTACGCGCGTTTGTTCATTCACCAGGCGGTTGCACGCGGCATTGTTCAAGGCGCTCGCGGTCAAGCGGGGGTAAAAGTCCGCTCCCATTGCCTGTAGAATAAACCCAACATACAGTCCACCTAGGGTCCAAGCAGATTGATAAAACCCGGTTGCCTCAAAACCCAATTTGCGGAGCACAATGATTCGAACTGCATAGGCGATCCCCATCGTCATGAATGCGCTTGCCATGAACGCGAAGCCAAGCTTCAACAGAGCCCCTGCTTCCTGGCGTGCCTGGGAGGAGGTCATCGAGGGGGATCGGAGATGTATCTTCCGGCTGTACCACCATGCGACAGCAAGCGACATAAAGGCAACGCCTACCAGGGACGGCACCACACCGTTTTCGCGCAGGAAATACACCACGGCGATGCTGATGAGCGTCCCGAACAACGCACCCAACGCACCCATCTTGGCGAGATCAGCGATGCGGCGCATCCCTTGGATCAACGCCCCTTGACCATTGGCTACTAATTGGAAAAACACTGCGATGGACAACACGCATATAGCGCCCGCATGCTTACTGCTGCCAAAAGTAAGAGTGGACACCTGCCTCGAAAGCACAACAAGAAAAACGGCTCCAACTGCTCCCAGGAGGATCGACGTTCGTCGCAGCACGACGGAGGTTTGCGCGATCCGCTCTGCGTCGTTCGAACCGGCTGCTTCCGCAATCTGACGTACGCCACTGCTGTTGATGCCCAGACCAGCAATGCTCTGGGTAAGGTTGACGATCGATCCATACAGGCCAAACAATCCGAACCCGGCTGGACCGAGCAAAACCGCCATAGCCTTCGTGCGCACGATTCCGATTGCAATGTTCGCCACCGACGAGCCACCGACTAGTGCCGAGGACTTCAGAATTTGGCTGTAGGAATGCTTCTCGGTCGTGGCTGTCTGTGCCGCTTGAGGCAAAGGCTCGAGCGGAAGAACTGAAACCTGATTGTTAGGCGAGCTTGATGACATGCGTGAGCACCACGACGTTGCATCCGAAATGCCCAGCCCTTCAGCTGGACCTATCGGAACCTGAAAAGCGCATTCGTGTTTCACTTTCTTCAGCGACGCGACGCTAAATTGACTCCGATGGCTTCATTAGGGAACCTTCATGTCAAAGAAGCCTTCGATGCCTCGCGATTCGGCATTTCCCTGGGCGAGGCTAGTCGAAGCAAGTTTGCATATACGCCCATGGTCATTTGGCCGACCACGTCCCAGGAATACCGCTGCTTTGCGAATTCTCGTATCTCCTGCCGCCGACTATTTAAACTTGCGAACAGATCGCTTGCGAAATACTTTTCGATCGTCGTTGCCATGCCAAATGGATCCTCGGGCCTGAATACAAACCCCGTTTTGCCCTCGACGATCTCATCCTTCAGTGACCCCACATCAGCTGCAAGAACAGGGAGGCCGAAACTGTATCCCAGAAACAAGACCCCGCTCTGGTAGATGTGCCGGTAAGGCAGCACGAGAACGTCCGCTGCCTTGAAATAGAACTCCGTCTCGTCATCCCGGATGTAGTCCGCCCTGAGTAGCACTCGTCCACTCTGCACGTTCTCGCGGATTGCCTCCTGAAGCGCAGTCCAGTATTTCTCGCAATTCTTCGGTCTGCCGGCGATGATTAACCGATAATCGTTGCGCCGGGCCAGAATTTGCTGGAATGCGGTGACCAGGCAGTCGAGTCCCTTGTAAGGCGCGATGTTGCCGAAAAACAGAATTGTCCTTTCACCACCGCGGATGCCCAACCGCTGCCTTGCCTCGGCTGGCGTGAGACTGGTGTTCGGAACAGAGTTGTTGATTCCGAAGGGGATGACAGTGACCCTGGCCCCTCGCACGCTAAACTCCTCGATGAGTTCAAGCTTCATCTTTTCCGTATGAACGAAGATATGGTCGGCCAACTGATATTGGATTCGCAGCGTAAGCCGATTGAGGGGCGTATCTTTAGAATCCCGCCTGCCTGCATTTACATTGTGCAATGTAAGGACGATCTGTTTCCCTATTAACCTATAGAAGAGTATAAGCAGCGTTCGATCGAACAGCTCGAATTTGTTATTCCACAGTATGTGAAAGATTCTCGGTTTGGCTGTCGCAGCATAGCGAATCAGCCTGGCATAGTACTTGGATACTCTAAAAACTTTGGTTGCTAGACTGGCGTCCGGGCTCTGATCGCCTCGTAGATTAAGAAAGGTCACTCCAGGCTTGCCATGGAATTCCGGGGAATCCACATAATCACTACCAATCAGATCCAGGGCTGCCCCCTTCGAGATGAGCTCCGTTGCCAGGCCGAATACGTAGGGTCTGTCGCGGCCGCCGGTAAGCAGAGCGACCACAATCTCGGAAGTCTCGTCGGACACCCTCAATTTCGGCAACCCTTCAAAGTTCTCATGGTCCACGTCTTCCTCACGGGTTTGAAGACTCTCTTTCATGCCCCCGCCAGCCTCTCTTCGAGGAGTTCGCAGATCGTGTGACCGATCATAATATGCATCTCCTGAATCCGCGGCGTGGATTTGGTCGGAACGCACAGACATAGGTCGCACGCCGCTCGCACCTGGCCCCCTGTTTCACCAGTCAGCCCGATCACAACAACCTTGCACTGGCGAGCCGCTTCAATCGCGCGCAGAATATTTGGGCTGTTCCCGCTTGTGGAGATCGCCAGCAGCACGTCGCCCGGATGGGCGTGGGCGGTGAGTTCACGAGCAAATACATGCACGTATCCATAATCGTTGCCAACCGCGGTGAGACTCGACGTGTTGGCGTGCAGGGCAATGGCCCGGAAGGGGCGTCGCTCGAGCAAGAAGCGGCCCGTAAGTTCGGCGGCAATGTGCTGCGCGTCAGCTGCCGAACCCCCGTTCCCTGCGATAAGTAACTGGCCGCCAGCAACCATAGATGAATACATTAGGTCAACGGCGCTAGATACTGCTGAGGCAAGGTTCGGAAGGGCCGTGGCCACCTTCAGGTGCTCGCTCCAGATAGCCTTGATCCTATCCATTTGTTGAGGTGAACTTGCCACGCTCGTACTCTCCTGTCCTAATTCTCGCCAGTGACACTCTCTGCGTTGGTCGCAGGCCTATCAACCATTTTGCTACTCTCTAATTTATACATGGCCTTGTCCCAAGATCTGATCAACGAAGCCTTCAGCTGCGGCAGCGCCATCTGAGCGTGTTTCGCAGCTTTCCACCCAAAGATCGGTTTCATCCAGGCATATTTCCAGCGTAATCGGGGCACTTTCAGGTGTCCCTGCAGTTGTGCAGCCAGAGCTTGCAACTCTGTGACAATGTCCGGCCGTTCCGGATAGAAATTGGGGTACCAAGTTTGCATGTAGGTCAAACAAGCCTTTCGAACCCGCTCGCTTTCCTCGAGCGATCGGAGGTATTGAATATGTAATTTCATCGAAAGAAGCAGTGCGTCTTTCTTCTTGTCTGAGGTGCCAACGTAGCTCCACCGATTTGAAGAAGTAATTCTATAGAATACGTTTGCCTCCGGTACGAAACGGGTGCCTTTGGAGGCCAGAAGCACGCGGCAATAATATTCGCCGTCGTCATCACTAATAAGCCGTGTGTCCCATGGTCCGGCGGCTTCGGCCAGTTCCCGGCTGGTCAACCACGTCCCAGTTTGCATGTGGAGGTTTTCGCCCATCTTTCTCAGGAGCCATTCGACAGGAGAAAGGTCCTGGCACAGCGAGGTCGGGATGAAGCGTGCGCAATTGGTCCGATAGTTGAAGAAGGCCCACGGCGAAGACAGAAGTATCCATTTGCCTTCTACTTCCCGCAGCGCCGCAAGCTGCCTCTCAATCTTGTCCGGGGCCAGAAGATCGTCCGCATCGAGCCACTGTATGTAGTCCCCCTGGCTGAGCTGCAAGGCTTGGTTGCGCGCCGACGCAGCCCCCTGGTTATTGGTAGACACGACCTTGACCCCTTTCGAGGCAAATCGCCACGCCACTTCCGCTGTCCGATCGCGAGAGCCATCGTCCACGACGATGATTTCTTTGCGCTGCCAGGTTTGGGCAATCGCGGATTGAAGTGTATAGGCGATCCACTCCTCTGAGTTATACGCAGGGATCAGAATTGAGACGAGCGGCTTCATGGCACAAGTCTCCTCGGTCTATTTGTATGGGTGGGCAAGGCCGTTTTCGAGTCCTGCCGTCCCCGACCTCTCCGGCCATACCCTGTGTGTAAGGGTAGCTGTAGAACCTTCTAAACGTATCACCAACTGTCTCTCGCTTACATCTTAACGTGGATCGTGTGCCTGATAGGCCACGAACTGAAACGCTTGAATGTGTTGGTGCGTCATCTCACCGGAGTCGCTTGACCTGGTAATGCGACAAGGGGTGGCTTGATTGCCCGCATATAAAGCGTTCCTATTCTCCTAGATTCGCAGTCTAGAGTGGCATCGAAAGGTCGCCGGACAATACAGACGAAACCGGACCGCTTTAGCGACCTTGTCAGGGTTTCCTCATCCCACGCATATTTGTGCTGCTCGCCCTGGCGGAAATGATAGTTAATGTGATCGAGCTGGGTTTCACAGGTCTCGGGATGCCACTTTGGTGCCAACTGCCAGCATTCATGATCCGGGGTGCCGTACGCGTGAAGAGGCCATTCGGTGTCTGGTACACCGACGTCGAACACTCCTCCGTTCTGAAGAACACGTAGCGACTCGGACAGGATATGCGGTACTTCTTGGAGAAACTCGAAGTGCTCGAACACATGCTCACTGTAAATGTACGCCGCGCTGCCTTCGGCGAACGGCCAACGTTTGCGTAAATCAAGCTGAAGATCGGCAGCTGAATCAAAAAGATCAATATTCAACCACCCCGGTTTTCTATTCGGTCCGCAACCAAGGTTGAGCTTCAGCGGTCGTTTACGCAGGAATCGAGGTGCCTTTCTTAGCGCCGACCAATGGCGAAAACATAGCAGGCCTTCAGTTCCAATGTCATGGATCGCGCGGCGTAAGTTATACGTCGTGTGACGCTTGACACAGTCCTTTACCGCGCTCATAGCTTTCCACCGGAATTTCCAGGTTCAACAGTTGTCCTCATGCAAAAGCATATATGCTAGCGACCCTTTGGTGTCAAGCTTCCCTCAACCTGGCCTCAGTTGCGTGGCAATCGCGCCGCGGGAATCCGTCTCAAAGTCGCTGAGCGGCCAGTATTTGCAACGACACACGACCCGCTGGGGATGGGCAAGTTGATAGCTGTCCTAGGATTGCCCGTTGGTACAGTGGATTTTGTTTTCGTTTGCGTCCAATATTCATCTGGAAGACTAAGAAGTCCGCTACGGCTTGATGATAAGGTACGGGTGGCTAATGACCAGAATCATAAAATGGCTGTTACTGCTGTCTGTGCTTCTACTGCCTGGTAAAGAGGCGCAGGCTACGACCTACACAGCCGCGTCTTGCAACAGATCAGATGTAGCAACATCTGTTGCGTTAACAGCGAATGGAGATACGGTGATTATACCGCTGTGCCCCGGAGGGGTGACGTGGACTACCGGCTTGACAGTTTCCACCGGAATCACACTCATCGGCCAAGGTGCTGGCAATACAGTGATTATTGATGGTACCCCGAAAGGTGACAGTAAATGCCAAGGGGTGACCTCCTTAATTTCTGCGACTCTTTCATCGAATTTATCTTTCCGCCTTTCCAGCATGACGATTACAGGCAGTGGTCCGCCAACTGCCAACTGTGGAGAAAGCGCAAACCATGTCGCCATCGGCGGATCATCGCATCAAGTCCGAGTGGACCACATCACATTCAATCTGTTCGTGACGGCTATCGCTTTTTACACTGATGTTTGGGGTGTCGTGGACCATAATACCTTCAACACGCCCACGACTGGAAATCCACCTTTCGCGACTATGGTGCATCATGAGTCATGGCTAGGTGTAGGAGGTTATGGAGACAATTCCTGGGCGCAGCCGGACACGTTTGGCCAAGCTGGAGCCATCTACATCGAGAACAACTCCTATAATTACCAAAGCAATGCTTTCCCTACAGGACGGTCGTGGGAGATTTACAACAACACTTTTACCGCGAAAGTTAACTCTCTCGCAAATATGTACACCGGCGTGTTCCTGCGCGGCGGCACGGGATTTATCTTCAACAACGCGTTCAACGATGTTTTGGGAAGCCCTTATCTGACATTGGTGCAACTAAACAGCTATCGGGATACGTCCGGTTATGCACCTTGGGGGCTTAGCTATTCTCCAGAGGAGTGCGATGGGCGCGGGCCATTCGATACGAATACTGGCACTGTCTACGCCAGCGGCACTGCTTCCGCTATTTCTACACTCGATAGTATGGTCGCCAATGGCTCTCCTGGCTGGTCAACGAATCAATGGGCTGGTAGTGGCTATTCACTCGTGGATACTACTACTGGTTGGGGAAGCACGATTGTATCGAACACCGGCAATACTATTGTGACGAGCACCGCCGTTCAATCCGGCAACGGTGCCGCGCACAACTGGAATAGTGGAGACAGTTTCCAGATTCTCAAGGCCACTGCCTGCATGGACCAGATCGGGCGCGGCGCAGGTACGTATATCTCTGGCAGCAACCCCACTCCGGTTGCTCCAGTCAACCAAGCATCTGACCCGGCGTATGGATGGCTGAACGCGCACAACGGGACGAACACACCCGCAATCACTTTTAGCCAACTTCACATTCAGCCGGACCGAGACTATTATGACTGGACAGCTTCCTTCACCGGGGCGAGTGGCGTTGGCACCGGCACCCTCGCCGCGCGTCAAGTCTCTTGTACGACTGGCGTGGGTTACTGGGCTACAGACCAAGGAAACTGGAATCAGAGCGGCAGTGGCGGTCAAGGCGAACTATTTGTTTGCACAGCAACGAATACTTGGACGCCTCACTACATGCCCTACACATACCCGCACCCGCTCACCCAACGCCAAAGCTCGGCAAATCCTCCCGCCGCGCCGTCGAACCTGACCGCTGTGGTTCAATGATCCGCGCTTGTGGCGATGGAGACTCCGAGAGCCGCGATGTATGCGAAAGTTCTATGCTCCCCGATAGCTAAGCAAGATGGGTTGCGTTCCATGTCCTCTTTGAACTTGATGACACAGAATGGCATCTAGGGCGCGAGAAGCGAGGAGTAAATCAGTTCGAGCGTCAGCATCTTGTTGATCTCTCTCAGATAATTGTGGGTTCCTGCCGTGTGGCGCTTGACGACCTTCACTACAGATGCTTTGTCGAAAAAGTCAGTACAATGTGCCCGGGGATTCAGCAAGACGGCTCGAATGGAATCTGCGAGATGGGTCTTAATCCAAATCCTGTAAGCCTCGAACTTGTGTCTCCCTGTCAGGAGCCGTTCGGGTCTTAGCCTCTCCAGTTTCCGATCGACCCGGGTTAGCCAGTGTGGCATGGTATACAAGTAGATGTATTCTGACTTGGCCAATGCCCAGAAGAAACTGTAAGTGACTTTGCTCATTGGTCCCCCATTTTCCGCCATCCTCCCCATATCCGTCGGCAAGTTTCCTAGCTCGGGGCTTCTTTGCTTGATATACCTAACTTGCAAGTCGCGCGAAGCTCGAAGCCCGGGCGGCGCCTGATACATTAATTTGACGAGCCTATTATCCATATAGGGCGTTCGCAAAGTGACTTTCGATTGTTCCACTGCTACCCGGCCAAACTCGTACCACGGTATCTCCTCGGACACTGCCCGAGAGAGAGGGTGCATCCTCTTACTGGTCTGGTTGAATGATGGCGCCTGGTTTACATAGGGCACAAACCACGGCTGGAGGAGGTCGCGTGAAAAATCCATCGAAGGGATAAGCTTTCTTGTCCTGACCACCTCACTGCCAAATTTTCCCGTCAGGCGGACCGGGGCAATATTACGGGCGATCTCATTGAAATACACATCGTGTGCCCCAAAGGCATCGTGAGTACCGTCGGAGAGGTAGACACTCTTTTGGGCAAAGCTTCGGAAATCTTTTAGAAATCGCACATCGATTCTGATGACTTCATAGTGGCGGTTACAGATCGCCGCAAGCTTTCGCGCCGCCTGAATATCGAAAGTCTCTCCCCAAAGACCTCCGAACGTATAGCAAGGGAGAGTTCCTTCCTCATCCCCGGCAGACGCAAGTACGACTCGGGTATCCAGCCCAGCGGTAAGCGAAAGCGCTACTCGCGAAGGGCCTTCCATATAACTGGGGACAACTCTTGAGACGGTTTCGTCAAACTTTTCGTAAAACTCGCCAGGCTGAAGTGTCGGCTGTTTTTCCCAATCCGCAAAATCAAAGTAGTTCTGTTTTTTTGGAGCAGCACTGCCGGCGAACTCCCAGGACGACCCGGGCGGCAGCAAGGAAACGCCCTTGAACAGGCTCTTGTTTCCCATCACACAGTAGAAGCGCAGAGATTGTGCTAAGGACTCAGGCTCAATGGCTCGAAGGGGAGGTCGAATCCGCAACAGAGACTTTGCTTCCGACGCAAAAATAAACTCCTTATCTCCGTCGTGGAAGTAGACCCGACTCATTCCATACCTGTCATTGAATAGAGTAATCTTGCGAAGGTTAAGATCAACGGCAACTCCACAAAACCATCCGTTCAGACTTTCCAGGCACTTATCCGGCGACTCCTCGTAGAGACGGAGGAGATCTCGAACATTGGCATCGAGAGCCTCATTGCCCTTCGGAGAAATAGGTCTGCCTGGATCGGAATAGTTTTCACCAACGATGATTAGGATTTGTCGTTTGTCGCTGTTGATCAGCGGCATCCGCTCCCCTAGAGAACATGGATGAGCCAACCACCCCAAATAAAGGCCTATGTCTGGGTTAACGTATTGGTTTCCAACGTAAAATGTCTCATGCCGCATTGATTCCACCATGAGACTTAGATCTCGATGTATTCCTTCGTACGGCTGTGGTCTGATTATTCCTACGATTCCAGGCATTCACTAAGCTCCAGTAATCTCGAAGGATGCAAGGTTGCCTAAGCGCTCGAGCCTAGCGCTCGGGGGGGACCGACGTCGCTTCGGAACGGCCCGGTTCAAGACAACGGTCAGCAACCCTGGCCTTAATCTTGAGCTCGGCCCCATGGCGACGTATGAAAGGAACCCGGAAAAGCGGCTCGCGGTGATGTCTCAACTCATATCTCTGCAAGAAAGAGTGTAGCCACTTGGGCATACGGTCGAGATAAAGTATGTTAAACGAATTGTAGTCTAGAATGTGACAGTTTATGGATACGAGTTCATTTACGTACCATTGAAAAGAACGGAAATATTCACTCCGAGTGGTCATTCCTAGAAGAGACTTTAGTTTTTTCGCAACCCATAGCGTAGACCAGTAGAGTGAGGAAAGATTTTTCACATGGAGAATTATTACCCCTCCGGGAGTCAAGACCCTCAAGAACTCCCTGAGAGTCTGGCGAAATTCCTCGTCATTCACGTATTGCAGTACACTCAGGCAGAGGATCCTATCGACAGAGCAATCTGGCAGGGGGATAGCGGTGGCGCTCGCGTGGCAAAGGTAGGCATTCTTAATCTTGTATGCCTGAATTCTTTTTTGACACCGCTCTAGCGAGCCCCACGCAAAGTCGATCCCAATGATGCTCCTAACTCGTGAGTGGAGCCGAAGAATGTTTACACCAGTTCCGCAACCTATGTCCAGGAGGACCTCGGACTCTCTTGGTTCGATGAAGTTGACGAGCTCCTGCTCGGACAGATTCTCAGTTTCTCGGTCACGGGGAGATATGCCACGATCGAGTTCGAAGTCCGAAACATTCTCACTCGACATCTCTTCCCAAACTCGCCTCCACCTGATGGATTTTCTCATTTACCTACCCCTGACAGTTGAAGCGTCATTTTTCCAAATCTTGGTTGGAGCCGGCGGGAGGAATTGAACGCTCCATCTGCCGAATACGATTCGGCTGCTCTAACATTGAGCTACGCCGGCCGAGAAAGCCGCGAAGAGAGTACCATTTCTCTCGGAAACTCAGGGCCGTGGTTATAAGACCATGTGGAAGGACTCCAACAACGCCGCGATGAAGATTGAGCTTAAAGGAAAGTGAGCCCCTGACGGTTAAGGGGACATAGAATCGCGGCAAGAAGAACTCTTCAAATCCGTTTCGGATCTTGAATTCGAGAAGAGAGCTAGAACGCTTGTTCCCGTAGTTGTACAGGCCGTAGATGATATGGGAGATTCCCTTAGCCTCACAAACCTCTACCATCTTTGCAATTAGAGCGTTGGCGGGCCTCTTGTCCTGCTGACTCGCCTTAGGAAGAAATTGGAGAATCGAGGCAATCTTGCCGCTGTAAATTATCTTTGCCAGGCCGATTAACTCCTTTTCGGAATATGCGCATATGAAGTCGCAACGGCCAAGAAAGGTAGACTGGTCTTTCTTAACCTGTTCAAAAGTCTTGCCATAGTGGGCGAAGCGTTTACCTTGCCGTACGGGCGAATCCTTAGTTAGTTCGACGATATCTCTGACCAAGTCATCATCAAATTCTCTTAACTTGACGTCCACGCCCCGTTTTTCTGATCTGCGCACATTTTTGCGAGTGACCTGCGGCAGCTTATTCCACCAGCCATTGTAGCTAGTGATCCGGATGGCAGCAACACTTTCTAGCTCCATGGGGTAGGAATATTTAGGGACCGTCATTGGTAGTTTCTGCGAGAAAGTGAAGAGATCGGCGCGCAAGGCACGCGGCCCAAGCTTCTTTAGCGTCCGCACGCACAACTCGGGGTTTTCCAGCCCGGTTTCCGCCCACTCCTCATCCAGGACCGTGGCGACCCTTAGCCATTTTCCCCTGAAAATGATGGTCGACCCGCCAATTCGGAGTGCAGGGACTTTGATCCATTCTCCCTTGACACTAATTTCGACACTCGTATCTGTCGGTGCGTGAGGTTGCCCAGGGGCTAGAACTGAAGAACTCATTGGTGGCCTCCTACCGGACATGGTTGGTTTCTAGCGAAAGCTAGTTTGACGTTCGTTGAATGCTGCGGCGAAATGTGCTCCGGTCGGCTGATTGCCAAACCTGATTGGTCTTTCTGCACTAAATCGATTAGCGGTCGACAAGGAACGAAATTACCGCCGCTGACTTGCCGTTGCCAACGGAGACCCGGGGAATCGTTCGGTGGCGCCCGAATTTTCAAGCGTTCCCACGCTGGAGCTGTCCTCCTCGATTTGAGCTCGGACAACAATCGCTCCGAGCAAAAGCGTGACCCATATCAAACCGCTCTTGAAAGCTGCCTCGGTTATGTTGTAGAAGAGCATAACGGTCCACACGGCTATGTTAAGTGAGGCGATCGCCGGCAAGGAAATGAGTTGTTGGCACATGTTCCTGTAGCTGGTGATCAGAAACCCGACGAGAAGGAAGACCCCGATGAAACCCAAATTGAGATAAACTTCAAGATAGCCGTTATGTGACTCATTAATTGGACCAGACAACTCCCAGATTCGTTGGAGACGACGACCTAGCCAGAAGCTCTCATAGCCTGCGCCAACAAGCGGATTCGTGTGCATGCTGAGAACGAGCTTCCATATGAAGGTTCTGTCGGTGAGCGTTGGATCCCGACCGACAGCGCCTGCGAGATCCCCGTTGATGTCAAAGCCAAATGCCAGAATCAGATACAGGCAGAAAGACGCTGGAATCAGCGTTTTGAGCAAGCCGGGATGGCGCTTGGCCCATCCGCTGCGAGCTGCCACGATCACCATAACACCGATCGCTAGGCAGACGCGCGAAGTCGCGCTGTTGGCGAGGTTCAGCAACCAGAGCGTCATGGCCATAAATGCGAAGTTCACAATGATAATCCGTTTCATGCGTCGTTCTTTGCGATCGGACCAACGCGTGACCGTATCCCAGAAAAAGAAGATTCCGCTGACCAGGCACAGGACCCCGAGCATGTTCTTGCTCGTCGCAACTCCCGCATACTCGGCGACGCCTGTCCATTCCGAGTAGTGTTTGCCCAGTTGGGGGAAGTACTTGATGAACACAATGGAAAGCGTGATCAGCAGATAGCAAAGCCGCCGAAGCAGCGTACAAATCGCCTCCAATGGATGAGGATCGGAGAGAACGACAAGTATCACGACGTAGTTACCGAGGTCGCGGTACCATCGTTTGAACGAGACGAAGGGAGCCTCCGACCACAAAACGCTTACCAGGGCAAATAAAATGAATGCCACCAAGGAAATATTGCGGAAGATGAAATCGCCCCAATTGAACGATCGCGAGATGAGGATGCCGATTGCCAGCAGGATAAGAACGAAAAAGACCGTACGGTCTAATGAGTTCCCTTCCTCGAAAGCTTGGGCTGCCGTCCCCACCGAGCCTCCGAGCCATTGCGCAGGCAGCCGCGACCCCAAAATGAACATCCAGGTGAGAGGCACCCACAGAGCCGCCGACGTCCGTCCGTCCTTGGCAGGGTCGAAACATAGCAATGCGAAAAGAAGGACAAACCAAATAAGCAGTGCTAAATAGGGCGGCATCGTATCAATCCGCTCGCAGCGCCAAGGACCAAGCTGAACAATCGCCCAAGCGCTTGTCGTCCCTCCGGCGTGTGGCTCATTATGATTCCGTTCCGGGCGTAATCATTCCCGACGGAACTGCGTGTTGTTGAACAGCAAAATGATCCTTTGACCGGCTGGCGCTGACCTGTTCAAAGATCGCATCCATAATTCTGGCAGTGAGTAGAATTTCCCGGTAAGGAATGGGCACGGGCGCGTCTTCTCGGATCGCACGGTAGAAGGACTCGATGAGATACTTCATGCCGGAATCCATGTGAAAATCCCTGCCCAGGAATAACCGAACGTTGGTAACCAGATTTCCAAAATGCTGCTTCGCAAGCAGTGTAGGAGGAATGAACACATCGGCGTAACTCTTGAACTTTTGACCACGAAGCCTGATCAAGATTTCGTGGTCCTGGTCAAGAACAAGGCCGTTCTTCGGACCATATATCCGCAACTGGTGGATGGAAGGCCTCATTTGGGACGAGAAAGTGAAGTAGGCTGTGGTTCGCTCCTCCTCGCTGATAATGACTCGGAGTTCATCAACGATCTCGCTTTCGTTTATTTGCTTCAGAAGTGAGCTCACAAAGCCGTAAGCAATCACGTGAGGCGCATCGCTACTCAAAAATTCTGCAATTCTGGCGATCCCGTGACTAATCACGTTTTGCAGCAACTTTCCCGGCAATCTCCGGACCCAATGGTGCTTGTCGCCGAGCAGGGCCCGGGCGTAGCTGGGGTCGCTGAGGTCATACGAATAGTAACTTTCCAGGTGCACAGGAGGCCCGCCCAGGTAGCCACTCTTGACAAGCGCTCTCACGCGCCGAGCTACATGACTAAATTGGTCATTATGTCCAGCCGTTAGCTTGACCCCTTTTCTTTCGGCCAAGTCCACAAGGCGCTGCGCTTGCTCCGCATAGAGCGTGAACGGCTTCTCAACATATACGTGACAACCCTGCTCAAGGCAGAATCTGGCAAGATCGAAGTGACTCTCCGCTGGCGTCGTGATGTGAACAACGTCCGGTCGGGCCTTATCCACCAGTTCTGCCAGATCGGTGAAGTAGCCTTTGACGGGAAATCGCTCGTAGAGCTGCTTGGCCATGAGCGGCTCACGGTCGCATACCGCAACGATTTCGCATCCTTCTATCCTCTGGATCTGCAGCGCGTGGGAGTCAGCAATCTTGCCGCATCCCACGATGGCGACCTTAAGCATACCTTCCATCCCGCCCGCAGGCCTCAATATGCCGCCGCAGTCCCTCCTCAGTGGACACTCTTGGCATCCAGCCTAACCTGGTTTTCAATTTCTCGTTGCTATAACGCGTCTTCTTCCATTCGGCGTGCCATCGCTTCCGATTGAACACCGGAGGTAATTGCCCCTTCGACCACCGCGAGTACTTCTCCCATAAATAGCAGAGCGCATAACTAATCAGGTGGGGCACATAGATTGATTTGAAGCGTTTTGCGTTCTTCTTGTAGAGACGTAAAAACTGCCGGCTGGAGGGCAGGTCATCGTCGACGACGTTAAAGGCCTCGCCATCAACTCCCTTGACTAAACCAGCCAGCACAATTGCTTCAGCACAGTTGTCAACGTATGTGAAGGGTATAATATTGGAGCCTCCCAGATGTAAGTAGGACCCAAACGTGCCGATGCCCACGCGACCAGTGATTTCACCTTTGCTCGCTCCATAGACACTACCAGGCCTGACCAGGACGTAGGCGATTCCACGATTCTTGCCGTACTCAGTGACGACTTGCTCTTGCTTAACCTTGGCGAAGCAATAGGCCTCCCCGCGTAGCTCCGGATGTTCTTCGATCGGGCACGATTCATCCAAGAGTCTCCCCTGAGGCTTCTGGCAGTTTGAGTACACGGCGAACGAACTAACGAGTACAAATCGTCGCAGGCGCGCGCACCGCAGGCTGGCGTCGAGAAGGTTTCGGGTTGCCACGACGGAATTCAAGAACGCATCAGGGAAAGACTTCTCGCCGATCCCGGCGGCCACGTGAAGGGCGAGGGCCACGTCCTTGCAGGCTGCCTCGCAATCTTCGCGGGACAGAAGATTGCCTTTCAGCACGTCGATTCGCGCTCTTGGCGGTCGGCGCTCCACAATGGCTTCGATCCCACCCAGTTCGCTGGAGGGCCTCACTAAACAGGCCAGGTTACGAAACCCGCGATCCAGCAGGCACTGCAGCACCCGGGATCCTATGAAGCCGGCAGCTCCTGTTATCAGGATCCGGTCGTCCGGGCCGATTGTGAAGCGGTCATGTAACGGCAATGTGCTTTCCTGGCTTGCGATGTCGGTCGCGAGAGGGCTCATCTTCCTGCCTCAGAGGGAACACTGACTTCAATACTTTCGTCGACAGCCATTTCGACGTAGTCTCCAGGACGGTGAGCGCTGATCGGGCCTGACTTCCGCGCTTTATGGATTCGCAATCGCAAGCCAGGAAGATCGTCCCTCAAGTCAACCGCAACCTTGACGCGCACCCTGCCCGTCTCAATGGAATCAGTATCAAACCATGCCGATCGACGTTTACGAAACCAGAAGGCTGCCTGTCCGGCCGATGAGAACCACGCGCCTTGACTCTTCAGATCCTGAATCAAGTCACGATAGCATTCGCCCCACAGCCTCTCCGGGGCAAGGCTGCGATCATGCCAGTTGATCGTAAGGATACCCCCAAAGTGGGCCGCGTTGTCCACCATTGTGCCGAGGAGTGCCCTCGCCTGCCGCGGGGAAAGCGCGAGATGATGGGGGTAGAACAGAGCCGTGTCCATCACATGGAGCGGTAGTTCGAGCAGCCGACTCGCGCCGAGTGGTTTGTATACTTGTGTCGTGCCAGCCCGATATCCCACTGTTCCGTTGTAGCCAATTGTCGAATCGTATAGAGCGCCAGCCGTCTCCAGGGCCGAGGGCGATTGTTGGTCATAATAGAGCCAGTGCATCCGCACACCGATATCGGGGATCCCCGTCAAGTGTCGAATCTCTTCGAGTTCCTGGCGCCCACTAGAGCTGTCGAGCCATGCATCAATCCCGTGCAACCCGACTTCGCAACCCGCCGTGATCAGCTTCCGGATCGTGTCAGCGATATCTTCAGCCCCGTAACGAGCAGCTCGAAGCGCAGGAGCCGGACCATGAGCGTTACTTCCCGGTTTACTGCTGAAAGGAATGACGAAAAAGGTTGAGCGCAGGCCTTTTTCCAATTCCAGGTAACGATCATCGAATTGGCACCAAAAATCTTTCGCTAGGCCCAGGTGAACAAACGGCAGCTTCAAAGCTGCCGCCCAGTTCCTGAGCAGATCTTGAAGGGACATTTGTCCGCGAATGAACCGTCGCAATGAACCGAAGACGGCACGATATAAAAAACCAAACATAGTGTGATCCCATACGTGCCGACGGATCGAAGGGTGGTCAACATCGTGCGTCAGGCAAGCCACGAATTGATATCCGTCCGGAACGGGAGGAATCTCAACCAACGGAACTCCACACCCGGTTATTAAGTCCCTCAGGAATGCAATGTGCAGCTCGAGTGCCGGCATTTGGGCGTTGGCAGGCGGTTGACCCACCGTCAGCAACGTGCGAACCTCACTGAAAAGGTCATAGCCGATCCGTGCCAGCACTTCGTCTCCCGACTTGTCTAGATATGCCGCGCACTCCTCGGAGTCTTCAACTGTCAGGAGGTCCTTCCCTTTCTCCGGAAACGTGACGGAGTCCCCATAGATGGGGATCCGGTTTCGCTGGTGCGAGAGCACGCAGGAGTGCCGCCGATAGTTGCCAGTTTGGATCTTCTGCTGGTCGTCGAAACGGATCTTCCTGCCGGAATAGAAGAGCATCAGTTTCGCACTTCCTTCGAACTGCCCATCTCCGGCACAGAGCAGAACGTCGTAGCGCCGATCCCTGCGATAAAACTCCCATGGAGTTTTAAACAGCTCGAAGAATTCGCGCACGACACTATATTCCGCAGGATCTGCAATTACGCCTATCATCGCGAGGTTCCTAGCTCAACGCCCCTACGGGTTCGGTATGCGCCCGAAGCCATTCCTCAAAAACAACGAGGCTAAAAAGGATTTTATGGTTATCGTTTTGACCAGATCGATGTTCCTCATAGATTTGTTTTACCGCCGACGGGCGCACGTACCTATACATTTGGCTTTCCCTGTCCAGGAGAATTTCTTCCATTTTCTTTTGCGCCGTGCCGCGAAACCAATCATCCACGACGTTCACGCCAAACCCCCTTTTCTTTCTCCTCAGGATCATCGGCGGAAGTACCTCTTGGCACACCTGGCGATGCAGCCATTTTCTTGATCCATTCCGGACTTTCAAATTCGATGGCAGCCTCTCGGCATATTCCACGATCTCTTTATCGAGAAAAGGTACTCTCGCTTCGAGACCGTGAGCCATCGAAAGCTTATCGGCATACATGAGGAGCTCATCAGGGAGGGTAGATCGCAGCTCCAGGAACTGAAAGCCCCCTAATTCATCAGTCTCGCCCATCAAGGCAGGGAGGTCCTGCCAGCACTCGAGGATTTTATCTCCTGTCTCAGCAGGAAGAATTCCATCCTGAAAGAGTCCATCGATTTCATGGCCCGGCAGAAGCGATAATACGTTCTGATACCGTCTCATCCGCTCAGGAACGTCTAACGAATGAAGACCTCGTTTCAGCATCTCATTTCGCGGCAGCGCGGATATGACCGAACCAACAGCCCTGCGCACCGACCTCGGCAAGCCTCCCCATAAGGCGCCATAGCGGACTCCAATATGACGGTGATAGCCACCGAACAACTCATCCGGACCCTGGCCGACGAGTGCAACCTTGACATCCTCCCGCGCCCGCTTACACACAAAATACATAGGGACGATTGAGGACGGCGCAACGGGTTCTTCCAAACAGGAAACGATGTGTGGGAGGGCCTCCTCAAAGGTCTTCCTGTCGAGCATTACAGGGGTGTGTTTTGAAGAAAATATAGCGGCAGTCTCGGCCGCGTCTTTCAACTCGTCATCGGCGAAGCTCGAACCGTACCCAACCGTATAGGTGTGCCATGAATTCCCGCAAAGATTCATGAGGGCGAGCAACAGCCCGGAATCGACGCCACCGCTCAGCAGCAGTCCAAGCGGCACATCGCTGAGCAGCTGCCTTTTCACGGATTGCTTGTAGAGTTCAAGCAGCTCTTCCTTGGCTTCGTTAGCTGACTTCAATGGTGAAAACGGTGTGGGCTTATATTGATACCAACGCCGCAAGCTGTAGCTTTGCTCTTCAAATACCAGCATGGTTCCCGCGGCAAGCTTTCGAACGCCACTGAATATCGTGTAAGGTGACGGTGTGTAGCGATATCGGAGGAAGAGATTCAGTGATACCGGATCAACTTCCGTCTTTTCATTTGTTGCCGCAACGACAGCGCGGATTTCCGAACCAAAAGAGACACGGTCATTATCGATCTTGTAATAAATCAACTTGATTCCGAACGGATCTCGAGCGATGACGAGTCGCTCCTTGCGCACATCCCAGATCGCCAATCCAAACATCCCATTCAGGCGATTCAATACCTCGTCGCCCCACTGCTTATACCCGTGGACAATGACCTCGGTATCCGATTTAGTACGGAAAATGTGGCCGTAGCCTTCCAGTTCACGCTTGAGTTCTGGGAAGTTATAGATTTCGCCATTGAAGATCACCCAAACGGATTCTTCCCGATCGGACATAGGCTGATGCCCGCCCGCTAGATCGATGATCGAGAGCCGACGAAACCCGAACCCGAGGGGTCCCGCAAGGAAGTAGCCTTCGTCATCCGGCCCGCGGTGGGTGATACTCCGTGTCATTCTCTCTACATCCTGACGGAGTACCGGAGCCTGACTCCCAAAGTTGTATTGTCCGCAAATCCCACACATAAAATTGACTAATTCCGTTCTTGAGACGTAAGTTCGGAGTCCTGAGCGCTTCGATAGAGCAGGAAGGAAAGACTTCGAAACATTTGCGATTGAGCCCAGCGATGCATCGGAGTATCGTCCCAACCAAGGAGAAGCTGACGGCTTCGAAACGAGCCATCGGACTTTTGCCATCCATCCAGATTGATCACTCGCGATAGTATCTCATCGAGGGCGGGAAATCGGCCCGCGAGCAAAACTCCTACATTAATGCACTCCGCGTAGTCATACAGCTCCCGTCGATACACGGTCATTCGAGGCCTGCGCGAGAAGGGCTTTGGCAATCCTACTTCATCAAACAGGTTTCTGACGTAATAATCGACCCCGCGCTCAATCGCCTTGGCGCATTCCGGATTCTTTGTAATGCCTTCGATCTTTGCGAGTGCTTTGAGGACAAAACAGGTATGAAAATGATCGACAAAAGTCCTCACTTCGTCCGTGGAGTAAGGCCAGGAGCCGTCTGCATTTTGAGATTGGAGAACAAAATTTAGATTTCTCTCGGCGATCTTTTGGTAACGTTCCTCGGAGAAATCCGCTGCTGCCGTTGTCAAGAGAAACGCCCGGTAGGCGCTCGCGTTTATGACGCCACTCGTGTCACCAGGCCCAGGGTTATAGGCACAGCTAGAAGCGTTTAGCGATGTTTCGACATCCGAATAGTCCTCAACGGCGTGCCGCGCGATCGACCGCATGATTTCCCGCCACTTTTGGTCCCCATCGATCAGGTAAACCTCTCTAAAAGCCTCATATACATAGGGTATGGTTGTTATGAAAGGAGTTGATTGCCACTTCGTCTCGGTTCTGGTTTCCCAGTTGAACGGATATCCCCAACAGTAGTGCTTATAGCCCGGAGACCGGGTCTCCCTAAGAACCTCAAGAAAATGCACGGCTCGTTCATAGTACCGCTGCTGTCCGAGAGCGCGCGAGAGGAACGCGAAGCCCATGGCATAGTGGGCATCAGCGATAGGGAATCTCTGTGGCTTCCAAAAGAGTTTGCGGGCCGAGGGTAGAAAAGCCTCGCAGAAGATCATCGGGGAAACCGCCAATGTTCCCAGGAGCGGCTTCTTGTAATACAAAGATTTAGCGCTGCGTGCTAAGTCGCTCGCGAAGAAGCTCTGGTGGTCGTATGACGTTTCGCCGTACTGGTCGAGCCACTCCGTAAAGCGGACGACGGCTGCTTCAACTCTCGCAATCTGAGATTCGTTCACCGTAGCGACCCGGGTAGGGAGCGAAAGCATACTCATTCAGGAAGCACCTTGAACTTATCAATCGGTTTGAACGTCACGAGAGATTTCAGAACGACTGTTAGTTTCCGCATCTGTTCTCCGCGGTGAAATGCAATGAGCTCCTTGGAAACGGGCCTCTTAACTCTCCGCAGCACTGCCCACCCATAGCCTAAACCTAGCGCAAGTCCATTCAGCAAGTAGGGCGGCTGGGTTAGCCGATATATGACTCGGAATAGCTCCCACACCGGATGACCACCAAGATAGTAGTCCTTCTCTCCATATGAAAATGATGAAGCCAGTACACCTCGCTCGGCCGTGCCCAAATGCCTGTAGTGGAAAAACGACTTCTCTCGATACGATCGAGTTTTCCAGCCCATCATCCGGGCGGTGGTGACTGCGATCCAATCGATACCTCCAGCCTTATTTGCGAAATACCCGCCAATTTCTTCGAAGCATTGACGCCGGAACACCTGGCACTGGCCGGAAACGTGATTCTGTCCCTCAAAGCTATCGGTTTCAGAACTGTAGCCGCCTTCCTCTCGGAAAATTGTTCCTGCAACCCCGAGATGGGAGTCTTCTTTGAACTTATTCAAGAGAAATTCAAAATGGTCTTCATCCAATGCAACATCCGCATCTAAATTCCCTATGATTTCGTATTGGGTGTTCTTCAGCCTTTCCTGGCCGGCGTTAAACGCGTAAACCTTCGCGGCAAAATTTCGCTCTCTGCGTATGGGAAGATTCACTACTTCGATCCAGTCGTGGTTCGCAGCATATTCTTCTGCAATGCTTCCTGTTGTGTCCGTCGAACCATCGTTCACGATCACCCATTTTACCGGTAAGAACGTCTGACGGATAACCGTCTCGATCGTCTTCTCGATGAATGCCTCTTCGTTTCGAGCCGGCGTGACCAGAACATAAGGCGGGAGGGAATACCGTTCTTCCATTTCATCCTCTCTTATTCCTACTGTGACCAATCTCACTTCGCCGACAAGCGAATCGTGACTACTGTAAATGACGTTTCTTGCGAAGCATCGCTGAGTCATGACTCCGAGCGGAATCTTTGATGCGCGGCAGACCCATTGTCGTAATCCATTGTGATCGGTTCAGCCCACGAGAGCACTTGCTGGATGTGTTCCTGAACTACTGTACTCCGAGGGAACTTCAAGACCAGGCAAGCGCTTTGAATTCTTTACCGTTCTAGTTAACCCCACGCCGTGGTTGCTGGGCGTATACCTCGGACCGTTCCGTGGCGAGTGACTCTTCGTACACTTCTTCTGGTTCGTATACAACGACTTGGCTGCCTCGATTCGAGAACTTCATCGGAACGCACAGTAGGTTCTTGAGGCGCATCCGCAATGCTTCCCGCCGCTCTGGCGGCACGAAAAACAGCATGAAACCGCCGCCGCCCGCTCCGAGAAGCTTGCCCCCCAGCGCCCCGGCGCTTTGCCCTGCCTCATAGATCTCATCGAGATGCGTGTTCGTGATTCTCTGCGTCAGGGTTCTCTTTACCTGCCAGCATTCGTGCAGCAGATGGCCAAATTCATTTAAGGAACGATGCGGATTCGTGAGGATTGCTTCGCCTTCGGTAACCATCTGAGACATCAGTTCGAGCTCATGCTTCCGATGCGGAGTCATTCTTATTTGCTCTTTGGCAATTTCGGAAGCCGTCCGAGAAAATCCGGTGAAGTAAAGCGCGCAGTGTTGTTGGAGTGCAGCCAATCGGTATGGCGAAGTTATGACCGGCTTGACCTCGAAACTGCCGTCCACATTGAAGTTGATGCGATTGAAGCCGCCGTAGGCTGCGCTCACCTGGTCTTGTGACCCAACAGCCTCTCGAATCACCTCCTGCTCGACATGGATAGCATCAGAAGCAAGGGCATGCTTAGTGCACATCTGGTCTCTAAGCGCATACAGACCCAGCAAAAGCCCGACCGTAAACGCCGAACTCGTGCCCAAGCCGGTCCGAGCCGGCAGATCAGCGACGTGGTGAATCTCAACTCCCTCGTCGATTCCCAGATACTGTAGGCACGCACGGACGGATGGGTGTTCGATCGCAAGGTTTTCGTTGACGTTTTCAATTCTCGAATACGAGATACGGCTGTGGTATTCGAAAAACGGTGGTAACCGCCGACACGTGATGTAGCAGCATTTATCGATCGCGGTGGACAGTACAGCGCCGCCGAATTCGCGGTACCAAATAGGATAATCTGTGCCGCCGCCAAAGAATGAGATGCGGAGCGGAGTGCGGGTTGTTATCATGCGCTTTGTTTCCTTTTCTTCAATTGGTCTACCGAGGCTCACGCATCGGTTCTAGGAAGCCATGAGGTCTGTCGTAAATGAACAGGCGGCGATCTGCTCCCATTGCAGTATCTGGCGAATAGCATGGAGAAGCGATGATGCAACAATGTCAGCGGAACTCGGCCTGTCAAAGCGGCGCCCTGTTTCGTCGAGAGTCTCATGGGTCGCAAACAGTCGAGCCGTTTTGCATCCTGCGTTTCTGCCAGCTGCTACATCGATATCGGAATCGCCGATCATCCATGATGCGGGTAGCTCAATGCTGCGCGCGCGCGCTGCGCTAAACAGCATGCCGGGGGAAGGCTTACGACAACCACAGGAAGCCTCCAATTCGTGCGGACAATAATAAGTTCCATCAATGATGGCTCCGGCCTCGGCGAGAACGCCGGCCATCCGCTCATGCATCTTTTCGAGGTCAGCCTCGGTCATTTGCCCTTTCGCGATGCCGCGTTGGTTGGTAATGACGATAACGGAAAAACCGGCGCGGTTTAGCAGAGCTATGCCTTCGACCACTCCCGGAAGAAGATGAAAATCTTCCCAGCGAGTTACGTACTGACCTTCTGGTGCTTTTTGATTGATGACGCCGTCACGATCCAAAAAAACTGCTCTGGTCACGGAGTAACACCTCTTTTGCGAAGGTAAGGCCCAAATCACGATTCAGGCAAAGCTGCCTGATAGAGACTCTGGCAGAGCGTTTGAGCTCGCGCGTAATCTTCGGGGGTTCCGATGTCGATGAACATGCCGTGCTGCTCGAGCGCATACACCCCGCGTTCCAGTAAGTGCGGAAATATGTCCTTTTCAAGGCTGGCTGGTCCCTGCGGAATATGCTCTAGCGTGGCGTGATTGAACAGGTACACGCCGCCATTTACGATGCCAGGAACCTGGGCGCCCTTCTTCTCACTAAAGCCTGTGACTCGATGATGCGCGTCCAGTTGCACAGTTCCGTATCGCGTCGCATCCGGAACTCTGCGGACCGCCATACTGATCAACCCGCCATGATCTCGGTGAAAGCGAATGAACTGACGGAAATCGAGTTCCAGAAATGAGTCGCCATTCATGACCAGGAAGTCGGAAACCTGCTGTAAATGGCGTTCCGCGAATTTCACAGCCCCGGCCGTTCCGAGTGGTTGGGATTCCTTCGAGTAATGAATCACCACGTCCCATCTGTGACCATCGCCAAATTCTCCCTCGATGTGGTCGGCGAGATGCCCGCTACACATCACCATGCGGCGGATACCCTGCGATCGAAGTTGCAGGACTAGGAGCTCAAGAAAAGGCATATTTCCAACTCGAGCCAGCGGTTTGGGCGTAGACGGCAGTATCGGTTGCAAGCGCGTCCCCATCCCGCCGACGAGAAGCACGGCAGGCATGTCTTCTGGAGCAGCATCTAATCGCGGAGGAGTATTTTCCTTGGGGTTCGAGGTGAGTTCGTATTTCATTTGAGATTCACGAAAAGCCGCGGCGGCGGCCTTTGAATTCACATCATTGAGTTCCAGTATTCCAACATAGACTTCAGCGTTTGCTCAATCGAATTCATCGGTTTCCAACCTGTGTCCTTAGAGATCTTGCGAGTACTACCGAAGATAATTCTTTCGTCAGAGGGACGCATCAAACGCGGGACGGGCCGAATTTCCGCCTTCACACCAGACAAGCGGATCGCAGTGCGCAAGAGCTCACCGATTTCAAGCGTCGTGGATGCGCATAGGTTATAGGACTCGCCGTGCTTTCCTTTCAGGGCAGCAAGGTAAAAGCCGCGTACCGTGTCAACTACATCTAGGAAGGCGCGCCGCGGTTTGAGGTTTCCTACTTCAATGACCGGCGGCTGCAGGCCTTTCTTGATCCGAATCAACTGTCGCACGAAATCTGATGGCGCATCACTCGTCTTCCCCGGGCCGGTCGTGTTGAAGAGCCGCAGATTGACTGCCGGAATTCTGTAGTCCAGGAAATATTCGCGCGCCAGCAGGTCTAGGCAGACTTTGCTAATGCCGTACGGATGCAACGGCTGAAGCGGCTGCTCTTCCGTGACCGGAATGGCCGAGGCCGGTACGTGTCCGTATTCGGCGCTCGAGCAAGCCGAGACTACTACGGGAGGCCGCTTCAAATAACGCACGGCCTCGAACAGGTGTAATGAGCCCATGATGTTGGACTCGAAAGTCTGGACTGGATCTGCCCACGACACCGTGGGCAGGCTCTGCGCCCCGAAGTGAAAGATGTGCGTTGGCTGATACTGAGTCAGGACTTGCGTAACACGCTGGCCATTCCGCAGATCACACTGCGCAAATCGTACATTCGGGAATTTCGGAGAGGGGGCAGATCCGTCCTTGAGGTATGATCCAACTACATTCCACCCCTTGGCGTGCAGGAACTTGACCATATGAGACCCGATAAATCCCTCAGAGCCCGTTACCAGCGCGATCTTTGTCATTGGAATTGTCAAGTCCTTAATGCCGGGGGTTACGTAACCAGACTAAATCCGGGCAGCGTGGCGTGCGCAATCTACGACGCCTTCGCGGATTCGCGGAGGGCGGCTATCCCCTATTGAGGATTTCACTTACGCGACCGAGCAACGTCTGCCTTTCGCACTCCCAGGTGTGCTCCAGGTAAACCTTCTGACCTCTTTGCACAATGCCCAAAACCTCGCGGGGGTGGAAGAATACATACTCGATCTGTCGTGCCAGGTCGTCGGAACTCCCGGGCTCGAAAAATAAGAGAGCTTCTTTGCTGAAGTAGTCCTGTATGCCTTGTGTGGACGGTGCGATCACCGGTTTCCCCATAGCCAGATACTCGAAAACGCGGGTTGGGGTATTAATCTCCGTAAATGCATTTCGATGGTTCGGTATGATGCCTAGATCGCAGTTGTCGATTTCCGGTATAAGATCCTCGAGTTGCTTGCGCCCGAGATAATGGACGGCATCCTGCAGACCCTTGTTCCGGACCGTTTCCATCACGCGCTCCAGGAAAGGGGTAGGCGTGCCGAAAATGCGGAGTTCCGCGGTCGGAATCGTCTGTCGTACTTGCGCGAACGCATCCACGGCGACGTCCAGCCCATTCCGTTCGACTAACGATCCGTGGTACATGATCAGGAAGGGTTTATTGCCGGCTCGGTTCGTCAAGCCATCCGGCTGTGGCATGCGGAATGGGAAAATCTGGCCGTCCGGGGCGTTCATGACCACTGCAATCTTCTCAGCCGGACAGCTGCGGGAAGAAAAGATTCGTTTGCACGCAATATTAACCGTGACCGCCAAATCCACCCGCGCGATGCTCCACTTCTCAAGACGCTTCATCCATCGAACGCGGCTATTTCCTTCGGGGACGCCAAAGATTGTCATTAGGAGCTCGGGCATCGGATCGTGTAAATCGAGGACTACCTTCGCCCCCAGCGCCTTGGGTACCAACGAACTCAGCACAAGTATATCGGGCATATTGTGCACGTAGACTAAATCATACCGGCGGGCCAATGAGCGCACTGCGAAGATTACGGATGAGATCAAAATGAATGCACTGTACCGGAACGCATATTCGAATTTCCCTCGCCGAGGATGATTGAACGGAATACGGAGTACGTTGACACCGTTCAGAATCTCACGCCTAGCTTCATTGCCATGCCCGACGCAAATCAGATCGACGGTGGCACCTTCTCCTACAAGCGCATCCACAGAGCGACGTGGTCTCGGATCGAACGGGTAAGCCGAAAAAGTAACCATCGCCACACGCCGTCCTCGAAGCCGCTTGCTGCTTCCGGTCACGGCAGCGTGAGCACGCGTAGCGGGATCATTCGGTAGAGCCATGGGGTAACTAATCATTTCACGGTCCGGGTCTAATCAGCGATGCTGGTCGCGTTCTCGCATAAATTCGCGGTCAGGGCGGCGGCTCTAATCCCTGGCCCCAGTCACTTTAAAGTTCTGGCCGCTCAGTTTCTTACGCGACTCACGCTCGATTTTTGCAAGATTGGAAATCTGGATTGCCCTTAGAAGTGAGGAATCATCAAACTTGCGCAGGATTTCGATGTTGGGCATGACACAATGGCCGCCGATGATTCCCGGGAAGTACTTGGTCGATGGGAAAAACGGGATCTCTTCATAGAAGGAGACGATTTCTTCGTAAGCCTGACCCACTTGATCACAGTACCTCTCAATCTCCTGCGCCCAAGCGATCATCAGGCCGAAATAGGTAGTCTCGGTCAGCTTCGCCAGCTCGGTTGCTTCCGGAGCCGACAGGACCTTCGTCTTCAAGCCCGCAGACTCGAAATGCTCAGCGGCGTACTTGCCGCTGGCAGGATCTATGCTGCCCACGAATTTCGTGTAAGTACGGAGTTCCTCGAGCATACGCGCGTGCTTTCCGCGCACCGGGCTGTGCACCACGGCGGCACCCGTTCGCTGTGCTATTGCTCTCGTGGTCCCGACTCCGACTGTACTGTGAATAACCGTTAGCTTGGGCTTGAAAAGTTCGATGTAACGGGCGGTCTCTCCGACAAAGTCCTTGATCTCAAACGGGTAGCAGACATGCAAAATATCGACCTCTCCCATTGGCCCAGGAGGCGGCGAGATATCCACTCCGATGACATCGTAGTGCTCAGAGAGGAATTCAAGGAGAGGCCGGCCCACCTCTCCGAGTCCGACGACAACGATCTTATTTTCTTTCCTCACTGCCTAGCCTCCTTGGAGAAGTGTTCAAGTTCGTGACGACATTCTCCCGTCCACTTTCCATTGTGAAGCAGAGTGAGTTGTAACAGGAGTTGAGTCGACTGGAATTCAAGCGCATGTCCCATCGCCAAGATGAAATGCTGGCCACGTTAGCGAGAAGGCAACCGCGATAACCCACAAGGTCTGCCGAATGAATTAGCTTTGCACCAACACGGCATTTTGTGTCCCCGTGTATTGTGCGCTTCGAACTACAGCGTCGACGACCCGCGCCTGATCTGCCTCTGAAAGGCCGGGAAACATGGGGATGGAAACGATTCGTCCGGCAGCCTTTTCACACACAGGGAAATCGCCAAGCGCGTACCCGAGACCACTGTACGCCCTCTGCAAATGGAGGGGAACAGGATAATGAATCCCCGTATCGATATTCTCCTTCGAGAGGTTTGCCTGTAGCGCTTCCCGGTTCTCCACTTGCAAAACGTACAGGTGATAGACGGCCTTCGACCAGGGAGCATCAAACGGCGTAACGATGTTCGTTTGCGTGGTCGCAAACAGTTCACTATATCTGCGAGCGTGCTCACGACGCTTTTCGTTCCACCTCGGGAGGTGCTTCAGCTTGACGCGCAGAATGCCGGCCTGAATGGAATCGAGTCGGCCGTTGTAACCCTCAACGTCGTGGTAATACTTCTTCGACTGTCCGTGGTCGCGAAGCATTTTGATTTTTCGCGCGATCGCTTCATCGTCCGTGGTAACTGCGCCGGCCTCGCCGCAGGCACCCAAATTCTTGCCCGGATAAAAGCTAAACGCGGCCGCGCGACCCATCGAGCCGGCTTTTCGCCAGCGATTCTCCTTCTTGGAAAAATACTCTGCACCGTGTGCCTGGCATGCGTCTTCGATGACGGCTAGCTTGTAGTGCTCCGCCAGTTCCAGGATCGGATCCATGTCCGCCATCTGGCCGTACAGGTGAACGGGAACGACAGCGGTGATTGGTTGCCCGAGAGTCCGATGCACGAGTTGTCCGGTTCCAGGATCGACTGCGCACTGTTCCTCGAAGTACCGGCGAAGCTTCTCAGGGTCCATGGTGTACGTACTTGCATCAATGTCGACAAAGTCCGGGCGAGCGCCAGCCTGCGAAATCGCTTCGGTTGTGGCAATAAAGGTTAGCGGGACAGTCAAGACGATATCCCCCTGGCTAACCCCCGCGGCGGTCAGGGCAAAGCGCAACGCGTCGGTGCCACTGCTCACTCCGACACAGTGCTGCGCACCACAGTAGAGAGCAAATTCGCGCTCGAAGCTCTCGACCATTGGACCACCGATGAAGCCGGCCGTCGCGAGCGCGGCTTTAAAAACATCGACCAGTTCGTCTTGGAGTTCCCGATGAGGTGTAACGAGATCAACAAAGGGAATCTTGTCATTTTGAGTCATGGAGCCGTCCTCTCGGTTTGATTGATGGAACGCAGTACTTTGGCCGGGTTGCCAGCCACAATCGTGTTGGGTGCCACGTCACGGGTCACAACGCTGCCTGCGCCGACGATAGCGTTCTCTCCGATGACGACATTCGAGAGAACCGTAGAACCCGAGCCAATGGAGGCGCCTTTTTTTACGCGGGTCTGCTCAACTTTCCAATCATCTTCGGTCTGCAACTGGCCGCCAGGCGCAGTTGCGCGCGGGTAGGAATCATTAATGAAGGTCACGCTATGACCGATGAACACCTCGTCTTCGATCATGACGCCTTCACAAATAAAGCTATGGCTGGAGACTTTGCAATTCTTCCCGACTGTTACGTTCTTCTGAATTTCAACAAATGCTCCGATTTTCGTGTTCTCTCCGATTTGGCAGCCGTAAAGGTTGATAAATTTAGAAAGCTTAACTCCCTCAGCCAATTTCACGTCTGGAGCAATCGAGCAGAATTCGGTCACAAGCACACCAGCTCTCCTTCCTTTTCGATGGAATCACCGGCTACAAAATGACCCAAGAGCGCGGATATCGCTTGAAAGCTTGGGGTCGCCGGAGAACGTTCGGGCAAGCTACCGCCATTAACGCCACTAGAAGGCATCTCAGATTTTTCTTCATGTGAATCTAAGTTTAACAAAATAAGTAACTTAGCCACTAGAACAGAAGCTTCACGCGACACCAAGGACTATCGCAATCAGATTGCCAGACCGCCCCTCGCTTCATGAAAATCTAATCAACCAGCCATCACGTAACTGACTGAAAACACATAAGTTCGTGACCACTTTTGGAGAGGATTCTCGCTGGGGTTCAAAGGTGGTGGAAAACTCTTACCACATTTGTGACAATCGTGATCCGAGCCTCGTCTGCGAGGTCTTCGGGGGCCAATCTCTACCTTTGCCCTCTTCGGCTGGCTCCCCAGGTTGCTGTAGTGCCCCCGTCAGCAATCCTGGCCTTTGGCATGCCAAACCTGCCGAAAGCGTAGAGTAACCAGCCGAAGTGATCGGGCCGGGCTTCGTAGCGAATTCTGAGGCTCTTTGCCTGTGGCCCAGGAGAAATGTTCATAAAACTAAGCGCCCCCTCCCAATAATTCGCTATCTGCCGCCTCGGCCCGATGGAATCCCAAATCAAACCTCGATCCAGACTCCGAAGGTCATTGCTAAGTTCATTCGCGCCGGCAATCCAGGACAATCCCTTGTATATCGATTCGTCGAAGCTCTGGCCAGTCGTTTCTCCCAGGGCACGGAGGCCAACAGGCGCAATTCCGTCCTGATGCAGGGAAAGCACCGGGTACCGATTCACGACGCGGCATGCGCGCTTATCATAGAGGAACCACCATTGCCCCATTTCTCCCTGGAGCGCGCGAACCGCGTTCGCACAACCCAACGCAGACTCGAGTGGTTCCTCAATCTGAAATGCCCGTCCGAAAGTCGCGAGTGCGTAAATGGCGTAAATCTGATCGGCGAACGTTCCAAAGCGGTTCGAGAAGATCTGCGAAAGGAAGTTCGGAAACATGGCGTGCCCGAAGATTCCACCCTCGCTTTGGTTGTCCCGGAGCAAGTGGTACGTTTCTGCGGCAACATCTGTCAGATCTTGAAGCGTTCCAGGACGTGTCAGTTGAGCGTGCGCTATGCCTGCCAGAAACCAGGCTAGTCCCCTGGTGCGAGCCAGGCGACCGTCCGAATAGGTGTCGAGAGCCTTCGAGAAATCCAGCTCCTTCAGCAGTTTTCCGAGTCTCTCCGGTACACACTCGGCTGTGAACCAGGTCAGAAGGCCTAGATCCTCGATACTCCTGACCCACCTTGTGTCTCCCCTTACGACATCTCCGATCTTAGTGACGTCAAAGGGTAGTGCTTCCCCGGACTGTGCTAGACGCTGCAGACCCAAGAGCGCAATGATCGTCCGCTTCCGTGATGTTCTTTCTCGGAGGAATCCATTTTCCGTAAGAGTGATACGTCGAGAGAAGAGCATCTCTTCTTCATCGAACAAGGAAACAAGCGATCGCAGTGCCAGAGAGTTCAGTGCGGGAATGTCCACTTGCGAGGGACGGCCGACGACGTAAGCGTCAACTCGTTTCTGAAAAGATGAGGATTCAAACGGCAGTTGTAAGGACATCGCAGCTCCGAAGAGAATTCTTCCTATCCATAGGGACCCGGGCAGGGGGGCTTTTGGATGGGACAGAAGTTGAAAGGATGGCGGAATTCTTGATCATTCAAGACTCGACGCCCGTGCAGCTCGCGGTGCAACGAAGTCGAAGGGATATAGGGGATATAGG
>WNGI01000385.1_pt1 | contig 31971 bp, 30 predicted proteins | sample 5400621 | NCBI WGS metagenome assembly WNGI01 (sample SAMN13153374, study PRJNA577476) | soil metagenome | isolation source: 20 cm soil or saprolite under Garry oak tree replicate 1 | place: USA:California | collected 2016-06-15
CCTTTCACTAATCCAAGAAAACCATAAGCCCCCAGCGCCTGCATCAGCCGTTGCATTGCGCAAAGCCGAAGTATTTCCCGCATTTGGGAAGTCGATGACAAGCCGCGGCGCTCCATATAATAAGAGTATAGTTCCTCCCGCTCGGCCGCCGAGAACCGGACGTAGGGATCAAATAACAGCGACGCCAGATCATACTCAGGCAAGCCCGGACGCATTCCCTGGAAGTCGATAAAATAGGCGTGTCCGCTCCGAGCAATGATGTTTTGCGACTGAAAATCACGGTGCACTAGCACCCTCGGCAACTCTGCCAATCGCTCCGCGATGTTTTCAAGAACGGGCAGCGAGGCCAGCTCGCGCAGTCTCCCTTCGTTGAACCCAAAGATTCGGCCGAGACAATTCTCGAAAAAATAATTCTGCTCCCATCGATAAAGCGTGGCGTTAAACTCCGGCGGCATTTCGCCATTAAGCTCAACCCAGTCGCTCTCCGGCAAATCATGAAGCTTGGCGATTTCATTCAAGGCTGACCGGTAAAGCGCACCCCGGACCAACCAGGTGTCGTCTCGGAAACTGAACAGATCGCTCTCCCCCAGGTCCTCGATCCAAATCAAGCCTTCTTCCGCGTCATGAAAATAGATCTTTGGCGCGGCAATTCCGTGTTCCGCCAAAAACTCAGCGATCCGCACATAGTGGCGGTTTTCCGCGCGCTCGAGATTGTATTTTACGAGAATGAGCGATTGCTCGGGCGAGCAGCGCATACGATAAAACCGTCGATCAGAACCGCCCTTTTCGATCGGATCGATTTCTATTTCGCCTTCGCTGAATTCTGGTAGACGAAGGCGGGTCTGCCGCAGAAGCAAATCGGTTTTCACTTCAAACAATGGCGTCATGTAAGATTCCGGCCGCGGTCCGATGAGTGCGGACGATACAGTTTTCCAGCACACTTCGAGAAGCAATTTGTGCACCGGGCCAGAGGATCGTGTCCACTAATTTGGCTTCGCTATTGACGCAACAGTTCTCTCCCACGACAGAACAGCCGAGCAGCTGTGCGGTTGGGTGCACGCGGGCATTTCTCGCCACTGCCAGAGGCCATTCTGGCATCCGAACGTAGTGCGGTTTCCATTTTTCTGCGGCGAGTGCGCGATGAAGGTCCAGATATTGCCGGACCGATCCAACGTTAAACCACTTCCCGTCGTTCAGAATGATTCCGCCAATCCTGCCGTTTTCCTTGATCCATTCGGTCACGACGGGGATGAAAGAGATTTTCTGTGCCGGCGGAATTCGTCGAAAAACCGTCGGGCTCCACACAGCGATATTAGCGAAATCGTAGCGGCCAGCGATGCCGAGTCGGTTGGCAATATCTACGACTTTGCCATCGGCAAAAGCAATATCGGCGCCGAGACCTGTTTCTCTTAAGGCGAGCGTGACGTCATTCCCCCGCCGAAAATGTTCGTCGATCAACGGCCGAAGGTCGATGTCGGTGAGAATGTCTCCGCTGTAAGTTAGGAAGAGCTCGGCATCAAAAAGAGGTTCGGCATTTTTGATTCCGCCGCCGGTTTCAAGCAAGTCCGGCTCGTGCACGAGCGTGACCGGGTGCTCGGCGTAAGTGTTACGCGCAAAAAAAGCGGCAAATAATTCAGGAAGCCTGTGGGTATTAATGACAAACGACTTCACACCCGCGTCAATCAGGTGATCGAGCGCGAAGGTGATGAGTGGTTTTTGAAAAATTGGCACGAGCGGTTTCGGCAACGCGTCCGTAAGCGGACGCAAACGGGTCCCCATTCCCGCAGCTAAGACAAAGGCGCGCGTTATCACCGGCTTGTGCTCGCGCAGGGCTTGGCTACAAATTGCGCCATGGCGGAAGAAACGGTCTGGCGCGGCACTTCTTCGCAAGCGAAAAATGCCGGCGCGTTCGTTCTCTGCGGCCTCTGCCTTTGCGTCCTTTTCCTTCTCTTCGCTTTTCTCTGGCGCAATGAATCAGCGAGAGACTTTAGTCCGTACATTTTGTCGCCCGCCATCGTGCCGATCTTCACCGCGCTTTCGCGTTTCCTCCAGACGAAAAACAAAATTTACGAGCTCACCACTGAGCGACTGAAAATTACCGAAGGAATTTTTAACAAGATAACGGACACGCTCGAGCTCTATCGGGTTAAGGACTTGGAAACACGCCAACCATTTTGGTCGCGGATGTTCGGTTTGGAAAATGTGCAGGTCAACACCTCTGACGTCTCGACGCCTTTCGTCTTGCTCGATGCGGTGCCGATCAAGCTGGGCTTGGGCGATAAGATCCGCAACGCGGTCGAAAACGTGCGCGTGCAAAAACGCGTGCGCGAAATCGATATCGAATGAGGCACCGCCTGTCGCTCCTGATCTTGGCCACGGCTCTACGGGTCTCGGCGGTGGAAATTCCGACATTCAGTCCCGCTGAGTTCAACGTGCGCGATTTTGGCGCACGCGGTAACGGAATGAATAATGATACCGTGCCCATCAATGCCGCCATCGAAAAGTGCAGCAGCGGTGGCGGTGGTACGGTGCTGTTTCCAGCTGGAGTTTACTCCGCGGCCTCGATTCACCTGCGCAGTAATGTGCGGCTCTCGCTCGATGCTGAGGCCGTGATTGCGGGTGCCGCCGACGGATATGATCAGCCGGAGCCAAATCCCTTCGACCGATTTCAGGATTTCGGTCACAGCCACTTTCACAACGCACTGTTATGGGGCGAAAACATCGAGAACTTTGCCATCATCGGCGGACGCATCGAAGGCCGCCATCTGGTGGAGGACGATGCAGCACCGGGAAAGGGCGACAAAAATTATTGCCTTAAAGAGTAGCCGTCGCTTGTTGTTTCAGAACATCGTTCATCGGATCGGCGCACATTTTGTCTACCTCCTCAACGATTGCGACCAGGTGACGATCGATCATGTGGCGATTGAACAATCGCGTGACGGTATTAATGTCGTTAGCTGTCGCGATGTTGCGGTGCGCAACTGCAACATCACCGGGTGCGGCGACGACGCTATCGCATTAAAGAGCGACTACGCACTTGGTCGAAAAATCGCGTCGGCCAACATCACGGTCACTGAGTGCCATCTCGAAAGCGCTGGCAACGCCATGCAAATCGGCTCCGAGACGGTGGGTGATATTCGAGATGTCAGCTTTTCGCGCATCGGTATCGCCCGCGCGGGGAAGGCCGCTATTGGGCTAACGTCAGCTGATGGGGCCATCATCGAGAACATTCATTATTCGGGAATTACCATCAGAAAGGCAGCGTGCCCGATCTTTATGCGCGTGACCAATCGTTTGCGCAGTGGCGACGCAACCAGGCGTATTGGCGCGATCCACCAGGTCACCATCTCCGATCTGACCTCGACCGACTCCAAACCATCTCGCGATGTACCGGTTTCGCCTGCGATCATTGTGGGAAGGAAGAATCACCCGTCGACAGTGTCACGTTGCACAACGTGTCAGTTGTCTCGGCTGGCGGTGGGACCAAGCCAGTCAAATGGACCCTGCCCGAGCCACGAGGCCATCCTCACAAAGCTTTCGCCTACGCGCCTGCGGCGGCGTTGTTTGTTAGTTATGCACGCGGCCTGCGATTACAGAATGTGCAGTTTTCCTACGAACGCGCTGATGCGCGGCCGTCGCTCGTCGCAATCAATGTAGACCGCCTTGAAGTGGAACGATTACACGCCCAGAAAACCGGTACGGAGACCATCCACTTGCAACGCGTGAATAACCTCTTACTTCGCGATTCAGCGCCGCTTCTCGATCAGAGCGTCGACCAGTTAAACGAGTTAGCCTTTTAAATAAAAAATGTCGCTCCCGTGGTGACGCTGCAATAATTGCCCCCGAGAAAGCTGGCAACGGGACGTTTGGCGCGCAGCAAACCGCTGCGAATTAACCCAACAAGAATCGATGTGGGGCCCGCGCCTGTCTGAGCAATTGTCTGCGCAACCGTGCTTCATAGCGGCAGCGGCAATAAAATGCGGCTGCGAATCGCGATCATCGCGCTCGGATAGCACGCCTTCTGCTGGAACGAGAGGGAACGTGTGCACGAACATTGCACTCAAGCCTCAGTCGAGCTAAAAGATGGACGCATGAAGCTGTTGCCGCGCATCATCTCATGACCCAGCCAACTGCCGGCGAGAATAAACTTGTCCGCGGCCTCGGCTTGCTCGACTCGACCATGCTGGTCGCCGGGTCGATGATCGGCTCGGGAATTTTCATTGTCTCATCAATTATTGCGCGGCAGGTGGGCGCGCCCGGGTGGTTGCTTGTGGTGTGGATTGTGACCGGCCTGCTCACATTAATGGCTGCGCTTTCCTACGGCGAGCTCGCCGCGATGATGCCGAAGGCCGGCGGCCAATATGTTTACTTGCGAGAAGCGTTCTCGCCGCTGTGGGGTTTTCTCTACGGCTGGACGTTGTTCCTCGTGATTCAAACAGGAACGATCGCGGCGGTCGCAGTCGGATTTGCCCGTTACATGGGTGTGCTTGTGCCGTGGGTCTCGGAATCGAATTACCTCATTCAGCCAATTCGTCTCGGCGGCTACGCGCTCTCGCTCTCGACTGCGCAAATGGTCGGCCTGGTGCTTATCGCGCTGCTCACCTTCATGAACACGCTCGGGCTGAAGCTCGGCAAAATCGTGCAGAACATTTTCACGACGGCCAAGACCGGCGCTCTCATCGCGCTGATCCTGCTCGGCATTATTGTCGGGTTGCGATCAGGAGCGGGTGCGGCGAATTTTTCCGATTTCTGGAGTTTGCGCGGCGGATTGCAAGAAGTTGGACAGGGTCTCACCGCTGCAACTGCATTCGGCCTTTTCGTCGGCATCTGTGTCGCGCAAACTAACTCCCTCTTTTCTGCTGATGCGTGGAACAATATCACTTTTACGGCTGGCGAAGTGGTCAATCCACGCCGCAACGTTCCGCTTTCACTGGCATTCGGAACGATCCTCGTGATCAGTTTGTACTTGCTGGCGAATGTGGCCTACCTCGCCGTGCTGCCGTTCTCCGCAATTCAGAACGCGCCAAGTGATCGCGTCGCCTCAGAAACAGCCAACGTTATCTTCCCAGGCCTTGGCGCGACGATCATGGCGGTCGCGATTATGGTCTCGACCTTTGGTTGTAACAATGGACTGATCCTCGCAGGCGCACGCGCCTATTACGCCATGGCACGCGACGGACTCTTCTTTCGTTCTGTTAGTCGGCTGAACAGGAATCATGTGCCAGGCTGGGGTCTGGTTGTGCAAGGAATCTGGGCCGGCCTGCTGGTTTTGCCGCGGACGGTAAAGAGAGACGCCACTGGCGCAGTTGCCGGTTATGGAAATCTATATGGCAATCTGCTCGACTACGTCATCTCCGCCGCGCTTATCTTCTACATTCTTACGATTCTCGGGATCTTCATGCTCCGACGAAAACGGCCCGATGCCGAACGCCCCTACAAAGCTTTCGGTTATCCGTTCGTGCCTCTGCTCTATATCATTGGCGCGAGCGTCATTCTCGCAGTGCTCTTCATCTATCAAACTGCAACCACCTGGCCGGGCCTTATCATCGTGCTGAGCGGAGTGCCGATTTATTTCCTGTGGCGGAGATCAGCCGACGCAGCCGCCCGGTCCGCCGAAACCGAACCAAACTAACGACTCATGGCAAATTTATTCGCGAAAAAGCCTCTTGCCAGGCTGATGGAAGAGGCACAGGAGGTTGGCGAACACAGCCTGAAGCGATCGCTCGGACCGATTAACTTAATTGCGCTGGGAATCGGCGGAATTATCGGCGCAGGTCTTTTCGTGCGCACCGCTGCTGCTATCGCTGACCGCGCGGGTCCATCGGTCGTCATTGCCTTTATTCTTGCCGGCATCGGTTGCACCTTTGCCGGCCTTTGTTATGCGGAATTCGCCTCCATGATTCCAGTGGCCGGCAGCGCCTACACCTATTCCTACGCCACCATGGGCGAATTCGTTGCCTGGATCATTGGGTGGGATCTCATCCTCGAATATGCCGTTGCGGCATCAACCGTCTCAATCGCCTGGAGTGAATACGCTAATCGCGTGCTCGACTGGTTTGGCCTGCGCGTTCCGTATCAATGGACGCATTCGCCGTTCGAGCACGATCCCGGAGGCGTCCACGGCATGATGAATGTTCCGGCCGTGTGCATCTTGCTCGTGCTTACTCTCCTACTTATCCGCGGCACAAAAGAATCGGCTTTCGTTAACGGTCTCATCGTGATTTTGAAAACAACCATCGTGATTCTTTTCATTGGGATCGGCTGGCAATTCATTAACCCGGGGAACCACACGCCGATGATCCCCGCTCCCACGACTTACATCACCCCACAGGGCATTACCCACGCGTACGGTGGAATTCTTGGAATTCTTGGTGCCGCCGGCGTTGTCTTCTTCGCCTACATCGGCTTCGATGCCGTTTCCACCGCCGCGCAAGAAACGCGGAATCCGAAGCGCGACATGCCGATTGGCATCCTCGGATCGCTCGCTTTCTGCACCATTCTTTATGTCCTGTTCTCCTACGTGCTCAGCGGTGTTGCGACGGTGGGGGATTTCCGCAGTGCCGGTCGTGAAGCCTCGGTCGCGTTCGCGATCAGCAAATACATGCACGGCTACGAATGGCTTTCAAAGTCGGTCACAGTCGCGATTCTGGCCGGGTTTTCCTCCGTTATCCTGGTGATGTTGTTAGGCCAATCACGCGTCTTCTTCTCGATGAGTCGCGATGGACTTGTCCCCCAGGTTTTTTCCGACGTCCATCCTCGGTATCGAACGCCTTACAAATCAAACATGTTGTTTTTTGTGTTTACCGGCCTGCTCGCTGCATTCGTGCCCGCCGATGTCACCGGCGAAATGACCAGTATCGGGACCTTGTTTGCTTTCATCCTCGTCTGCGCAGGAATCTGGATCATGCGGGTCCGCAGTCCTGAGCTGGAACGCGGATTCCGGGTGCCGGCGGCGCCCGTTGTCTGCACGCTCGGAATCATCGTGTGCGGCGCAATGATTTACGGCTTGGGCTGGACGAATTGGATGCGGCTAATTGGTTGGCTTCTGATTGGCTTTATATTCTACTTTGGTTACGGCAAGAGCCACAGCCGTATCAACGCACCACCACCGGAGATGCCCGAGGGGATAAAGCTGACCAAGTAGAGCAGATTCTGAACAGAAGATAACAAAGGAAACAAAGAACGGAAGGTCTTCGTTATCTTCGTTTCTTCTGTGAGAATTCGGTTTTGCTTTTTGAGGATCTAGCCCTTACCAAGGCACCCGAACTAACGAGTAGATAGAGCGTGCCTACTTCGGCGGAAGCTGATCAATACTCTTTTCCTGTCATGTCGAGCGAAGTCGAGACATCTCTAACTTCACTTGCTGTGAAGTCGGGAGAATAGAAAAGGAAGGCGGGGGCCTACTTGAACGACGGCCGTACTTTTTGCATGCGCAGCCTTCTGCCGCTTTGAAAACTGCCGCCGCGACAGGAAGCACCCAGCGCTCTGCGTCAGTCAATGAACTGCAAATAGTGAGGCTGACGCCGGGGTAGTCCGTGCGTATTTACATCGCGTATACGATCTCGGCCCAGGCAGGCACGAGGTTATGCAAGAAATGCGCTGCGACTATGATACTATAAGCTGGCAACACTCTGCGCGAGCTGTCCTTGATAAATAAGTATGCCGCCGCCCAAATTCCAAAGGCTGGGGCTGCGATGAGAGCTCTGGGTGCCATGAAAAGCTATGCAACAATCCCATCGCAAGCGCACTGAGAATAATTTGTACGCTTCTTGGGGACTTCAACACTCTTAACGACTCGATCATGCCAATTAAAACGAGAGATTCTAAAACCGGTGCAAGAACGAGCCCTTCACTAAAATGCATAGCCCATGGGCTGCAGTGTGGGTGGCGTGCCCAGTTGGCGGCGGTTTGGTGAATAAATAAACGACCAGGCGCATTAGCGACATCGCTGTCCATGCTGTAGCAAGTAATGACGATCGCGAAGACAACCTTTGAGGTGGATCGCGGGACAAACGAATCAAAGTTCATCACGAAGGACAAAAGCGGCGCGTAGCGTCGAACACTATCTCGAAGTTGGTCTAAAAGATCCTCTCGGAGACGACTCGGAGACGACCTTGATCCGCTGTCACCAACTGCTGCCACCGAAACCCTCGCTGGGACTTGCGGTGCCGGAGAGTTTCTCGCCGCGCTCGCGCAAGCGCTCCGATTTCGCTAACGATTCGCGAGCGGTGGCGGTTTTCTGCAGATCTTCAGGCGAGAGATCGAGCGCGCGCAATACTTCGGTTTCGCCACGCGAAAGGTCTGACCGGTTCGCCCGTTCCTGGAATTGCGCGAGCGTTTGCGCAAGGGCATCGCCATTCGACCCGCGAAAAACGCGCAGCATCCGTTGAAAAGTGAGATGAAACGGGACGGTCGCGACATCAATCGGCTCGTCCGATTCCGAAGTGAACGGCATCAGCACTTCGTTGCCGGTGACGACACTGTTCCAGATCTCCGGCGGTGCGTAATAGCCAAGCTCGACCGAATATGTCTCGCCCGGCTCGAGCTCTTCGATGGCACAGCTCCCGCTCATCGGTTCGACCGCGACGGTTTTCTCATTCCCGTTTTGGCGGATACGCACATGGGCACAGCGGTCGGCCGGTAAACCTTTGGCGAAGGCAGCCAGCCAATCCACGCTCCAGCAGACAAAAAGCGTCCGCGGATCGCGCGCGATTGCGACCAGCAGGGGCTTACCGCAGTGCGCTGGCAACCCTGTCAATTCCTCTACATCTCGTCGAAGCAACGATGACGAGGTCACCGGGCCTTCCGAGATTTTGTAGCCACTCAACGGCTCCCAGGAATTCTTTGCCATGTCGGGCGCTTATCAATCATTGATCCGCCCGGGAGGCAAGCCGAAAAGGGCGCATTGCTTCATTCGGCCAGGCGACGCAATGTCGCAGTGCGATGCGAACCTGCATAATTCTCAATCCAATCGCCGGCGGGGTGAAGGACATCAACGCGATCCGAGAACGCTTGCGGGGGTTAAACCCCGAGCGCTTTTGCATCAGCGAACAGGCGGGTGATGCGGAAAAATTCGCCAGTGAGGCTGCGGACTTCGAGCTAATCGTGTCAGCGGGCGGCGATGGAACCTTAAACGAAGTGGTGAATGGGATTGCGCAGGGAGGATGCAATGCTGTTCTTGGGGTCTTGCCACTCGGGACCGGCAACGACTTTGCGCGGACTCTCGGAGTCCCAAATAATCTCGATACCGCGATCGAACAGATTACGGCAGGTAAAACCCGCGCAATCGATCTCGTGCGTGTGACGAGTGATAGCGTCCGCTATTTCGCGAATGTTTCCTCGGGCGGATTCAGCGGCGTGGTAGACGAAAAACTCACGCCGGAAATGAAGCGGACGTGGGGGCCGCTGGCCTACTTGCGCAGCGCCGCAGCGGCATTTTCCCAGCTGCGCGGTTACGCCACACGGGTGACGCTCGATGACGCCGAAGCTCTCGAGGTTGATCTTTATAATGTGGTAGTGGCCAATGGCCGATACCTGGCTGGTGGAATCCCGATCGCGCCGGAAGCCGAACTAGCCGACGGGCTGCTGGATATCGTGCTGATTCCGGAGCGCGGACCAGCCGATCTCGCGATTTTAGCGACCCAGATTGTTGTGGGTAAACATTTGTCTTCTGATGCGATCATTTTTCGTCGCGCCAAAAAAATCGCGATTAGTTCAAGACCCGGAATGTGGTTTAACGTCGATGGCGAATTGATCGGGAACGAACCGGCAACTTTCGAGTTGCTGCCCGGCGCATTGCGGTGCGTAGTCGGAGCAGCGTGAAAAAGAAAATCCTTAGTCTCGAACAACTGGCCGCAAAATCCGGCCAGTTGAAGACCGCGGGCAAGCGAGTTGTCGCGACGAACGGTTGCTTCGATATTTTGCATGTCGGCCATGTGCGCTATCTGGCCGCTGCCCGAAAACTCGGCGATGCGCTGGTGGTGGGATTGAATGGCGATAGTTCCGTCCGTCAGCTCAAAGGCGAAGGCCGGCCCGTCAATCGGGAACAGGATCGCGCGGAGGTGTTGGCCGCGCTCGAATCGGTCGATTACCTAACGATTTTTCCCGAATTGCGGGCCACGAATTTCCTGCAGGCAGCGCAGCCGTCAATCTATGCCAAGGGTGGCGATTATACTGCCGATACGCTGGATCCCGAAGAACGCGCGGTTTTGGAAAAATTCCGGACCAAGATTGAGATCATTCCGTTCGAGCAAGGTTATTCGACCTCGCAGTTGCTAACGAGAATTGGGAAAGGGTGATGATTAAGATCGGTATTCTCGGTTCGGGTAGAGGGTCGAACTGTCGCGCCATCTTGCAAAGCATTCGCGACGGTAAGCTAAACGCAAAGGCGACCGTCGTAATTTCGGACGTGCTGGACGCGCCGATTCTCGAGATCGCCCGCGAGTTCGGAGTGGCAAACGCATACTTGCCGCCAGGGCATTTTCGAACCCGGCTCGAGCCGAAGGTCGAAGCGCAACTGGTCAAGATGTTGCAAGATGCCGAAGTGGAGGTGGTGGTTCTGGCCGGTTTCATGCGGGTTTTGAAGGAACAAATGTTGGCCACTTTCCCGCGCCGAATCGTAAACATTCACCCATCGCTCCTGCCGAAGTTCCCGGGCCTGGAAGCTTGGAAACAGGCGCTTGCAGCTAACGAGAAATGGACTGGAGTGACGGTTCATTACGTGGATAAGAAGGTCGATCACGGGGATGTCATTGCGCAACGCAGAGTCCCAGTGATGAGCGACGACACCCCCGAACTACTGCACGCGCGCATCCAGGAAGTAGAACACATTCTTTACCCCGAGGCCCTCGAGCAGGTTTTCCGCGACCTACGCTGCAGTTAGCGGAGCCGGGAGGGACAAGCTTCCGCTCGTCCTAAGCGCGTCCCTCCGTTTTTCGTGGGAAACGATTTAAAGGCGTTCCGCTTTGGGATCGCGCCCAAGCAATTCCTGCATCGCAAACAGGAGCGGCTTGTCCTGGTAAAGGACGGCATAAATTTGATCGATGATCGGCGTTTCAACGCCGAGCCGACGCGCGCATTCGAACGCGCTTTTGGCCGTTGGTATTCCTTCCGCCACCATTTTCATGTCGGCTTGGATCTGGGCCAGCGTTTCGGCGTGGCCCAGCCGCTCGCCCACCCGCCGATTGCGGCTGTGCTTGCTGAAGCAGGTCGCGATTAAGTCGCCCACGCCGCTTAGTCCGTAGAAGGTGCGCGCGTTTCCACCCATTTTTGTGCCGAGGCGCAACAACTCGGCCATTGCTCGGGTGACGAGCGCAGCTTTTGAGTTGTCGCCCAGGCCAAGGCCGTCACTTACGCCTGCGGCAAGCGCAAAAACATTCTTGAGCGCGCCACCCAATTCAATGCTGACCATATCGTCACTGGTATAAATGCGAAAATGTTCGCTCCCGAGAAAGCGTTGCAGTTCGATTGCATAATTCTCGTTAGCACAGCCAATCACCGTGGCGGTCGGCAGGCCACGAACCACCTCCACCGCCAGATTTGGTCCGGACAAAACTGCCACCGGATTTGAAGGGAAGAGCGTTGACAGAATTTCGCTCATTCGCATTCCGCTCCCATGCTCGATTCCTTTTGTGCAACTAAGCAGCACCGCATTTTCTTTGACCCCGGCGTCGCGAAAACTCGTGGCGATTTCGCGCAAGACGATGGATGGGGTAACGAAGACTATGAGATCGGCCTCAGCACACTCACTGAGCTCGTGCGTGGCGCGAATGTTGTCCGGCAATTGAACGCCCGGGAGATACTCACTGTTCTCTCGCGAACTCTGTACCCGGCTGATGCGCGCGGCGTTGTTGCCCCAGAGTGTAAGGGGCCGGCCATCCTTTGCCCACAACGCCGCCAGCGCCGTCCCCCAGCTTCCAGCACCGACGATGACCGTTTGTTTCATTTTCGATCGAAGCGCGGCTCGCGCCCCTGAAGCAAGCGCACGATGTTGCTGCGGTGCCTGAAAATTATCAAACCCGCGATCAACCCGCTAAATCCTAAAACGATTGGATCGGCCGCATTTCCCAAGAGCCACGCGCTGAGGGGCAACGCAACCGCAGCTACAATCGAAGCTAAGGAGACGAAGCGAAAAACGAGAAAGATCGCGATCCACACCATAACAGCAATGAATGTTGCCATCGGCAATAGACCAAGGCAGGCGCCAGCGGCCGCGGCCACACCTTTTCCACCGCGAAATCGAAGCCAGACGGGAAAGGAATGACCAACCACGACGAACAAAGCGGCAAGGATCCCGATGAGATAGCTGGTGGATGGATCGAAGTGGGCGAGCCAAAGCGCAATTCTAACAGCAAGGAAACCTTTTAAAACATCGCCGACAAAAACGGCGTAACCATATTTCTTACCGAGAACACGCAACGTGTTTGTTGCACCGATGTTACCGCTCCCGTGCTGCCGGACATCAATCCCGGCCATTCGTCCAGCGATGAAACCAAATGGGACGGATCCAAGAAGATAAGCAATCAGAGCCGCGATGAAATAGATCACTCAGAACGGTTTACCATTTAGCCAAATATCCAAGATAGATAAATCGGCAGCGGTTATTCCCGGAATACGCCGTGCCGCTCCGAGGGAAGTTGGGCGAAACCTTCCCAATTTTTGCCGGCTTTCGCTGCGCAGGCCAGAAACGACATTAAAGTCGAAGCCGGCGGGAATTGTGCGATCGGCGCGTAACCGTTCGTGGGTAACGCGCTTCATTTGTTGAGCTAGATATCCTGCGTATTTCATTTCAACCAGCAGATGGCGCCAGATTGAGTGGGGCGCCATGGCCAGCACCTCCAGCGGCAGTTCACCCAGGTTGAAATGCGGATCTTTCAGAGCTTGACGCAGCGGCCGACCATTAACTTGAAGACCGTCAATCGCGCTTTCGAGGGAAGCAATGGTCTCCTGTTTTCGACGGAGGCTATCCATTCGGTCCTTTCCAACTAATCCGATCCCCGCGCCCAGCTCGGTCAAACGCAAATCCGCGTTGTCTTCGCGGAGGGCAAGTCGATTTTGCGCGCGACTGGTAAACATTCGGTACGGTTCATCTGTCCCTCGCGTTGTCAGATCTTCGATCAGGACCGCAATGTAACTGATTTCTTTCGGAATCGTGAAGGGGTCGCGATTTTGCGCCTTTAATGCGGCGTTAATTCCTGCAATTAAGCCTTGGCCGGCAGCTTCTTCGTAGCCGGAAGTACCGTTAATCTGACCGGCAAAATACAAGTTTTCTACGAGCTTGGTCTCCAGCGTCGGGTGAAGTTGCGTCGGCGGGAAATAATCGTACTCCACGGCATAACCGGGTCGGATAATCTCGGCGCGCTCGAGGCCAGGAATGGATCGGACCAGCGATAACTGGACATCGAAAGGTAAACTGGTGGAAATGCCATTGACGTAGATTTCGCTGGAATGGCGGCCTTCGGGCTCGAGGAAAATGGGGTGCGACGCCTTATGTGAAAATCGGACAATTTTGTCTTCAATTGACGGGCAATAGCGCGGCCCGGCGCCCTTAATTCTATTTTGATATAATGGTGATCTGTGGAGATTTGTGTTAATTATCTCGTGAGTTTGCGGTGTCGTATGGGTTAACCAGCAGGGGAGTTGTTCCACGTGGAACAAGCCAGACTCGTCGAAGTTAAGAGTGAACGATTCGCCCTTTTGGCCAGTTACCCTTTCGAGAAAAGAAAGCCGCGTTGGCGGCTCGTCGCCTTCTTGCGTCTCGAGCGAACCAAAATCGATCGAATTCCCATTTAGCCGACAGGGCGTCCCAGTTTTAAAACGGCCCGTTTCGAACCCAAGAACCCGAATGCTGTCGCTCAGGCTCGAGGCGTTGTCGGCCATCCGGCCGCCTGGTTTGGATTGTTCGCCTACATGCAACAGCCCCCGCAGAAATGTGCCCGCAGTGATCACGACCGATTTTGCCCGGAGCTCTACCCCTAAATCTGTCGTCACGCCCAGGACTCTCCCGTCAGCAACGGCAAGCGTGGCCGCCGTCCCCTGCAATAATCGAAGATTCGGCGTCTTTTCGAGGATAGCCTTTAGCCGAAACTGATAGGCCTTCTTGTCGCACTGCACCCGCGTAGCCCAAACCGCTTCGCCTTTACTCCGGTTGAGCACACGAAATTGAATTCCAGTCGCGTCCCCATTAATTGCCATCGCGCCGCCCAGCGCATCGATCTCTTTGACAATATGACTTTTGGCCGACCCGCCGATCGCCGGATTGCATGACATCTGCCCGATCGTGTCGAGATTTTGTGTAAGCATCAGGGTGCGACAGCCAAGCCGTGCGGCTGCCAAGGCGGCCTCGATCCCAGCGTGGCCGCTGCCAACAATCAGGACGTCGATCCGATCAGGGAATGTGAACATTTTTTAGAATTCCACGCTTCGGGTCCGGGAGAAGATGCGAAAGGTTCTCGATTTTGCGGCCTCCCATTATCGTTGCGCTAACGATAATCAGATCCGGGGAAAATTCAGCCAGGAATTGTCGGCATGCACCACAAGGCACAATCGGTTCAATCGTGTCTGCAACCACAGCGATCGCGACGAACTCCCGTTCTCCCGCCGCGACTGCGCTACCGATTGCGATTCGCTCAGCGCAAATCGTCAGCCCATAAGAGATATTTTCGATGTTGCTGCCGGCGAAAACGGCGCCAGATTTACATTGAACGGCCGCTCCGACGGCAAATTTAGAATACGGCGCGTAGGCTTGTAGACGCCCGTTCAAGGCGCTTTGAATTAAACCATCAAATTGCATATCCATATATAGATAAGGTAATTATATGCTATCATTTCGAAGAACGCGCAATGCAATCCGTCCCATCAAAACCAAAATCGCAAGTGAAATAAGCAGCCCGCCGCCCCAAACCCAATACTCGTACATTCGCGGATGGGTCTGTCCGCGAGCTAGGCGCAAGCCCAGCTGCCCCAGCGTTCCAAGATAAGCATAGAGAAAAAGCCCGGGCGCCTGTCCGATTGCGATCCAAATCATGCAAGTGCGAAAGCGAATTTTGGTCAGGCCATACAAATAGTTCATCAAACTGCTGGGAAAAAGCGGATGCAATTGGCTGAGAAGAATGAGCTTCCAGCCTTCGCGTTCCACCGCCGGTTCGAGCGCGTGAAGGCTCTTCGATTTTTCGAGACGCCGTAGCAGCCAGCGCCGCCCGACGGTTCGGCCAATCAAAAATGAAATGGCGGCACCGGCCACGTTGCCAATCAGCACAATCAGGAATCCCCACCATAAGCCAAAAAAAAATCCACCGCCGATACTCAGAATTCCGCCCGGCAGCAGCAATACGTTACAGCAGGCGTAAAGGATCGGGTAACAAATCGCACTCCAAACTCCCCAGCCCATGACGCGCTGCTGAATCATGGCCAGAATTTCTGGCACCGGAAAAAAGTGCCACAGCGCAATAACGACAGCGATCGCGCCGAGACCGGCGAACAATTGAAACCAGACGACGCGGTTTGCTTTTTTCAAGAAGGCCAGACCATCTGCGCGTCACATCTCGCGCGCAAATCGGGCCAGCTCGCAGGTCGAATCGAAATGCAGGAATGGTGTAATCAAATAAACGCCGGGAAATTCTGCGCCGACCGCAGAGACGATCTCGCGCGCGATTTCCATTCCGATTGCGCCGGCAGCTTCAAGTGGCGAATCCGCCATTCGCTTCCGAACTTCGTCGGGAACAATGATGCCCGGCACTTCGTGATGCAAGAACTCGGCCTGACGCGCGCTCATCAGCGGCCAAATACCAATGAATATCGGGATCTTTAAGTGCGCCGTCCGTCGTTTTGTTTCTTCCACCAGACGCGGATCAAACACCGGCTGAGTCATGGCAAATTGCGCGCCGGCGGCGACTTTGCGCTCGAGTCGGTTGACCTGCGAATCCAGACTTTTCGCGTTCGGATTGAAAGTGCAACCGATCACAAACTGCGTTCGCGCCTTGAGCGACTTGCCGGCATGACTGAAACCTTCATTGAGTTTTCCAATAATCGAAATCAATTCGATCGAGTTCACGTCATACACTGACGAGGCGCCGGGATGATCGCCGACGCGGGCTGGATCGCCGGTCAGGGGCAGAACGTGACGCATTCCGAGCGCGGCCATGCCCAGCAGCTCGCTCTGCAAACCGAGCACGTTTTTGTCGCGACAACTCAAATGCAGGAGCGGAGTGATGCCAAAGCGCTCCTTCAACATCGCCCCGACCGCGAGATTGCTGATGCGCAAAATCGCGAGTGAGTTATCGGCCAGGGTGATCGCATCGCAACCGGAGCGGACGAGTTCCTGTGCACCACGAAAGTATCTTTCCAGGGCGAGTGTCTTTGGCGGATCGAGCTCACAAATGATCACACGTTTTCCGGCGACGATTTTATCGAGCAAACTTTCTTCAACGACAGCCGCGATTTTTTTTGCCGGCGCCGGCGCGACGGCAGTGACGCGAACGGTTTTCGACTTCACTGGCTTCAGTTCTGCGACCGCCTTCGAAATGGCCGCGATCGTGCGCGGGTTTGTCCCGCAACAGCCGCCGATCAACCGCGCGCCTTCGGCCACCATTTCTCGCGCCGCCTGGGCGAAGTAATCCGGTGCAGCGTGGTAGATGAAACGGCCATCGGTATATTTCGGATAGCCGGAGTTCGGATAAGCCGCGAGCAATCCATCGAGGGGGATCCGCTGGAGCAGTTGCACGGTGGCATGCGGACCGTTCATGCAATTTACACCGGTAATTTGCGCTCCCAAGCCGCGTAGTTTGCGAAATGCGTCGACGATCGGGATGCCCGACGCCAGCCGTCCTTCCGGTTCGCACGCAAATGAGCAAATCGTTGTGCAAACGCTTAGCGAGTTCTTGGCCTCGAGCGCAATCTGCATCTCGAAGTCATCCATGAACGTCTCGAGAAAAATCAAGTCCACTCCTCCCTCGAGCAACGCCTCGATCTGTTCGTGAAAACACTGGGCCCGATCGACTCTGCGCTCTTCCGCTTCCAGCGCGCTGATCCCAAGCGGCCCGACGCTACCGGCAACACAGATATCTTTGCCGGCGGCCGTCTCTTTCGCCAGCTTCGCCGCAGCGCGATTGAACTCGCTCACGCGATTTTCGAAACCAAAACGCGAGAGCCGGGCTGCGTTCGCACCGAAGGTATTTGTCTCAATCACGCGCGCGCCGGCTGCAATGTAATCACGATGGATCGCACGCACCCGGTCCGGATCGCTGACGCAAACTTCCTCGAGACAAGACTCCATCGGCAGACCCTGATCGAGCAGCAGCGTTCCCATCGCGCCGTCGCCGCACACGACACGTTCCTGAAGCTCATCGACGAGGTTCATGGTTTGAATGCCGGATTACGGTCGCGCAGTGTGGCCACAAACCGCAAACCCGTAAGCGAACGGTTCAAGGCAAGATCGCGAAGACGCGAGTAGGGAAACCGGAGGCGCCTTTGGGTTTTGGGAAACTGCTGACGACGATCGCGCCGAACTCCGGCACTTGATCGAGATTCGTGAGCAGTTCGATCTGATAATGGTTGGTGCCGAGGATGTAAGTCTCGAGTGAATAATCATCTTTCGTTGTCGCCAACCCGGGATCGGTATCGGTCGTTTCGTGACCGGAGGCGGTGATTTTGCGTTCCTCATAAAGATATTTCAGCGCCGGCAAACTCCAGCCGGGATAATGCGCGACCCCTTGTCCATCTTTGTTCGCCATCTTCTCGGCGTCCGGCCAGCGCTTCGACCAGTCGGTTCGCATGGCAACAAAGGCACCCGTCGGAATGTTTCCGTGTTCTGTTTCCCATTTTTTCACGCGTTCAAGCGTGAGGGTGTAGTCCTGGTTTTTTGCGCACTCCTGATGAACGTCGATACACACCAGTGGCAGGATCATTTCCTTAAGCTCGATTTGATGGACCGTGCGCAGGCCTTTGTGAAAATGCGCCGGTGGATCTACGTGTGTGCCCCATTGACCGACAAGAGTAAAGATCTCGGCAAAAAAACCGTCGCCCATCATGCCTGGCTGCTTTTCGTACCAGTAAATCGTTTTCCGTTGTTCGTCGGGAAAACCAGACCAACGCGGAATGCCTGGCGCGAAGTCGTGGGTAAGATCCACAAACTTTTTGCTGGCCATGATCTTCTGTAGATCGATGAGAGAAATTTCGGGCAACGGTTCGCGAGCCAGAACGCGGATCGGGCCAGCCCAAAATGCGCTGCTCAAAATTGCAACAGCCAGTCCTCGGCTCAGGAGCGAAGTTTTCACATCGATGCTGTTAAACGATTGCGCAAAAGGAAGCGAACAACTTTCAATAACTCACAACAAAAAGCGTTTGCTTGCGGTGATTGGCGGATTGCAGCCGCCTGCGCCTATTTTGTTCACATTCTTTCTGCCTGAATCATGCGATGGTAAGCGGGCAGCGAATGCCTTGTTATTGGCGCCATGAAGATGAAGAATTCGTTTGAATCACAGCTAAAATTAACAGAGAAGCTGTGAACAAATCGCTGGACTGCGACATGAATCAAATCGTCAAACCGATTTTGTCATCAGCTACAACAATCGCGGTTGCTGAACCAAAGCCCGTCCATGGGCGAGAGCGAGCTGATAACCTATTTGAGCGAGCTGCATGGATTTACACTTTTTGCCGCGAAAAAGTTTTCCGCGATGATACCGGGCGAATAATTCGTGCGTTTTGGCCGGCGGGGGAACCACCGGCCAGTTCCAAAGTGCTGGAGCTGGGCTGTGGGCCGGGGTTTTATGCCCGTACCTTGGCATCCCGGTTTCGGCAAATCTCGGTTCTCGGCGTCGACAGCTCGAAGGAGCTGGTGAAATACGCGCGCGAGAAAGCTATGGAGAAGACTTTGCACAATTGTGCTTTCGAGTGGGGTGATGTCCTCAATCTTCCACAACCGGACAATTCCTTCAGCCAATTGGTCGCCTCTCGTCTTTTCACAATTTTGCCGGAACGCGAACGCGCCGTTGCTGAAATGTTTCGGGTTCTGAATTCGGGGGGCAAATGTTTCGTGGCCGAGCCGCGCTTCGCTTTTTCGGCGTCGATTCCCTTGTTAACAATGAGGGCAGTTGCCCGCGTAAATGGATACTCGCGCGAATATCGAGAGCCGATAAGGGCTACCGTCTTTCCCTATCCCCATTTTGGTGCGTTATTCGCTACCCAGCCCTGGTCGCGAATGAAAACCTGGCGGATTGGCCGTTACCAGTACGCGCTCTGCGAAAAGGGTTGACGCGAGCGTGCAATCAACGCAGACCCCGCGCGAATGCATCGCGTTCTCGATCGGCAACGGGGCAACCAGATTTCGGCAGGGCTCTGTGCACTCGCGATCATGACAAAAGCGCCGCGGGCCGGCGTTGTGAAAACACGATTGCAACCACCGCTTACTCCGGAGGAAGCAGCGGATTTGAACATTTGTTTCTTGCGCGATATCGCCGAAGCGATTTCGCGCGCGACCTGTAGCTGCGGTCTGCGAACGCCGGAACAAAATACCATCGCCCGCGGTGTTGGCATTTTTACCCCGGAAGGCAGTGAAAAAGAGTATGCGGATATTTTGCCGGTTGATTTCGATTTGATTCCGCAACATGGTGATGGATTCGGCGAGCGATTGACTAATGCAGTTGACGATTTGCTGCATGTCGGTTTCGAATCCTGTTGCCTGATTAATTCAGATAGTCCTACGGCGACGGTAGACGCGTTTCGCGAGGCGGTGAGACAATTGCAGGGCGCAGACGATCGAATCGTGGTCGGGCCATCCGATGACGGCGGTTATTATTTGATCGGAATGAGAAAACTGCATCGCCGTCTTTTCGAAGAAATCGATTGGAGCACGGAGCGGGTTTTTGCTCAGACGGTGGAACGTGCGAATGAAATCGGCCTGGAAGTTCATGTCCTTCCAAGCTGCTTCGATGTTGATGATCGCGCCGCTCTGAAGCGCCTATGCGATGAATTGCTTGGCGAAAATCTTACCGCCGCGCCTGCGACGAAAAAGTTTCTCTCCGACACCATTACGAGAGAGGGTCGCGAGAGAATTTGGCCAGTTGTCGCGGCGGTTGTGCCAACCGCCGAATCTACAGAAAAGGCGCTTGGCACAAGCGCCTCTACAAGGAAATGAAGCGAGCGCTCGTCACGGGCGGGGCAGGCCTGATCGGTTCGCACGTCGCCGATTTGCTCGTGCGCGAGGGCTGGCGCGTGCGGATTCTCGATAACCTCGAACCGAACACTCACAAACTCGGTAAGCCGGCTTGGATCAACCGAGAGGCTGAGTTTGCGCACGGCGATTTGCGCGATCGTGCGGCGATCGAGGAAGCACTGTCCGACATCGACGTCGTTTTTCATCAGGCGGCCTACGGCGGTTACATGCCGGAAATGGCGAAATACGTGCATGTGAATTCGCTCGGCACGGCGCAAATGCTCGAAGTCATTCGCGAAAAAAACTTCCCGATCAAAAAGATTATCGTGGCGAGCTCGCAGGCGGTTTACAGCGAGGGCGCGGGTGAGTGCCCAAAGGACGGCCTCGTTTTTCCAAAGGTGCGGCCAGTGGACCAATTGCTGCGGGGCGATTGGTCTGTGCGCTGTCCGATTTGCAACGAGCCAACCAGTAGCGTGCCTACACCGGAAGAGGCACCGGTTGGCGGAGAAACGGTTTACGGATTAACCAAAGTCGATCAGGAAAAACTGGTCTTGCTCTGGGGAAAACAAGTCGGGATCCCAACGGTCGCGCTGCGTTATTCTTGCACCTACGGGCCCCGACAATCGATTTTCAACCCTTACACCGGGGTGATCGCGATTTTTTGCACCCGCTTGCTCAACAATTTGCCACCGGTGCTTTATGAAGACGGCAAACAAACACGTGATTTTTCGTTCGTCGAGGATATTGCGCGCGCGAACTTGCTCGCCGCTGAAACCGACGTGCTCGACGGCTTGCCGGTCAACGTCGGCAGCGGCAAAGGCGTGACTGTGCGCGAGATCGCGCAACGGGTTTCCGATGCGCTCGGGATACGGATCGCGCCCGAAATTAATGGCGAATTTCGCCCTGGAGAAATGCGACATCTTATTAGCGGGGCGGATACGATTCGTGCCGCCGGTTACGCGCCGCAGGTCGATCTCGCCGAAGGACTTGGCCGCTATCTCAATTGGATTCGCGGTCAAGCCGATGTGCGCGACTACTTCAGCGAGGCCGCCGAAATTTTACGCGACAAAGGCATCGTTCATCGCGTCCGGACATCATGACTCGGGAAGAAATTATCCTCTCTTACATCAAGCGCGACGGCTTGGGCCTCGAGATTGGTGCGGGCTGCGCACCTATTGCACCAAAAAAGCAGGGCTTCCGCGTTCACGTCCTCGACCATTGTGATAAGGCGTTGGTCGAAATATATCGGCCGCACGGGATCAATGTCGACAATATCGAGGAGGTCGATTTCATTTGGGACGGCTGGTCTTACACCGAGCTCGTCGGCCGGCGCCATGTTTACGACTGGATCATCGGGTCGCACGTCGACCACTTTCGACCTCTCACCGGAATAGGACGGGTCATCGATGCCGGGCGCAACCCGCAGAGAATTCATTCGGCCGGGACCGCGATGGAATATTTTCTTACGGTGGTAAGCAGGGGCCACCGTATTGCCTGGGATGCGAACGAGGAAGGCGAGTTCAAGCTGGTCCATTCGTTGGAGGAAGCGAAACAAGCGGTCCGCGATGTGAGCGAGCGGGGGAATTATCTCGATCTCCACGAATGGTGTTTCACACCAACTTCATTTCGACTGATGATGCGCGACCTGTTCGAGCTTGGATTGATTCAGCTCAAGGAACTGGCGTTTCATCCTTCTCAGGGCAGTGAGTTTTTTATCGCGCTCTTCCGCTCGGGCGCGTTGCCGCCAGGTACGCGATTGGAATTGCTGGAACAGATTCTTCGCGAACAATCGGTTGTCTGATTTTTCGACGTGTGGATTTCTGCTGTCATTCCAGCATTGAACGAAGAAGAACCAATCGCCGAGGTGGTGCGCGAAGTAATCGCAACGGGAACTCCGCGCGAAGTCATTGTTGTTGATAACGGCAGCATGGACCGAACCGCGGAACGCGCCAGAAACGCGGGAGCGCGGGTGATTTCGGCGCCGCCCGGATATGGTCGCGCCTGTGCGGCGGGCGTCGGGGCGGTTTCCGATGAATGCGATTTGATCGTTTTCCTCGATGGCGATGGCAGCGATGTTCCGCGCTTCATTCCGTTCCTGGTTGAGCCGATCATGAGCGGCACGCAGGACTTCGTGATCGGTTCGCGCACCCGCGGGAAACGCGAGCCCGGCAGCATGAATGCACAGCAAATTTTTGCGGGCTATCTCGCGGGATTGTTGATCCGTATCCTTTACGGTATTCGCTACACGGACATGTGTCCGTTCCGTGCGATCCGGCGCGACTCGCTCGCGCAACTCGGAATGCGCGAAGAAACCTATGGTTGGAATCTCGAGATGCAGATGAAAGCAGCTCGCGCCGGTGTGCGCATTCTCGAAATGCCGGTTGACCATCGATGCCGCAAAGGCGGCGAATCCAAAGTTTCGGGAACATTGCGCGGCACGTTCGTCGCAAGTTTTCGGATTCTGGCGACATTTTTGAAAATCGTTTTCTCCGGAACATAGGCTTTTAGCCTGTGCGCCAGCGGAGTTGCACTCCGCTGTTGGGCTGCAAGGAAAGGCTTTGTCTGCTTCCTTACGCCGTTCAGCGGAGTGAAACCCCGCTGGGCGCACAGACTGGAAAGTCTGTGTTCCGATTCGGGAGCACCGTGCGATGTCAGGGGTATAAAGCAGGCGCTTGGCACAAGTGCCTCTACAACTCATAGTCGCGATTAATGATGAGCCGATCCAAAGTAGCGCTTTGTGGTCTCTTCGCGGGGCTCGTTGCCGGAATTGCCATGACCTTTGTCATGCTTCTGCTGGCATGGGTCTTTCAAATCGCGACTCCGCTAGTGATTCTGGGAGATCGCCTCAGCGTCTTCATCTCCCCGAAACCGTTCTTTTGGATTATGGGCCGCGTCGGCGGCTACAATCATTTGAAACAGCTCGGCGTCGGCTCCTCCATCCTCGGACAAATTCTGGTCGGCGCGCTTGGCGGAATGGTTTATGGAATGGTCCGTCACAAACGAGAGCACTTTGGATATCGCTGGACCTTTCTCATTTTCGTGGCGCTGCCATTAGTGGTTAGTGCCATTCTGCTCTGGGCAGTGCTCGGCACTCATTACGGGGGAATGCCAATCGATGCAGCGCGTTTGATCACGCTGCTCGGACTGGCGATTTCGTTCCTCCTCTTCGAGCGCGTTCTTGTGCTGGGCTTCGATTTTCTAACGAGTCGTGGACAAGAGAAGACGGCGGCGCCACTTGAATTTTCGCCGCATCTGGGCCGGCGCGCGTTTTTGTTTGGAACGCTCGGTCTTCTCTTCGTCGGCGGAGGCGCGGCCATTGCGCGCAAACTTTTCCGCATCGCCACCTTCAGCTACGATGGTACACAATATAAGGGCGAGGGCGTCCGACCGATTACCCCGAATGATCAATTCTATTGTGTGACTAAGAACGTCGTCGATCCGCGGGTGGACGCAGGACTTTGGCATCTTGAAGTGACCGGACTGGTGCAGCATCCGCGGATCTACCGGCTCCTGGATTTCAAGACAGTGGAGATGGTCGATCAGGAAACGACCTTAATGTGCATTAGCAACGGACTCGACGCCGGCCTGATCAGTAACGCGGTTTGGCGCGGAATCCCGATGGCGGATTTGTTGCAGGCATCCGCGCCGCTTCCCGGGGCGGAGAGAGTGCGGCTGCACGGCGTCGATAATTATACTGACACCGTTCCGTTCCAGAAGGCAATGAGCCCGACTACACTCGTTGCGTTGATGATGAATGGGGTGGACCTGCCGGATCGGCACGGGTTTCCCGCACGCGCCATCGTCCCCGGTTATTTCGGCGAGAAACATGTGAAATGGCTCACACGCATCGAAGTTACCAAGGCGAACACGAAAGGTTTTTACGAGACGCAAGGCTGGGGCCCAAATTTCGTCGTCCCGACGCGATCTCGGATCGACATTCCTTATAACGAGTCGTGGATTAGGACAGCTGATGCGACGAAGGGCGTTCCGGTCAAAGGCGTCGCTTTCGGCGGCGACCGTGGAATTTCCAGAGTGGAATTCAGTTCGGATGATGGCGAAAGTTGGGATGAGGCGAAGATCGATTATCTCGGAACGAAATTAAGCTGGGCGCTCTGGAGTTTTAATTGGCAGCCGGACGGGGCCGACGATCACATCCTGGTCGTGCGTGCGACCGATGGCGAAGGTAAAGTGCAGGAATTCGAAGAAGATCGTGCGTTCACTTCCGGAATCACCGGTTTTCACAAAGTGGTTGTGCATATCTTTACTTAAACGCGCCTCGTCATCCCGAGCGGAAGCCGAGGGATCCCGCTGCGTAATGTTAAGGTAACTTCCTCGGGATCCCTCGACTCTCGCTCTGGATGACAACGTTCGTTAGTTGGGACACTGTTGCTGGACTAAATGAGCGCCAAAGATCACGTTTTCACCCTCGGCATCGAGGAGGAATTTGCGATCGTTGATCCCGAGACCCGGGAGTTGCGCTCGCACATTCACGAAATTCTCGAAGACGGCAAAGTTACCCTCAAAGAGCAGATCAAGCCGGAAATGCATCAGTCGGTGGTCGAGCTGGGCACGGAAATTTGCCGCGACATCGACGATGCCCGGATGCATGTAACGGAGCTGCGCAGTCGCCTGGCCGCGTTGGCTGCGCGCAGCAAACTCAAGATTGCGTCGGTTGGCACGCATCCATTTTCACATTGGCGAGACCAACTCATCACACCGGGCGAGCGTTATCAGGAAATTGTGCGCGATATGCAATTGCTGGCCCGCGCTAACCTCATCTTCGGTTTGCATGTGCACGTGGGAATTCCCGATCGCGAAACCGCCATTCATGTGATGAATCAAGCGCGCTATTTTTTGCCGCACATTTATGCGCTTTCAGTCAACTCGCCTTTCTGGGTGGGACACGACACCGGATTGAAAGGTTATCGATTAAAAGTGTTCGAGCGTTTTCCCCGCACCGGCATTCCTGACTCGTTCGAATCGCTTTCTGAGTACACCGACTACTGCAACCTCCTCGTGAAAACCGGTTGCATCGATAACGCTAAGAAAATTTGGTGGGACATCCGGCTCCATCCTTTTTTCGACACCCTCGAGGTTCGGGTATGCGACGCACAATCGCGGGTGGATGATACTCTCGCCATCGCAGCGCTCATCCAGGCGTTGATTTCAAAACTACACAAGTTGCTCCGGCAAAATGTCACTTTCCGGATTTACCGGCGCCGTTTACTCGATGAAAATCGCTGGCGCGCCTCGCGCTATGGGATCGATGGCAAGCTGATCGATTTCGGCAGGGAACGGGAAACTGAGACGCGCAGTTTGATTCACGAGTTTATCGAGTTCGTAGCCGATGAAGTGGCCGAGCTTGGCAGCCGGCGCGAGATGAACCATATCGAGCGAATCTTGCATGAAGGAACCGGCGCGGATCGGCAGCTTGCTGTCTGGGGACGCACCCACGATATCAAAGCGGTCGTCGATCATATCGTTGCCGAGACTTACGAAGGCCTAAGTGAAGCAGAGCCGGCGGCAAAAGCGACGGTCGCGTCTTAAAGGGAGCGGCGAGAACGAAGCCGCCACGTCATCGCGAACGAAGTCGAGGGATTCCGATGAAGTTACCTTAAAGCTTCCGCGGCGGGATCCCTCGACTTTCGCCCGGGATGACCGTTAGTACATTCTCACCACGGAATCACTTTTCGATCCTGCAAAAATTTGCCGGTGAGATTTTGCGGGGCCTCGGCCGAGAGCCAGACAATCCCTTCTGCGCCTTCTTCGACCGAGCGTGTTGCGTTCGTCCCACCCATATCGGTGCGGACCCAACCCGGACAGACTGAATTCACCGCGAATTTCGGCAACGCCGCAGCCAGTTGGGAAGTCACTCCATTCAAAGCTGTTTTGGAAATGCAGTAGACCGGCGACCAGCCATCCGCGCCATCGTGCAATTGTCCGCCGCTACTCGAGACATTAACGACCCGCGGCGCTGATGACTTCGCGAGCATCGGCTGAAAGGCTTGCGCGACCAGTAGAGGTCCGAGCGCGTTGGTCCGCATTGTGGTTTCGAATTGTCCCGGTGTTGTTTTTAAGATTGCGTCATCGTTGTCCACGATGATGCCGGCGTTATTCACCAGGATGTCGAGGTGGTCGATCGTCTTCGCCAATTCCGACGCTGCTTCGCAAATGCTCTCGGGATCGGAAACATCGATCTTCAAAAACTTTGCCGCTCTTCCGATTTTCAGCGCCGCGGCGCGACCGGCCTTCTCATTGCGCGCGCCGACAAACACGTGAAAGCCTTTCTCCGCCAGCTGTCGCGCGACTTCGAAACCGATTCCTTTGTTTGCGCCAGTGATGAAGGCGATTTTTTCTGACTTCGGCATAACGCAAACTCGTGTGTCAAGTTACGAATCGCAATACCACCGTGTCATTCCGAGTCTGTCGAGGGATCTCGCCGCGTTACATTAAAGCTTTCGCAACGGGATCCCTCGACTTCGCTCGGGATGACGCTGAGGAGACAATCAATTTTCGCAGCGTCCGCAAATTCACTACATCTTCCTTCAATTCTTTGCCTTTTGGCGTCTCCAGCACTTTCGGGATTTTGCGGAAACGCCGCTCGTTCATGATGAAACGAAATGCGGCCAGCCCGATCATGCCTTTAGCGATGTGCGCGTGCCGATCGACACGCGAGCCACGCGCAGCTTTGGAATCGTTCAGATGAATTGCCGCCAGGCGGTTCTGCGCTTGCGGGATAATCCGATCGAATTCGCGAAACGTTTTCTTCACCGCAATCTCAGAGCCGATGTCGTAACCGGCCGCAAAGATGTGAGCGGTATCAAGGCAAATGCAGAGCCGTTCGGGCTCGCGCACGTTGCTAATGACATGCGCAATCTGCTCGAAGCGATGACCAAGACATGAACCCTGACCAGCCGTGGCTTCGAGCGCGATCTTCGTTTTCACCTTTGGAATCACCCGCCAGATCGCATCGATCGACGCGGCGATTTTCTCCAGCCCGGCTTCTTCGCCGGCGCCGAGATGTGCGCCCGGATGCATCACGAGAAATGGCAGCTCGAATTGATCGGCCCGAATTAACTCCTCTGCTAACGCGCGCAGGGAGTTGGCGTGAAATTGCGGATTGGTCGCGGCGAGATTGATCAAATAATTCGCGTGCGCAAAAACCGAAGCCAACTGGGCACGCTGCTGGTGATCGAGAAAAGCGCGAATTTCTTCGGTGGACAATGGCCGGGCGAACCACTGCATGTTGTTTTTCACGAAAATTTGCATCGCGGTGCAATTGATCGAACAAGCACGCTCGATCGCCAGGTGTGCGCCGCCTGCGATCGACATATGGGCACCGAGCAGAACTTCTTTTGTCATTTCGAGCGGAGCGAAGCGAAGTCGAGAAATCTCTTACTATTCAGTGCTTTTCAGTGCGAATCCCCGAGAAAAAGTTAGAGATGTCTCGACTACGCCCGACATGACAAAAGCGGTGCCAGCCGCGGATCAGGCGAATGGCACGGATGAGAAAACATCAGCGTTACCCGCGCCGTCCGCGGTTCAGCACTCCTCGGCATTCAGCCTTCAAAAAATCTTCGGATGCCAATCCGGCTTTTTTAGGCTGCCTTCGGCTTTGTATTCGAAAAATTTATAGAGTGGAGTGAGAACGAAGCCGGCTCCACTGGCATCAATGCGGACGTCGAAATCGATCTTGTCATCGAGAAAATGTGCGTTGCCCTGTCCCACCATGCCAAAGGTGCCGCCATCGACGTGAAAATCCGAGGTGCGGATAACGCCATCTTTGATTGTGAACGACATATTCGCTTTACGCGCCACGCGATAACCCACGCCCGGCATGATTTTGTTGAGAATGTCCGAAAGCGGGCCAAAGAGCGGGATGGCAAAGACATCGCCATTGCGGACTTCCACCTCGCCCTTGCCATTCATCGTTCGCGCGTCGCTCCCGGTTCCCGTCCATTCGTAGTGACCGTTCATCAATCCGACCGCGGTTTTGTATTTGAAATAGAGATCGGTCAGTTTTGGAAAATCGACGTGGTCGACTGTCATTGTCGCCCGGTAGCGTTGATCGTTTTTTGCGAGAGAAATGTCTGCTCCACCCCGCACTGTGCCCGAAAAAATCGCGCCGTTTAATTCGGAGATTTGCAGCCGATCATCGCTTAGGAGCAACTTCGCGTTGATGCGGTCGAATGGCAGCGTTTTGTCCAGAAAAGCGTAATCCATCCCGCCCGGCGAGTCGACATTGATTTCGAGCCGCGTGTTTTTGCCGCCACGAAATTGATAGACACCGCTGGTGGTAATCGTCGGCGGCTTTTGAAATTTGTAGGGTGCAACGATCTTCAGCAATTTCGGATCAATCCAGTAAATTGCTTCCGTTGGTCGGAGACCCGAAACGACATTCGACAGGCGCGTCTCGTGATGCGCGAAATCGTAAACGAATGTGCCGGTGGCAACGCCCTCGTCTCGTGCCACTCGAAAATTCTCGTAGGTGACCGCGCCATCCCCGAAGTGAACGTTGGCCGAGGCGCTATTGAAGCCAATGGTGCGAAAACGACCGCGCTCCAGCTGCAAGGTGCCATCTCCTTTCCACGTCGCCGCAGCGGCGCTCGGTCCGCGAATGCTGAGATGGACATTAGAAGCATGCGGCCAATCCCAATCGTTCACGAATTCGCGGATGTCGGCTGGTGCGAGAGAACGAAGCGCGTTGGCGTCAATCGTACTGGCGAGATCGATCCGAAAATCATTCGGCGCATCGAGCAATCGCCCCACTAACTCGCCGCTTTGATGCCGCACATGAATGTCGCGCACCATTGTGCGCTCGCCGTCCCAGGAAAATTCGGCATTCGCGCTCAGAAACGGAATGCCCTTGTAAGCGAACCGGTCGAGCACGGCGTGGCCGAGGGCCTGCCAGTGTGGCTGGCCCTCGCCCAATTTCGCAGTTCCCGAAACCTCGAAGCGCGGCGGCGCCAAAAACGTCATATCGGAAACGAGGCGCGAGAGTCCGAAGCTTTCGAGCAGCGCGCGCAGATTTAGACTGCTGCGCGCCTGAAACTCAAGCTCATCCTCCGGTCGTCGCCAAATTGCGCTGGCGCTAAATCCGCCCAGATCATCCTGCAATTCGCATTGCCTGAGGCTCAAGGTTTGATCGGCGAACTCGCCTGTCATCGTCAGTTTTTGCGCCTGGTAGTTGCCGCGCTGCCATTGCCCGGTCTGCAACGTCCCTTCCACTCGTGCATTCTCCAGTTGCGCCACATCGCCACTGAATTTGATCTGCAAATGCGGGGGTTCGGAGAATTTGAACTGTTTCAGCTCGCTCACCAGTCGCTGCAAGATCACGAGTCGCCTCTGCCATTCCTCCGGGGTTACTTCCTTCGACGGTTTGTAATCGTTGCGCTTGATCAATTGCCCGGTCGCCGAAATGCGAATGTCGCAGAAGATTCCATCTGCCTGGCTGACATAAATTTGTTCTGGCGGAAAATAAATGTGGGCATGCAAATTTTTGATTTGAGCACGCGGCGAGTTCGGGTCCGCTCCTTCGGGCAAAGGCAATGTGACCTGGGCATTCCGAATATCGATTGCATTCAAGAAAGGCTGGCGCTGCAGCAACGCGGCGTAATTCACGTCTAACGAAATGCGACTGATCTCCGCGATAGTGTTCTCGCGATTTTTGTAATCGAAAATGCGAACATCCCGCGCGACCAGGCCGCGAAAGGGATCGAGGGTCAGCCGGCGGACAGAAGCTTCCACGCCGTGTTTGTGCAATTCCTCAACCACGAGTCCGCGCCATTTCCGGCCAAACCCTTTCCTGGCCAGGTACCAGCCGCCGCCGGCCATGGCTCCGAGCGCCAGAACAACCAGAAACCGCGTCGTGGTGACGAGAAGGCATCGCATGAAAGTGCGCGATCGATTCGTCGCAGGAGCGAACGATTCTTGTGGCGGTTCGAGAATAGCTGGCATGGCGCGTCGAAGCGTTGAATGATTGGAGGGCTGAAGGGACTGTCGATGTAACGCTTTAACTCTTCAACGCTTCAACGTGATTTCCATTTCCGATTTACCGGCAATCAACGCCACGCTCAATTTTATTAGCACCATTTTCATATCGGCCGGCTGGTATTTCATCCGGCGGAATTTTTGGCAACGCCACGTCGTCTGCATGATCACGGCGGTCATTTCCTCCACCCTTTTCCTCGTCGGCTACATCACTTATCACATCCACGTCGGCGAAAAATCGTCCGGCTTTCGCGGGTGGCTGGCCGCGATTTATTTTCCAATGCTAGCGACACACGTTTTGCTCGCCTTCATCACTCTTCCGCTCGTCATTCTCACCCTCATTCCGGTCTTCCAACGCCGCTGGGACAAACATCGCCGGATCGCAAAATGGACGATGCCGATCTGGCTTTACGTTTCTCTCACCGGCGTGCTCGTTTACTTAATGCTTTATCAATGGTTCCCGCCGGCCAGTCTTGCACAGCCGCGCTGAATGTTGTTTGCTCAGGACGCGGCCAGGCCGCTTCTAAAACCATGGTCACGATCGCAACCTTCAACGAGCAATCGAAAGCTAAACATCTGCGCGACCGGCTGGGACAAGCAGGGATCGGCGCCGACATCATCGGCGACAGCCATCTGCAACGGGTCGCTTTCATGGCGAAGCCGCAGGCAAACGTGAAAGTGAAAGTGAACGAAGATGATTTTGGAAAAGCGCACCAATTGATGCGGGAATGGGAGGCGTCTGATCCCGACGTCGGGGCGGCTTTGCGCTGCCCGCAATGCGATTCTTCCAATATCGAATATCCGCAGATGACCCGGAAATTTCTTACTCCGGCGATCGCGAGCATTCTCTTTGCTCTGAAGATTTTTCCGAAAGGATTTTATTGTCACAATTGCCACTTTACCTGGACGAACGAGCCCGACGGACAGATTTCGCGCTTTTGGCACATGATTTTTCCGGGAACCAACCCGTACCGAGAAGAGTGACTTCGGCAGGAACGCGACCTGCATTGAATCGCGATGATCTGATGAGGCTGGCAATGGCGTTTGCATGAAGTGGCTCTTTGCAATGTTACTGGCGCTGGCAATTTTTGGCGGCGCCGCCTACTTCAGCTACAACGTTCTGTTCAAACAGGAGATCGCCGTCCAAAAAGAACAGCGGGGCGAGATTCCTTCGACGCCCGCGCCCGACCTGAGCCTGCCGGAATTTCAGGAAGCGGCGAAATTACGGCAGGAAGGCAAACTGGTAGAGGCCCGCAATGCCCTCTTCTCCTTCATTCAGAAATATCCCAATGGCCAGCACTTCGAGGAAGCGAAAGACCTGCTCGGCGCCGTTAACATCGATATACTTTTCGCGCCCGTGCCCTCGCCCGAAAAACAGGAATACGTTGTGAAGAAAGGGGACGTCATTGCGCGGGTCGCGCAAAAGATGAAATCGACGCCGGAGCTGATCATGCGCACCAACAACATGAACGGCACCATGCTCCATATCGGAGAAAAACTACTGATCTCGAATCCCGATTTTTCGATGCTGATTCAGACGAAGCAGAAAATTATTGTGCTGATCAACCACGGGCAGTTTTTCAAGCAATACCATATCCAGGAATTGAAACTGCCGGCGAAGCAGCCCTCGCGTATCAACACTAAAGTGGCCGAGATTTTTGCCTGGAAAAATGGCAAACGCGTTGGGTTCGGCACTCGTGAATACCAGACAAGCACCCGCTGGATTCGCCTGGCCAACGCCGGCTATACCATCTATGCGATTCCGGACGCGTCCCATCCGAGTTCCGATCAGCCGCCCCCGCCACTTGGGCTTGGCATTTCCGCCAGCGATG
>WNGI01000386.1_pt1 | contig 31963 bp, 31 predicted proteins | sample 5400621 | NCBI WGS metagenome assembly WNGI01 (sample SAMN13153374, study PRJNA577476) | soil metagenome | isolation source: 20 cm soil or saprolite under Garry oak tree replicate 1 | place: USA:California | collected 2016-06-15
TGCGCGCGACTGACCGCCCCATCTGAATCGCCACAGGCGCGACCATGGCCAACGGCTCGCCGTCCTGCTCGCGGTACGCTGCGTCGCCGATGATGAACACCTCGGGATGTCCTGGTACCTGCAGCGTCGGCTCGACTGCAATGCGGCCTTGCCGGCCCACCGGCAGCCCGAGCGTCGCGTTGAGTGGCGACGCGCGCACGCCGGCAGCCCAGATGACGGTCTGCGCCGGAATGATCTCGCCGCTCTTCAAGCGGATCTGCTTCCCGTCGTAATCGGCGACCTGGGCGCTGAACCGGACCTCGATCCACTTCCGCCATAGCGTCTTGGCCGCGGCCTCTCGCAGGCGCTCCGGCAGCGCGGCGAGCAGCTTGTCGGTCGCTTCGAGCAGCAGAATCCGCACGTCTTTGATGTTGAGCCGCGGATAGTCCTTCACCAGGACCAGGCGGATCAGCTCGGACAGCGCGCCCGCCATCTCCACGCCCGTCGGCCCACCGCCCACGACGATGAACGTGAGGAGCGCGCGCCGCTGCTCGGCGTCGGGCTCGAGCATCGCCCGCTCGAACGCCGTGAGGACCTGATTGCGAATCGCGATCGCGTCGGGGATGTCCTTCAGGCCGAGCCCATGCTGCTGCATCGACTCGAGGCCGAAGAAGTTGGTCTCGCCGCCCGGCGCGAGGATCAGGAAGTCATAGCTGATAGGGCCGGCGCTGGTCTCGAGCCGCCGCGCCGCGAGATCGACGCGCGTGACTAGGACCATGCGGAAATCGCAATTCTTCTGCCTGCGCAAGATCGCGCGCGCGGGCCGGGCAATTTCCTCTGGTTCGAGGCCCGCGGTCGCGACCTGATAGAGCAGCGGCTGGAACAGGTGGTAATTGTTGCGGTCGAGCAGTACGACTTTGACGGGAGCGCGGCGCAACGCGCGCGCGGCGTTCAAACCACCGAACCCGGCCCCGACAACGACGACGGTGGGCGCCTCACCCCCTGAACTCATGCCTGATCCAAACGAAGCACTGTTTGCAGCAATACGTTCGCGCCGTTCGTCACGTCGTCGGGGCGCGTGAGCTCGAGCGGCGAGTGGCTGATCCCTTTCACCGACGGCACGAAGATCATGCCCATCGGCCCGATGCGCGCCAGGTCCTGCGCGTCATGCCCCGCCCCGCTCGGCATCAACTGGCTCGACAGCTTCAAGTCTTGCACGGCGTCGGCAATGACGGTGCGGACGGCGGGAGTCGAGAGCGCCGGCAGGTTGGTGTGCTGGAGCGTGTAGTCGAGCGTGACGCCGTACTGCTTGGCACTCGCCAGCGCTTCCTCGTGGATCTGCGTCCAGAGCCGCTCGATTTTCTCAGTCGAGAGATCGCGCAGCTCGACGGTCAGATCGACCTGCCCCGGAATGACGTTCGGAGCGCCGGGCTTCACCAGCAGTCGCCCGACCGTGCCGACCTGGCGTCCCTCCACCGACCGCACCACGCGATCGACGATCAACACCAGCTCGGCAGCAGCCAGCATCGCGTTCTGGCGACGGTCCATCGGCGTGGTCCCGGCGTGATTGGCGAATCCCCGCAGCGTGATGTCGTAATGATGGATCCCGACGATGCCTTCGACGATGCCGATATTGATGCCGCGCTCATCCAGGATGCCGCCCTGCTCGATGTGCAGCTCGATGTACGCCGCGATCGACCCCGGTGCGTGACGCGCCTCGGCAACTCGCGCCGGGTCTCCGCCGATGCGACGGATCTTGTCCGCCAGCGGCACGCCGTCGCGCCCCGGCCGAACGATCTCGTCGCTCGGCAAGTCTCCAATAAAGCCGCGGCTGCCGGTGAGGCCGCTCTCTTCGTCGCACCAGATCACGACCTGGAGGGGATGGCGGTTCTTGTAGCCACGCTCGGCCAGCGTGTGCGCGACCTCGACGGCGGAGCACGACCCGACATCGCCGTCATAGTTGCCGCCTTCGGGCACCGAATCGATATGCGAGCCGAACAGGATGGGTAGCGCGCCAGTACGCGATCCGGCCCCCCCCCGTACGCCGATGATGTTGCCGACCGGATCGATGCTGGCGCTGAGCCCGGCGTCGCGCATCAAGTCCATCATGAAGCGCCGGCCAGCGATATCGGCGTCGCTGAACGCGACGCGGCTGACTCCACCCTGGGGATTGCGGCCGAACTGGGAGAGATCGGTGAGATGCTGATTCACGCGCGAGCCGTTCACGCGCCAGGTCTTCCAAGTCCCCTGCCTGGGGAGCGCTGTCAGGGCGACAAGGGTTTGGACGAAGTCGCGGCGCTTCACCTCAAGAGCCCTTACCGGTCACCTTTCTCCAGAGCGCAGCGATCGGATCGTAATCCGCATCCACGACGCGTTCCTTCAGCGGAATGATCGCGTTATCGGTGATGTGGATCGATTCGGGGCACACCTCGGTGCAGCACTTGGTGATGTTGCAGAACCCGATGCCGCCTTCATGACGGAGATGGTCGCGACGGTCGGCGTTATCGAGCGGGTGCATCTCGTAGACCGCCGCGCGCACCAGCATCGCCGGGCCCATGAACTGTTCGTGCTTCTCGTGTGTCCGCAGCACGTGGCAGACGTCCTGGCACAGGAAGCACTCGATGCACTTCCGGAACTCTTGCGGCCGCTCGACCTCGAACTGATACATCCGCCACGTGCCGTCCGGCGCGTCGGGCTTCCGAGGCTGAAACGCCGGGATCTTCTTGTTGACCTCGTAATTCCACGACACATCGGTCACGAGATCCTTGATCACCGGGAACGCGCGCATCGGCGTCACCGTGATCGTTTCGTCGGGCGCATAATCGGACATGCGCGTCATGCACATGAGCTTCGGTTTACCGTTGATTTCCGCCGAGCACGAGCCGCACTTTCCTGCTTTGCAGTTCCACCGCACCGCGAGATCGGGCGCCTGCTCGGCCTGGATCATGTGCACCGCGTCGAGCACGACCGACCCCTCGCCTGCGGCGACCGTGTACTCCTTCAGCTCGCCGCCCTCCCGCGTGCCGCGGAACAGCCGGAGCTTGCGCTGCTCAGCCATTATTTCCCTTCCTTAATGAGGGCCAGCAGATCAGCCGGGATCGGCGGCTGGGTCTCCCGCCGTACCACCATGCGATCGCCTTCCTGCTTGATCACGATTTGCTCGCGCGTCTGTTTCTCGTCCGAGTCGGGATAATCGCTGCGCGTGTGGCCGCCTCGGCTCTCGGTGCGCTCGAGCGCGGCGCGCGCCGTCGCCTCGGATACGACGAGCAGGGAGTGCAGATCGATCGACGTGTGCCAGCCGGGATTGTACTCGCGGCTGCCCGTCACTCCGACCTTGCGTCCGCGCGCCTTGAGCTTCTCCAGCTCGGCGAGCGCGGTCTCGAGCCCGCGCTTGTCGCGAATGATGCCGGCGTTTCGCTGCATGACGGCCTGGAGCGCCGACTGCAAGGCGTAGGGGTTCTCGCCATCGCGCTCGAACGGCGCGAGCGCGTCGCGCATCGCGGCCTCGACTTCGGCGTCCGGAATCTTGGGCGCACCGCTGCGTGTGGAGGCCGCGTACTGCCCCGCTCGCCGTCCGAAGACCAGCAAGTCGCTCAGCGAATTGCCACCGAGGCGGTTGGCGCCGTGCATGCCGCCGCCGACCTCACCCGCGGCGTACAGGCCGGGCACCGTGGACTCCTGCGACTCGGCATCGACCTTCACGCCGCCCATCATGTAGTGCGTCGTCGGGCCGATTTCCATCGCGTCTTTGGTGATATCGACTTGTGCCAGCTCCTTGAACTGGTGATACATGCTGGGCAGCTTTTTCCTGATGTAGTCGGGGGCTTGCTTGGAGGCGATGTCGAGTAACACGCCGCCGTGCTCGCTGCCCCGCCCCTCCGCGATCTCCTTCGTGATCGCCTTGGCGACGACGTCGCGCGTCAGCAGCTCGGGCGGCCGGCGGTTCTTCTTGCGATCGCCCTTCACCCACGCGTCGGACTCCGCTTCGGTTTCGGCGTAGTCGCCCTTGAACATGTCGGGCATGTAGCGGAACATGAACCGCTCGCCCTTGGAGTTTTTCAGGACGCCGCCCTCGCCGCGCACACCTTCGGTCACGAGGATGCCGCGCACGCTGGGCGGCCACACCATGCCCGTCGGGTGGAATTGCACGAACTCCATGTCGATCAGCTCGGCGCCCGCGTCGTACGCGAGCGCATGGCCGTCGCCCGTGTATTCCCAGGAATTGCTGGTGATCTGCCACGCCTTGCCGATGCCGCCCGTCGCGAGGACGATCGCGCCGGACCGGAACAGCACGAAGCGGCCGGTTTCGCGGAAGTAGCCGAGCGCGCCGGCGATCTTTCCGCCCACGACGAACAGCTTCACGATCGTGCACTCCATATGGACGTCGATGCCGGAGTGGACGCCTTTGTCCTGCAGCACGCGGATCATCTCGAGACCGGTGCGGTCGCCGACGTGGGCCAGGCGGCTGTAGGTGTGGCCGCCGAAGGGCCGCTGGTTGATGCGGCCGTCGGGCGTGCGGTCGAACAGCGCGCCCCACGCCTCCAGCTCGTTGATGCGGTCGGGCGCTTCCTGCGCGTGGATCTGCGCCATGCGCCAGTTGTTGTGCATCTTGCCGCCGCGCATCGTGTCGCGGAAATGCACGCGCCAGTTGTCTTCGCTGAACACGTTGCCGAGGGCCGCCGCGGCGCCACCCTCGGCCATGACGGTGTGGGCTTTGCCGAGCAGCGATTTGCACACGAGCGCGACTTTGGCCTTCTGGGCGCTCGCTTCGATGGCGGCGCGGAGCCCGGCGCCGCCGGCGCCGATCACGACAACGTCGTAGCTGTGGGAACGGATGTCCTGCGAGGGCATTAGGGGGCCGTCCCGGAGTTTGTTGTCCGTGCCCTAAAGGGCCGGCTCGGCGACTTCACGCGCCCTGAAGGGCGAGGGGATGCCGAGCGTCCTTTAGGACGCGCGTCGTGGCCGAGCCGGCGCTTCAGCGCACGGAAACGGCGGCCGGTCGTTGTCACAGGATTCTGATGTCGTGGATGACGCCCATCGCGCAGAGACGGATGTAGACGTCGGTCAGCGCGACCGAGAACAGCGAGCACCAGGCGAAGAGCATGTGGTGGCGGTTGAGCGCGCTCACGCCGCGCCACGTCTGGAAGCGCGCCTTCCCGCCCCGCGCACAGGAGAAGCAGTCGACCTGCCCGCCGATCAAGTGTCGCACGGAGTGACAGCCGAACGTGTAACAGGACAGGAGAATCACGTTGACGGCCATGACGAGCGTGCCGATGCCGACACCAAACTCGCGCGGCCCCGCGGCCATCGTGCCGTCAGTGAGGACGCCGTTGACCGGCCAGCGCATGGCGAGCAAGACGTCGTAGGAGAGAATGAAGATGAAGACGACCGCCGCGTACATGGCATAGCGGTGCAGGTTCTGCAGAATGAACGGAAACCTGGTCTCACCTTTGTAACCGTGGCGCGGCTCGCCGACCGCGCACGCGACGGGATCGAGGAAGAAGGCGCGGTAGTAAGCCTTGCGATAGTAGTAGCAGGTTGCGCGAAAGGCGCCAGGAAAAACCAGGATCAGGAATGCGGGAGAGAGCGGCCACCACGTCGTCTGGATCAGCGGCGAGTAGAACGGCGAGAGGTAGGGTCCCCATTCGTAGTAGCGGTTGACCCAGGCCGCCCACGTGGCATAGATGCCGAAGCTCCCGAGGACCAATGCGGTGAGTGCGGGAGCGATCCACCAGGCGTCGCGGCGGAGGGTGGCGCCGAAGCTGCGCTCTTGCAGGTCGCGGACGGAAGTCGTCATAGCGTCACCGCCGCCATCGTCTGCTTCACCGCATCAGCCGATTTCTTGAGCGCCGCCTTCTCATCGGCAGTCAGCTCAACTTCGATAATCTTCTCCAGCCCATTCTTGCCGAGCTTGCACGGCACGCCACAGTACATCCCCGAGAGTCCGAACTCGCCGTCGAGCCAGGCCGCGCACGGGAGGATGCGCTTCTGGTCGAGCGCGATTGACTCGACCATCTGCACCGCGGCCGAGGATGGCGCGTAGTACGCCGAGCCGGTCTTGAGGAACGCGACGATCTCGGCGCCGCCGTTGCGCGTGCGGTCCACGATCTTGTCGAGCTTCGCCCGGTCGAGCAGCTGCGTGACGGGAATGCCCGAAACGGTCGTGTATGAGATCAGCGGTACCATCGTATCGCCGTGCCCGCCGAGCACCATCGCCTGGATGTCCTGCACCGAGACGTCGAGCGCCTCGGCAAGGAAGGAGCGATAGCGCGCCGTGTCGAGCACGCCGGCCATGCCGATCACGCGCTCGCGCGGGAAGCCCGTGACCTGTTTCGTCACCCAGCACATGACGTCCAGGGGATTCGATACCACAACAACGATGGCCTTGGGACAGTGCTGCTTGATCTGCTGGGAGACCTGCTTCACGATGTCGGCGTTGGTGCGGACGAGATCGTCGCGGCTCATCCCCGGCTTGCGGGCGATCCCGGCGGTGACGACGACGACCTCGCTCCCCGCCGTCGGGCCGTAGTCGTTGGCGGCGCCGATGACGCGCGTGTCGAAGCCTTCGATCGGCGCCGATTCCCACTGATCGAGGGCTTTTCCCTGGGGCACGCCGTCGACGACGTCGACGAGGACGACGGTGCGGGCGAGTTCTTTTTCGGCGAGGCGCTGGGCAGTGGTGGCGCCGACATTGCCAGCGCCAACGACGGTGATCTTGGTGAGCATGGTGCGGGGGAAACTAATCGGCCTGGTTGGACAGGCAAACACCCCTCGATTGACGTGGGTCGATGTTAGGTAGCGGCGCTGCGATGTTACGTAGGGGCGCAGCGATGTTAGGTAGGGGCGCAGCGATGTTAGGTAGGGGCGCAGCATGCTGCGCCCCTACCAGAACCACCATGCCGCTAGAGAAACCCACGAACCGGCAACTAGCCGCCTCTCGTGTGCATCTCTCGATGCGGATCGGCGCGCAAACCATCGACCTGATAAAGGGGCGTTCGCTCCGCCACCTGCAGCCGTTCTTCAGCCCCCCGATCCGTCCGTCCGCGCCACGTCGCCGCGATGAGCTCCGTCAGCTGGGCATCACTCGCGCCGTTGCGCAACGGCTCACGTAGATCGATCCCCTGAGCCGCATAGAGACACAGGAACCACGTCCCATCTGCGGTCAGACGGCTGCGGTCGCAGGAACGGCAGAACGGCGCAGTCGTCGACGCCACGATGCCGAACGTCGTCCCATCGGGCAGCCGGAAACGCTCGGCGGGTGCCGTTGCGTCGTCGCTGTGAACCGCGGAGATGGAGCCGTAATGGGCCGAGAGGCGTGCGAGGATGTCGCGCTGCGAGAACACCTGCTCCGGCGACCACGCCGTGGCGCCCCCGACATCCATGTACTCGATGAACCTCACCTCGGCTTGTTGCGAGCGCCCAAACTCGATCAGGTCGATCAGCTCGTCGTCGTTGACGCCACGCATCACGACGGTGTTGAGCTTCATCGGGAATCCGGCAGCGCGGGCGGCTGTAATCCCAGCGAGGACGTCGGCATGCCGGTCGCTCCGGGCAAGCGCCCGCATGCGCTCCGGCCTGAGCGTGTCCAGGCTGACCGTGACTCGTCCCAGACCGGCCCGACGGAGCGGCTCGGCCTGCTTGGCAAGGAGCAGCCCGTTGGTCGTCAGTGCGAGATCGCGAACGCCCTGATTCTTGGCGAGCATCGCGGTGAGCGTGGGCAGATCGTGCCGCAGCAACGGCTCGCCGCCGGTCAGCCGCACCTTCTCGACGCCGAGGGACGTGAAGACGCCCACGAGCCGCGCGATTTCCTCGAACGTGAGGATCGATTGCTTGGGCAGCCAGACGTACTCCTCCTCGGGCATGCAGTAGCGGCAGCGGAGGTTGCAGCGGTCGGTGACTGAAACGCGGAGACTGCCCAGCGGGCGCTGGAGGCGATCAAGTATCACGCAACCCCCCCGCGATCTGCTTGCCCGACGGATCAACCCAGGTGGACGTGCCGTCGGCGTGCATTTCCTTCTTCCAAATGGGTAAGCGTTTCTTGACCTCCTCGATCACATAGCGGCACGCCGCGAACGCCTCGTCGCGATGCGTCGCCGCCGCGACGATCGCGATGCTCGCCTGGCCTACGGGAACGAGTCCCAGTCGATGCTGCACGATGACGCGCGCGTCGGGCCACCGCTCACGTGCTTCGTCGAGCATGCGGGTCATTTCGGCGACTGCCATGTCGTCGTAGGCGGAGTACTCGATCGCGGTCACGCCGTCGTCGTGGCGGACGGTGCCGAGAAAGATGCACGTGCCGCCGCGCTCGGGGCCCTGAACCTGTCCGAGCAGTGCTTCGACGGAAATCGAATGCCGTGTGAGGTAATCCATCATCTCATCCCCCCGACAGCGGCGGCAGCAACGCGACCTCGTCGCCGTCGCTCACTCGGGTGTCGAGCTTCACCTGTCGCAGATTCAGCGCGGCGAGCGGCCGATTGGGGAGGCTCGCCGCGCCCGGCACCATTTCACGCACGCGGCGGACCACGTCGCCGACGGTGGCACCAGCTGGGACAGCGACCGATGTCGTCTGACATCCCGCCAGCTCGGCGTAGCGCGCGAAGAACCGGACCGTGACCTGTGTCATTACAGCGATTATAGTCCCGAAGCCAAGCTCTGCCAGATCTTGGCCTGCTTGGCGGTCGAGTTCGAGACGCGCTCGAGCGTCCCCGCGCCGATCGGTCCTTCGCGAACCGTGGCATTGAGGGTCAACGCCTGATCGCCGCGACGGACCGCGATCGGGAGTGGCTGCCCAGTTTTTCCGCGGTAGCGCGAACGGAACGTCGCCGCCCAGTTTCCGTCGGCTGTGACGCGGACATCGCCGACTGCGGTAACCACATCACCAGCCTGAATGCCCGCTGCGTCGGCGGCGCTGCCCGGCACGACAGCCGAAATCTGAACCTCGCCGGCCGGCGTGCTGCGTGTGTTGATGCCGAGCAGCGGACCCGTGTCGCGTCTGAGCCTGAGGCCGGCCTTGGCGAAGACCGAGTCGTAGGGCAGCGGCTCGCGGCCATCGATGTAGCGGCGATAGAACGACTCCACGTCCGGCATTCCCGCGGTGCGCAGCTCGTTCAGGAGATCGGCCGTCGAGAATCCCTTGTTCTGGCGATAGTAGCGCGTGTACAGCGCGCGCATCACCTCATCGAGATTGTGCGCGTTGTCGGTCGCATCGCGAATCGAAATGTCGAGCAGAAGCCCGAGTGTGGCGCCTTTGGGATAATAGAGCTGCGAGCTGTTGACGTAGACTTCGTTGATCCACGTCGCCTCGCTGCCGTCCTCCGCGCTCCACGGCTCAGGTGCGGACTCGACCTGCCCAATGTCCGACGTCGCGTTCGCAAGGAACTCATTCGTGCTCCACAGGCCCGAACGAATGTTCGTCAGATCGGCGTAGTAGTCCGTCACGCCCTCCGACCACCACAGGAGCGGCGTGTACTGCTCGGCATGGTAGTCGTAGGGCCACATCTCAGCCGGGCGAATGCGCTTCACGTTCCAGAGGTGGAAGAATTCGTGCGATAGCAGCGGATAGATGAAGTCGCCGAGTTTCCCGGAAATGAGGTCGGCGAACGACTCGGCCGGCATGATGTCGTACTGCGAGGAGCTGTGCTCGAGGCCGCCGCCGAAGTCGATCGGCCCGTGAATGACGTTGAAGAAGACCGTGTACTCGTCGTACGGCGCCCCGCCCATGATCCGGTTCTGCACCGGCGCCAGCTTCGCGATTCCGGCGCGAAGGCTGCGCGCGACCGCAGGTGAGTAATCGGACGCCGGCCAGAGCGCGACGCGGATCCACTTGCCGTCGGTTTGCAGCGAGTCGACGCTGAAGTGCCCGACGAACGTCATTGCGTCGGCGAGCTCGTGATAATCAGCGGCGCGATAGACGCCGTTAGTCGGCCCTTTGAGCGCGGTGGTCACCTGCCATCCCGCCGGCAGCCGAAAGCGCACTTCAGCGGGACGCGCGAGCTGCCCCTCTTCGAACATGAAAAGATTGGTGCCGAGGAATTCCGCGAAATCCTGTACCGTCCGCGCGAGCGAGAGATCGATCTTGTCATTGCTGTAATCGAAGTCCACGGTGACGCGATCGGCGCCACCCGTCACCACGCGCCAGGTATCCTTGTCGCCGCGGTCCCAACGCAGCGGCGCACCACTCGCATTGCGGGCGCCAAAGCCGTGGACATACCGCGCGTAGTTCTGGATCTCGTAGTTGCCCGGACTCCACGCGGGGAGCGAGACATACAGCGTGTCCTTGCCGGCCGCCGGAAACTCGGCCGAGACGTGGAACAGCCCTTGAGCGACGGAGACTTCGTAGCGGACGGTTTGGGAGCGAAGCGGCGTCGCGAGCGCGACGACGAAGAGCAGAACGCAAAAGCGACGCATCATCACTCCAGACAAGAAGTTGGGCCTCGGCGTCGTGCCGAGGCCCAACTTAAGTTACCCAACGGCACCGGCTTAGGAGGGAACCTTCGCGCTCGCGTCGGCGACCATCGCACGCAACTCCTTGCTGGGCTTGAAGACAGGGACCGGGCGCGCTGCGACTTCGACTGGATCACCAGTTCTTGGGTTGCGCGCCATCCGCGTCTTCCGCTGGCGGATTTTGAACGTCCCAAATCCGCGTACCTCTATGTTGTGCTGCTCAGCTAGCGCAGCTTTCACGGCGTCGAGGAAGGAGTCTACGACGCGCGCACAGTCCTTTTTTGAAATGAGGGGACCAGCAGTGCGAGCGATTTGCGCGGTGACTTTTTCGACTAGATCGGCCTTCGTCATGAGCCCCCCACCCGTAACTGCTGGACCGTCGCCCAGTTGCAAAGTCGGGGGCTATGATAGGGGCTTACTCATTTGGCGTCAAGAGCTTGTAGGAATTGTTGAAAATGTCCCTGTGCGTCGTGAGGCCCCGGGGAGGCCTCGGGATGGTATTGGACCGCGAAAATCGGGTATTCCCGGTGCTTGATCCCTTCCACGGTGCCGTCGTTGAGGTTGAGGTGCGTCACTTCGAGCGCTTTCGCACCCGGAACGCCTGTCGTCTCGCCCCGGACGGCAAAGCCGTGGTTCTGTGACGTGATAAGTACTTGTCCTGTAGCAAGATCGCGCACTGGATGGTTACCGCCCCGGTGTCCGTACGGCAGCTTTACCGTTTCCCCACCCATCGCAAGACCCATTAACTGGTGGCCGAGGCAGATCCCGAAGATGGGGAGCTCACCGTTGGCCAGCTCACGAATTGTATCGATCGCGTAACCGACGGCGGCCGGGTCGCCCGGGCCGTTGGAGAGAAAGACGCCGTCGGGCTTCAGGGTGCGCACCTGCTCGGCGGTCGTGGCCGCGGGCACCACGGTGACGCGGCAACCTTTCTGCACGAACAGCCGGAGGATGTTGCGCTTCATCCCGAAGTCGAACGCGACAACGTGGTGCGCCGCATCACGCGGCCCGTCGGTGTAGGCGTCGGGGATCGTCGCAACGCTCGCCAGGTCGAGCCCGTTCATCGACGGTGAGGCGGCGAGCGCCGCCTTAATCGCCTCTGTCGGTTTCTCACAGAGTGCGAGCACTCCACGCATCGCCCCGCGCGAGCGGATGTAGCGCGTGAGTTGGCGCGTATCGACGTCGGCAACGAGCGGGACCTTGGCGTCGGCGAGCCAGTCGAGCAAAGTCCCGGTGGAGCGCCAATTCGACGGCGTCGCCGACAGCTCGCGCACCACCACGCCAACGACGCGCGGCCGATCGGACTCCACGTCGTCCGGATTGATGCCGTAATTGCCGATCATCGGCGCCGTCATCACGACGATCTGGCCGAGGTAGGAGGGGTCGGTGAAGACCTCCTGGTACCCGCTCAGATTTGTGGTAAAGACGACTTCGGCGTAAGCCGGCTCGAACGGGAGGGGCGCAGTTCCGGGGAACGAGGCGCCGTCCTCGAGCAGGACGTAAGCGGGTTGGATCTTAGGGTCGGCGATTGCTCGGCGGGGGCGGCTGAGGTGGCGGCGCAGGAGGCGCCGTCGGTTGCGTTTCGATGGGAAGCGGCGTGTTCTGCACCGGTGCCGGAGCTTGCTGTCCCTGGCCGCCGCCCTCGAGCACCGACCGGACCTGCGACCCGGACTGCGTCATGAACGACAGCACGAGCGCGAGAAACAAAAAGATCCCTGCCGTCCACCACGTCACCTTGGTGAGCAACGTGGTCGCCTGGCGGCCGCCCATGATCGTCTCGGTGCCGGCGCCGCCGCCCATGCTGGCGAGCCCGCCACCCTGCCCCGCCTGCAACAGCACGGCGGTCGCGAGGATCAGCGCGTCGAGGATGAGAATGCCGACAAGGATTCCGTACATGCGCGGGGCAAGATACCTAGGTCACGGGCGTGCGCACAAGCTGCGCCCAGCCGCGCGCCTCGAGTGACGCGCCGCCCACCAGTACGCCGTCCAGCTCGTGCTCGGCGAGCAGCTCGGCGGTGTTCTTCAAGTTCACGCTGCCGCCGTAGAGAATGACAAAAGGCGGGGCTGTCACCGCCTTCTCTTTCAGCCAGGCTCGAATTGCGTGGTGTACCTCGGCGGCGTCCTTGGGGGTCGCGTTGCGTCCAGTACCGATCGCCCAGACGGGCTCGTAGGCGATCGTCACGCGCGCCTTGGCGTCCCGGCCACCCAGCGCCGCTTCGAGCTGGCGGGTCACGACGGCCAGCGTCTCACCCGCTTCGCGTTGGGCCAACGTCTCGCCGACACACAGGACCGGCTGCAAGTCGGCCGCCAGCGCCGCGCTCACCTTCTTGCGCGTCTCCTCGTCCGTTTCGCCGAAGACGTGCCGCCGCTCGGAATGGCCGATGAGCGTGAGGCGGGCTCCCGCCTGCTTCGCGAGCGGCCCGGAGATCGCGCCGGTGAACGCGCCCTTCGGCTCCCAGTAGATGTCCTGAGATCCCACGAGGACGTTGCGGTGGCCCGCGATTCCCTGCGCGACGGTATCGATCGACAGCGCGGGCGGGAAGAACCACACCGACCGCTCGTGCGGCATCTCCCCCGCGGCGAAAAACGCGCGCATGTACTCGCGCGCTTCGGTGGGGCCGACGTTCATCTTCCAGTTGCCCGCGAAGATGAGCGGTCTCACGCGTCCTCCAATGCCGCCACGCCCGGCAATTCCTTCCCCTCCAGAAACTCGAGCGATGCGCCACCGCCGGTCGAGACGTGTGTGAGCTGATCCTCCGTCCCGGCGACGGCGGCCACCGAGTCGCCGCCCCCGACGACGGTGACCGCGCCCTTCTTGCCGGCTTCTACCAGCGCGTTCGCAATCGCGCGCGTGCCGGCGTCGAACGGCGGAGTCTCGAAGACGCCCATGGGGCCGTTCCAGAAGACGGTCTTGGCGCGCAGGAGGCGGGCGCGGAAATCATGTTGCGTGGACTCGTCGATGTCGAAGATTGCCCATCCCTTGGGAATGCCATCCGCGGGGACGGAGCGGCTTTCCTTGGCGCGCTCCAGTGACGGCGCGATCACGGCGCCGCGCGGCAGGATCAGTTTCTTGCCGCTCGTGGCGAGCAGCTCCTTGGCGAGCGCGATGCGATCGGGTTCGACGAGCGACGAGCCGACCTCGAGTCCCATCGCCGCAAAGAACGTACACGCCATCGCACCGCCGATGAGCAGCTCGTCGACGCGCGGGAGCAGTGAGCGAATCACGTCGATCTTGCCCGAGATTTTAGCGCCGCCCAGGACGGCGATGAACGGCCGCTTGGCATTGCCGAGCAGCTGCCCGAGGAATTGCAGCTCCTTCTCCATGAGGAAGCCGGCGACCGCGGGCTTCAACAGATGCGCGACGGCTGCGGTGGAGGAGTGGGCCCGATGCGCGGAGCCAAACGCGTCGTTGACATAGAGGTCGCCGAGCGCGGCGAATGTCTTGGCGAGCTCAGGATCGTTTTTCTCTTCGCCCGGCCAGAAGCGCGTGTTCTCGACGAGCGCGACGCCGCCGCGCGGCAGGCGGCGCGTAACCGTCACGCCACTCGCCGGGTCCGGAATGAACTCGACGGGCGCGCCGAGCAGCCTCTCGAGATCGGGGGTTATCTGCTTCAGCGAATACTGGGGATCGGGGCCGCCCTTCGGCCGCCCCAGGTGCGAGAGCAGCACGACCCGCGCGCCCTTGTCGCGGAGATATTTGATCGTGGGCAGCGAGGCGCGGAGCCGGGTGTCGTCGGTGACCTTGCCGTTTTTCAGCGGGACGTTGAAGTCGACCCGCACCAGCGCGCGCTTGCCGTCCAGCGCCTGCGGGGGAAGGTCCCGCAGACTCCTCTTTTTCAACGCCGCTTTCCCATGAAGGCAAGGAGATCGACGCAGCGCGCGGAGTAGCCCATCTCGTTGTCGTACCACGACGACACATGCACCAGCGTGCCGTCGATCACGGCGGTCGACATCGTGTCGATCACGCTGGAGAACAGGCTGCCGATGTAGTCATGCGACACGAGCGGTTCGTCGCTCGTCTCGAGGATTCCCTGCAGCGGTCCGGACGCGGCCGCCTGCTTGAACGCCGCGTTCACGGCCTCGGCTGTCGTGGACTTCTCCACGTCGGCGACGAGCTCGACGATCGAGACGTCGGGCGTCGGGACGCGCAACGAAATCCCGTCGATCTTGCCCTTCACTTCCGGGATGACGAGGCCGGTCGCCTTGGCGGCGCCGGTCGTCGTCGGAATGATGCTGAGCGCAGCCGCGCGCGCGCGGCGCAGGTCCTTGTGCGGGAGGTCGAGGATCTGCTGATCGTTGGTGTAGCTATGCACGGTCGTCATGAATCCGTGTTTGAAGCCGAAGGCGTCCATCACGACCTTCACCATCGGCACGAGGCAGTTGGTGGTGCACGACGCATTCGAGATGATCGTGTGCTTGGCGGGATCGTACTTGTCGTTGTTGACGCCCATGCAGATCGTGATGTCCTCGCCCTTGGCCGGCGCGGAGATCACCACCTTCTTGGCGCCGGCGGCCAGATGCTTGGACGCGCTCTCCTTGTCCGTGAACCGGCCCGTGCTCTCGAGCACGAACTCCACGCCGAGGTCCTTCCAGGGCAGCTTCTCGGGCTCCTTGATCGCCGACACCTTGAGGGTCTTGCCGTTCACGATCAGCGCATCGGTTTTCGCTTCGACCGTGCCCGGAAAGCGTCCGTGGACGGAGTCGTATTTCAGCAGGTGCGCCAGAGTCTTCGTGTCGGTGATGTCGTTGACGCCGACGAATTCGATGTCTGTCTGTTTCGCCATAGTGGCGGCGCGCAAGACGTTGCGGCCGATCCGTCCGAACCCGTTGATGCCTACCCGAACCGCCATGGTCTCCCCTCAGGTGAAGTCTGGAATTGCCGCGCGGGCGAAGGTGACGCCGACGACTTTCGTAGCGCCGGCTTGCTCTAAAGCTCTGGCCGCCTCTGCGAGTGTCGCTCCTGTTGTGAAGACATCGTCAACAATGATCAATGTCGAATGATCATTGATCATTGATCGTTGATCATTGGCCAGTCCGAAGGCCCCCGCCACGTTCGCCAGACGCGTCCCCGGTGTCAACGCCGTTTGCGTCGGTGTCTCGCGCGTACGGACGAGCAGGTCAACAATGACTGGAATCCGCCACGTTCGGGCCAAGGCACGCGCCAGAACTTCACTTTGGTTGTAGCCCCGCTGACGCAATCGCTGCGGCGCGAGCGGAATGGGAATTAGCGCCCCCCCCGCCCCCCCCGACGGTCCGCCGGTACGAGGCCGGAGCGACGCCAGCGCGAGCGCGAGATCGTCGGCGATGCGGGGCAGCCCGCTGTATTTCAGCGCGTGCACCGCCTGCTGCGCTCCTTCCGCCAGCCACACGGCCGAGCGCACCGACTGCAGCGCGGGAGGCCATTCTGCGCACAGCCGGCACGGGCCGAAATGCGGCTCGGGTTGGCCACAGCGGTCGCACCAAGGAGGGCGCACCGCCTTCCAGCGGTGACGGCAGACGGGGCAGACGACGCGCTCGCTGTCGCGGGGATTCAGCAGCGCGTGGCACAGCAGGCATTCCGCCGGAAGGAGAAGCTGCTCAACCGCGGAGCGCACGGACGACAGCGGCACGCATCACCTCGACCGGGGCATCGACGCCCGGGAAGAAGCGCTCGAACGCCGCCGCGCCCTGCTGCACCAGCATCTCGCGCCCGTCCGCGGCCGCGATGCCCCGCTCGCGCAGCGTGCGGACCCAGCGCGTTTCGCCGGGCGCGTACACGAGATCGAGCGCGCGCTGAACGCCGGGAATGTGGTTGACGTCCACCGGCAACGGATCGTGCCCCGCGAGGCCGAGGGGCGTGGCATTAATCGCGACATCGACCTCCACCGGGCCGTTCGCAACGGTTGCGTCCGCGCCGACGCCGCTCGCCCATTTCGCAAACGCGTTCGCGCGGCCGGTGTCGCGCGAGCGCACGAACAACTTCACGCCGCGATCCGCGGCCGCGACGGCGGTGGCGCGCGCGGACCCTCCCGTCCCCACCACGAGCCAGCGCTCTCCTTTGCGGGCGGCGCCGAGCTTGTCCAATGCGGCTGTCACACCCGCGACGTCGGTGTTATCGCCGACCAGCGTACCGTCTTCCGCCCAGAACGTATTGCACGCGCCGACGCGCGCGCAGACATCAGTTTTCCGCGCGACGGATCCTTCCACTGCTTCCTTGTGCGGCACCGTGACGTTCCCCGCGCCGCCGGTGGCGGCCTGCATCGCGAGAACGGCCGGCAGCGACTCGCCCGAGACGCGCATCGCCACGTACACCGCGTCGAGGCCGAGCGCGCGAAACGCCGCGTTGTGCATCGCAGGGGAGAGTGAGTGGGCCACCGGATCACCGATGACCATGAGCAACCGCGTGTTAGCGCTGATCTCCACGCTTGCTCTCGGCCACGAGCCGGTCGGCGACGGCAGCCGTGAGGGACTCGAGCTCCTGGCAGGTGTCGCGGTAGACGCCGAGGTCGCCGCCGAAGGGGTCGCTCACCTCGTCGCCGCCGCGGCCCGCGTATTCGCCCAGGACGAATACCTTGCCCTCCCCGCCCAGCTCGTCCACGCGCGCGCGATGATGGCGGGCCATCGTGAGGATCAGGTCCGCGCGTTCGACCAGCTCGCGCGTGAGCAGGCGGGCGCGATGCCCCGACAGGTCGAGCCCGCGCTCGAGCCCCACGAGGTAGGCGCCTTCGGAGGCCGGCGCGCCGTCCCAGGCGCCGGTGCCGGCCGAGGCAACCGCGACCTCGATGCTGCGCTCCTTCAGGGCGCGCTCGAGCAGCGACGAGGCGAGCGGGCTGCGGCAGATGTTTCCGGTGCAGACGAAGAGGACGTTCTGGATCATGGTGCGAGCCGGCCGACGGCGCGGCGCAGTTCGGCGACGCTCAGTGTTCCCTCTCGCACGATCTCCGCCCGCGGCTTGGTGCAGTCAACCACTGTCGATGGCGGGCGGTTCCCAAGGACGCCACCGTCGAGCACCAGGAGCTGCCCCGACTGAACGGCGGGCGCGAAGTCGCGCGCGATCGCATCCGCTCCGGGGCCAGGCGGCTGGCCGGGGATATTGGCCGACGTAGACGTGAGCGGCGAGCCGAGCGCGGCGACGAGCTGCGCGATTGCCTGGTGCGACGTCCAGCGCACCGCGATCCCGCCGTCTGGCCCGCGCAGCATGTCCGGCAGCCGGCCGGATCCGCCCGGCAGCACGAGCGTCAGCGGACCGGGCCAGAACGCGCGCGCCAGGGCATCGGCCGAGGCGTTGAACGCGAGCCCGTGCGCCTCAGCCATCGAGCGGTCGCTGATCAATAAGAGGAAAGGCTTGCTCGCGGAACGGCCTTTCATCGCGGCCAGCGCCGCGACGTCCGCCTGCACCGCGCGCGAGCCGAGTCCATAAACCGTTTCGGTGGGATAGGCGAGCAGACCGCCTTGCTGCAAATGCGTCACGACTTGCGGGATGGCCGCGGTCACCTCGGCCGGCGACTGGAACGGAACGGTCTTCAACGCAATTCACGCGCGAGCGCCTCGGCGATCCGGAAGTCGTCGGCTGTGGTGATCTTGAAGTTGTACGGCGAATCGGGAACGAGCTCCACCGGAAACCCTGCCCGCTCGCACACCTCGGCATCATCGCTCGGCGCGCCACCATTCGTGAACGAGCGGAGCTGCCGATATGCGTCCCCCAGCATCTGCCGCGGAAAGCCCTGCGGCGTCTGCGCCCGCCAGATGCGGTCGCGATCCACGGTGCGGACGATGCGCGGCGTGGGGCGCTGCGCACTCGCCTGCCCGATCTCCTTCAGCGTGTCGGAGTTTGGGACAGCGGCGACGGCGCCCACGCCCGCACGCGCCCGCGTGATCACGGCGTCGATCGTGCCGCGGCTCACGAACGGTCGCGCCGCATCGTGCACCAACACGATCGTCGCATCCGCCGGCAGCGCCTCGAGGCCCGCGCGGACCGAGTCGAAGCGCTGGGAGCCGCCGGGGACGAGCGCCAGCCGCTCACCCCGCAGCTTCGCCAGCCACTCGGGCGGGCGCTGCGCATACTCAGGCGGCAGCGCGACGATCACCTGGCGCACGTCGGGATGTCCAATGAACGCGCGCAGCGCGCGGAGCAGCATCGGGACGCCAAGGATCGCGCGAAACTGCTTCGGCTCGCCGGGCCCGGCGCGCACGCCGGCTCCGGCGGCGACGACGACGACGCCTACGTCAGGCGGCGAGGCGCCGGGTGAGCTCACCGATTCCCTCCAGCCCGATCACTTCCAGCTCTTTGCTCCCCTTCGATCGGTTCGACAAGAACACGCGGCGAAAGCCCTGGCGCGCGGCCTCGGCGAGACGCCGCTCGACGCCGGCGACGGGACGGATCTCGCCGCCCAAACCAACCTCGCCGAGGAACAGCGCGTCCGCGGGGACCGGTCTGTCGTGGACGGTGGAGACAAGGGCGGCCAGGACGGCAAGATCTGTCGAAGGCTCGATCAGCCGAACGCCGCCCGTCACGTTCACGAAGACGTCCAGATTGCCGAACGGGAGTCCGCCACGGCGCTCGAGCACTGCGAGCAGCAGCGCGAGACGTCGATGATCGAGTCCCGTGGCCACGCGTTGCGGCGTGCCGAATCCTGCCTTCGACGCGAGCGCCTGGATTTCGACGAGCATCGGGCGTGTGCCTTCCATCAGTGCGGTCACGGCCGAGCCTGAAGCGCCCCCCCCGGTCGTGCGTCCCGCGAGGAAAGCAGCGGCGGGGTTCGCGACCGGCTCGAGTCCTGCGCCCGTCATCTGGAAGACGCCGATCTCGTCCACCGATCCGAACCGGTTCTTCACGGCCCGCAGGATACGATGATCGAGGGTCGCCTCGCCCTCGAAGTAGAGGACCGTATCGACGATGTGCTCGAGCGTCTTCGGGCCCGCGATGCCGCCGCCTTTGGTGACGTGTCCGACGAGCAATACGGCGGGCCCCGACTCCTTCGCGAAACGCATCAGTCGCGCGGCGCACTCGCGAACCTGGCCAACGTTGCCGGGTGCGCCCTCGAGCTCTTCGGTATACGTCGTCTGCACCGAGTCGAGCAGCACGACGCTCGATTTCAGCTGGGTGGCGTGATGAATGATCGATTCGAGCCGCGTCTCGCCGAGGACGTGGATCGCGCCGGCGTTCTCTTGCAGGCGATCGGCACGCAACCTGAGCTGATCAGGCGACTCTTCGCCTGAGACGTACAGCGTCGCTACGCCCTGGCTTTCGAGCCGGGCGGCGCACTGCATCAGCAGAGTCGATTTGCCGATACCCGGCTCGCCGCCGACGAGCGTGACGGAGCCTGGGACGATGCCGCCCCCGAGCACGAAATCGAACTCGGCGAGACCGGTCTTCCAGCGCGCGACTGCCGACTGCTTCAGGTCGGTTAGGCGGATTGGCGGTTGGCCGGTTGGAACACCTCGAACCGCCGAACCGCTTAACCGCCCAACCGCCTCTTCGACCAAGGAATTCCATGCCCCGCAACTCTCGCATTTCCCGCCCCACTTGGGCTGGTCCGCGCCGCATTCGGTGCAGCGAAACACCGATTTGCCTTTAGACACCAGACGGCCCAGGTGCCTCACGCGCCGTGTAGTTGTCGAAGCGCGTGTATTCCTTCTTGAAATGAAGCTTCAGGTTGCCGGTCGGCCCGTTGCGCTGCTTGCCGACGAGCACTTCGGCGATTCCCTCGATGCTCTCGTTGGTCTTCGGATCGACCGGCCCGTCGTAAAACTCCTGCCGGTAAATGAACAACACAACGTCGGCGTCCTGCTCGATCGCGCCGGACTCGCGCAGGTCCGAGAGCTGCGGCCGGCGGTGCTCGCCGCCGCGCTGCTCGGGCGCGCGTGAGAGCTGCGACAGGGCCACCACAGGCACATCCAGCTCCTTGGCGAGCGCCTTGAGCGAGCGCGAGATGTACGAGATCTCCTGTTGCCGGTTCTCGACGTCGCCCGGCCCCTGCATGAGCTGCAAGTAGTCCACGATCACGAGCGCAATATCGTGCTCGGCTTTCAACCGCCGTGCCTTCGATCGCATCGCGAGCGGGGTGAGGGAGGCCGAATCGTCAATCCAGATCGGTGCGGTGCCGAGGAGACCCGCCGCGCGGGCGAGCTTGGGATAGTCGTCGTCGCGCAGTTGGCCGCGGCGCAGCCGCTGGGCATCGACCAGCCCTTCCGAGCAGAGCAGCCGCTGCACGAGCTGGTCCTTGGACATTTCAAGCGAGAAGACCGCAATCGGCGTGTTGTGCTCGATGGCGGCGTGTTGGACGATGTTCAGCGCGAGCGCGGTCTTCCCCATGGACGGCCGTGCCGCGAGGATCACGAGATCGGAGCGCTGAAATCCCGCCGTGTAGCGGTCGAGGTCCACGAAGCCGCTGGGTACGCCCGTCAACGCCCCTGCCCCCGCCTGGAGCTGTTCGATCCGCTCCATCGTCGGCCAGATCAGCTCTTTGATGCGAATGAACTCTTCGGCGCGCCGGAACTGCGCCACCTGGAACACGCGATGCTCGGCGTTGTCGAGCACCTCGCCGGCCGTCCCGTGCCCGTCGTAGATGTCCTGGATGATGCCGGTTGCCGCTTCGACGAGCCGCCGCAGCACCGCCTTGTCGCGCACGATCTTGGCGTGGTAATCCACGTTCGCCGCCGTGGGCACCACGTCGATCAGGGCGGCGATGTACTCCATGCCGCCGGCCCGGTCGAGATCGCCACGGCGCTGGAGCTCGTCCCGCAGGGTAACCGGGTCGATCACGTCGCTGCGCTCGGTGAGCGAGAGCATCGACCGGAACAGCAGGCGATGGCTCTCCTTGTAGAACATGGTGTCGTCCAGGATTTCGGCGGCTTTGAGCGCCGCATCCTGGTCGAGCATCATCGCGCCTAAGACCGCCTGCTCCGCCTCATTGCTCCACGGAGTCTGGCGGCCGGCGTATTCGTTCGCCTTCTCAGCTGTCGAGGAGGCGAGCTGCGATACGGACGTCATCCCAGGTTGGTCTCTTCCAGTTTGGGTTCCGGAGCAGCGCCGCCGGGTGGTACGTCACGACGACGGGGACGCTGCGGAACCGGTGAACCTGATTGCGTAAGGCGCCGAGGGCCTGCTTGGTGCTTAGCAAGCTCTGGGCGGCGGTCCCTCCCATGGCGAGAATGACTTTCGGCTTCACCAGCTCGATCTGGCGGTAGAGAAACGGGAGGCAGGCCGCAACCTCGTCGTACTGCGGCAGCCGGTTCTCGGGCGGCCGGCACTTCACGATGTTGCAGATGAAGACCTGGTCGCGCGGCAGCTTGATCGCTTCGAGGATCTTGGTGAGCAGCTCACCCGCTCTGCCGACGAACGGCCGGCCGGTTTCGTCCTCCGTGCGCCCCGGTCCTTCGCCGATCACGACGAGACGCGCGTTGGCGGGCCCTTCGCCGGGAACGGTGTTGGTGCGGCCGTCGCACAGCTTGCACTTCCTGCAGCCCGCGATGAGCTGCGCCACTTCGGTGAGCGATTGGGTTTGCTGAATCGGGTCGACGGCGAACAGGTCGCTCGAAGGCGGGTCGAAGGAGAGGCCGGGAGCAGGGAGCACGGAGCTTGGAGCAGATGACGGAGGCGACACTAATGCTGCAGAGGGGGAAACTGCTCCCTGCTCCGTGCTCCGAGCTTCCGCGAGAATCACCGAATCCCCACCCAGAAGCCGCTGCTGTTTTAAGTATTCGATTGCCAGAGCCCGCGCGTCAGTCAAAGCGCCTCTTCCACTACGTCGAGAATCCGGTCGGCCACGTCGCGTTTGGGGAGCAGCGGCAGGTCGACTTGCTTGCCGTTGCGTCCGAGAATCGTCACGCGATTGGTCGTGACCTCGAATCCGGCGCCGGGCTCAGTGGCGTCGTTCAGGATCACATAGTCGAGCGCCTTATTCTGCATCTTTGCGCGCGCGTTCGCGAGTCCGTTTCCCGTCTCGAGTGCGAAGCCGACGACGAGCATCCCCTTGCGGCGTTTGAGCGAGCCGAGTATGTCGGGCGTCGCTTCCAGCTCGACCGTGAACGCCCCGTTGCTGCGCGGCCGCTTCTTGGGCGACTGCGTGGCGGGCCGGTAATCGGCCGGCGCGGCGCTCATGATCAACGCATCCGCGGTGCCCACGAGCGACTGTAGCGCCTGTTGCATCTGTTCCGTGGTCTCGACCTGCTTCGTCGTGAGTCCGGCCGGCGGCGGCAGCTCGGTGGGACCGGTGACGAGCACGACATTCGCGCCACGCGCGCGCGCCGCTTCCGCGAGCGCGTAGCCCATGCGGCCGCTCGAGGGGTTGGTGATGACCCGCACCGGATCGAGATGTTCGCGCGTGGGACCGGCAGTCACTACGACCCGCTTGCCGGACCATTTGCTGGTGCTCTCGCTTCCCTGCCTGCCGCCACTACCCAGCAGCCGCTCGGCCGCGGCGAAGATCGCTTCAGGTTCGCTCATGCGTCCCGGCCGCTCGCTCGGCCCCTCGGCGAGCGCGCCGATGTCCGGACCGACAAAGTGCCAGCCGCGCTGCGTCAGCGTCTGAATGTTCGTGGTCGTCGCGGGGTTGGCGTACATGTCGTCGTTCATCGCGGGCGCCGCGAGGATCGGCCGACTCGCGCGCGCGAGCAGCAGCGCCGTCAGCAGGTCGTCCGCCATCCCCATCGCGGCGCGCGCCAGGATATTGGCCGTCGCGGGCGCGACGATGACGAGATCGGGATCCTTGGCGAGGTGGATGTGCGCGAGCGCGCGGCCGCGCTCCCACAGCGACGTGAGCACCGGCCGGCCCGTCAGCGCCTCGAACGTCACGGGGCCCACGAACTCGGCGGCCGCGGCGGTGAGCACCACGTCCACGGTGGCGCCCGCCTCCGTGAGGCGGCGCGCCAGGACACAACTCTTGTAGCAGGCGATTCCGCCCGACACGCCGAGTACGACGTGGCGGTGCGAAAGCGACATCAGCCTTCCTGCTGGCGCCGCCGCCGCACCAGGCGGTACTTGAGGCCGCCGCGCACGAGCTCGTCGAACGCGCGCGTGGTGAGCTTCTCCTCCCAGTCCACCGAGCGGTCGCGCGGGAAGTCGTTCACGAAGCGCGCGAACTTGGCCGCCACGAGGACGCCGAGGTACTTGTTCTGAGTCTGTCCTGCGACTTCTGCCGGTGTCACGATCCGCATTGCTCAGCCTTTCTGTTGATGCCGTTGATCATATAACCGACGGGCTTCTTCCTGCAGCAGCCGCCCGTAGTTCGTGATCCAATCGAAATCTTTCCGCTCCCGCGTGCGCCCCCGGTCCGCCGGTTCCCCCGCGATCGTCACGACCTCCTGCACGGCCGTACTGAGGTCGTCGTTGCGAATCCAGCGATCGAACAACGTCGACTGCTGAAGCTCATGCTCGGCGCGGTCCAGCCGCCGCCGGATCTGCTCGACCGATTCGGTCTTCCGCGACTGCAACCGCTCGAGCAGCACGCGCGGGTCGCTCGGCAAAATGAAAATGGACACCGAGCGGGGCGGTGCATACTGCTCCCGCACCTGACGCGCCCCTTCGACTTCGATATCCAGCAGCACGTGCTTGCCGGATTGCAGCACCTTCTCGACTTCGCTCTTCAACGTGCCGTACATCTCATCGCCGTATTCGGCGTACTCGAGAAAGCGGCCAGCGCCCAGGCCATCGAGAAACTGCTGGCGCGTCTGAAAATAGTAATCGATGCCGTCGCGCTCAGTGGGCCGTGGCTTCCGGGTCGTCGCAGAAATCGAAAACCCAAACCGGTCCGGGAACCGCTCGCGCACTGCCTTCGCGATCGTCGTCTTGCCGCCACCCGATGGAGCCGACAGGACGACTATGCGCGCTGTCACTCCAGGTTCTCCAACTGCTCCCGAAACTTCTCGAGGTCCCCCTTCATCGCGATCACCGTCTGCGTGATCCGCGCGTCATTCGCCTTCGAGCCCATCGTGTTGACCTCACGCAGCAGCTCCTGCGCCAGAAAGCCGAGCTGCTTCCCCACCGCCTGCTCCGACTGCAGCGCGGCGCGGGCGGCTGCCACGTGCGAGCGGAGCCGCACGAGCTCTTCGGTGATATCCACGCGGTCTGCCAGCAACGCGATCTCGAGCGCCAGCCGCTGCTCGTCCACCGTCGTCTGGCTCGTCAGCTCTCGGACCACCTGCTTGAGCCGCTCGTGCTCCGCCTTGAGCCGCGCCGGCGCCTGTTCCTCGACGACGCCCGCCGCGGCTTCCAGCGCATCGAGCCGGGCGTTCAACTCCGCCGCGAGTGTCTGCCCTTCGCGCTCCCGCATCGCCACGACTTCGCGGGCCGCGCGCTCGACGACTCCCTGCACGTCCGCCCACTGAACCGGCTGCTCGACGGCACCGTTCGTCGCGGTCATCACGTCGGGGTGCCGCGCGACAAAAGCCAGGTCCACCGTGCCTTTCAGCTTCAGCTTCTTCTTCAGCTGCTGCGCCGCCGCCAGTACTTGGCGCGCGCGCGACAGATCGATCGTGACCTCACGCTCGGGCCCCGGGCTTTCTACCCAGCGCGCCGTCACCGCCACGTGCCCACGCTCGAGCAGCTGGCGCAGCCGTTCGCGCAGCTCGCTTTCCACCCCGGCCAGATCCGCCGGCAGCTTCAGCTGCGGGTTGAAATAGCGGTGATTGACGGTGCGGATCTCGATTCGCAGCCGTCCGCGGAGCACTCGATCTTCGGCGGCGCCGAAGCCTGTCATACTGCGCGGCACAGGGCCTTAAATGTAACTAGTTGGTGAAGAACCACCGGGCGCCCCACTGCTGGGCGGCCTTGGGATACCCCAGCCCAGCCACGTAGCTCGCGCTGGTGACATTGATGTTCTTCGTGTCCCAGAAGAGCGTGGCCCCCCCAAGCTGCATCTCGATGTTCGTCTCCGTGAAGGTCGCGCCCGCCAGGCCGAAGCGCGACCCGGCGCTGATACCGCCACGGCCGCCGCGGCTCCAGGACTCCATCGCGATCTCTGCCCGGAGCGCGAAGATGCCGCTCGGGAAGACTCGCCAAAACTTCGAGTAGAACGTCGCGGATACTCGCCCGTGATGCGGCGGCTCGAAATCGCCGCCGCCGACGACCGGATCGTAGTACCAGCCGGAGAACGTCAACCCTGGCGCAACGCGCACCATGCCCCGCGCCGCGATGAAATCGGTGGCGGGCGTCGGAGTCAGTGAATCGATTGTGCCGATCCCCTCGGCGAAGCCGACCGGCTCGAATGGGTCGCGGCGTCCGCGCCCGACCTCGAGCGAAAACAGCCGATGGTCGAACCGGAGCCAGCCCGCGACATCGACTTGTTGCGTGACCAGTGTCGTCGCCACGAATGGTGATTGCGGATCCTTGCGCCACGTGGCCTCGGCCCGCGCCGAGAAGCCGAGTGGCAAGGCGATGCCCGCCATACCGTAGGCCTGCGCGCCCTTGCGATCCTCAGTGTAGAGCGATTGGCGAATGCCGCCTGCGACTGTGATTCCCGAGAGCGGGATCAAACCGAAGCGGCCCTCGAACTGCGCCGGCGCGCCGCTCGTGCCGTATCTGGCCGTGCCGACCACGGTCGCCCGATTCGTCACGAAGCTCGCCTCGACGCTTCCCACGGAGATGCCGCGCTTATTCACCAACGTCCCGTGACTGATGCCGCTCTCGGCGAGCTGCGTCGAGAGTCGCCAGCCCAGTCCATCGGAGCGCGATGCGACAAAGAGCTCCAACAGACGATCGCGGCGTTCCTGACGCCACCCCCGCACGAGGGTGTCCGCAGGGGTGATCTCGCTATTCCGATGCCAGCTGTTGCTCGAGATCTGGTACGACGCGCCCCAGCGTCCTTTGGGCGGAATGTATTCCGCCTTCAGCCAGAGGTCGGCAGTGCCGAACGGCGTGCTCGTGTTGCCCGACGGACCCGCGGCGATGCTCGACCAGTCCATCACCAGGTTGAACCCAAATCCTGATCGGGTCCGCTTCGCGTAACCGGCGCGATATCCCGCGATGTCCTGCCGGCCGGTGAGAACGCCGATCTGAGTTTGCGGCGCGGTGGACCGATACCGGTTGGTCACCAGGTAGACCTGCAGCGACGCGGGCAGGATGATGACATCCACCCGCTCGATCGGTCCCAGCGGAATGCGCGCGGGATCGAGGTAGAGCGAGTCGCCGCCGAGCGGCAGCATCCGCATGCCGTCCCAGTAGATCTCGACTGACGCGGGACCGCGGCCGGCGTACAACACGATCTCGGCCTGCCCGAACCACCCGCCGCGCGCGACGTACACACCGGGGATGTGGATGAGCAAATCGCTGAGCGTGCGCGCGCTCGACAGCAGGATCGAGTCCATCGTGAACGTGTAGCGCGCGCCGCGCGGCAGCGGCCCGGCAAGAATGGCGGGTGCAAACGTCGGCAGCAGAGCGGGCATGGTGTCGCGGGCCGTGGTGTCGCGGGCGGTGGTGTCGGGCGCCGCTGTCGTATCACGCGCCGTCGTGTCGACCTGCGCGCCGAGCGCCGCGGGCAGCAACACGAGGGCGAGGAGCCCTGCCCGAATCAAGCGCCAGCGCGTTTCAGCAGGAATTCCGTAAACAGCCGGACTCCAATCGCTGTCGGTCCCTTGGCGTGACTCGCGCCTTCGCCTTCGAGATATGCGGTGCCCGCGATGTCGAGATGGACCCACGGAAAACCGTCCACGAATTCGCGCAGGAACCACGCGCCCGCGATCGTGCCGGCGGCGCGCCCGCCCGAGTTCTTGACGTCTGCCACGTCCGACTTGAGGAGGTCGCGGTACTCGTCCCACAGTGGGAGCGGCCAGCAGCGCTCGCCGGCGCGCTCGCCGGCATCGCGTACCTCGGCGAGCAGCGCCTCGTCGTTGCCCAGCATGCCGATCGCGTGATGGCCGAGCGCGACGACGACCGCGCCCGTCAGCGTCGCGGCGTCGATCGCGGCCACGGGCTTGTAGCGCCTGGCGTATGAGAGCGCGTCACACAAGATCAGCCGCCCCTCCGCGTCGGTGTTGATGATCTCGATCGTCTTGCCGAGATGGCTCTTCACCACATCGCCGGGTTTGACCGCCGTCCCGGACGGCAGGTTCTCCGTGGCTGGAATCAGGCCGACGACGTTGATCTTCGGCTTGAGCCGCCCGAGCACCTCGAATGCGCCGAGCACCGCGGTGGCGCCCGACTTGTCGAACTTCATGTCCTCCATGTTCGTCGCCGGCTTGATGGAAATGCCGCCGGAGTCGAACGTCACGCCTTTCCCGATCAGGGCCACTGGGGCGCCCGATCCGCCTTGATACTCCAGAATGATGAAGCGGGGTTCCTCGGCGCTGCCCTGCGCGACGGCCAGCAGCGCGCCCATCCCTTCCTTCTTAATCTGCGCCTTATCCAGGATCGTGACGCCGAAGCCATGCGCCGCGGCCAGCTTGCGGGCCTGCTCGGCGAGATAGTTGGGCGTACAGACGTTTCCCGGCTGCATCTGCAGGTTGCGCGTGAACAGATAGCCCGCGGCGATCGCGTCGCCGATGCGGCGCCCCGCCTCCGCTTCGTTCTTGTCGGCGCCATCGAAGATCAGCTCGACCGACTCGAGGTCGGGTTTGGGATCCTCGGGCTGCTTCTTCAGCTCGGTGAACTGCCAGCTGCCCTGCGCTGTGCCTTCGATCAGCACCTGCGCCAGCTCGGCCGCGCCGAGGCCGCCACGTGCTTCTTTCGCGACCGCGAGCGCAAATGTCTTCGTGCCAAGGCTCCGCACTCGCCTGGCCGCGATCGCCGCGGCGCGACGGACGGCGCTGCGGGTGACCTCGCTCGTTTTCCCGATCCCCACGAGCAGGAGGCGCTCCATTTTCCCCGAGCCGTAGACGAGCAGCGTCTCGTCCTTCTTGCCCTTGTAGTCGCCCGCGGCGATCGCGCGCTCCATGCTGGCATCCTTCACGGGAGGGGGCGCGCCCTGCGCCACGAGTATCGCAAGCAGCGGCGTCTCCGTGCCGGCGAGCGGCCGAGTCGAGATGGAGGTCTTCATGCGAGGTGCTCGATGATCGCGTCGGCGAACGCGGAGGTCGAGACTTCGGTCGCGCCGGGCATCTGGCGCGCCAGGTCGTAGGTGACGCGCTTCGAAGCGATGGCACCCTCCAGTCCGCCCACGATCGCGCGCGCCACGTCCTCCCAGCCCAGCTCCTCGAACATCATCACGCCCGAGAGAATCACGCTGCTCGGATTGATCTTGTCCTGGCCCGCGTACTTCGGTGCCGTCCCGTGCGTCGCCTCGAATACGGCGTAGCCATCGCCCACGTTACCGCCCGGCGCGAGGCCCAATCCACCCACCTGTGCCGCCGCGGCGTCGGACAGATAGTCGCCGTTCAAGTTGGGCGACGCGACAACGGAGTACTCGTCGGGCCTGAGCAGCAGCTGTTGGAACATGGAGTCGGCGATGCGGTCTTTGATCATGATCTTCCCGGCGTCCTCTTTGCGCTTGGCACCCTCAGCCTCCGTGATCGTCTGGTCACCAAAGCGTTCCTTCGCGATCTCGTAGCCCCAGTCGCGGAAGGCACCCTCGGTGAATTTCATGATGTTGCCTTTGTGGACCAGCGTGACCGACGGCAGGCGCCGCTTGATGGTGTGCTGGATGGCCTTCGCGATCAGTCGCTGCGAGCCAAACTTCGACATCGGCTTGATGCCGATGGCGCTGCCTTCGCGGATCTTCGCGCCGAACTTGCGGGTGAGAAACTCGATGACCGAATCGGCCTCGGAGCTGTGCGCCTTGTACTCGATGCCGGCGTAGACGTCTTCGATGTTCTCGCGGAAGATGATGATGTTGAGCTTGCCGGGGTCCTTCATTGGTGACGGCACGCCCTCGAAGTAGCGAACCGGGCGGATGCACGCGTAGAGATCGAGAATCTGCCGCAGCGCGACGTTGAGCGAGCGGATGCCGCCGCCCACCGGCGTGGTCAGCGGACCCTTGATGGCCACGCGGTGCTCGCGGATGACACCGAGCGTCTCGTCTGGCAGCCAGCTGCCGGTCTGATTGAAGGCCTTCTCGCCTGCCAGGACTTCCTGCCAGACGACGCTGCGCTTCCCGCCGGACGTCTTTTCGATCGCCGCGTTGAACACCTTGGACGCCGCGCGCCAGATGTCGGGGCCGGTGCCGTCGCCTTCGATGAACGGGATGATGGGGTGGTCGGGGACGATCCAGCGTCCGTCGCGAAAATCGATCTTCACGCCGACGGCACCGCCGCGGCGGCCTTCAACCTGTGTTGGCATGGCCCCCAGTTTACAACAAAAAGGTCCGCCTGGGAGCCTTCGTGACCTGCCGGAACCGCGCCGGGTGGTACGGGTAGGCACGCATATGCGAATCACTTACTCGAGCCTTGTGTGCGCGTTGATCACGCTGGTGACCAGCGGCTGCCCTGGTGGTACTGGCTCCGGCTTGATTGGCATCAGTGGTGGCGACGGCGGGAACCCGAGCAACTCCCCGCCGGTGCTCTCGTTCTTTGTCGAGCCCAACACGACGAATGCCGGCCAGCTCATTAGCCCGCCGGTCGAGGTCGTCGCGCGCGACTCCCTCGGCTCCACCGACACCGCGTTCACCGGCACAATCACGATCGGGCTTACGGACAACGCGACGGGTGGGTCACTGGGCGGCACGACGGCCCGGCGCGCCGTCAATGGCTTCGCGACGTTCGACGATCTCCGCGTCGATAAGGCGGGGACCTACACGCTCCAGGCCAGCACGGGCGGGGCGGCCGCGGTGACGAGCTCGGCGTTTACGATTGATCAGTGATCAGTGATCACTGAAAAAGAAAGGTAGGGGCGCACCATGCTGCGCCCCCACATCGTTATAACCGGTACCCCGCCAGCGTCCCGGGCGTCGTCTGCAGAAACAGCATCCCGGAAATATCGTCCACCGCGTACACCGGTTCGCGCTGCTTGCCGAGATCGACGCGCGCGCGCGGCTGCGCGCTGTCCTTGTCGATCTGCAGCAGCACGTTGCCGTTTCCGTCCGGTGCGCGCGTCAACATGAACACCGCGCTTGGCGTGGCGAGCGAAGCCTTGAAGCGCTTCGACGCGAGTGCCGACGCTTGTTGCGAATAGCCGGTCAGCTGTGCCCCGCCCTGCGAGTAGGCGGTCGCGAGCTCGGCGGTGATGCGTTTCGCCATCGTATCGGTCGTTTGCCGCGAGGCCTGCGCGAACGCGTCGCCATACGAGGTCGCCGCGGCGCCGTAAAGTCCAGCCCGCACCGAATTGATCCGATACAGCGCGCGCATCAGCCCGGGCAATTGCGGCGCCGGATGATAGATCTGCTGCTTGACCTGCCCGTCACGGCCCATGATCACCATGTTCTGCGCTGACGTGAGCACGAGGCCGGGTGTGCGGACCTCGAGTGAGGTCGGATCCTCATCGCCTTGCAGCTTGATCTCGGGGCCTAGGGCCCGATAGCTGCCGTCCTGCCGGTTCACGGCGTAGAGGTGGTGGTCCTTGTTCGCATAGACGAAGAGGGTGCTGCCTTCCGTCGCGTGCAGCACCACGGAGTTCTTGCCGCCCTCGATCGCGTCTTTGTACTTCGGCTCGCCGCTCGACAGGTCGATGACGTTCACTTCCCCGTTGGTCGACGCGTCGGAGCGCGAGATGTACAGCAGGCCCGCCGGGACCAGCTCCGCATAGTCGAGCTGACCCTTGATCTTCACATCCTTCTGAAGGCGCAGCGTCGCTGTGGCGACGTTCAGGACATTCACGAACGTCTTCGAGTCGGCATCCACGGCCAGGACCAGCGCGTCGCCCGTGATCATCGCGTCCTTCACGGTACCGCGCATGCGCAACGGCTTCGCGGCGAGCATGGTGCCGTCTTCGTAGCGCGCGATGTTGAGACCGGTCTGCACTACGCCATTGATGATCTTCACATTTCCGGTGGCCTGGTCCGCCGGCGGACCTTCGGGCAGCATCACGATGCCCGCAGGGTGCTCCACGATGTCGCGGATCCAGCCGTCCACGTTGGCCGGCTTTGACCACAGCGCCTGGCCATCGGCGAGGCGATAGGCCATGAGCCGGTCATCGTAGCTCACGTAAATGCGGTCCCTGTTCTTGATCGATGGGTAGAGATGCACCTGGTGAGGTACGGTGCCAGAACGCGCCATCTGTAGGGCGGCCGTCCAGCGGATCGCGCCGGTCTTGGCGTCGAGCGCGCGCAGCCCCATCAGCGTGTACACGACAATCACGTCGGGCCCCGCTTGCAGCACCTCGAGCCGTGTGCCCGCCGACGCCATGCGCACGAGACCCTGCATCAGACCGCCGAGGCCCCCGCGCTTCGGCTCGGTCTGCTGAAACAGCGATTCACTCACCCAGCGCTGGTTGCCCGTCGCGAGATCGTAGAGCGCGACGACGGGCGGGCCGGAGGCGCGTTGGCCGTGCACGAGCAGCGTGCCCGACTGCGGCAGCGCGCGCCGCGTCACCACTTTGGTGAGGCTCAGGCGGCGCGAGTCGAACAGCACGGTGCCGGTGACGGGATCGAAGATGACGGACAGGCCGGGCTTCGCCGCTTCCATCAGCAGTGAACCCTCGACGATGTGGACGCTGTCCTGGGGGATGTTCTCGAGATCTGTTTTCTGCCACGCGATC
>WNGI01000680.1_pt1 | contig 31887 bp, 31 predicted proteins | sample 5400621 | NCBI WGS metagenome assembly WNGI01 (sample SAMN13153374, study PRJNA577476) | soil metagenome | isolation source: 20 cm soil or saprolite under Garry oak tree replicate 1 | place: USA:California | collected 2016-06-15
TCACGCTCGGCGTTTGCCGGCCGTGGCGTGGAAAGGCATAGTCGGGACGTGACTGGCTCGGGGGTCGCGGCGTTCTACAAGGGATGGCAGCTCGCGAACGAGGAGCTGATCCGCGTGGTCGAACCTCTTTCCCCGGCGCAGCTGCAGCTTCCCGTCGGGTCTCCGACGTGGCCCATCTGGGCGAGCGTCTCGCACCTCGCGGGTACGCGCGTGTACTGGCTCTGCCACGTCTTCGAGGAGCCCGGGGCGGAGACAACGCCGTTCGTCGACCCGACCGGCGTTGGCTGGGAGGATGACCCCGACCACCCGCGCCGCGCGGACGAGCTCGTCGGCGCGCTCCGGTCCACGTGGGCCATCGTCGAACACACCCTCGGCGTGTGGACGCCAGAGTCACTCGGGCGCGAGGCGCGCCGCGTCCTCGGCGACACGGTGCGGATGCACACGCGCCAGTCCGTGCTCATGCGCATGATCACGCATGACGCTTTCCACAGCGGCGAGATCTCGCTGGCACTGGGTAGCAATGGCCTCGGAGCGATCGACATGTGGAGAGGCTTATCGCGCGTAGTCACCGATCGATGACCGATGGAACCCCGTGTCTTCTACGCGAGGACAACCGACGATGTGACCATCGCGTGCGGGGTCGTGGGCTCGGGACCCACGCTCGTCCTCCTGCCCGGCGTGCCGTTCAGCAACTTCATCGAAGAGTGGCAGATTCCGCTTCTTCGGCGTGTCTACGAACGCCTCGCGACGCGGCTCCAGATCGTCCAATACGACGGCCGAGGGACCGGACACTCACAACGGGACGTCTCTGACCTGTCGCTCAAAGCGATGCTGCGCGATCTCGATGCGGTCGCCGGCCAGGTCGGCATCGACCGCTTCGCGCTCCTCGGCTTCTACAACTCGTGCACGCACGCCATCGCGTACGCGGCGCTCCATCCCGAGCGCGTCACTCGCCTCATCCTTTTCGGCGGCTCCGCTCGTGGGTGGCTCGCGATGAGCGCTCCCGAGACGCAGGCGCTGCTGAGTCTCATCGAACGTGACTGGGGCGTCTTCGTCGAATCTGCGGCCCACGCGTGGATGGGCTGGTCGGTCGGTGAGTCCGGTCGTCTCGCCGCGGATGCGTTCCGCAACGCCACAACGCCAGCGGTTGCTCGCGCGACGTTCCAGGCGGCAAGCGGGATCGACGTGTCCGGCTATCTCGCAGGAGTCACCGCACCGACGCTCGTGCTTCACCGGACCGACATCGAGCAAATCCCGCGAACGGTCTCAGAGGAGCTTGTCGCGGCGCTGCCGAATGGTCATCTTCACCTGCTTGCAGGCAGCTCGCCGGCGTTGTTCTTCGAGAACACCGACGAGGTCGTCGGCGCGATCACCGAGTTCGTTGTCGAAGGCCGTCCCGGTGCGCGCCTGCAGCGGTCGGGCGGCGCACCGACACGCAATTCGCACGGACTCACCGCACGCGAGCTCGATGTCCTGCGCCTTATCGCGCAAGGCGAGACGAATGCCGAGATCGCGCTCCGCCTCGCGTTGTCCGTCCACACTGTGGAACGACACGTTGCGAATCTTTATCGAAAGATCGACGCTCGCGGTCGAGCCGACGCCACGGCTTTTGCGGTTCGACAGGGAATTGCCTAGCCCCCCTTACGGCTTTCCGTGATGTGGGCCTACATAGTTTCCAGGAAGCCACCGCGGGCACATCGGGCCAGGCTCTCCTCGAAGAAAAAGAGACGCGAGGAGGAACGCGACCGTGGGAGCTCTGGAGAACACTCTCTTGTGGGGCCTGCAGGCGTTACTGGTTGTCATCCTTTTTCCGGCCGCTGCAACAAGGGCCGTGAGCTACGAGTTCGCGAAGAAGAGGATGGCGTGGGTGGCCGCGATACCGCGGTCGCTCTTGCTCTTCATCAGCGTCGCGGAAATCCTGGGAGCGATCGGTCTCGTACTGCCCGGGCTTACCCACGTCGCGCCTCAGCTCATCCCGGTCGCCGCGGTCGGCCTCGGGCTTATCCAGGTGCTGGCGTTTGTATTCCACACCTCACGAGGCGAGTTCCGAAACGCGAGCGCAAATCTCGTTCTGCTCGGAGCTCTCGTCTTCGTCGCTGCAGGGCGACTCGTGGTGTTGCCGTGAGCGACCGCTTCAGTGCGCCGGCTGACTCAACGCCCTCGCGAGGTCCGCGGGCAGCGGGTGCCGCGCCTGCGGGTTGCGCCACAGGCTCGGCGGCCCACCCGTGTCACCGGCAAGCCACACCGCGCCGCTCAGTCGCTGGTAATGCCTCTGGAAATCGCGCGTGCCCGTGAAGCCGCGCTGCTCGAAGAACATCTCGTCCTTCGCGGCCGCGCGTTCTTGCAGTGAGCGCATGGCCGGCGCGAGTACGTCGCCGGCGGGTGACGGACTCTCCGCACCGAGGAACAGCACGTTGATCATGGCGGTCGGCAGCTGGCCCAGCTTGTCGGAGACCGCGCGAATGAGCCGGGCCGGATCCATAGGCGCGCCGGGCGTCGGCGCGGACCAATGCAGCCGCCGCACCTCGACGTTGAAGCGCAGGTTGCTGCGGAAGGTCACGCGGAAGTCAGGCGCGCGCTGGCCGACGCCATACGACTCGTACTCGACCCCGAAGCGGCGCTCTGCGAGCAGGCGCGACGCGATCGCCAGCTCAAAGGCCAGGTCTCGCCGACTATTGTCGTCGCGCAGCCCGCGGGCTTTCTTGCGAATCTTGTCGCGATAGATCTCAGCGAACGCGCGAAACCGCGATGAGGCGACCAGCCACGGTCCGATCTCGGCGGCGAGCGACGAATCACTGGGGCCGAACAGGTAAGCGGTCAGCTCATCGATGGGTATCGTCGGACGAATCATCGACGCTCACAGTGCGCCTCGAAACCGGGAATCGCGCTCCGGTCTAACGTAGTGACATGGCCGGCGACTGGAACAAGGGCACGATCGACCAATTCCGCGCAAAGGGCGGCAAGGGGATCGGGCCCTTCGGGGACAAGCTCCTGCTCCTCACCACGCGCGGGGCGAAGAGCGGACAAGTCCGGACGACGCCCCTCGTCTATCACCGTGACGGCGACCGGTACGTGATCGCGGCCTCGAAGGGCGGCGCGCCGTCGCATCCCAGCTGGTATCACAACCTGGTGAAGCACCGGGAGGCTGAGGTCGAGGTGGGCCGCGAGAAATTCAAGGTGCGGGCGACGCCGATCGCGAAGGGACCGGAGCGCGACCGCCTGTACGAGGCGCACGGCGACAATTTCGCGGGGTTCAAGGATTACCCGAAGAAGACCAAGCGAATCATCCCGGTCGTCGTGCTGGAGCGGGTCTCGTAACACTCGCGAGGAGGCAGGGAGGAGCAGACGATGGAAGGGCCGCCACCGCAATACACCGTCAAGACGCTCGATGAGTACCTCGAGCATCTGAGCAAAGGCGTGTTCCAAGCGGGGATCAGCTGGCGCGTCGTCGACGCGAAGTGGCCGTCGATCACCAAAGCGTTCCGAGGATTCGACGTCGAGCGCGTCGCGCGGATGACGGATCGCGACGTCGACGCCCTCGTGAAAGACGAGCGGGTCATACGCAGCCGGCCGAAGATCGCCGCCGTGGTCCATAACGCGAACGAGCTTCTCGCGCTCGAACGCGCCGGTGGGTTCAAGAAGCATCTCAAGTCGTTTTCCGAATACGAGGACCTCGCGAAAGACCTGAAGAAGCGGTTCAAGTTTGTCGGAGACAGCGGCGTGTATCACTTTCTCTGGACGGTGAAGCACCCGGTTCCCGAGTGGCGCGAATGGTCGCGCGCCCATGGCATGGACTGGGAAGCGAAGGTAAAAGCGGCTGGTCGCGCAAAGATGGGGCGAAACAGGCCGCCGGCCGCGAAAGCACGCTCCACGGCTCGCGCGGCGCGCTAAGGCCACAAGCAGCCAGTCCGCGCCGTACCGAGGCCGCGTAGTACCGGCGTACTGCCCCCTTCGAGTGGCTACCCGATGCCTTCCCCGGAGCGCACCGTTAGACAGCCCTAGATGGACAGCACCGTCACGCAGGTCGCCGGCCCCCAAGCCGGGCAGCTCGTCGCCTCTCGCTACCGCCTTGCATCGTTCCACCGCGGGGACGGGAACACCGAGGTTTGGCGAGCGCTCGACGAATCCACAAATCAGATGGTCAGCCTGGAATTCCTACGTGATGTGAATCCGGTCAGCAGGGAGCGATTCCTCGCGGGAGCGCGCCGTCTCGCGTCGGTCGCGGAGCCGTCCGTCATGCGTGTCGCGGGCATCCACGACGACGCCGATGGAACGTTCATCGTCTTCGAGCACCTCGTTCACATACCCGCCCCGGCTGAATGGGTGAAGGCCTCCGCCCAAGCACCGGCGCCGGTTCCACAGGCGGCCGCGCCACCCGCGATGGAGACGGCAGGTATCGCGCCGGATGCGACGGCACCGACGGTCGAGACGTCTGTGGCTCCTGAAGCAGCGACGGGCGATCACGGCTTGAGCTTGTTGCTGTACGCGCTTCGCTCGCGAGAGCTCTCGCTGATCGACCAGCCTCTTCTTGAGGAGTCGATGATCGAGTTCCTCGACCTCGCGGTCGCCGAGTTCAAAGCGGTCCGGCTGGACCCAGACCTTCTGCCCGATGCCCGCTCGTTCGTGGTTTCGCTGCTCACCGCTGGGCCGAGAGGACTCGCCTCCGCCGTCGGACGGATCGGGACCTTCCGCCCGCATGTCCGGGTCGGGGCACCGCGCATGTCGCAGCCGAAGCAACCCAAGCCACCGAAGCAGCCCAAACAACCGAAGGTCTCCGCTCCGCGGATGAAGGAGACACCGGTCGCCGCGGCCAAGCCGATGAAGGTGCCGAAGATCAAGGCGCCCCGTGCCCCTCGGGCCGCGAGCGGACCCGGCCTGCGAATCCGCTGGGGCCGCGTGCTGACACGTGGCCTGACTCTCGGTGTCCTCGCCGCCGTACTCGTTTCCCTTCCCCCGGGGATCCTCGGCAATCTCGGCGGCGTCGCGAACAACGTCGCGAACGTCGCGGGCAACGTCGCGAGCCAGGTGAGCACGACGATCGGCGAGAAGATCGCGTCCGTGGGGACCACCCCAGGCCTGCAGCGCGCGACCTTCGATCTCCCGCCACTCAGCGCGTACGCTGCCGCGTTCGAATCGCAGGGCCCCTATCCGACGGCGCATCCGAACGGCACCGTCGAATGGGTCGTCGCGCTCCGCAACACCGGCTCCGTCGGCTGGTACCGCGGGATCGATGGCGCGCAGGCTTCGCTCGCTCTGCCTGACGGGACCGCCGCAGCCGTCCAGAACACCGCCTACGTGGGGCCGGGGCAGGTGGGCTGGTTCGTGGTGCACTTCCCGGCGCCTTCGCAGCCCGGCGTGACGCGCGTTCCGCTTCGTCCGCGCATCGATGGCCGCGGGGCGCTGCCGGATCTCGGCATCTACGTGACGGTCACCGTCTCACCGAACCCGTAAGGCCCGTAGGCTATCGCCCTTGACCGGGTGGACGGTCGGGGGAGGCATCTCATGCGGGTCCATGACTGCAACTGGCAGATGCTCGAGGCATACCTCGCGCGTGACGATCGGATCGTGATGCCGATCGGATCCACGGAACAGCACGGTTACCTTTCCGTCGGGACGGACGCGATCCTCGCCGAGCGCGTCGCGGTCGAAGCGGCCGAACCACTCGGCGTCCCGGTATTGCCCGCGCTGCCGTTCGGCGTGACACCGTACTTCGCGGCGTTCCCCGGCAGCCCGTCGCTCCGCACGAGCACGTACCTCTCCGTCATACGGGACCTTCTCGATTCGCTCTTTGGCCAGGGCTTTCGGCGCATCGCGGTGGTGAACGGCCACGGGGGCAACTCCTTCGCGGCCGGTGTGATGCGCGAGTGGCTCACGGAGCCGCGGAAAGACCGCGTGCAGGTGCTCTTTCACGACTGGTGGAACGCGCCGCGCGCGTGGGCGGTGGTTCAGCGCTACGAGAAGGAGTCCTCGCACGGCTCGTGGATGGAGAACTTCCCGTGGACGCGCCTACCGGGGGTGACCATGCCGAAAGGGGTGAAGCCGCTCGTCCCGCAGGCTGTCACCCGACAGGCGCCGCCGGCCGAGCTGCGCCGCCTGACCGTCGATGGAAGCTTCGGTGGCTCCTACGAGCGGCCCGATGCAGAAGTCCTCGAGCTCTGGCGGACCGGCGTCGCCGAAGTGCGCGACCTCATCGAGAACGGGTGGAACAAGAATGGGTGAGCTGAGCGGCAAGGTCGCGCTCGTCACCGGGACGGCGCATGGCATCGGGACGGCGATCGCGAATGGCCTGGAGGAAGACGGCGCGAAGGTCCATCGCGTCGATCGCGACACCGCCGACCTCTCCGATCCAGCGCAGGTCACAAGTCTCATCAAGCGGCTCGGCCGCATCGACGTCCTCGTCAACAACGCCGGCGGCGTCGTCGGCCAGGTCGGCAAACCTCTCGATGAAGTGAGCGACGAGGAATGGCGAGCGATCGTCGACGCCAACCTCACGAGCGCGTTCCTCTGCACGCGCGCCGTCATCCCTGGGATGAAGGCCGCCCGGGCCGGATCGATCGTGAACATCTCGTCCGGCGCCGGGCGGAGCGTGAGCCTCACCGGTATCCAGGCGTACGCGAGCGCCAAGGCCGGCCAGATCGGGTTCACTCGGCAGATGGCGCACGAGCTCGGGCCGTTCGGCATCACCGTGAACTGCATCGCGCCCGGTTTCGTTCGTTCGAATCCGACGACCGAGAAGCAGTGGGAAAGCTACGGCGCGGAGGGCCAGCGGCGCCTTGTCGAAGGGATCGCGCTCCGTCGCCTCGGACGTCCCGAGGACATCGCGAACGGGGTGCGGTTCTTCGTTTCGTCTCGAGCCTCGTGGATCACCGGACAGGTGCTCTCGATCGACGGGGGACGATCACTGTTCTGATCGCGCGTAGCTCTCCCAGTAGCGGGCCCAGGCCTCGAGGCCTTCGTGCAGACGATGGACGCGGAAGAACTCGTTCGGCGAGTGGAAGGCCTCGTCCGTCGTGGAGAACGAGAAGAACACGGTGTCGATGCCGAGCAGGCGTTTGAAGAGCTCGCTCACCGGTAGTGTCGAGCCCATGCGCACGCGGAGCGGCTTCTTTCGGTAGACCTGCTCCAGTACGCGTTCGGCCGTCACGAGGCCGGGATGGTCGGAGGGGATGCGGTAGGGCCGCGCCGCGTGCCGCTCGCCGCCGAGCGTCAGGGTCACCCCGGCGGGCAGGTGCGTTTCGAGGTGCCGCGCGACGAGCGCGCGGATCCGGTCCGGATCCTGGTCGGGAACGAGCCGGCAGCTGAGCTTCGCGTGGGCCTCGTTCGGCGTGACCGTCTGGCTGCCCTCGCCCTGATAGCCGCCCCACATGCCGTTCACTTCGAGCGTCGGGCGTACCCACTGCCGCTCCAGCGTGCTGTAGCCGGCTTCGCCGAATGCCGCCGGCGCCCCGACGTCCGAAAGAAAACCCGCCTCATCGAATCCGAGGTCCGCGATCGCGCGCCGTTCGTCCGCGTTCAGCGGGACCACGTCGTCGTAGAAGCCGGCGACCGCCACACGGCCGTCCGGTGCATGCAGGCTCGCGACGATCTCGGCCATGGCATGCAGCGCGTTCGCGATCGAGCCGCCGTAACGTCCGGAGTGGAGGTTGCGGTTCGCGCCCGTGAGGGTGAATTCGAGGACGGCGACGCCGCGGCACCCAACTGTGATCGACGGCTCGTCGCTACGCCACATCGCTCCGTCGGCCGACAGGACCGCGTCCGCCCGCAGCAGCCGGGCGTTCGCGGCGATCATCGGCTCGAGGTTCCGGCTTCCGATCTCCTCCTCGCCCTCGAAGAGGAACTTCACGTTGAGCGGCAGCGCCCCGCGGGTCGCGAAGAAGGCCTGCGCGACCTTGAGCGGGATGAGCATCGGCCCCTTGTTGTCGGAGACACCGCGGCCGTAGAGCCGTCCGTCGCGCACCTCCGGCGCGAACGGATCGCTTGACCACCGCTCGAGCGGATCTGGTGGCTGCACGTCGTAGTGCCCGTAGACAAGGAGCGTCGGCGCTCCAGCTCCGAGCCACTCGCCGTAGACGACCGGATGGCCCCCAGTGGCGATGGTCCGGACATCGATGGGGCCGGCCTCGCGCAGCCGCGCGGCGACCCACTCCGCGGCGCGTGCCATGTCATCACGGTGCCGCGGATCCGTGCTCACGCTCGGGATGCGCGCGAACTCGATCAGCTCGTCGAGGATCTGGTCGTGGCGCGCCGACAGATATTCGAGCGGCGTCATCCAGTCAGCACGGCGGCCCTGAGCAGATCGAGGGTCGCGTGGCTCTGCGGGCGTTTGCCGTCTTCGACCTCGTGCATAAGCTCGATCAGCCGCGAGACCAGCGGTGTCGCAACGCCGGCCTCCCCGCCGAGTGTCACGATCGGGCCGAGCTGCGCGTCCGTCTCGGTGCGGCGCTTGCGCACCGCGATGTCCCGCCAGATGCCGCTGTGCGTCTTGGCCGACCTGCGGTTGAACGCGACCATCTCGTCGAGCGACCGTTCCGCGACCTCTCGGGTCGCGTCCGGCGCGAAGGCGTGCGGATCAAAGCCGTTGAAGCCTTCCGGCGTGACGTCCCGCGCGCGGGCGACGCGCATCACCTCGCGCGCGACTTCGACGTAGACGTCGCGATACATGGGATCGGCCAGCGCGTCCGCGATGGAGTCGTTGGTGAGCGCGGTCGCGAACAATTGCGCGCCGTAGGCTAATTTGCCCCAGAGGTAGCCCCAGATGTTCGTCGTCACGATGGCGGCGTCGTCGAAGTCGCGGAACGCGCGGTGCAGCTCGCCGATCCGCGGTGTCACCCGGCCGTCGATCTCGCCGAGCACCACCGCGCCGCGGCCGGCGTACTGAATCACGCCCGGCTCGATGTAGTCCGCTCCGAAGTTGACGAAGCAGCCCATCGTTCGAGCTTCGCCGACGATCGATTTGATCACCAGCTCGTTCAACCCGTTCTGCGCCGAGACGACGTACCCATCTCTGCGCAGGTGCGGCGCCAGCGCGCCCGTCGCGTCGGCGGTGTCCTGGGCTTTGACCGCGAGGACGACGTGCTCGAACTCGCCGGCGATGTCATCCGGCAGGAACGCCTGCGCCTTCGCGACGAACTGCGCGAGCGGGCCCTCGATGCGAAGTCCCATTCTGTTGATGGCCGCGACGTGATCCTCCGCGCGGTCCACGAACGTGACGTCGTGCCCGGCACGCGCGAGGTGCGCGCCGATGGTCCCGCCGATCGCTCCGGCGCCCCATACCAGGAGCTTCATGGAATCAGCCTCCGCGCCGCTCGGCGAGCCCATCGCCGATCAGGCTGAGCGCGACCCCGACGACCAGGAGGGCAAGTCCGGGAAGTGTCGTCATCCACCACGCCAGCAGGAGGTACTGGCGGCCTTCGGCGATCATCGCGCCCCATTCGGGCGTCGGTGGCTGCGGGCCGAGGCCAAGGAAGCTCAGCGTCGCGCCGGTGAGGATCGCCAGCACCATGCCGGTGAACACGTAGATGAGCGCTGGCGCGATCACGTTCGGCAGGATGTGGCGAAGCATGATGCGTCCCGACGAGCAGCCGATCGTCCGCGCCGCCAGGACGTACTCCAGGTGGCGCGTGGCGAGGGTTTCCCCGCGCGTGATGCGCGCGTAGGGGATCCAGCCGACCACGCCGACCGCGATGTAGAGGTTCGTCAGTCCCGGCCCGAGGATGCTCATGATCGCGATCACGAGGATCAGGAACGGGAATGCCATCAGCACGTCGACGACGCGCATGAGCAGCGTGTCGAGCTTGCCGCCGAGATAGCCGGTCGCGATGCCGAGGAGGCTGCCGAAGACGAACGGGAACGTGACCGAGAGCAAGCCGATCTGGAGATCGAGCCGAGTGCTGTACGCGATGCGGCTCCAGATGTCGCGCCCGAAGTTATCCGTGCCCAGGATGTGGTCCGGACTGAAGGGCGGCAGGAAGGCTTCGGTGAAGCGCTGCTCGAGGGGGTCGTACTGGGTCAGAAGCGGCGCCGCGATCGCGATGAGGGCGACGATCCCGAGCAGCGTGAGGCCGACACCGAGCGTCCGCTCCACGTGGAACCGGCGCGAGCGCGCGATGGGAGTGAACTGCGGCAGAGACACGGGCACTGCCGGCCCTGCGCCGAACGTCTTCTCACTCATACGTGACTCGCGGATCCAGGAACGAGTACGAGAGGTCGACGGCGAGGTTCACGACGATCACGAGGACCGCGCTGACGACGGTGATGGCCTGCACGACGGGGTAGTCGCGCGCGGTGATGGACTGAATGAGCAGCTGGCCGGTGCCGGGCAGGGCGAACACGGTCTCGATGACGATCGCCCCGCCGACGAGAAATCCGAACTGCAGGCCGAAGATGGTGACGGTCGAGAGCAGCGCGTTACGCAGCACGTGACGGAGCAGCACCAGCCTCTCGGAGAGGCCCTTGGCGTGCGCGGTCCGCACATAGTCGGAGCGCATCGTGAGGATGATCTGGCCGCGCAGGTTGCGGATGAGGACCGCGGAGAGCTGAAGCGCGAGCGTGAGCGCCGGCAGGAAGAGATACCAGAGGTGCTGGGGCACGGTCTCCCCGAAGCCCGCGACCGGGAACCACTTCAGCGTGAGGCCGAAGAGCAGGATCAGGAGGATCCCAAACCAGAAGTTCGGCGTGGTGAGCGCGAAGAGGAAACCGACGCGGATGAGCTGGTCGGGCCACCGCCCTTTGTTTATCGCGGCGAGGATCCCGAAGGTGAGCGTGATGACGGCCGCCAGGCCCATGGCGTAGGCCGACAGCGTGAGCGTGACCGGGACACGTGTGAGCACGAGATCGCCGACCGGCTGGCGGTACAGCAGCGACTGGCCCATGTCGCCGTGCGCGAATCCCGACACGAAGTTCCAGTACTGCTCGAGGATCGGTCGGTTCAGGCCGAGCTGCTCGCGAAGCTCCGCGGCCTTCTGGTCCGTCGCGCGGTCGCCCAGGATCAGGAAGGCGGGATCGCCCGGAAGGATCCGCACCATGCCGAAGATCACGATGGTCACGCCGAACAGGACGAAGGCCATGAGGATGAGGCGTCTGCGGATGTAGGCGGCGCGACCCATCAGTAAGCGGTCATCGGTTGCAGAGCGGCCGGGTGGCTGATAGCCCGGCGTGAGCCATCAGCCACCTGCCATCGCTACTTGTTGATCTTCACATCTTCGAATCGGTAGTAGGAAAGCCCGTCGATGAAGAAGCCGTCGACCGTGTTGCGCCAGCCGGCCGTCGCGCCAAGGTAGGCGATGAAGACGAGCGGTGCCGCGTCCAGGTAGATCTTCTGGATCTCGGAGTACATCGCCGCTCGCTTTGTCGTGTCCTGCTCGAGGTCGGCTTTGTCGATCTTGGCGTTGAGATCAGGATTGTTGTAGCGCGTCCAGTACGCGAACGGGCTCGCCCCGCCGCGCATGGCGTAGTTCACGATCTCCGTCGGGTCGTTCATGTCATTCGTCCACGCGCTCGGTGTCGTCATGTAGTCGCCGGCTCGATAGTTCGTACGTACGACGGCGGTGTCGAGCGTCTGGATGTCCACCGTGACGCCGAGCTTCGCCCACGCGTCCTTGAGGATGACCGCGGTGTTGGCGAAGTTCGTGTTCCCGGACCGGACCTGCATATCCATCTTGAAGCCGCTCGCGCCCGCCGACTGGGCCATGAGCTGCTTGGCTTTGTCCAAGTTATAGGGGTAGCCCGGGAGGGTCTTGTCGTAGTAGGTGCCCTGCGGTATCGGTGAGTTCATCGCAGTGGCCTGTCCGAAGTAGACGTTCTTGATGATCGCGTCCTTGTCCGTCGCGTAGTTCAACGCCTGCCGGACCTTGACGTCGTTCAGCGGCGGCTTCGAGGTGTTGAGGATGATGAACGCGGTCTGCTGGATCGAGAACGTCTGCGCCTTGATGCCCGGCTGCGTGTTCAGAGTGGCGATCTGACTGAAGGGCACGAAGTCGACCACGTCGGTCTCGCCGCCCTGCAGCTTCAGCACGCGGGTGTTGTCGTCGGGGATGTACTCGATGCGGACCTCGTCGAGGGCCGGTGTGCCCTTCCAGTAGTTCGGGTTCCGTTTCAGGATGATCTGGTCACCCTTCTTCCAGCCCTCGCTGTAGTAGGCACCCGTCCCCTTCGTCTTCCACGCGAGCGTGTTGTCGTAATCCTTCGTGTCGGTGGCCTTCGCCATGTCCGCGGGCAAGATGCCGCCCGAGAACATCGCCAGCACGGAAAGAAGCGGGGCGTACGGCTGCTTCAAGGTGATCGTGACGGTCTTGGGGTCCGTGGCGGTGATGTCCTTGATCGCAACGTAGTTGTCTTTCCAGGCGCTCTTCTCGCCGCCACGCGCCATGTCGAGCGAGGCCTTCACGTCGCTCGAGGTCATGGCCGAGCCGTCGGAGAACTTGAGGCCGTCACGCAGCGTGAAGGTCCAGGTGAGCCCATCGGCAGACGGTGTCCACTTTGTGGCGAGTCCTGCCTCGACGCCGGTGCCGTCCTTCGTCGTGCGCAGCAGCGTGTCGTAGATGTTGACCGAGATGAAGAGCGTTGGGTTGTCGTCGATCTGCCATGGGACGAAGGGACTGAATGGCTCCGCGTTGCGTGCCATCCGCAGGACCTTCGGCCCTGCGCTCGACGCGCCTGGCGTTGGCGACCCCGTACCGCTTCCGGTCTGCGTGCAAGCGCTGAGGAGCAGCGCAGCGATGGTCGCCACCGCCATGGCCTGCCACCCGGTCTTCCGTAGGAACATGAATCTCTCCCTCCCGCGAAAAGGCTTTAAGAACGATCGTGTTGAGTCCGCGACGGCCTCCCCTCCGCGCGCGCTCGCGCCGGTAGCGCAAGTGGACCGCATTATCCTCGGTTCTCTTGGCAGCCATCCTCCAATACCGCGTATCTGGGCGGCTTGTTCGTCGTTAAACCCAGGGCGTAAGGTGGGGAGCGAGGAGGTGCGCCGGTGAGCGGAATCCTCGCGAGGATCAAGGCTCTCTTCGCGCCGGACCGCGTATCAGCACCACCGCCGGTCGTCCAGGAAGCGCCCGTTTCTGCCGCGCCTGCTGTGGAGCCTGTCGAAACACCTCGCGTCGAGACGATCGCCGCCGCCGAAGAAGCCGTTCCCGCGCTGCAGGCCGCTCCTGCCGCGCAGGTCGCTCCGGTCGCGGAACCGGCGCCGTCGATGGCGGAGGCCGCGGTGCTCGCTCGGCCGACGATCAGCGCGCCAGCCTCGGGTGTGGGGCTCGTGCTGCGCCTCGAGACCGAGCGTGGGTCGCGCTCGACGTTCGAAGTAACGAAATCCGGCGCGACGATCGGCCGTGGACCCGAGAGCACCATCCAGCTCGCGGATCTTTCCGTGTCGCGGAAGCACGCGCGGATCACCTACAAGCAAGGGGCGTACTGGCTGAGCGACCTCGGAAGCATGGGCGGCACCTGGGTCGACGGGACGAAGCTCGCGGCGCCGCGACGGGTCGCGACCGGCCAGACCATCGACATCGGCGTGTGCCGTCTGATCGTGACCTCGTCGGACGCCGCGGAAGACGAACCCGCCGCGAAAGGGCCCACGCACGCCGCCTAGGCTCGCGGTCGGCGGCATTCACATCGAGTCGAGCACCTTCTCGCCACACCGCAGTGGATCCGACGACTTCACCGTTCTTCGCGGCGACGAGGTCCTTGACCGCTACGGCGAGCTCCCGGACGGTGTCGACTGGTTCCCGCTTGTGCACGCGCGAGCACTCCCTGGCGGGGCGGTCGAGCGAGCCTTCTACGAGTCGATCAAGGCAGAGCTTCTCGAAGAGCTTCGCGCGGCCATGCCGGTCGACGGCGTCTTCCTCGACATCCATGGCGCCATGAGCGTCGTCGGTATGACCGACGCCGAGGCCGATCTTGCTGGCGCGGTTCGAGACCTGGTGGGGGCCGGTCCGCTCCTCTCCGCCGCGATGGATCCCCATGGCAACATGTCGCGCTCTCTCATCGAGGCACTCGATCTCGCTACGGCACACCGGATGTCGCCGCACGAGGATGCGCCCCTTACCAAGATGCGTGCGATCGCGAATCTCGTCCGTTGCGTGAACGACGGCGTGCATCCGCTCAAAGCGTGGGTGCGCGTGCCGGTGCTCCTGCCGGGCGAACGGGCCTGCACGCGCGACGAGCCGGCGCGCGGGATCTACGGCCATCTCGCGGAGATAGAAGAGAAGTCCGGAATCGTGGACGCGGCCGTGTGGATCGGATACGCGTGGGCGGACGAGCCACGGTGCGGCGCCGCGGTCGTCGTGACGGGCACCGATCCGGGCGCGATCCTGCGCGAAGCGCGTGGCCTCGCTAAGACCTACTGGGACGCGCGTGTGGACTTTTCGTTCAGCGTGCCCGCCCGCGAGGCGGACTGGTGCATCGAAACGGGCCTCGCCGCGAGCGCACGTCCCTATGTCATCAGCGACTCGGGCGATAACCCGACGGCTGGCGGCGCGGGCGACGTCGCGTTCATGCTCGAACGTCTTCTCGCGAATCCGGACCTCGCATCGGGACGCGCGACCGCGATCTGGGCGAGCGTCGTCGATCCGGCCGCGGTGGCGCGCTGCGTCGCAGCGGGCGAGGGGCGCGGCGTGCAGCTCGCCGTCGGCGGCGCTTTCGGTTCGCCCGACGGGAACGTGCCTCTTCGCGGAATGGTCACTCGTGTCGTACGCGATGATCCGATCGGCGGCGACATCGCGGTCGTCGCGTCGGGCGGAATCCGGGCGATCCTCACGACTCGCCGCAAGCCGTACCACTACGTTCACGATCTTCAGGCACTTGGTCTCGACCCGGCGCGTCATGACCTCACGATCGTGAAGATCGGCTACCTCGTCCCGGATCTCTTCGCCGCGGCCAAAGGATGGGTGCTCGCGCTGACGCCAGGCGGCGTCGATCAGGACATCGTTCGCCTCGGCCACCGGCATCTGGAGCGCCCGATCTATCCGTTCGATCCCAATATGGCCACGCCGAACCTCGAGCCAACTCTCCTGCATGCGACGACCGTTACAACACTCGGATGAATCGCCCGAGTCGGTTTTGGGTCCACGCATGTGCGCCGGCGATGCTCGCACTCCTGCTAGTCGCGACATGTACGCCAGCACCTACCGGCGAGCCTCACGATCTCGGGGTCTCGAATGGCACGACGCTCCTCGTCACCATCGCTGTGAACGGCACCGCTCTCCGAACGATTCAGCCGCAGACGCAGGACACCATCCTGGTGAAGGACCTCCCCCCGCTTCCGTGGGCGGTGGAGGCGCGCACGTCAACCGGTCGGGCTCTGTTGTCGATGAGCGTGCGGGCCGGCGACGTCTGGGAAACGACAGGACCAGACGGCAGTCACGAGCTGAACGGCGATGCGAACCGTGTCGATCTCTCCTGCGGACGTCTGGACATCTGGTCGGGGCCGCCGCTCTTGGGGCCGGCTCCAGGCCCTGGCAAACCGGGTGACTGCGCACCGTGAGCTAATCAGTTCCTGGTGAGCTGCGGCTCCTCCGCCCATTCACGGTCGGCTTCTGGCTCCGGAACCACCACCTGACTTCGTCGCTCGTCCACGCGGTCTTTCGTCGCCGCTCGCGCGATAAGTCGCGCGATGAACCTGCCAAGCACGCCGGCGAGCTCCTCGTCCGCGTCCTCGTAGCGCTCCTCCGTGCGGCCGAGCACGAGGACACCGAGGCTTCGTGCTCCATCGGTGAGCGGTACGACGAAGAGCTCCCGCGTCTCGGCGGGGACCCACGGACGGAGAGCGCCTTGACCGATGCGCACGAGCCGCCGCTGGTGAAGCGCCTCGGCGAGCGCGTCGTGCTCCGACGGAAGCGTCCGCTCGAAATGGAGCTCCTCCTGAGGATGTGCCGCGCGGAGCTCCAGAACATCGTCCGGCCCGAGCAACCAGATCTGCGCGACGTCGTTTTCGAACGCGCTGGTGATGAGGGCGGTCACGTCCTGGAGGGTCTCCGACATCCGCTCACCGAAGAGGGCGAGGCGTGAGAGCTCGTAGAGAGCGAACGCCTGGCGGCGGTGCTTCTGGTCACGATCCGCGAATCCCTCGCGCGCGACCTCGAGCGCGAGGAGCTCGGAGATGCGCGACGCGGTGAGCGCATCCGTTGCCGCGAACGAACGTCCGACACGCAGTGCGATCAGCAGACCGCTCACGTCCTCGGTCGCGACGAGGGGAGCGACCATCGCGGCACTTGCGACACGATCGTCCGCGAGACGGATCGCCGTTTGCGTCTGCACCGTCGACCCGGTTCGCCGTGCTTCTTCGAATGCGGTCTGAGTTGCCGCGTCAGCGAGCGGATCGTCCGCCACGTTATGCCCGTAGCGGGTGCGTGCGGGTCCATCGACGATGAATGTCAGGGCGTCGTAGTGGCCGAGAGCCGCGAGCGCGGCGAGTCGTATCGACCACTCGTCGGCGTCGCTTCCGATCCGACGTCGTGCGACCGTCGGTGTGGTGAGAAGACGGCTCGCCATCGATGGCAAGGCCGACTCTTGACGGACGATGCGATCGCCAGCGGCCCTGAAGGATTTGCCCCTTGGCTCCCTGATCGCAGTTCACCTCGACTTTGTTTGCGCGCGAGATGCCACCGACGCGTGCTGGGAAACATCAGCATCGGGGCGCGCGGGGTCCGTCGTCAAACGGGGGTTCTGTCTCTGCACGTCTTTGCGCGCCGTTTGATGCCGACATAGAGAGCCCTTCGATGAAAATGCGATCGATGCCACGCGGAACGCTCTTCACCGCCGCGCCGTTCGCACTTGTCGCCGCGCTCGCGGCAGGCATCGCTCTCGCGGGTTTCATCGCTCACCCATATCCCATTGCGGATCCGACTCGGGCCAACGCCTCGACTCCGCCCTCCCCTGCGCCGATCGCCGCCGACGCAACGGCGTCCCCTGCGGCGTCAACTGCCGCACCGACGAAGGCCGCGGGATCGAATGACGCCGTCGAGATGCTTCGGGTGCACAACGAGCTCCGCGCCGCGGTCGGCGCGCCCGCGGTCCGGGGCGACGATCGGGTCACCGCGGCCGCGCAGCACCATGCCGAATACCTCGCGCGGGCCGGCGCGATCGGCCACGACGAAACGCCGGGCGACCCCGGGTTCACCGGCGCGACCGTCCGCGATCGCCTTGCGGCCCAGGGCTACACCGACGCGACGGCGAGCGAAGTGGCGGCGTCGTCCGATACGGGAACCGAGGACGTGCGGTTCTTGTGGGACCTTCCCTATCACCGCCTGGGTCTCATGCACCCGCATGCGGTCGTCGCGGGATGGGGGCACGCCGACATCGCTGGGCACACCGCGACCGTCGGTGTGATCGTGTTCGACTTCACGGCCACCGCGCCGGACCGCGTGCGCTCGCCCGCAGCCGGTCAGCGCGTCGCCGGTTCGTGGCCGGGACAGGAATCGCCTGACGCCCTGCCCGCCGGCGCGAGCCGGCCGGTCGGCTATCCCGTGATGGTCGTCTACTCGGGCGCGCGCCCGATCGACCTTCGGGTCGCGCAGATCACCGACGTCGACGGTCACGACGTGGCGCTATCGGTCGTCCCGCAGATCTACGAGCGCGACTACGTTGCGATCGTCCCTGTGGCGCCGCTTTCCGCCGGTACGAAATACCACGTCCGGCTGGCCCTCTCCGTGGCCGGGGCAGACACGCTCGACGAGTGGGACTTCGAGACCGAGCCCTAGCGGGCCGGGAGCATCGCGGGGCGCCCGATGTACGGCAGCTTTTCTCCGATCGCGAGCAGAACGGGCACGATCCGGCTCGAGAGCAGCTCGGGCCGGACCTTCTCCTCGTAGAAGGCGATCGCGCTGTCGACCTTTTGCAGGTCGGCACTCGCGACGGGCGCCTTTGCGGCGCTCTGCGCGAGGACCTTCAGCATCTGCGGATCGGCGAACGTGGCGAAGGCCGGATTCGCGCCGGCCACGCTTTGCAGCGCGGCGATGTCCTGCGGTCCGAACGCCGTCTTTCCGTGCAGCGGATCGAGCCAGCCGTCGAGCACCAGCGTCGCGAGCACGGCGACGTAGAGGGTCACGGCGGCCGTGACCATCCCGAGCGGGACCCCGAGGACCTTGTCGAACCGCCTGAGGATGCCAACTCGGTGGACGATGCCGACGACGAATGTCGCGACCGCAGAGAACACCGTGCCGCCTACGAAGAGGGCGATCGCGCCAACGCCGAGGCCCGCGGTTCCGGAGGGCAGCGCGCCGGTGAGCGGACCCGCGTACAGCGCGGCGAGGGTCAGGACCGCGCCACCCGCGGCGGCAAGCGGGACCACGAATCCTTTGCCGAATCCGGCGACCGCTCCGAGCACGATGAACGCGACGATCGCGAGGTCGACCATTCCCGAAGTCTAGGGAGCGACCGAAAGAGCGCTAGGTGCCGGACAGGTCCTTCACGACGGGCGCGAGCTCTTCGGCGTGCGGTCCGCGCAGGCAGAAATAGGTGATCCCGGTATCGCGCCGCACGCGCACGATGTGCTCGCGGACCTGGTCGAGCGTTCCGATGCCCCGATAGACCGACGATCCGAGCACGGCCGGATCGACCTTCGCCTTATCGGCGAGCTCGGCGATCGTTTTCTCGCGATCGTCGGTAAGCGTGACGTCCACAAAGCAGCTCAGCTCGATCTCCTCGAAGCGTGACCCGGCGGCCTCGCGGACCACGTCGATCTGCCGTCGAACGCCCGTCGCAGCGACATCATCAGGCGCCGGAGGCTGGACGCCGGCGCCGGGTGGGATGACCGCGACGATGTCGGCTTCACGGCCCGCGAGCGCAAGAATCTCGGGCCCACCCGCGGCGATGAGGATCGGCGGGCGTGGCTGCTGCACGGTCTTGGGCCGGCACTCCGACTTCGTGGTCCGGTAGTACGTGCCCTCGAAAGTCACCTCGTCCTCGGTGAAGACCCGCTTCATCAGCATGACCGCCTCGGCCAGACGCGCCACGCGGACCCGGCCGCGGTCGAACGGAATGCCGGTGCTCTGGTAGTCGCGGTCGAACCATCCGGCGCCGAGCCCGATCTCGACGCGACCGTTCGAGATGACGTCGAGGGTCGCGAACTCGCGTGCGAGGACCACGGGGTTGCGGAAATCGTTGTCGAGCACGAGGTTGCCGAGACGGAGCTTCGTCGTGACCGCCGCCGCCGCGCCGAGCGCCGGCATGTTGCTCCACGCGCCGCCCACCATGTGATCCGGCATCGAGAGCGTTTCGTAACCGATCGCTTCGAGCCGCTTCGCGCGCGCCAACCAGTCCTGGCCCGTCGGCTGGCTTCCGCTCTGTGTCGAGAACCGGATCCTTCGGGCCACCGGCGTCAGCCTATGGTGTTTCGACCCATCCGATCGGCTCGGACCCTCGTAGTCCGCCGCGACAGTTCCGCGCAGAGCGGACGGGAGGGACCAGAAATGTTTCTACAGCGCGCGCTTCGCGTACTCGGCGCTGTCGGCGCCGCCGGGGCGATCGCCATCGTGGCGACCGCGCCGCTCGGCACGAGGGCGGCCGATCATCTCGACGGACCATCGCTTCTGACGCCACCCGGCGGAAACCTCAGAGCCGACATCAACGATCTCTTTGTCTTCCGGACCTCGCCGGGCCGAACGGCCTTCGCGTTGACGACGCATCCCGCGGCTGGCTTCATCTCGCCGCTCGACTACGCGACCGACGTCGACTACGTCATCGACATCGACCGCGATGGAGACGGAGTCGAGGACGTCGCCTACGTAACCCGCTTCGGGGCGATGTCTTCCGGCGCCCAGCCGTACACGGTAACGCGCTACGCCGGCGCCAACGCACGCTCGCTCGTGCACGGCGTCGACCTGGGCGGAGGGATGACCGGGACGACCGGGGATCTCAAGGGAACCGCCAGGTCTTTCGCTGGGCTGCGGTCGGATCCTTTCTTCTTCGACCTCGGCGCATTTCTTTCACAGGTCGCAGGCGTCCAGGGCAACCTCATCCCCGGCGTCCTGGACACGACCGGCCGAATGTTCTGCGACGCGAACACGAACGACTTCTTCTCAGTCCTCAACACCAACGCGATCGTCCTCGAGGTGTCGAACGACATCCTGACCGACGATGGCACTGGCTCGATCGGTGTCTGGGCCCGGACGATCGGCCCTAGCGGCGCGACGGCGCGCGGCCAGATCGATCGGATGGGTCGGCCCGCCATCAACACCGTCTTTAACAAGGGTGCGGCGAAGACGACCTTCAATCAGGAGACCCCCACAGACGACCGCGCGAACTTCGAGACCTCCTTCCGCGCAACGCTCCAGCACTTCGGCTACGACGTGCCCAGCGCGAAAGCGATCGCCGAGATCTTGCTCCCGGACGTCATCACGTACAGCGTCGGCAGCGCGGCGAACGGTGCCGCTCTCAACGGACGCGCACTCGCGGACGACGTGATCGACGCGGAGCTCGGGATCGTGACGAAGGGCGCCCTCACGAGCGACTGTGTCGGCCCGCACACCGACTACAGCACCACGTTCCCGTACCTCGGTACACCCCACCGCTAACAGGTCGAGCCGCGGAGCGGCGAATGCCGCTCCGCGGCCACGCGCCAACACAACGAAAAGGAGGAAGGCCATGATCCGGTTGCCCGCACTGTTGATTGCCGCGGCTCTCGTTGCCGGTGCTTCCTACCTTCTCGTGCGGCCGGAATCGCGTCCGGTGCCCGATCGTGTGGCTGCGGAGGCGCGCGTTTCGTCCTCCGCGGTCGCGGAGCCCGTCGGCCGGGCTGAGAGCGCCGAGGTCGAGAGGCTCATACGTGCGTTCGAGGCCCGCATCCGCGACCACACCGATCCCATCGACTACAAGTTCCTCGGGCGTCTCTATCTCGAGCGGGCTCGTTCGACCGGCGACGTGGCCTCTTACGCAAGCGCGGAGTCCGCGTTCGCGCGAGCCGTCGAGCTCGCCCCGGACGCCGAGGCGCTCGTTCTCCTAGGGACGGTCCGTTATGCGACCCACGACTTTGCCGGCGCCCTCGATCTCGCCGCAGGCGTGTATGCGCGCGACTCTTCGGAGCTCGTGGCCCTCCTGTTGGTCGCCGACGCTGAGCTCGAGCTTGGCCGCTACTCGGAGGCGCAGGCGGCGTACGCGTCACTCGCGAAGAAGCTTCCGGGCACCGGCGCGATCGAAGCGCGACTGGCGCGTCTCGCCTTCCTTTCGGGCGCTCCCGACGCCGAAAGTCTCGCCGCGATCGCGCAGGCGGATGCTCTGAAGCAAGGCGCGTTCGGGCCAAGCCTCGCCTGGTACGCGCACCTTCGTGCCCAGATCGCCTTCGATTCCGGCGATTACCAGGGATCGCTCGATCAGGAGCGCCATGCGGTGGAGATCGCGCCTGGCTATCACGTCGCCCACGCGGGCGTCGGCCGCGCCTTGGCGGCGCTCGGCGACATCGACGGAGCGATCGGCGAATACGAGAAGGCCATCGCCGTCGTCCCGTTGCCCGAATACCTTGCGGCGCTCGGTGACCTTCGGACCCTCCGTGGCGACACCGTTGGCGCCGATCAGGCGTACGCCACCGTCGATGTCATCGCGAGGCTGTCTCCACTCGGTCGCCGGCTCTATGACCGTCAGCTCGCGCTCTTTTATCTGGACCACGATCAGAATCTCGGCACCGCTCTCGATATCGCTCGAGCGTCCGAAGCGGCCCGGCCTGATATCTACGGCGAGGACACGCTCGCGTGGGCGCTCTACAAGAATGGATCGTTCGCCGACGCACGCGCGGCATCTGACCGGGCTCGCGCCTTGGGCACCCCGGATGCCCGGCTTCTCTATCACGCCGGACTCATCTCGATCGCGCTCGGCGAATCTGATCGCGGTCGGGCCGAGCTCGACGCGGCGCTCACCAGAGCTCCCGGGTTCGACCCACTCCAGGCGATTCGTGCGCGAGCGGCTTTGGGCGCCGGGCGATGAAGCTCGTTGCGCGGGTCGCCGCGCTCGTCCTCGGGCTCATGGTCGTTTGGACCGGCTCCGCGTCGGCCCACCCCCTCGGCAATTTCACGGTGAATCACTACGCCGGGCTCGACATCAGCGCCGATCGCCTGGCAATCGACTACGTGCTCGACCTCGCGGAGATCCCGACCTTCCAGTTCCGCGACACGATCGCCCCGGAACCTGTCGCGGCGTGCAGTGTCATCGCGCACGACCTCGTCGTCACGCTCGACAGCGCACCGGTCATGGTTTCGGCGGCGACAGGATCGGTCTCCTTTCGGCCGGGGCAGGCCGGGCTCGACACGCTGCGCTTGGAGTGCGCGTTCGGCGCGCCGTGGAACCTCGGCGCCTCGCCCCACGACCTGACGTTCGCGGATGGGTCCTATCCCGACCGCATCGGGTGGCGAGAGATCACGGCCCGCGCCGAGGGTATGGCGATCGACACGCGTCTCCCGGAGTCGACCGTGACGGGGCGCCTCATGACATACCCGCAGGATGCTTTCGCCTCGTCGCCGGATGCGCGTACCGGAGAGGTCCGCATCGCGGCGGGCGCGCCGAGTACAAAGCGACCGGTGTCAACGGGGGCACCGCTCGCATCGACCGACGCTCTCTCCGGACTGTTCGGTCGTCTCGACGTCGCCTCGTTGCCCGCGCTGCTTGCGGTCGCCGTCGCGGTCGCTCTTGGCGCGCTGCACGCCGCGACGCCCGGGCATGGCAAAACGATCATGGCCGCGTATCTCGTCGGCACGCGGCGGTCGGTACGTGACGCGGCTACCCTCGGCCTCACTGTCGCGCTCGCGCACACGGCCGGCGTACTGACGCTTTCGGTCATCGTCGTGGGCGGCGCAACCGTGTTCCCGGCCGAGCGGATCTATCCGCTGCTGTCGGCGATCTCGGCCCTCGTCGTTGTCGCGCTCGGTCTCGGGATGCTGCGGCGGGAGCTGGTCCACCGCGTCGCGCACCATCATGCCCACGACCACACCCACGGGGCCGCTCCGGCCACGAGCACTCTTCTCGCTCTCGGTCTCGCCGGTGGACTGGTGCCGTCGGCCTCAGCGCTCGTCCTGCTCCTGGGAGCGGTCGCCGCGCACCAGCCCGAGCTCGGTGTGCTTCTGGTCCTGGGCTTCGGTGTCGGCATGGCCGCCACGCTCGTCGGTGCGGGAGTCGCGCTCGTCGCGGCAGGCCGCTTCCTTGTCCGAGCGCCGGCCGCGCGACTGATGAGGCTTGTACCCCTAGCGACCGCGCTTGTCGTGCTCAGTGTCGGTCTCGGCCTGACCGCTCAGTCGCTCGCGGCGCTGCTCTAGCCCGGCCGCATGAACTCGGCGAGGAGCCGGTGGAAGTGGTGCACGCCGCCTTCGCGGGCGGGCGAATAACGCCCTCGGTCGTATAGACGCGAGCGCACGCCCCGCTGAACCGATTCGACGACCGCCTCGTCCTCGCGCTCGACGCGATCGAGCCCCGCGCCCGCCCCGGTGTCGCGCTTGCTCGCATCCCACACGAATGGCAGAAACGCGATGCGCGTCCGATCGACGGCGAGGGGCGTGACGACGTTCACCGACACGCCCCACGGGTACACGTTGAACATCGTCGTGGGAAAGAGCCAGTAGTAGTACGCGGCGACCGCGCGTCCGTGGTCGCGGTGCGTTCGAGGGAGCGCGAACGCGGGCTCGCCGGCCTTCGCCACGCCGACCTGCAGGACCGAGAAGCGATCGAGCTCGACCGCGTACTCGCCGTAGTCGAGCGTCGTCGCGAGGCTCGAGTGGACGTACGGGATGTGGAAGCCCTCGAGGTAGTTGTCGAGATACAAGGCCCAGTTCGCGTCCACCAGGTAGTCCCGCGCGCTTGCCGCGTCGAATGAAAGCTCGTGGAACGGGAGCCCTTCGAGCCGGCGGCGCATCGCGGACACGAGATCGTCGAACGGCATTGCCGGAGCGAGCGACACCATCAGGAAACGCGTCCACGTTCCGAGCGGGACCGGCGGCAGGTCGTCCGCCGGCGAGGGAAAGTTCGCGGTCTCCTCGAATTCCGGCATCGAGTGGAAACGACCGTCGAGCGTGAAGCGCCGGCCGTGATACCGGCAGCGCAGCTGCTGCTCGTGGCCCGGGCCCTCGACGACGACCGTGCCGCGGTGGGTGCAGACATTCGACATGCAGTGGAGCTGGTCCTTCTGGTCGCGCGTCAAAAGGAGGGGCTCGTCGAGCGCGCCGGGCAAGAGCGTGAAGGGATGCACCTGCCCGGCGACCTTCACGAGATCGTCGTGCCCGGCGTAGTGCCACGTGCGCGCGAAGAGACGGTCCCGCTGCAGCCGGAAGATCTCGGGGTCCGAGTAGACACGAGCGGGAAGGGTTCGCGCGACGCGGATGTCCGGGTCTATCTCGAAGAGCGCATCGGCCACTCTGGCGTTTGCCGGCTAGCGACCGGCGTACGACGCCTTCGCGACAGGCGCGACAAGCTGGAGCTGATCGCGAAGATCGCGGGTGATGAGGAAGTTCTGTCGAACGTGTTCCCGCCCCGCCTGAGCCATGCGCTTGCGGAGGGCCGGATCGCGCAGCAGGTCGAGGGACCGCGCCGCGCACTCCTCCGGACTCGTGACGAGGTAGCCGGAGACGCCGTCCTGGATCTGGATCACGATGCCGCCGACCTTGCCCGCCACCACCGGGATGCCTTTCCAGAGGCCTTCGGCGACCACGAGGCCGAACCCCTCGCGGAGCGACTTCTGGATCACGATCTCGGACGCGCGCTGGAACGCATTGACTTCACGGTCCTTGACGCCGTCGAGGTTCGTGAAGAGGAAGACGTCTTTGTCGCCACCCGCGTGCTTGCGCGTCCGGTCGAAGTACTCCTGGCCCTCGGGATCGTCGTCGGCGAGCGAGCCGATCATGACGAGCTGGACGTCGCGCACTTCTTTCTTTACGAGCCGGTACGCGTCGATGACCCCGAGCGGGTCCTTCCAGGGATCGAAACGGGAGACCTGCAGAAGGATCGGCCGCGCGGGGTCCACGCGGAACTTGCGGACGACCTCGCGCGCCTCCTCGATCGGCATGTCCTGGTTCTTCACCGAGAAGGGATCGATCGTCGGCGCCTGGATGAGCACCTTCTGTTTCAGGTCGGGCCGCACGAACTCCGGCATCGTCCAGATGGACGCGTCGTGCTCTTCGACGAACGGCCGCAGGAATTCCCACACCGGCTGGTGCGCAGCAGTGAGGTCGATGTGGCAGCGCCAGACCCAGCTGGCGCGCTTGGGATCTTTCGCGAAGTGGCGGAGCGCGACCGCTTGAGGGTCATGCGCGAGCACGACGTCGGCGTCCGTCAACTGGGCCGCGTTCTCGCGCGCGACATCGAGGAACAGCTTCTTCTCAGCGTCGGAGAGATCGAGCTTCATTCCCTGCAGCGCGTTGTGAATCTTCTTGGTGATGTCGTAGAAGGCGGCCGGCGCGTCGAGGACCGCCCAGTGCGCATCGACGCCGGCATCGCGCAGGAGCGGCACGAGGTTTTGCAAGATCTCGGCGACGCCGCCGCCATACGCGGTCGCGTTGATGTGCAGCATGGTCCGGCCTTTCGCCGCCTTCGCGAGGGTCCGGAGCTCCTCGTAGCGCTCGTCGCCGATGACCTTCTGATAATCGGCCAGCCGCTTCGTCGCCGTGATTGGAACCGCGTGCATTTACTTGATCGAGCCGGCGAGCAGCCCCTGCACGAAGTAGCGCTGCAGGCTGAAGAAGACGATGAGCGGGACGATCATGAGGAGGAACGCGCCGGCGGCGAGCAGGTGCCACTCGGTGCCGTACTGGCTGAGCAGGTTCTGGATCGCCCGGGTCATCGGATATTTGCTTGAGTCCTGCACGAACACGAGGGCCATCAGCAGATCGTTCCACACCCAGAGGAACTGGAAGATGCCGTACGCCGCGATCGCGGGGACCGACACCGGCACCACGATCGTGCTGAACACCCGGAAATCCGACGCGCCGTCGATCCGCGCGGCTTCGATCATGTCCGGCGGCAGGGTGATAAAGAAGTTACGGAGCAGGAAGATGCCGAAAGGCAAAGCGAAGGCCGTGTGCGCGAGCCAGATCGCAACGTAGCCGCGGGTTAGCTGGAGGTCGGGCACCAGGGCCGTCGCCGTCGTGAGCAGGGGGATAAAGGCGACCTGCACCGGCACCAGCAAGAACGCGATCACGATGAGGAAGAGGGTGTCGCGGAACGGGAACCGGACCCATGAGAAGGCGTACGCGGCGAGAGCGCAGATGACGATGGGAAGCACTGTCGATGGCACGGCGATGAAGACCGTGTTCACGAAAGCCTGGAGCATGCCTTGCGCCTCGAGGACCTGTCTGTAGTTCTCGAGCGTGAGGTGCAGGTTGAAGATGTCCCACCATCCGGTGGCCTGGATGTCGGACCGCGGCCGGATGCAGGTTGAAGATGTCCCACCATCCGGTGGCCTGGATGTCGGACCGCGGCCGGAACGAAGTCACCAGGAGTCCCAGCGTCGGGACGAGCCAGAAGACTCCGATGAGCCCGAGGGCGACGTGGATCACCGAGCGGTTGAGGGCGGCGACCGCGCGTCCCGCGGGTGTCCGCGCGCGCGACCCGGCCATCGGTTCGGCGAGGACGCTCACGTGACGCTTGCCGTTCGGAAGCGCCGAACGTTGTAGATCATGATCGGGATCAGCACGACGAGCATGACGACCGCGACGGCCGAGCCGTAGCCATATTGCCCGGCCGTAAACGCCTGCTGGTACATCGTGAACGCGATCACCCGGCTGGCTTTGCCGGGTCCACCCGCGGTCATCACGTAGATGAGGTCGAAGAGCTTGATCACGTTGACGACGAGCGTGACCCCCAGGACCGAGATCGGGAGGCTCACCATCGGCAGGATCATCCGGAAGAAGATCTGCCGCTCGTTTGCTCCCTCCACGCGGGCTGACTCGATCACCTCGGCGGGGATGCTCTTCACTGCCGCCGACAGGATGACCGTCGCGAAACCGACCGATCCCCAGATCCCCACCGCGATCAGCGCGAAGTTGACGATGTGCTCGTCGCCCAGCCACGCGACCGGCGACACGCCAAAGTTCCCGAGGACCGCGTTGAGGAGGCCGATGTTCGCGTCGGGGGAGTACACGAACTTCCAGATCACAGCGAGGGCCGTTGCAGAGATCGCCATCGGGATGAAGACGATGGCCTTGATGACCGATTCGTAGCGGACGCGCGCCGCTACGACGGCGATGATCAGCCCCAAGAAGATGACGATGCTCGTGTAGAAGACGATCCAGAGAACGTTGTTCCAGAGCGCCCCGGACGGCGGGAAGGTCGAAAGGTTGATGAAGTCTGGATCGGTGAACAGGCGGACGTAGTTGTCAAAACCGACCCACTGCTCGAAGACGCCGTTACGCCCGCGGTTGAAGCTCAGCAGGACCGTGTAGACGGAGGGATACAAGAGGAAGACGACAAGGAGGATCGCGGCGGGGAGAAGGAACAGGAGAGCGGCTACATAGTTCGGCCCCTCGGGCGTGCGCGCGCGACGCACCGCCGTGAGGTCGGGGGTGGAGACCTTTTGAGCCGGAACCGCTGGTGTTGGCGCGAGCCCCATCTATCTCCGTCCGTAACGGAGCGGGTCGGCGGTGTGCCTACCCGCTCCGTTGATTTCTAGGTCACGCGCCTTGTCACTTCTCTGCTGTCCACTTTGCCTTCATTCGAGTTTCGAAACCGGCCCAGTCGACGGTCTTGCCCCGGAGGGCGTCCTGTAGTGCAGCGCCCATGTCGTCCCCGCCGCCGGATGGAAGGAGGTCGGAGCCGTCGAAGCGGACTGCCGACGCGTTCGCCACCTGTGCCGCCTCGCGCTTGGCGAGATCGTTCGGATACGCGGTCGCGGGGACGGACTTGATCGGCGAGATGATCGCGCCGGTTCCGGCCCAGACCGCACCGGCGTCGGCTGTCGTCATGTACTGGAGGAATTCCTTGACGCCGGGCTTGTTCGTGAACGCGGCGATGACGTCGCCGCCGATGGTCACGCCCTTGTTCCCGCTGATGCTCGGGAAGTCGAACCAGTCGATCGTGTCGCCGACTTTGAGGGCCGTGTTGGTCTGGCCGGTGGCGATGCCGCCGACGAAGCCGCCCTCGTAGTAGACCGAGGCCTGCGGGCTGGTGCTGAACACCTGACCGATGCCATCGGTGAAGCTGCGGCCCAAGGCTGCTGTAACGCCTCCCGCCACGTACTGGTCGTTGAGCGCCTGCTTCATCGTGTCGACGGCCGTGGCGACCGACGCGTCGGTCCACGGCAGCGTGCCGCTGAAGAGCTTGTCGTACTTGTCAGGACCGGCCTGACGTACGTAGATGCTTTCGAACCAGTCCGTCAGCGTCCACGAGTCACCGGCGCCGAGTCCGAGTGGTGTCTGGCCCTTTGCTTTGAGATCCGTGAGCAGCTTGGTGAATGAGTTCCAGTCCGTGGCTGCCGACACGCCGGCTGTCTTGAACTTATCCGGGCGGAACCACACGGTGCTCTTGCTGTTGAACTTCACCATGATCGCGTACTGGGTTCCATCGACCTGACCGATCTCAAGAATGCCCGGTGGGTAGTTCGACTTGAGCGCGTTTACGTCGACCCCGAGGTCGGCGACCTTCTTGAGCGACCCCTGCCGCGCGAATTGCCGCAGGAAGCCGATTCCCGGGATGATCGCCACATCCGGCGGATTGCCGCCGGAGATACGGGTCTGAAGGGTCGTCGCGTAGTCCGTGCGGATGGACTCGTACTTCGCGGTCACGCCAGTCTTCGTCTTGAAGGCGTCGAGGACCTTCTGGAAGTTGTCCTGCTCGCTGGCGCCCCAGAGCGACATGACGTTGATGGTGCTGCCAGATGCCCCGGTCCCAGGCGCGTTCCCGCCCGACGAGCATGCCGTCGCCACCAGAAGGGCGACGAGCGAAACGATGGCCAAAGGCCGCGCGAATCCCGACATTGCAAACCCCCTCTGCGGACGTTGCCGCCCGAACCGCCGCGGATCCTGCTGAGTCACGCGAGCAGGTGGCTCGCCGCGAACGCGGCTAGCACGGCCAGCCGAGCGTAGTCGCGCCCAAACTGGTGGTCAATTCAGGCGCGCAAGCGCCGCCGGGTCTCGTCAGTACCGAGACCGGCGGCGCTGAGCGTGCCCGCGCCCGCTAGTTATGTCCTGATCGCGTGCTCTCTTTGCTCGACCGGGCGGCCGTTGCCCGACTTGTCGCTGGTGGCCGCCGCTCCTTCCGTCACCACGTTTCCAACGGCGCCGCGCATGTTGCCCCACATGCGTGCGGCTTCCTCACGGCCACCAAGGCCGAAGGCGAGCCCGAACGCAAGCGCGAGCGCGCCGACGATCCCTACGAACAGGATGTCGATGAGCGTCGTGGCGACCCCGATTTGCGTCGCAGCGGCGATGACGCCGAAGCCAAAGGTCGCCCCGAATGCGAGCACGCCGATGGTCTTCGCGTTTGCCATCGTCGGCTGCAGCGCGGCGGTCACGAGATTCCGCGCGAGCGAAGCAAGCCACGAGAACGCCGCGAGGATGAGGACCGCGACGAGCAGGTTCGGGATGAACGCCAGAACCTGATTGACAATGGTGCTCACCGCGGTGAGCTTGACGGCATCCGCGGCCATGAGAATGACAATGAGCCGCAGGTACCACTTCACGACGCCTGCGACGACGCCGGCGGCATCGGAACGGATCTTCGCGCGCTGAAGGACGCCAGTCACACCGGCGCGATCAGCGGCGGTGTTGACGCGCACGGCGCGCAGCGCCTTAGCGAGGGCTCCAGCGAGGGCGCCGGTGATGATCCAGCCGAGCAGCAGGATGATCAAAGCGCCGAGGATCGATGGGATCGCGGAAATGAGAGTCGCGAGTCCGGCGGCGAGGCCGGTCAGTAGGGCGGTTGGGAGATCGGTGACGGCCGCGGGCATATGACGCCTCTTTCTCTTCGGATCAGGTCCGGAGACTGGCAAGCGAGGGCTGCAGTGGCTGGGCCACGGCGGCTGGGCGTTAGGAGGACTGCCGCGCGATCGTGAAACGATCCGTGCACAAACTCGCGAACGCGGAGGGCCCGCAGCCGCCCCGACGGCGCTGCCACAGAATGCGACTGTGGGCACGTTCGTTCTGGCGCTCCATTCGCACCTTCCGTACGCCCGCGGCGCGGGCCGATGGCCCCACGGTGAGGAATGGGTACACGAGGCGGTCCTCGGGACATACCTTCCGCTCCTTGTCCTCCTTCACGATCTCCGAGACGCGGGCGTGCCCTATCGCATCGTCATCGGGCTCACGCCGATCCTGATCGAGCAGCTCGCCGACCACGACATCAACGTTCGCACCTTGGAGTACATCGACGATCAGGTCGTCCGCGCCGAGAAAGACCATCGGCGCTTCACCGATGCGGGCGATCGCGCGCATGCCGAGCTCGCCGAGTTCTATGTCGGCTCGTACAGTCGTTTGCGCGAGGCGTACCGAACGCGGTTCGGTCGCGACCTCGTCGGCGCGTTCGCCGATCTCGCCAAGACCGGACAGGTCGAGATCCTCACCTCGGCCGCGACCCACGGTTATCTCCCGCTTCTCGATCGGTCATCGGTCGAGGCGCAGCTGCGCATCGGCCGTCGCTCGTCGCGCCGCCTGACCGACGTCGATCCCACCGGCATCTGGTTGCCGGAGTGCGCGTACGCCCCCGGACTCGAGAAGGCGCTCGCAGCAAACGGCATCACGCACTTCTTCACCGACGCCGCGCTTCTGCCGGGTCACGCGCGACCCGCCGGCGATATCCGGCGCCGTCGCGGTCAGAGCGAGCTCGGTCGTTGGGCTCCGCAGGAAGAACGCGTTCAGCTCACGGACGCGTCGACGACATCAAGCGATGTCGACCTTCTGCGTCCGTACTACGTCGCCGATTCCGACGTGGCCGCGATCGCGCGGCACGAACGCGTCTCGAGTCAGGTGTGGTCGGCGTTCACCGGGTATCCCGGCGATGCGCAGTACCGTGAGTTCCATCGCAAGGACACGACGAGCGGGCTTCGCTACTGGCGCGTGACGTCGGTCCACAAAGGACTCGGGGAAAAAGAGGAGTACTCGCCGGACCGGGCGGCAGAGCGTGCGCGCGACCACGCCCGCCACTTCGTGCAGGTCGTGCGCGACGAGCTATCGGGTCGGAGCACCGATGGCCGTGACCCGCTGCTCGCGGTGACGTTCGACAGCGAGCTCTTCGGTCACTGGTGGTTCGAGGGCGTGGATTGGCTTGGCCTCGTTCTTCGCGAGCTCACCGAGTCGGACGTCCGAGTCGCCACCGCTGCCGAGTACCTCGAGCGCGAGCCACCGACCGCACGAGTCGCCCTCTCCGAAGGATCGTGGGGCAAGAACAACGATCACTCGACGTGGCTGAATGAGGGCACCGCATGGATGTGGGACGAGCTCGGGCGCCTCGCGCGAGACATGGATAGTCTTCGCGCGAACCCCCCGCGCAACGACCCGTTCCGCGAGCGCGCCGCGCGACAGGCGGTGCGCGAGCTCTTGCTCGCGCAATCGAGCGACTGGCCCTTCCTGGTCACCACCGGCCAGGCCGCCGACTACGCCGTCGAGCGCTTTCGCTCACACGCGCATCGCTTCCACCGAGCTCTGGCGCTGGCGCGCGACGGCGACGCCACCGAGGACGAAGTCGAATTGCGGAGCCTGGAGCTCGCCGACAATCCGTTTCCCGATGCGTCGCTGAAGGACTTCGAGAGCTAGAAGCCGCGACGCGCGTCGGAGGCGAGCCGATCGCCGAGGGCCCCCGCGCGTTCGCTTCGCGCCTGGGGGCCCCTGCCCCCAGGGCGCCGGCCGAGGCGTCCGAGGCCCCGGCGCGAACAGAGGGTTTCGGCGGTCGGATCGCCTCCAAGCTTCGCGACGCGACTAGCCCTTCTTCGGCGCTCCGCCAGCCGGCGCCTTGGGAGCGCCGCCCTTCGCCGCTTCGGCTGCTGCGGGCTTCGCTCCG
>WNGI01000467.1_pt1 | contig 31885 bp, 35 predicted proteins | sample 5400621 | NCBI WGS metagenome assembly WNGI01 (sample SAMN13153374, study PRJNA577476) | soil metagenome | isolation source: 20 cm soil or saprolite under Garry oak tree replicate 1 | place: USA:California | collected 2016-06-15
GGAAGCTCTTGCATTTACCCGAAGTTTGCGCCGCAGCCGATTCCGGAAACAGCGCTGCTGAGCGGACCGCTGGAGCCGACCAACGAAGCGTACGCGATTGCGAAGATTGCCGGGATCAAGCTCTGCCAGGCGTACTGTCGCGAATACGGCGCAAATTTTATCTCAGCGATGCCGACGAATCTCTACGGGCCGAACGACAATTTCGATCTGGAAACATCACATGTACTGGCGGCGCTCATACGCAAAGCGCACGAAGCCAGAATGCGGAACGATCAAAGGCTAATCGTGTGGGGAACTGGGAAACCGCGCCGCGAATTTTTGCACGTGGACGATCTTGCGTCAGCCTGTCTTTTACTGCTGGAGAAATATGACTCACCGGATATCGTCAATGTCGGTTACGGCGAAGACATTTCGATACGCGAGCTGGCCGAACTGATCTGCGAGGTGCTCGGCTTCGATGGTGAACTCGCGTGGGATACGAGTAAGCCGGATGGCACGCCTCGAAAACTTTTGGACGTAAGCAAGCTTCGCGCCCTCGGCTGGAAACCGGCGATCTCACTCCGGGACGGGATTGCTCGGACCTATCAATGGTTTCGCGCAAATTGCCTGTAGCGATACTGATCCATCGCAAGCGAACTGATACGACTCATGAGATCTATGGGGACTCGAGCTGCGGTTTGACCACGAAATCTTTCCGGCGTTCACTGCTCTCTAGGGATGAAAAATCTGCGCATTGGCGTTGTTGGGGTTGGTCATATCGGAAGCAATCATGCGCGCTTATACGCGGAGATTCCGTCCGCTGAGTTCACTGCAGTGTATGATGTGGATGGTATCACGAACCGTACAATTGCGACCAAATTCCACGCGACGCCTGCCAAGTCGCTGGATGAATTTATTGGGATGGTTGATGCCGCTTCCGTGGCAACACCGACCAATACGCACTACGCGGTTGCGCGTTCTCTCCTTACAAAGGGCAAACACGTGCTGGTCGAAAAACCCATTACTGACAACACCGCCCACGCTGCCAAACTGGCGGATTTGGCCGCTTGCAACGGGCTGACCTTGCAGGTCGGTCACGTGGAACGCTTCAATCCGATTTTGGGCGCTCTTGAAAAACATCTGACGCATCCGCGGTTCATTGAAGCGCATCGGCTCAGACCCTACTCGGAACGCGGTACCGATATCGGTGTCGTGCTCGATTTAATGATCCATGATCTGGAAGTCATTTTGCATTTCGTGCGTTCGCCTCTGTGGAGTATTGATGCGGTAGGCGTGCCCATACTTAGCAAGAGCGAAGATATCGCTAACGTGCGACTGCACTTCGAAGATGGTTGCGTGGCAAATGTGACTTCGAGCCGCATCAGTCCCGAGCGCATGCGCAAAATCCGCATTTTCCAGGAAGACGCGTACCTCTCACTCGATTATCAAAATCAAAGCGGCGAAGTCTATCGGCGCGTTGGAAAGCAAATTTGGCGTGACAGAGTCAGCGTTGAACGCGAGGAGCCACTCAAGCTTCAACTCGCGTCGTTCATCGAATGCGCCGGCACCGGACGCCAGCCGCGCGTTTCGGGCTCTCAAGCGACGGCGGCTTTGGAATTGGCAGTCAAAATCACGAAGCACATCGCAGCGAGTGGATAGATTCCGTGATGCGTTCCGCTGAATGCTGTAGCCACCGTGCCGCGTGCGGCGATGCTTCGGGGCGCTCCCGACGAAAGCCATGACGATCTATTTTGTCGCTGGCGAAGTGAGTGCAGACAACCATGGCGCGGCATTGATGCGCTCGCTTCGCGAGTTGGATCCGGGGCTTAAGTTGATCGGTCGCGGCGGCCCGCAAATGCAACACGTCGCCGGCAAGCAATTCAAAAACTGGATCGACGATGCAGCGGTTCTCGGGTTGTGGGAAGTGGTCAGGAAGTATGGTTATTTTCGAGAACAATTTCGCGAAACGCTCAAAGAAATTCTGGACAGCAAGCCGGATGCAGTCGTGTTGATCGATTATCCCGGATTTAATTTGCGGCTTGCGCGGGCACTGCGAAGAAAATCGCAACGACAAAAAATAATTTATTACATAAGCCCCCAGGTGTGGGCGTGGAATCGCGGCCGCGCTAAAGGAATGGCGCGCTGGATCGATCTAGTGCTCTGCATTTTCCCCTTTGAAGCCGATCTCTATAACCAATCAGGCCTGCATGCGGCATTCGTTGGTCATCCCATGATCGAACGATTGCAGGCGCGAAGGATCAAGGCCGAGCGCGATTCGAATTTGATCGGCTTGTTTCCAGGCAGTCGGATGCGCGAAGTGCGCAAGATTTTTCCGGTAATGGTGGAAACAGCCCACCTGCTCTTGCAAACGAAACCCAGTTTACACTTTGAAGTTGCAGCGGCATCCGATGAACTGGCCCACGTAATGAGTCCTGCCACTGCCGCGTTCGAGCAATTGCAACGTCGCCAGGTGATTCAAATCATAGTCGGTGAGACAGCAGAGATCATGCAGCGCGCCTGGGCAGGAATGGTTGCCTCAGGAAGCGCGACGCTTGAGGCCGCATATTTTCGGATGCCGTTTGTGCTGATCTACAAGGTGGCGTGGCCGACGTACCTCGCGGCGCGCGCCGTCGTGAATGTGAACTATCTCGGCATGCCCAATTTGCTCGCAGAAAAAGAAGTCGTTGCGGAATTTATCCAGCGCGAGGCGAAGTCGGATGCGATTTCCCGTGCGATGCGGCGGTTAATGGAAGATACAAGCGCGCGCAAACAGATGATTTCGGAGTTCGATGCGATCACTGGTAAGTTAGGCGGCAGCGGAGCCAGCGAAACAGCCGCACGAGCGATCCTGAAACAAATCGGAGAAAAAGGAGGTCGCCTGGTCACACGATGAAAGTCTGGGATATCTCACGAACGCTTTCGAACGACTTTGCGGAATGGCCCGGCGACGAGTCGTTTCATTATCGGTTGACGAAAGAAATCGCGAAAGGGGCAACGGTGAATCTGGGCGCAGTCACGATGAGTATCCACAACGGCACGCATGCTGACGCGCGATTCCATTTCGACTCAAAGGGTGCATCGATCGAGAAAGCGCCGCTTGAGGTTTATCTCGGTCGCACAACCGTGGTCGATCTGGCTCAAAGTTTTTCGCAATCGCGAGAGAAACATCTGATCACGCTCGAGGACCTTCGGTTGCATGCCGAAGATATCGCAGCGACGTCGCGGCTTCTCGTGAAGACCGATCGATGGAGCGACTCTACAGTTTTTCCAGAGCAAATTCCGGTCATCGCAGCCGACGTCCCGGCGTGGCTGCAGAAAAATGGCGTCAAGCTGCTGGGATTGGATCTGCCGTCCATGGATGAGATTGATTCAAAATCGCTACAGAATCATCACGCACTTGCCCGCGCTGGCATCGCGATCGTTGAATCACTCGATCTGAGCAATGTTGCTCCCGGTATTTATAATTTTGCAGGTCTGCCTCTGAAAATCGCTGGTGCCGATGGTGCGCCCATGCGCGCGATTCTTTGGCGCGACTGAGACCATATGACTGCCATTCAGGGCGAGCTCGTTCGACTTGCCCTGCTCGCTTAATGTAAACTCCGCATAGTCATTACGAATGTCTTGTTCGGTTCGTTCGTGCTGTAGCGTCCGCTGTCCTCAGCGGACATCGCTTTGCCGTCCGAGAAGGGTTTGCGCTGAGGACAGCGCATACTACGTCCGCGCGACATGATGAGCGGCTTGCTTGAAGATCAACGCACCGCTTGGGTAATTGCTGCCGTAAGCTTTTTGTTATTTCTCATCGGCAATTTGCCGTGGCAGCTCGACGACTACGATCAGGCGAAGCAGGGATTCACTTCGTTCCAGATGATTAAAGAAGGCCGCTGGTTGTACCAGCAGACACCGCACGCACACGTTGCAACCAAGCCGCCGCTTGTAGCGTGGATTTCAGGTGGTCTTTTCGGGTTGACCAGATCATGGGATTTAGCGTGGCGGTTGCCGTCCTTTCTAGCGGCGGTTGCTTTGGCACTGTTATTGTTTCGCTCTGCCCGTTCGGCATATGGATTAACTGCCGGCTTAATTGCGGAGGCGGCATTTGGATTGAATCTGCTCAGTCCGCGCCTGGCAACGCTCGTTCGCACCGATATGCCACTCGCGCTCGTGATTTTCCTGATCGGCGCGCTGATCTGGCAAAAAATCCGAGCCCAAACCGAGTGGAGACTGCGAGATCAAGTTTACGTGTTTGTCCTGCTCACAGTCGCAATGCTGATCAAAGGGCCGATTGTTTATGCCTTTCTGCTACCCGGTATTGGAGTGTTTGAGTGGTGGCGCAGGCGACACGCTGTTGTAGCCGGGGTCGGTGACCCCGGCCAGTCTCACAAGGTGCAATTAGAACAGAGCGCCTGGCCCGGCTGGTGGCCATGGATCGCATCACTGGTTGTCTTTTTGTTATGGGTGATCGGCGGCATCCTTTTTCAGCCTGGCTTTTTCGATGAGGTCGTGATGCGTGAATTTGTTGGGCGCTTTGGCGAAACAATTCATCGGCCGCAACCGCTCTATTTCTATTTGCCGCATCTACTACACAAATTTGCTCCGTGGAGCCTGCTTATGGTTGCCATCGCCCTCGTCGACCTTCATTCGCGAAGATGGCGGTTGCGCTCAGCACTTCGCGACATGTCACCTGAAACTTTCTGGCTGCTTTGCTGGAGCCTCGGCGGCGTGATCGTGATGTCGTTAATTCCATCCAAGCGCGTCGATAGAATTTTTCCGATTATCCCGCCACTCTGTTTGTTGCTCGCGGCGCAAATTGGCAGGCATGGTGCACCGCGCCGATTGGACGCCTCGGCGCTGCGTCCCTACCTGGCTATAGCGCTCGTGGTAGCCCTGTTGTTCACCGGGAGCTACACGATTTGGAAGGTGATCACTGGCTATCGGCACCATCGCGACGCGCTGGCTGTTTTCGGACGCGACGTTCGTCGCGAAGCGGCGGCGCACCATTGGCGTTACGAAGTGGTGTCGGCGAAAGATGAAGGGCTACTGCTCTATTTGCAGAAAACGCACTTCATTGACCCCGACCATGCCATCCCCGAATGGAACCAAGGCAATCTCGATGCGTTGGTAGCGTCAACAGAGAAAGCGCCGTCTCTTATGTCGCGGCTTCCAGATGCTACTCTTTCTCAAGTAAGGTCAAACGACAGAAAGAAAGAGCAGGGGAGCGATTATGTTTTGCTCATTCATTAATTCGTCGAAGTCGTTGTACGATCTTCGCTGAACGCCCCCTTGCGGTCTTGCTCTTTTTCCCCGCTAACACGGCCGATAGGATTCGCTCTGCTTCTTGTGTCGAGAGCGTCTCCGCCGCTTTCATCACATCGCCTGGCACCCATTTAGGGAAAGGAATCCGTCGCGACACGTGCGTGCCGGTCTTTGTATGTTCGTCCCAAACTTTCGCGAGTCGCTCGTTTCCAAAGCGCGGCGCAAGCTTTACGAGAGCCGGCCAAACCCGTCGATGAACATACGTGACTTTGTTATCAATTAGCTTGCAAACCAAAACGTCGGGACTTTCACAAACCGCGCGCGCAGCCCGAAAGATTTGCCCGCCTTTAGCGTGTCCCCACCAGCTGCCTCGAATTGGTTCGCATGCAATGGCCTCCGCCAGGCTCGGCACTGGACCGCGCGCGGCCTGGAGCACCACTCCATGACGCTCGACGAAAGCGATAGCATCTCTTGGACTCACTTCTTTCTGCATTTCGCTCAGTCGCCTTGCTGGGACCAAACATAGCGCTTCCCGTTCCAGTAGATCAACGCGCTGGCTGCCTCGCTCTTCTCCACGAAGAGTGCGTCGCCGCGGAAATCTGGGGCGTTTGTTTTACCACCTTCTCGAGCCGCACTGTCTTTGGAAAGAACCCGCCAGGAATCCATCCATTCGAAGTCGTCCCCACCGTTGCCAATGGCAACTCCGGCGCCCAGAATAATTACCTTGTCTGTCGCGCCATGAACGATCGCGATTCCGATTTTCCGGGTCGAGCGGTGCTGCACTAGAAAGGCTACGTCAGTGTTACCGTCGCCATTAAAATCTCCACGCAGATAGAATGGGTTCATGCGAAAGGAGAGATCATACTGCTTCGAGAGCGAACCATTCGTGATGGCTCTCGCCACCGCCTGAGGAATCTCATGGCCTTGAGCCGCCGCATCGGGCGCTGCCGACTGCGCTGCATCGAATTGAGTTACGGTTTTCGTCTTTAGATCAACTTGATACGTCTTCCCACGCTCGGACGTCACCATCAGCATGCCATCTCGAAGACTCAGTGATTTTATGAAAACCCACTGAACGTCTTCCTCCAGCTTCGGGTCGATGCGGTTAGTAAAGACCGTTAACTCCCAAAGCCTCTTGTTAGTCTGTACATCCCACACTTCAACGTAGGCGCGACGACCATCGTCAGTCGGCGCGACGTATCGTACGCCTTCATGAATCACTGGCGTTACCGTCGGAGGTGCGATGCGCTTGCTTAGTGCCGAACACAGTGGCAGCGCCAGCGCAATAAGTGTAAAAACCACTCGTGCTACGATCGCGGCAGGCTTACCGACATGTTTATGGTGATCATTTGCAGACATCGACGCGAAGAATTTCGCCATTGTGGTAGTAAATGCGCGCATAAACGCCCGATCCTAACACGCCTTCATGAGCAAGCGTGTTTCGGTATGCAGGCGTGAAATAAAAGTAGTTCACCTCAAATTGTTTTCCGTTCACAGTGATAATGTCTCCCTTGGTGTGCCCTGTCGCCGGCTGTTCATGCAGCACTTGGACCTGCCCTTCAACGACTTGATATTGTCCGTGCCGATATGCTCTGACCAGACCATTAATGTGTCCAAACATATAAGGAAAATTGTGCAGGTAGCGCCAAAACAAAGCCCAAGCAATAGCGAACACAGGGCCCACCCAGCTTTTTACACTCTTGTTTTCCCAGTTAAGGACCAAAGCGGTCATGCCGCCAATCAGGGCAGCTACGCCGATGAGCAATCGGAAAACTTCATCTGCGAAAACCCCATTACTGCCTCTGGCGATCTCAAAAGCAGTTACGAAATCTGATGCGGCTAAAATCATTTTTTCTGCGGCAGCAAATCTCGGGCGCTAAACCTAACTGCGATCTATAACAGAATGAGAAACAGTCGGTACACGAACAAGCCGAAGGCAGTGCCTAGTTGGATGCTCGGCACCGAGCAGCATGTTCGTTCAGCTTTGTCGCAGAAAACAATTCTACCACCCATCACGGAATGTTTTCGCGTTGCGCCCGCTTGTTCGCCGAACCGGTTATCGGTTCCGGAGTTGTTAACGGTTTCTCGTCAGCTTGCATCAACTGAATACCAGATGAAACGAACAGCCGGTCGGGAGTACAAAAAGCCGATGTTTCATCACGCGAACTTGGCAAAAACGAGCAGCAGAACAAACAGCAAAACCGAGGCACTCAAGAGCGCGAGAGAAAATGTGCGCCACGGTTGGTGAATCACCACGCTCACGATAGAGAAAAAGGCGCTCCCAATTAGTCCGGTTCCGGCGGTGAGCGAACCCCACGCGAAACGGCTGAGCGCTTCCCACCCGGTGGAGATGCACGCCCATGTGATTATCACTGCGCCGATGACAAATAAGAGAAGCGAGCCAATCGCAAACCTAAGAAGCCACGGCATAATAAGTACTAATCTGCGTCATCTAACTACGATTCGACGAAAGGTTGTTTCCACTCTGTCTAAGGAGTAGATGCCGATAAAAGGAAGGCACGAGTTCCTTATTTATCAGGGCGTGCCGAACCGAGCAAGCTAAGCTGCGAGCAAATCGTGCCGTTGCTCGCCGTTGCGCAAGCTGGTTAAGCGGTGAAGAGTCGCGGCCATGATTGTAAAAAGCATCCTCATTCCGACTGTGATCGGGGTTCTCCTGGCTGCGGGTGCGGCGCGCGCTCAACAGGTCAACGTTGAACAGATCGTCGCGCAAAAAGTTCAACCGATATTGCCGGAGAATGGTAAAGGAGGAGGCGTTGCGGTGGCGGTCCGAATGAATGGCACGACCTCGTTCTTCAACTATGGCTTTGCCAACAACGCGCAGAATCGTCGAGTCACGGAGGACTCGATCTTTAATCTTGGCTCGGTCGGAAAAGTGTTCGCGACCACGTTGCTTGCACAAGCAGTTAAACAGGGCGAGCTCAGCCTCGATGACCCGGTCGCCAAATACGTTACCGAGTTACAACGAGGCGATGATATCCGCCGGGTAACGCTGGGACAGCTTGCTAGTCACACGTCCGGATTGCCGCGCGTGCCGCAGCAATATGAGCACTGGCATCGAGGCAACTACACGTGGCCGGATTTTGTCCGCTTCCTTAATTCGTGGAAGGCGGACCCGAAGCATGAGCCTGGTCAACAATATCTTTATTCCAATGCTGCAATGGTCCTGTTGCGGGTTGCGCTCGAACGCCGCTTCAACACACGGTTCGCGGCCTTGATGCACGAACGGATAACCGTCCCGCTCGGGATGACCTCGACCGCACTGCCTCTGCCGCGCGACTTGCTTGGCCGCGCCGTGCAAGGTTACGGCCAGATGGGCAAGCCGATCGGCCGGCCGGGTGAGGAATCGGGCACTTTCAAGTGGCCTGGCGCCGGCCAAATTTATTCTTCGTCGCGCGACATGGCTACGTTTTTGGCCGCGAACATGGGCGAGCTTCCCGACCGTCGCCCGATGGAGAGTGCCATGGCGCTCGCTCAACAGCCCGTGTTCACCGTCAACCCGCACTTCAAGCAAGGGCTCGCATGGCAAGATGTCAGCGCCGGCAACCTCACCATCGTCGATAAGAACGGCGGGTTGCCAAACACCTCGACCTACATCGGCTTCGCTCCGCAACAGAAACTCGGTGTTGTTATTCTCGTTAACCGCGGTAAACAACGCGCCACTGGGATTGGGCGGCAAATCCTGCACGCGCTGGCACAAGATCAGTCAAAGCCATCCACTGAAGGCGAAGCGGATCCGGACAGCGACTGACGAATTGCTGACCGATCAGGCTTGGTGATCACGGAAGCTTTGGGCGCTCCCAAAATTGCAGGATGTAGCCACTCCCAGGTGTGGAAACGAACTCGCTGGGGCGTGGCTTGCCTACCGGGGCGAAGCAAACCTTGTAACGGTTTCCTTCCAAGTCGTAAATGCCGAGCATAACTTCTCCGCCGGTCGAGGTGGCGTCCATCTGCTTCGGCGTCTTCGTAGCGTCCAGCTTGATCGTTCCCTCTTTGCTGGTTGCGTACTCGGCTAGCTCCGGAAAACGGAAGGTATCTCCTTTGAAGACAATGGTGGTCTGTTTGACCTTGTCGTCGGCCAACGCCTTGCTGTCTCGCGTCGCGGAAACCAGCTTCCAAGTACCTTGGAACTTCTCCAGATCCTGCTGGTCGCCCGCCTGGATGTTGTTCACCGGCAGCGACAGCGCTAGAGTGACAAACGTCAAGTAATATTGTTTTCATGGTGACCGCACAAAGAAGTGGTGCGTCTTTTGTCAGGCCTGCCTGAACCGAGCAAGCCAAAACGCTCGATCACTTCCAATTGATGAGTCGGCGCCATTGTTTCGAAGAAGGGAGAAAGGATCGGAAATGGTCGCTCGACTTTGCGGTGGATGATTTTTTATTCTCCTGAGCAACTCAGGCAATGGCGACCGAAGAATTTCCGAGGAAACAAATGGAGACGTTGTGGGCTCCGTGGCGGGTGGAGTATTTCGAAAAGGAGCCGCGCGACCGGAATTTTCTCGAAACCGCGGCTCGGGCGAGCAATGACGCCGAGCATTTTGTGATCACGCGCCGAAAGAACAGTTTTCTGATGATGAATCGTTATCCGTACGCGGTCGGTCATTTGATGGCGGTACCGTATCGCAAGACGGCGGAGCTCTCGTCACTCGGCGAGAACGAAGTCGTCGAGCTTTGGAATTTGGTCGTGCATGCGCAGGCGCTTTTGCGCGCCGCGACAAGAGCGCAAGGGTTTAACATTGGTTTGAATATTGGCGAATGCGCGGGGGCAGGCGTTCTCGATCATTTGCATATTCATATCGTGCCGCGCTGGAGCGGTGATACGAATTTCATGCCGATCATCGCCGGAACACGGGTCCTTTCGGAAGGCTTGCACGCGCTTTATGACAAATTGATGGACGTTCAGGCAAAAATGGCAGGAGGTAATCTGTGATCAGTGATCGGTGATCTGAAAATTCCAATTACAAGGCACGAGCTTCATCGGATCACTGACCACCAACCACTGATCACGCTCTTATGAATGGTTGGGTCGAGCCGCCGCCGCGGCGAAAAGGATTGGGCTGTTTCACCCGGGGCTGCCTTATTCTTTTGGTGTTTGCGGTTGTGCTGGCGATCGCTTGTTTTGCTGGCGTGTATTGGGGATTTCAACGGCACTCGGCAATAGTGCACGCTATTTATTGGCTGGCGAAAACGCATTCGATCGCGGAAGCGCCGGTTTCCCTGCCTGAATTCAGCGCGTCGGATAATCAAATTCAAAGTGTCCGCGAACGGTGGCAGGATTTCGAACAGAAGACGCGTGCACGTCAACCCGCCGAGATTGAACTAACAGCGGACGATATTAACACATTCATTCTCACTAATCGAGACGTGCGCGGCAAAGTTTTTGTGTCAATTGAGGGCGACCAACTTCGTCTCCAAACGAGTATTCCCTTTGGAGAACTTATCGGCCGTCGAGGCTATTATTTTAACGGCGACATTACGGTCGAATTTAAGGGTGCGGAATCATTGGAGAATCCGCAGTTGAATCGGATAATTGTGAACGGGAAGCAGATGCCGAGTGACCTTTTGAAATGGAAATATCGCTCCAGGCGATTGCACGATTACCTCAGCGATTATCGAAACATTCATGGCATCGGGACGATTGAGGTACGCGACGGTAAAGTGATTCTTCGATCCCGCACTGAGTAGCGAGGACGACTTCTTACGGCACGACAGCTGGCGTGTCGATCAATTCGGCTGCATGATTTCGCGCACGAAGACGTTTAGCTGTCCGTCTTCTTGTTTGCGCACTTCGGTAATCTCGTAAGGCCGCAACTCATCCCGGTTTACTACCGTGCCCTGCGCTGGAGGGGTATAGCCACCGGGAAATTCTACGATGATGCGCGCGGATGAACCGCCGCCGAAGTGCAGCACTTTGTCTGTTAATTTCGTGCGCGGCCGCAACACGGCTTTATTCGCGTCAGAAAAATTCACCACGAATTGTCCCTTCAAATAAACGCGTTCGCCCGCGAGTCCATGGTCAGCGACGTCTCGCAGATCGCCTGTGGCGATAAGCCGGCCAAGTGGCATCTTGCCAGGTGGAAACGTTTTCCAACTGCCACCGCCCGCGTTTGACGCCAGAGCTACGTTGGAATTGTCAGCCGGAGCGGGCTGTGCGGGAAGCACCGGCACCGGCGTGGCGGTCGGAACAGCCGGAGCCTGGGCTACAGGTTGAGTCACAGCTACGGGAGCTTTCGCCACTGGCGCCGGTGAAACAGCGGAAAAGTTTGGAGCGTTTGGCGGCGTACGCGCAGACGCAACTGTAATTGGTGTCGGAGTGGGCGCACTTTGTTTCTGAGCGATCACTGGCCGCGCAGGACTTGACGCCGGCGACGGAGACTCCAGTTTTTGTTTCTTCGATGATTTTTTCCCTTTCGAGCCCGGAGTTGTCTTGACGAGCTTGTCGTTCTTTGCCAAGGCAGGCGGGGGCGAAAACGCTATAACAGGCCGGGCTTGTTCGACGCGCACCAATTCATTCTCGGCCGGCGGCGGTGTTGTGCTGGGGCTCAGGCCAGGTACGGGGACCGGACCGCCTCGTGCTGCTGCGGTCTTTTGCCGGTATTCTGCGTAGCGTTGCTCAACGCCAGCACGCTCGTGCGCCTTAAATAGTGGCCAGCCTGCCGCCAGGTTCAAAGAAAGCGGTGGCTCAAGCCGAAAAGTCCCCAGACCACGTGTGACCGTATAGCTTCCGTAAAGCAACGGGATAGCCGTAACCATGATGCGGCCATCAACCAGCCGCTCCGCGTGAATCACCGCGGAAATATCGTGCGTGCGTTCCAGCTTGATTTCCAATCCAACGGTGAGGGTCTGCTTCATGAGAGGCAAGGCTTCAGGATTCGCGGGATAGAGGTGCTCCATGACGAGCTCCCCGTTATCAATGGCATTCGTCAGGGCGACCATGCCCGAGGTAAACACATCTCCCGGGCCAAGCTCGCGCGTTGCAATGATTCTGTACCTGCCTACTACGTACGGCACCAGGCCGCGCACCTGCTGATAGTTTCGAATGTAATTGCGTGCCAGTTCAGCGTTCGCCCTGGCAAGCTCGGCAGCGCCCATCTCCACGTAGCGCTCATAGAGCTGTTGTGGGTTTAGAAATTCGCCTGCCGGCGCAGCAGTCAACTCGAACCGCTTCGGCGGCTCAATCTTGTGCAGTCTTTGCAGAATCCGATAACTGTCTGGCCGCTCTGGTTGATCAAAGATGTAAAAGCTGCCCAGCCACGCTGCCAGCGCAAAGCCGGTCAAAAGCAAAATGGCAACGGTCCAGGCAAAATAATTGATGCGGCGGCGTGGACGCGTGTACGGCTCTTCGTACGGATCGTATGGGTGAGTGCCATAGTCCATCAGTCCTGTGCGCGAGGATTCCCCGGTTTCAACCTGACTGCGCCGTTTCGAATGACGAACCGCATCCGCACGTGCGCGACGCGTTTGGATTAAGGACGCGAAACCCCGTGTCCGTCAAGCCATCGCAAAAATCCAGAGTCGCCCCGCGCACATAAGGAACGCTATCGCCATCGATAAAAAATTGCATTCCATCACGCTCTACCACCGCGTCGCCATCTCGTTTTTCGTCAAGTGTCATTTCATAATGCAGACCGGAACAACCGCCTTTGGCGACCTGCACTCGCAAGCCCTTCGGCGAATCTTCCGCTGCCTCTGAAAGCAAACTCTGGAGCTGTCGCACAGCATTTTCCGTGACGTTGATCATCTGCAAAAAATACGGCTTCGGCGCCCGCAAGTCAAAGAGGTAGCCATCGCGCGCCGCGCCGTCCCGCGCATTCGTTTTTCTTCGCAATCGGCAATCTGGAACCTACAATCTCCGATACAAAATGAGCCGCATTCGTTTGCTTCCTGAGACTGTGGCCAGCCAGGTGGCGGCCGGCGAAGTAGTAGAGCGCCCGGCATCAGTGGTGAAAGAACTGATCGAAAACAGCATCGACGCCGACGCCCGGAAAATCGATGTCATCATTCGCCGGGGAGGAATTTCACTAGTTCGCGTGATCGATGACGGCTGTGGAATGGATCGTGATGATGCGCTGCTTTCACTGGAGCGACATGCGACCAGTAAAATCCGGTCTGCTGCTGATCTTCAAGCGGTCGCCACGCTGGGATTTCGTGGCGAAGCGTTGCCAAGTATCGCCAGCGTGTCGCGGTTTCGCCTGAGCACGCGCGAAACCGACGCGGTCGCGGGAACCGAAATTATTGTCAATGGCGGCAAGCTCGAAACTGTGCGCGACGGCGGTGAAGCCCCCGGAACACAGGTCGAGGTGCGCTCGCTTTTCCATAATCTGCCGGCGCGCCGGAAGTTTCTTCGTTCCGAAAACACCGAGAGTCGCAACATCGAGCATCAGATTCACTTACAAGCAATAGGTCACCCTCAAATCGGCTTCTCGTTAATGAGAGATGACCGCATATTATTTCAGTTACCACCCGCGGCGACGCTCAGTGACCGAATCCGCGATTTGTATGGTGTTGAGTTGTTGCAGCGCTTGGCCGAGGTAATCGACGTCGCTTCACCGAGTATTCGAGTTTACGGCTTTATCGGACAAGCAGGCCTGAGTCGCCAAACCCGAACGCAACAGCTCGTCTTCGTAAATGGCCGCGCGATTGAAAGCAGCCTCATCACTGCCGGTATCCGCGAAGGCTACCATACCGCTCTCATGAAAGGGCAGTATCCGGTTACATTTCTATTTCTTGAGCTCGATCCAGCGGCTGTCGATGTAAATGTTCACCCGGCAAAACGCGAAGTGCGTTTTCGTGATCCCAACGGGGTCCGTGAAGCGATTGTTCGTTGCATTCAGCAGACATTGGAAGGTGGCAGAGCAGCATGGCAGGAAAAATTTCGTGCACCCGGCAGTTCGCCGGCCGTTTCCGGGAAAGCTGTTCCTGACTTAACGCTGCGACCGGACATCGCTGGTTCCGAGGAGTCACATCGCGAGTTACCACATCTCGGTCCAACTGTTATATCCAGACCCGCTGTAGCCGGAGACCTTCACTCCGGCACGAAGGTTACGACGGATCAACCTCCACCGCCAATTCCACCCAAACCCGATCGCAGTCAGCAGCAATTCCAGATCATCGGTGTGCTAAGCAAGCTTTATGTCTTAATGGAAAACGCGGATGGCCTCGTCCTGGTTGATCAGCACGCCGCGCATGAGCGTATTCTCTTTGAAGAATTGCGGCGAAGAATGGAAGAGCAGGGGGTCCCAGCACAAAAGTTACTTTTGCCGCAGACCTTCGACGTGCCACCGCGCGACGCCGACTGGATTGAGCGCAACCTGTCGGTCCTTCAAAAAATGGGAATTGGAATAGAGAGTTTCGGTCCAGAGACGTTCAAGATCGACACTGTTCCGAGTTTTCTGAATGTCTCAGATCCGGTGCAATTTATGCGCAAAGTGATTGATGATCTCAAAGGCGCCGGCAACAGCACCTCGGCGATGCGACTGGGTGAAGAGATGATTGCCAAAACTGTTTGCCGCCACGCTGTTAAAGCCAACGATCCGTTACGTTACCCTGAAGTCGAAAAGATGATCCGTGATTTGCTCGACTGCGATCTGCCTTACTGCTGTCCGCACGGACGTCCAACGATGATCCAGATTTCGCTGGCTGAACTGGAGAAAAAATTCGGACGCAAAATCTGATGAGAGACAATCGGTGATGTTCGCCCGAAAAACAGCAATGAAGGTTGCTTCCCGGCAATCACGCTAATTAACGTGTTATTCCCAGTCAGCCTGTTGTTTACAAACCTCCTACTGATTGCTCGGTATTACGGACATCGGGCGCTGCTTGCCATTTAGAACGCTGGTTTTACTTTGGCGCGGTGAAGAAAATCGAGGCCATCATCAAGCCATTCAAGACCGAGCCGGTGAAAGAAGCGCTAATGACCGCAGGCGTCGAAGGAATGACTCTCAGTGAAGTGAAAGGATTTGGCCGCCAGAAGGGCCACAGTGAAATTTACCGCGGCACCGAGTACACAGTGGATTTCCTTCCGAAGACGAAATTCGAAATCGTGATTGCAGACGATCGCGCGCAACGAGCGGTAGAAGCCATTCTGGGCGCGTCAAAGACTGGGAAAATTGGCGACGGCAAAATTTTTGTAACTGAAGTGGAAGAAGCCGTGCGCATCCGAACCGGCGAACGGGGAATGGAGGCGCTGTAAGCGCGGAGCGCTTACGCAGTTAAATCGTTAAAAGGGTACAAAGGGTGCCGCATTTGTTCTTTACGACGCAATATTTGCGTGCGCCACGCCGCTGTAACGATGTAACTTTTGACGGTCCAACCCATGCACGATTACTTGCTATCGATCTTTCTCGGAATCGTCGAAGGAGTGACCGAATTTCTTCCGGTAAGCTCCACCGCGCATTTGCGCATCTGCGAAGCGCTGCTTCATATCGATCTTCACGATGGCTTCTGGAAAATGTACACAATCGTTATTCAGCTCGGCGCCATTCTGGCGTTGCCGGTTTATTTCTGGCACCGCATCGTGCAGTTCGTTTCTACTTTCCCGAAAGGTGAACGCGGCAATCGCACAATTTTAACGCATCCATTGAGTCTCACGTTGATAGCGTTTGTTGTGACTGCGGTTCCGGCGTGGGCTCTTGCAAAACAGATCGGCAAAAACCTCGAGAATCTCTGGGTTATGGCTCTGGCGCTTCTCATTGGTGGAATCATCATGTGGATCGTTGACGCCGTTTTCACACGGCCGCGCACGATGCACATGGAGGAAATGACGCTGCCGCAAGCGGTCTGGATTGGCGCAGCGCAAATTATTTCCGCCATTTTTCCAGGCACTTCGCGCTCAATGTCGACCATCGCTGCCGGCCAAGTTGCCGGCATGTCGCGTCCGGCGGCGCTCGAATTTTCTTTTTTTCTGTCGATGCCCACGATGCTGGTAGCCACGGGGTTCGATTTCTTGAAGACGGTGATGCCGCATCATCACGAGGCGAATATTGCACCCTTGGCAATGAATCTTCACGAATGGATCGTGCTCGCAATCGGCTTTGTCGTTTCGTTTTTGGTCGCACTGGCGGTGGTCGCCTGGTTTATGAACTGGGTGCGTGCGCGCGGGTTTGTGCCGTTCGCTCTTTACCGGATTGTGCTCGGCATCGGATTATTGATTCTGCTCGTGCGCGGGATGGTATAATCCACTACCCATGGAAACGGACGTCATTCTTCCAGATCTGCAAAGCGCCGTTCTTTGCGAAGACGTCCGCTGCGAAATCAACGGGATGCAAACACTCGTAGGCGTGCTCAGCGTGATCCCGGCGCCGGCGTTGCCGATTAACTATATGCGGCTCTGCATCTGGACGCGCTGGTGCAGTGGGGCGGGAAAATTTCGGCAAAAATCCCGCATTGTCGGTGTGGACGAACAGCAGGTCATCGGGCAGGCTGAGGTTGAGTTCGTGTTAAAGGAGATGGAAGGGCATGCAACGAACGTTCATTATTTTGGCGGCGTGCAATTTCAGCAATACGGATTGCATCACGTGGAGATTTATTTGGAAAACGAATTGCGGCTGCGGTTTCCCTTGCCGGTGATCCAAGTCACGCGGCCAACTGGTTAAGCTCGCAACGTATTCTCATGAGGGCTTTCTAATGGGTTGTGGTTGTTTATTTGCGGTTCGTCATGCGGAACGCATTTTTTAGCGCGGCACTCTGCAGTTTCATCTTTTCGACCTACCTGCATGCGCAGGAGGTAATCGTTGCTCGCGAGACGAAACCAGAGGCTCCCAAGCAAGCAGTGCCGTCTTCGGAGCAGAGCCCTTCTGAATCGCTGGCGCCGGAACCAGCCAAACCCAAGTCGCGCCAGGAGAAATCAGGGTCCGCAGTGCCGACGCTGGAGCAAATGCGAATGGCCGGAGCGCGTGCTGCTGAGGGGCTAGAAAATCGGCCTCTTCCACAATCCACCAGAGAGATTGCTCCAGCACCCGTTCCGACTGTTGCCGAAACTCCCAGGCCAGTGAAAAGGGAAAGCCCAGTCGAGCAAAGAAGCACGTCACCCATGTCCAAGCCACGAAGTAACAAGCTGGAAGGGATCGGCCCGATTCGGCCGACGATGATCGAATCTGGAAGGGAGGAGCCAAGTGCTACTCCCTCGCCAAAAGCGCAAACTCGTAGCGAGCAAACGCCCGCGCCTTAACCGACAGGGACGTTGTCGGGAAAGCCGCCAGCTTCCTCTGCAGAAAGAGTGCGAAAGAGCACAAAGCGCGAAATTTGTTGCGCGAAGACCTTGCTAACTTATCATTTGTAGGCAGTCCCGACTGTGTCCTGCCGGATGCATCGGGAAAATTTTTTGCCCATTTCTAAGTTCAATGGCGAATACAATTTTAATTGGGATGCAATGGGGGGATGAGGGCAAGGGCAAGATCATCGACGTGCTTACTGCCCAGGCAGACATTGTTGTGCGCAGTCAGGGTGGCAACAATGCCGGCCACACCGTGATCTATCGCGGCATGAAGTACGTTCTGCATTTGATCCCGTCGGGAATCCTCCGGCGCGGCAAGATTTGCCTGATTGGAAACGGCGTCGTGATCGATCCGGTCGGGCTCGTCGCCGAGATCGATGGTTTGCACAAATTGGGAATCAAGATTGATAAGAACTTCCTCATTAGCGATTGCGCTCACCTTGTTCTGCCGTACCACCGCATGCTTGACGAGCAGCGCGAACTGCGTCGGGGCCGGATCGGAACCACGAAACGTGGGATAGGACCGGCCTATGGAGATAAAGCAGCGCGCACGGGTCTGCGGATGTCCGACTTGATGCACCCGATTGTGTTCTCGAAGAAATTGCAAGCCAAAGTAATCGAGAACAACAGAATCCTTCAGGCGCTCGGCGCAAAACCAATCAGTTTTCGTGAGGTCAACGAAACTTATCTGGCAGCCGCCGAAAAATTGCGGCCTTTTGTAGCCAATACGGTCGTGTATCTCCATCGTGCCATCGAGCGCGGCAAAGAAATTCTGTTTGAAGGTGCACAAGGAACCTTTCTCGATATCGACCACGGCACTTATCCCTATGTGACTTCTTCAAACACGACGGCGGGCGGCGCCTGCACAGGCACCGGTGTGCCACCGCATCGGATGGACCGCGTCGTAGGCGTGATGAAGGCGTACTCCACGCGCGTGGGCGAGGGAGCTTTGCCCACCGAAGACGCGCAATTGACACAAATGCTGCATAATTTGGGACGCGAGTTTGGCGCGACAACGGGACGCAAGCGCCGATGTGGCTGGTTCGACGCCGTTGCAACTCGTTACGCGTGTATGATCAACGGAATCGACGAGATCGCCATCACGAACTTGGATGGACTCGATCACGTCGATCCAATCCGGGTTTGTGTCGCCTATCAGGTACACGGAAAACGCCTGGATGTTCCACCGTGCGATGCGGGCCAGTTGGCTAATTGCGAACCCGTTTATGAAGAGGTGCGCGGCTGGAACGCGTCTACTCACGCAGCGCGAAGCTTTTCGCAGCTTCCTCCAACGGCGAGGAAGTATGTCCGATATATCTCCGAATTAACCGGAGCAAAATTGTCGATGGTCAGCGTCGGCCCGGCACGCGGTGAGACAATCGTTTTGTAGGTAGTCCTCCCGGCGTGAAGAACGTTCCCCGTCACATCGCGATCATCATGGATGGCAATGGCCGATGGGCGAGGACGCGCGGCCTGCCGCGTATCAAGGGCCACGAAGCCGGCGCTCGGGCGGTTCGCGAGTGTGTGGAAGGCTGCGGCGAATTAAAGGTGGAATATCTGACTCTGTACGCTTTCTCCGCTGAAAACTGGCAGCGCCCGAAAAGCGAGGTTATCGCGCTGATGCGTTTACTGGAAAAATTTTTAAAGGAAAAAACGCCGGAACTGATTGAAAAGAATGTACGGCTTCAGACAATCGGCCGACTAACTGATTTGCCCCAAAGTTCGCAGCAACAACTCCATAAAACCATCGAGCAAACTGCCGGCAACACCGGCCTTACTCTCATCCTGGCCTTGAGCTATGGTGGCCGGCTCGAAATCATCGACGGCATCAAAAGCTTACTTCGCGCGATTGAGCTGGGTCACATCGATAGAGCAATGATCGACGTGGAGATGTTCAGTAAACATCTCTACACGCGCTACTATCCCGACCCGGACCTCCTTATTCGCACTTCCGGCGAAATGCGTCTCTCTAACTTTCTGCTTTGGCAGACTTCGTATACCGAGATGTACATCACGCCAAAGCTATGGCCTGATTTCACCAAGAAAGACCTCTTTGGCGCGGTAGAAGAATTCGGCCGCCGCCAGCGTCGCTACGGAGTGGTGCTATAGCAGGGTTTCCCTCAGGCCAGCAGTGCGCACTCAAGAATCTCAGGTGGAACGGACGTCTGTTCTACGATACGCAAAGAGGATTATTATTCCGTGTTCATTAACTCTTTAGGCTCGCTGTTTGGACTTTGGTGCAAAACGCTGCCCTCGACAGGCCTGAAGGTAAGTCGCTATTCTTTAGCGCAGAACGGGAAAGCGATATGAGGTTTGAAGATAAAGTGGCGATCGTCACGGGAGCGGGGCGGGGGATTGGGTATTCCATCGCATTACGGCTCGCGAATGAAGGCGCGCGCTTGGCGTGTGTCAGCCGAACGGAGGAAAACGCAAAGAAAGTTTCCGACGAGATTAACGCGTTGCGCGCGGATTCGGCGAACGCTTATGCGGTCGACGTTGCAGATCATGCAGCCGTCCAAAAAGTGGGGGCCCGAATTCTCGATGACTTTGGCAGAGTCGACATCCTGGTTAACAACGCAGGAGTGACGCGTGACGCGCTCGCGATGCGGATGTCGCTGGAAGATTGGGATTCAGTCATCAACACAAATCTGCGAGGCGCGTTTAGTCTTGTTCAGGCGATCATTCGCACCATGACCAAACAACGTAGCGGCCGTATCATCAACATCAGCTCGGTGATTGGACTCATGGGCAACGCCGGCCAGACGAATTACGCAGCGAGCAAAGCGGGCTTGATCGGCTTTACCAAATCGCTAGCTCGCGAGCTGGCGAGTCGTAATATTACGGTCAACGCCGTAGCGCCCGGCTTTGTTACTACGGACATGACCGCCGGACTTTCCGACGAAATTAAGAACACGATTCATGCTAAAATCCCGCTCGGAAGAACCGGCACACCCGACGACATTGCGAGTGCGGTGGCATTCCTGGCATCCGCAGAAGCCGGCTACATCACCGGCCAGGTGCTGTGCGTCGATGGCGGAATTGTAATGTAAAGGTTGTAGCCGCCGCTCTGTGAGCCGTGTTCGAGGTGACTACCATCACGTGCGTTCCATGATGATGATACGTCCCTCTGCTACAAGGATGCTGGCGGCCGAAACAAGGCATTCATACACCGTATTGGCGCGATCGCCGAAAAGACGCGTCGCACAAATCCGAAGCGGCAAGTGGATGTGATCCAATCGAGCTATGTGTAAGCGTCCGTCTCGCAATGCGGCCAGATAACCCGGAGCGGCCGTAGTACCCACTGAGCGGGCTCGCAATCCTCCATGCACTGCCGCAGCTTGCGCGCCGTATTCGAAAGCATGCAACGCTGACAAGCGCCCCTCGCGTAGCAATGGATTACCCGGATCGCGATGGGTGTTAGTGATGCACACAATCGATCGATCGTCCCACTGCGTAACCTCGTCTAACAGGCACATCAGACCGGAGTGGGGGATCAGTGTGCGAATTTCGGCTTTGTTAATCGGCAGGTCATTAGCCATTGCTATCAGAATACGATCGACGGGGCTTGTTTCGGCGTCCATCATTCGCTCACATAGGAGGTCGTTAGTCCCAAAACGGATAGAAGTTAAACCAGTTGTAAGGCGCAAGGCGTACATAATGTTCCAGGCGCCTGGCGTAACGCTGCGTCCAAAGCTGGATGCTTTCGGCCCGACGATCACGGTCCATAACGATCTCGTCGGCAAAATGTTCAAAATAGATTTCGTAACGGTTCCCACCGCGATACAGGCCAACAAACAAGATGACGGGGCAATGCATCATGGCAGCAAGCAGGACGGGACCGGCTGGGAATGTCGCCGGCGTACCGAGGAACTGACATTGGGTCGTCTTGTCGCCGCCGGAGACGCGGTCGCCTAACATGCCGACGAAGTAACCACCATCCAAACTCTCCTTGACTCTTATCAACGTATCCGCTCGATCGGGTGCAATTACGGTTCCAGCGATCTCCGGGTTTAGCGCGTCAAAAAAACGCGTGATGTTTTGGTTGTGCACAGTGTCCATCAACACTTTCAGCGGAAACCTGCGCTGCATCACTCCCAAAGCGCGTAACACCTCGAAGCTGCCCAGGTGGGAACCGAGGAGAATGCTGCCATTCCCGCTTTCGATCTGGCGCTGCAAGATTTCCTTCCCATGAACCGTCACGCCGAAGCGCTCGAACCGACCGTGCAGCAGATAAACGCGATCCAGAATCGTCGCGGCGAAGCAATAAAAATGGCGGAAAACATGCCACCAGTGGGCTGAACCGCCACGCACGCGCTTCAAGTATTCGCGAGACATCCGACGTGCGGCATGTGCCGTGATCACATAATAAAGTGTGATCGGGTACAGCAGCAGCCTCGCTGCACCGCGCCCAATGTGCGCTGCGATCCAGGCGATTATCCGCAGTGAAGCGGGCGTCCCGCGTTCCGGCAGGGTCGTCCAGCGATCTGCTTCCGAAACTTTAGTCCCAAGAGCTTCCGGCATCATTTTGCGGTTGCCGTATTTTGTCCAGAGATCGCGGCGGTGAAAAAATGCGGATAAATCTCGCGAATGCGATCGATGTCCGGCGCCACGCTGGCATGACTGAAGCCTGCGCGCCAAAAAGCGCGGCGCCACTGCTCCGCAGTTAGAAAGCCCGGATTCGGGCGAATTTCTGGATCTGTCTGGACATTTGTAAAACTATTCAGAATTTGAAACATCAACTCCGGATAGATGGGTTGGTTATCGTAAGGCCGCACGCATTCACCGATCACAAGCCAGCTATCGGGTACCAAAGCCATGCGCGCTTCACGCAAGCTAAACAAGAGATCCTTGGAGATATGCATCACGTTAACCGCATATACGATATCGAATTCTCCGGAAGGAATTCCTTGACTGTTCCACGGCGAATCGACATCCAGAGGCGCCCATTCCAGCGGCAGATTAGGATACTGCGCCGTCAGTTTACGTTGACTGCAGCGCCGGAAGTATGCGTTCGGCTCTGTGATGAGGTAGCGCTCCAGCCGTGGCAATAGGCCGCGTTCGCTCATTAACTGCAGCAAGATTTCGCTCGCGCTGCCGGTGCCGGCACCGACTTCTAAAATTCGGAGTGTGCGCGGAGTGGAAAGATGATCAGCAGCCAGAACGGCGCCCACCCAATTGTTTACTGCGTAAGTTAAATTATCGTTGTGGAAATAATTCAGCCACAGAGGCACCCCTTGTGGTCCCAACAGATTGTGATCACCACTTTGCTGGCCATTGGCAACGGCCGCATACAGAATTGCGGCGTGATCTAACAAGTCCAGGGTCGCAGCGTTAGCAGGATCGATGCTGAGACCTATCGCGCGCAAGGCTTTGAGGTCAGGCTGCCATAGCGCGTGTCGCAGATGATAACAACGAGCCTCTTCGTTGTTTCGTGCCTCTGCGCAGCCACTTTCGACCAGGCGCTCCAAAATCCAGCGTAAGGCGAACTTGAAACGCGGCTGAAAAGAGAGCATGCGACAAAGTTCATCAGCTGATCGCCATTCGCCGAGCTGATCGACGAGATTCAACTGACGCGATAAATCAACGGCCAGTTCGATGCTGTAGCGCTCCATCAATTCAATGCTTTGATATAGGCGTTCGCTGAACACTGCCGGTGGGAATCGCTGGAGCCACTCCGCCAGACGCGGATCGCTTGGCCGGGTTTCAAACTTATGCGCGTCAAGTACGAGCGCGTTCACGAACTCACTTTGTCTCCCAACAAACTTCAAGTCGACCTTCAACTATTATTCGCTTTTTGATACGGCAGTAAAAATCGACTTCGCCCGCCCGTTGATCATCCGCGGAAAAACTGATCGTGAATGGCTGCTCAGGTTTGAGTGGCGCAAGAAACTTGACGCTCCGTATGCCGGTAAGCTCACATTCTTCGCGCCACTCGAGCAACGCTGCCAGTATTTCGTCGAGGATCACCACCCCCGGTACAAGTGGGGCACCGGGAAAATGTCCGGGTAAGCTGGGATGATCAGCACCAATTGCACGGTTGAATTTAACGTTCATTCGCGAAGTTTCCGTCCTCTACCACAATCAGACAATCTGGCGAATCATGGACTGTCGCTTGGCAGCATACCACGAGAGCGTTTGGTCCAGGCGCGTTACCCGGCAACTTCACCATTATTTCTAGTAAGCGAGACGAAGCCAGAACGTCTTTGTACTTGAGAGAGAGAAGAATTTCGAGGTGCTGACGAATCTTTCTCACCATCGAACGAGAACAAGCCAAATCGCTTACAATAGGCCTCGAACGCCCCGAGGACTTCCTCCGCAGAAGAACCAAAGTCCGAAAGATGATAGCGATGGTTTCCGGGTTGTCGCTGGGCGTGGCTTGTAACCAGGACACGCATGCGCTGCTCTGCCTCTCTCGACAACGACCAGCCAAAACGGTCGTAGATTCGCCTGACGGCTGCGATGGGGTCGCGAGAAATCTCGTGATAGTCTACGTCGCAAATACGGTTCTTGGGCAGTTGATCGCGTTCATGTAAAAATTTCTGCAATGTTTCGGACCAATAATGGATGGCTTCGCGGCAGGCTATGAACGGATCGACGGCATTGCTAAAGGCGCTGCGAAGGATGGTCACAAGACTCGAGACCGAAGCCATCGCATCGACCGGCGTCCGGTGAGTCTGCACGAACAGCGCATCCGGGTAGACAGACAGCAACGCTGGGATGGCAAACATGTGAGTAGGCGCCTTTAATATCCAGCGGTGGGCAGCCCGCCGAAACTGCAGGTGTTGAAGAAACCGGTAATGATATTGATATGCGGGCCGCAAATCCTGCCGAAAAAACCAGGCGCGATATGATGGCACATAATACATCGTATCGAACTGATCACTCAGAAAGGTGGGAGTCATAAGGCCGATGCACTCCTGCGGAAGTTCTGCGCCGACGGCATGCACGTAACGGAATGTGGGCGCAAGCCAATTGAAGAAGTTACAACTTTGCCTCGCGCGTTGAATTCGGCGTTTCTCACCGGTGCGAGTGGGTGGAGATGGCATCATTACTTCCCACATGAGAGGAGATCGGTGGTTCTGGTCCACAGTGAGCAGCGTCTGCAACAGCGTCGTACCACTCCGGGGCAACCCGACAATAAAGAGCGGCTCCTGAATTTTTTGTTGCGCGATATTGGGATAAAGCTGCCGGTCTCGCTCCATCCGCAAACGCGAGCACAACGTCTGTAAAATGTTCGTCCGAAGGGCGACCTTTCCGATCAGGTTGAGCCGTGCCTCGCTATGGCAGGACTCAAGCAAACGCGAAAGTGCGTCAAAAAACTCACCTTCACCAAAATCGTCGAGACGGCAGCGTCGCTTTGCGGTCTCGATCAAATCAGTCGCATGCGCACGGGCGGATGGAATTCGTGTTTCCCCCAGCAATGCGCCACATCCATTCAAAAGCCGAACAGGCAGCAATGGTCGTATCTGCCGGAGAGTAGTGACAGAGGTGTTCATTTGGTTAAGGCATCCAATGGTCGCAGCCGTGGCGTTGGATCGCTATTGGACTTAAGGCTTATGGAAACGAAACCGAGGATGGCAAGTCAAGCAGCGAATGGCACCGAGCGCCTGGTTGCGCAGCGCGAGTAATCGCAGCATCATTTCGTATGCAAACAGAAAAAGCCACATTTGGTGCAGGTTGTTTCTGGGGAGTGGAAGAAACGTTCCGCAATTTGAAGGGCGTTTTATCCACTGCGGTCGGGTATGCCGGCGGGACAAAGGAGAACCCGACATACAAGGATGTTTGCACCGACAAGACCGGGCACGCCGAGGTGGTGGAAGTGGAATTCGATCCGTCGCACGTCAGTTACGACGAGCTACTGGATGTTTTTTGGTCGAACCACAATCCCACTACTTTGAACCGGCAGGGTCCCGATGTTGGGACGCAATATCGCTCGGTGATTTTTTATCATTCGACCGCACAAGAGGCGGCGGCCAAAGCTTCAAAAGATAGAATCGATACGAGCGGCCGCTTCAATCGGCCGGTGGTAACGCAAATCGAACCCGCTCCGAAGTTCTGGCGCGCTGAAGAATATCATCAGTGCTATTTGCAAAAGCGTGGCCAGTCACATTGCGCGGTCTGATGCTTATCGTTTTCCGCAGTCTGCACGACTCCGCCTCTCCCCTTGCGAAGGGGGAGAGGATTGAGGTGAGGGGGACTCCAGTTCGTAATGCCGAGCGCTCACCGAACCCTCTCCCTTCGAAAGGGAGAGGCGAATGAATCAACTGAGTATCCCTAGCGCTATCGCGACTGAAGAGCCTGTTTTGCCTATGGAAGCTAAGCCTCACGTAATTCGAACGAAGAATTTCGCGGGTGACGCCGCGGACTTCATTCTTCAACAAGCGCATAAGGCTATTGGCGAACGCAACGAGTTCCGTATTGCGCTTTCGGGAGGGAACACTCCGCGGCCGGTTTATTCGCGGCTTGCGGCGATCGCGCACAATCTGCCGTGGGACTTGGCTCGCATTACGTTTGGAGACGAACGCTGCGTTCCACCCGACAATCAAGAGAGCAACTTCAGAATGGCCTGGGAAACTCTTCTGGCGCCCGCTGCCGTTCCAGAAAAATCGATTCTGCGCATGCGCGGCGAAATTGATCCGCAAATCGCGGCGCGGGAGTACGAAGAGCAGCTCGATCTCATGGCCAGCCAACGTGGTGAACCCATTTACACACACGACCTGATTCTCCTCGGCTTGGGTGATGATGGGCACACGGCATCGCTTTTTCCTGGAACCGCCGCATTGGAAGAAACGATACGGCGGGTTGTGGCAAATTTTGTTCCGCGGTTGAATGCCCGGCGATTGACCTTCACATTTCCGCTCATCAATTGCGCACGGCACATATTATTCCTGGTAGGCGCGGCGAAAAATCCTGGCTTAATCCAGCGCGTCTTAAACGGTGACCGCCAGTTGCCCGCCGCGCGAGTAGATCCCTCGGCAGGAGAAGTGACATGGATGATTGGGGAGTAACCGCCCACGCTGTTACGATTTGATGCGCACGATCATTGTTACAGGCTCGGCCGGACTAATCGGCTCGGAAACGGTCAAACGTTTCGCCGGCGAGGGCGCGCGTGTGATCGGGATCGATAACGATATGCGCGCGGACTTCTTCGGCGCCGAGGCTTCTACAAAAAAAACGCGCGACGACTTGATTGCGAATGTTTCCGGTTACGAGCATCACGACTTGGACATTCGCGACGTTGCTGCTTTAACGGAGCTGTTCAAACGGCATCGCGGCTCGATCGAAGCGATTGTGCATACCGCGTCGCAACCGTCACACGACTGGGCAGCTCGCGATCCGCAAACCGATTTTACCGTCAACGCGAACGGCACGCTGAATCTTTTGGAAGCCGCCAGAAAGTTTTCTCCGGAGGCGCCGTTCATTTTCACTTCGACCAATAAGGTCTATGGCGACACGCCAAATCGTTTGCCGTTGCGCGAATTAGAGAAGCGCTGGGAAATCGAGCCCGGCCACGAATACGAACCGGGGATTTCCGAGACAATGAGCATCGATTACACGAAGCATTCTCTCTTTGGCGCCTCCAAGGCCGCCGCGGACATTGTCGTTCAGGAATACGGGCGCTATTTCGGAATGCCAACGGTATCTTTCCGTGGCGGTTGTCTCACTGGGCCTGCGCACGCAGGAACGGAGCTACATGGTTTTCTTTCCTACTTGATGATCTGCGTCGTGACGGGCAGGCCTTATCGCGTTTTTGGTTACAAAGGCAAACAAGTGCGCGATAACATCCATAGCTTCGACCTCGTTGAAGCATTTGCGCAATTCATTCGGGCGCCGCGCGCCGGAGAAGTTTATAATCTCGGCGGCAGTCGGCATAGCAACTGTTCCATGCTGGAAGCAATCGAGATGTGCGAAGAAATCAGCGGCCGAAAATTAAAGTGGACCTACGAAGAAAACCACCGCATCGGCGATCATATCTGGTGGATCAGCGACGTGCGAAAGTTCCAGTCGCATTATCCAGACTGGAAATTTCGCTACGGGATGCGCGAAATTCTCGAAGAGATTCATCGCGCCGTGGCGGCATAATCCGCTCTACTTGCGCTCAATATTCTTCGCCTTCGTCTTCTTTCGGCGATGCGACACGATCGTCCACTGCGTAGGCATGAAGCATTACAGCGCCGAGGTAAAAGAAAAACAGGCCGAGGCCCCACCCGGCAGACGCAAACGCAGCGAGCAACACGAAAATCCCGACCGGGATCGCACCGAACATCCACAGAAAACCCGCAAGTTTGTGCCCTTTGTAGATGTGTCCCAAACCCGGAATGATGCTTAGGATAACCGCTACTGCGTCGCTAGCTTTACCTTCCGCAGTTTCGGTCGCGCCGCGCGTCCAATCGCAGCGATCACAGCTTTGCGCGTCCTTTGGCAGCAGATGTCCGCAGAATGGACATGCCATTTTATCTCCCGTGCTTTGTTCGGGTCGGATTGCTGGCGCGTCCGTATATTCCACGCTCATTTCAGTCCTTGATGGTCACAAGGGGCGCGGAATTCGTCAAGCAAACTTGCAGTTGGCCGCAATGCGCTCGCTTTATAGATTGGGCCGTTAAACGCTTGAAACGCGCGTTCCTTCTTTTCCTCTGCTTCACCGCCCAGGCCTTTGGCGCAGGACTCGGCTCCTACGCCGACCTGGTAGTGAGTGATTCTCCTGCAAATCCGCCGCGCAACGGAGTGCGCGTGCTCGCGTCGCTTTGAGCATGTGCCTAAAACGTATCTTTAAAATGCCGGTCGATGTTAGAATAAGTCTTTGAAGTATTAAGGGACTATCAAACAACACGAGAAACTAGATCATCATCATGGCGACGCTTTCTGAGATCGTCAGTTGTACCGACGAATTTCTGCGCATCAGCGAGGTGGGCGATTGGGACAACGCCCTTAATGGTCTGCAGATTGAAAACTCAGGACGAGTCACGCGATTGGGCGCCGCAGTTGATGTTTCGACGCGCGTTCTGGCCGAGGCTGCCAACAAAAATGTGGATCTTTTGATCGTGCATCACGGATTGTTCTGGCCGGGTTTGCAACCGGTGACAAGCGCACTGCGCCGGCAATTGCAGCTCGCCTTTGAAAATGACATCGCGCTCTACAGCGCCCACCTTCCTCTGGATGTACATCCAAAAGTCGGCAACAACGCACAACTCGTCGCCGCGCTCGGATTAAAATCCGCGCAACCATTTCTGGAAGACAAAGGGCAACCGGTCGGGCTGAAAGCGCGCGCGTCGATGACGCGTGGTGAACTCGTTCGTAGATTGCAAAGAGCACTCAGTGGTCCGGTAAATATTTTCGATTTCGGTCCGAAGCAAATTCGCATGATTGGCGTTGTGACTGGAGGCGCCGGTTCGGAAATCTATCGGGTCGTGCAGGAAAACATCGACACGTTTATCACCGGCGAAGCTCCGCACTGGGCCGCTGTTGCCGCCGAAGAACTCGGCATAAATCTTCTGCTCGGCGGACATTACGCCACGGAAGTCTTCGGCGTGAAAGCGCTCGCTGCGCACTTATCCAAGCGGTTCAAGCTCCGATGGGAATTCATCGACTGCCCAACCGGATTGTGAGCGGTGCTGCGCTGAGGACAGCGCAGAGCGGAAGGGTTGTAGTGTCGCTGTCCTCAGCGGAGATGGGACTCAACGGGAAATGACGAATTACGAGTGACGAATGACGAAGGAAGTCCGAATGGCAAAATGATAAAAGTGATGCGAAGACGCATCGCACTCCAAAGCACTTCGTGCGAAATCGCTCGAAACGGCTTGCTTCGTTTCGCGCTAGCTTTCGGAATGCGCACGCGTCCGCGCGTCGCTTTAACGCGCTGCCGCAAAAGCGGGCTAATATTAATATGTGCTCTTCTCACGATCGCGCCGATCTCGATTTTTGGCGCAGCGGAAAGCAGTCGCCTGCCGCAGCTAGCCGGATACAAAGCGGTGCGGGTCCGTTACGGACCTCTGAACAAGATGATCATGTCTGTGCGCATCAATGGCCAGCCGGCGAATCTGCTCGTCGACACCGGGGCGAGTCAGACAATTCTGGATACAGACGCAGCCGAGTCATTCGGCGTGAAGCCTTCACAACGCGGTTTGCGCTATATTCGATTCACACAAATTAATGGCCAGTTTTTGCCGGTTGGTTTTGCGCAAAATCTCACTGCCGGCAATATGAATTTTGGCAGCAGCCTGGTCGCGCTGCGCAATTCAATCCACTCCCAGACTGTCGCGTCATCACAGAAATTCACCAGAGTCCCCTTGCATCGTGAAGAAAACGGGGCGTTGACTGTACCGTGTTCAATTCACGGGCAATCCACTCATCTGCTCGTCGATACGGGTGCATTTGTTACCACTTTTCAAGAAGCTCTCTTCAAATCGCTCGGCATTTCGTCTGAACCAACGCGTGTGTCTGCCCATTTTGCCAGCGGAGGGACCCAGCGAATTAGTGCTGGACGAATTAATGACCTTACGATTGGCGATTTCAAAGTGCCGCCAGAGAAATTCGGTGTGACTGCGTTACCACATTTCGCGTTGCAGCAGGGCAGCACCAGAATCAGCGGTATTCTGGGAATCGATACGCTCTACAATTGTCATGCGATCATCGACCTCGACAGCATGAATCTCTTTTTGAAATAGCGCAGACATCATTAACCACGAATCGACACCAATTAACACGAATGGATTGGGTAGACCGCAGGTTGCGCGGATGAATGGATATTCTGGGGCGTTCGCCGCAGCGAACTCCATCCTGGTTAACTGAGCTTCCGTGGACTACGCTTTTTTCTTGGCCACGTTCGGCGCGGCGCCACCTAATTGTTGCGCGCGAGCAGCCGCGCGCCGGGCATCGGAATTACGCCCTGTAGCTTGATAGGCCTGAGCGAGATGCTGCCATGCTATTCTTGAGGACGGCAAAAGCCGCGTCGCAGTTTCCAGTGCGCTGACGGCATCGCGATTCCGTCCTTGTTTTTTATAGGCAACGCCGAGATGCTCCCACACGGGACCATAGCTGGAATTCAAGGTTGCGCCCTTCTGCAAATATCCGATCGCTGCGTTGGTTTGTCCTGTAGTCAGTAGGCAGTACCCGAGCTGCGACTGCACGAGATAATCTTGTGGCAAGAGTTTTGCGGCGCGTTGCAATGGCGGGATCGCCTGCGGAACTCTGTTCAGATTGATATAACTGAAACCGAGAACCGCCGCGAGTTCCGCATCCTTGGCGAAATCTCAGCAGCCTTGGCCATGGCATTTAATGCCGCCCCTATGTGCCCCATAGAGTTCTCTGCTTTAACCAACTCCATCCATGCGTAAGCGTCGTTCGGCGCCAAAGCCAGCGCCTGCCGAAATGCGGTTGCCGCCTCATCATAGTAGCGTAGGCGGTACGCAAAGTCGGCCCACAGAATCAGCGCAATCTCGCTCTGAGGATATTTTTCAGACAGCTTGCGGAAGTAAAATCGCGCTTGCGACACATCCCTCATGTATGCCGCTGTAAATGCCGAGATGAACAATGGATCCTCAAGAGCGGGATCTATTCGCTGGCGCGCCTGCGGACCGGACGGCTTAATCAGTTTTTCCGGCGGTGGAAGTTTGCTGAGCAAACGGTTCAGAATCCCAATTTTGTTCAATTTTGTTAATTCTATCTAAAACGGCGTCAGTGATTTCAACCACGGATGACCCGCCACGGCGGGCAGGCAACGGATGAAGTATGTTGGACAGAATGAACAGTCCGGCAGCTGCCGGATCAGAATCCGAATTTTGTCCGATTTTGTGAATTCTGTCTAAAATTTCCCTGCAAGTTATCCGTGCAATCCGCGGTGGTCTCATTCGTGTCCATTCGTGGTTAGATAAGTCCCAGAAGTTTTTGCTTTCCGTAAATCGGCGGACGCTGTTCTTTGTTCGCCGATGACTGCGGCAGACGACCGGCGAATGAGCACCCGCGCGACGGGCGTCGTTGGCATCGCCATTCTGTCCAGTCGCGTGCTCGGTCTGATTCGGGAAATGGTGTTTGCCGGTTTGTTCGGAGCCGGAAAATATCTCGACGCATTCTTGATGGCCTTTCGGTTGCCGAATCTGCTCCGTGATTTGTTTGCCGAAGGCGCGCTTTCTACCGCGTTCATCACGACGTTTTCGAAAAAGATTGCGGTCGAAGGCGATCAATCGGCATGGCGGCTGGCGAACAAGGTCGCGACGCTTACGGCCGTTTTCATGAGCGCGGTGACTCTGCTCGGCATGGTGTTCGCGCCGCAGCTTGTCGATCTCTTAACGTGGGGAAGTTGGTCCCCGGACAAGACTGCGCTGACGATTTTGCTCACGCGAATCATGTGGCCATTCATGCTGCTCGTATCCCTCGCGGCGTTGGTGATGGGAATGCTGAATGCGAAACATGTCTTCGGTCCGCCGG